>Ga0265797_10010519_pt1 | contig 11774 bp, 12 predicted proteins | sample P2T30metagenome_FD_192433 | JGI IMG/M metagenome (GOLD analysis project Ga0265797, IMG submission 192433) | Plant litter microbial communities from East Loma Ridge, Irvine, California - P2 T30 | ecosystem: Environmental > Terrestrial > Plant litter > Unclassified | place: USA: California... | reverse complement strand
TAATCTAATGTCTAGAGGCCTCAGTAGGCCATCCTATAGAGCCTCCTTAGGACTGATTCTTAGCACAACCTAAGAACAAGTCAATTAGTTCTAATCAGACTTAATCAGTTTTAATTAGACTGATAGTACAACCTAGTTAGACTGATTAAAGGACTCTCCTTATGTAATTAGGAGTTATCTCCTTAGTATATAGGATGACAAGATCACTTCTATGTTCTTATGTTTAACTTATTGTTTATAGTAACTACTTAGTACATAACAATACTAAACCTCTGCTTTATTACTTCATCACTACTACGTGCCCTCTCTACTGAGTATAAACCTGACCTCTTAGTCACCTGACTTCACACTCATGTGACAGTAGTCACTTAGGCTCGCAAGATCCTAACAAGCTACTCCTAAGGCCCCAAAAGGTGTTTTGACTACCTTTACCTATTAGCAGCTACTAGAAGGGGTTGCGACCTTATAATTAATGCGCCCTCTTTAGAGATGCTTTAGCTATATGTGCGCTTAACTACGTGTGATTATAAGGCTATAGTAGTAATGTGGTGATGGTGTTTTAAAAAGGGAAGTTGGTAGGGAGCTAGCTTCGTATATATGAGAGATACGCGTTCGAGGAGTCGGAGAGAAATTTAGAAAATCTAAAGTCACATGACACTAAGTAAAGCTGATACTGTATGCGTATATCTGAGTAACCCTGACCCTTAACCTCAAAATTGAGACTTAGGGTAAAAATAATCCTCTATCACAATCTTAAAATTAGACATTATATACTATAACAAAATCAACCAAGCGTTGAAGGTTGGTTAACAACTATCTATAGTTGATTGATGGTTGGCTGACTATATTACAACTGCTCAACGGTTGCTTGAGGGCCTATTTTACCAACCAACCATCAACCGTTGAAAATTCATGGTTGGTTGTTGCCAAGGCTGTCCCCATCCGCCTCTTTGCTGTCTTCTTCAAGGCTGGCCTCTTCGCTAGTATTTCCGTCCTGCTCCGCGATTTTCGTGTCCGTCACGGTCTCGTTAACCGGCCTCCACAAAGGATTGACTCGTGTCCGGTGGTTATCCTCAGCCCAAGCTCCCATGAAAGCACCCTCCTTAGTCCTCGTAGAAATACACTGAACGCTTCCAGGAATCGCGTACTCGCTCCAATCGATAGCGTCCTCATTCAGCAAATCCGGTCCAGTACGTCGTGTGACCGGTACAGTGTTACCCATGATGCGCCAGACTTTCATGCTGTAAGTGGTACGGGCCTGTGGCGCCAGTACGATTCGGGCTCTGCCTTGATGCATATTCCAGATGTCACGTGCGACGTACTCGCACTCGCTGGCTCCAGGGCAGTCGGACTCGAGGTACCCTTCGCTACTAATAAGACGCCCCCATGAGCCGAGTGCGCCACCAGCACTACCGCCGGTCCAGCCTGCAGCAATGCTCGATCTGAAGCGCAAATGTTCATGGGTGAATAGCGAGGCGTCGAAGGCCGCCATGCCTCCCCAGCCACTGTACACAGGAAAGGCGAGCCCATCAAGCCAGCGCTGGTGTACTGTCTGGTTTTCAGTAGAATATGCGTCGACGACCCACGATTCGTTGTCTGATATCATGCTAAGACCTCCTGGTCTCGAGAAGTCATAGACCCCGTTCCCACTAATGCCGCGGCCTACCCATAAATCGTAGAAGCGAACGACGGGCAATTGCGGAGGGTGTTCTGGGTCGAATCTAGGGTCATCTGGGTAGAGGTAACCGGGCTCGCCCTGGCGTATTCTGCGACCTTGAGAGTCCCAGTCCATGCCGAAGGCCATTCCCGCATTGTGTAGACGTTGCTGATGAACCAGTTCCAGAATATCCGAGGAGCAAGTCACGACATCGTTCATAACCAGCAGAGTGCCACTACTTTTAGCACTCGAAGCGTATGGCATGAGTGGTGCCAAAGCCAGATTGCGGATCTCCGAAAGCATGACGATGCGGTCTTGCCTCTGGAAGTCTGATAGCATGTTCGAAGAGTGCATCCAGAGGCCGTCTACGCCAATAGCCTGCAATGCAGCGCCTAGATCCGACAACAAAGCCCGCGTCCTGTCTTTCGAATTGTTTTCGTATATGCTGACATACACCTTGTTGTGCTGCAGGAGATGGGCAATGGCTTCCACCAAGGCCATTGCTTGTGCCGGAATGATTTCCTCAGAGTTGTACAGATTGATGGCGAAGCTGACGATGGACTGCCGTGAATCTCCCAGCCACCGGGACGGGCCAAGTGCAGTCCTGGCATATCGTTCTGGATTGAGTGTGCAAACTGGGTATGCTGGTGAATTATCCCGTTCAGGAAACGTAGTCTGCTGGAAGCGCTCTCGAAGGGAGTCCATCAACCATGCCACATGGTCGGCTTGCGAAGAGATCTTGGTCTGTGATGCAAACTTGGCTCCTAGAGCCAGACCTTCAATCTCGAAGGGGTTGTGTTCGCCGGTCTTGCCAGAGTGAGTATAGCCATCCACAGGTACAGCAACCAACCGAGACGTGGTACTGAGATGTAAGACTGTAGCAAACAAGAGTAAGCTTGCTAGGGAGGCGAGCAAGTAGAATCGGGACTGTGCCGGCAGCACTGTTGGAGCTATCATGTTGTCGAAAGTGCACTATGATCAAGAGTCAACCGTGATACAGCGCAACGCGTACCGTAAGGGAGGTTGTAGATATCCAGATGTCCTCGAGGTACGGTAGAGAGAGGCCTTCATCCTTAGTTTCAAGACAAAGAAGACTGCCTGCCCACTTATGGGAAAATCCTCTGCAGGTTCTGGTATAGTCCAAGCCACTCCAGTAAGCCGTATAAGCCCTGGTGGGACGCATACTCTTCCAGGAGCTACGAGGCTTTCGAACCTTCTTACAGCGACTTCTGGGTTCGTCCATGCTGAGATTGTAGAGACTGGCGAACACTTGGACCAGCTTCGGCGATCTCGAACTTCCGAGAACGGGACCGTCATTTCTCCAGCAACTGCGCAGAAAGCCGTGGTCAGGATGGTTATATGCTGCAGTTGTCATCCAGCCAAGTGCAACAATACTGCCTGATCGAGAGCACATCGGCGTCTTTCGTGTCCAGTGGCGTCGTAGCGTGCAGCGCTAAGTCAGAGCTCATCTCAGATTACAGGATCTTGGTCATTGCGACATACGAATGAGAGCGATGAGGTGGAGCTGCCACAGGATCCTCGAGATAAGCTTTTGCACAAGGCTTCGCACTCTTTCGAGCCGCGCTCGCTGCAAGTCTTGTGAATATGAAGCCACGCTGGTCAAACGCTGAACCAGCCCACATGTCACAGAGCTGTCTCATTTTGTACACGACAAGCAACGCTCGACGCCACTGTGCAACTCACGATCGCTCCTTCTCCACAGTCTTTCAGTGATGGGTTATCTCGCCCCCGAAATCGCACTCGCGTCGTGGACAACCGCTAAGACAGACTAAAACTCCGGCAAATCTCTCGCGGGGCGCCGTGCCACGCGTCGGCTCGATGGAGTTTCTGCATACATACTCGCACAATCAGCCTGTTATGCATATTCCGCCTCCATGCCGTCGTGGGGACATCAAGAATTGAGGATAGGCGAGATTATTTGCGATGGAAGAATGCGGTGCCACGCGTTGAGCTTCGTGGTTGCCACTGACGCGTGGAAGTGGCTCGTAGCGTCAGGAACCCTGGGTCTCTCCAAGCTCCAGTCTGCTAAGAGCACAAATTGCGACAGGAAGACATGCACTGGCTTGTTTGCGCTTCGGATGGCATGATGAAAACGGTCGGGAACATTTAAGTATATATGGGAAGGTGTCAAGTCCTTCCCCTCGATTGTGACGACAACATGGAGCTCCAATCAATGCGCACAGCCGTTAAACTAATAAGTCATTTTGCCATCCAACAATCACAACAAGAACAGCACGAAAAAACCCCTTCGATCAGCCAAAATTCCTCGAAACAACCAATACTTTTTTGACTATAGACAGAATATGCTATCGAGATTGTACAGAAAATACAAGCAGAAGCCGAAAAGTAAAAGAAAAGGGGGAAAAAAAAAAACTTAACCGCAGGGTATCACGACGAGCCTCCCAAGAAAGATCAAAAACTCCCGAAAGCCCCAACGAGCGACCACCGTCACAAGACAGGTCACTTCGTTCGCCTTCCCTCCTCCATAAACCGCCCAATGAAATGCCTCCAAAATGCGTGCCTTCCATTCCCCATTCCAATATCCCCCGCTCAAATGTTTTGCTGTACATTTCATGCCCATGCCACGCCATAATTCGCCATTCCATGACGCGTAAAATCAAACAGATCATTACCTCCCCACCAAGCACTCTCACCCATGTTTCATCCCCCCAACCGGCGTCCCCTGCCCCGGCACAAGCAAATGCACACACTTGTCCATAATCTCACTAGCATCATGCATCAGCTCCCACCTCGGCTCCTTAAAACATCCCCTCAGCAGCAACAACAACCCCAAACACGAGTTGCGGTTCTGCAAATTCTCGAGGTCGTTGGGCGATTTGACGCCGCCGACGCGTGAGAGGTACATGCGCATGTCGGCGATTTGCAGCTCACGCGTGCTGAGGGTGTAGTTGGAGGGCCGGATGGGGCCGTCGAGGGCGTAGCCGTAGGCCCAGACGATGAGGGCGGCGAAGTAGAGGACCCAGGGCCGGTTGAGGAGGTAGTCGTCGCGGGCGCTGTAGGTGAAGGTTGGTTGGTTGTGGGGGCTTGCTCGAGGGTGGTACTGATTGCTATTGCTGTTGCTGTTAGATGGCGAGGGTTGGTGTTGGTCTTCGTCGGGCATGAGGACTTCGCGGAGGAAGCTCAGGGCGTAGAAGACGGCGTCGCGGGCACGTGCTGAGGGAGCCCAGCCCTCGCGCATCTTCTTTTGTACAGCGGCGCGGTCGGCGTCGGTGACTGCGCGGCCGAGAGCGCGCTCTGAGCCGGCGAAGACGGTACAGTCGATCATGTCGACGTGCATTGCCATATGTGCGAGCGAGTGAAGACAGGTGCGAGACTCGAAGACCGAATCACGTGTCTCAGATGCTGAGCGAGGAGGTGTACCTGATGCTGAGTCCCTCAGGCACTGGTCGTTCTTAGCGAGGCTGTCGTCAAAGTCCCTTCGCCAGTGATCGAAAGCCCGCGTTAGAGACGATCGCCACTTCATCGAGTTACCAAGTGCAGGATTAACGCCCAGCGATGTTATCTGAACGTCGCGCTGATTCATGTGCCAGCTAACGTTGAGCAGTCCAGCCATCAGGATGACGCGGCCGAATGTGTGTGTCCGGACTCTGTAGCCATTTAGCGTCCGCCGAAGGGCGTCAAGGAATGGTATGGGTTTGATTCCGTTTGCTGCAAGGCTGGCTTCAACACGTTGTACTTCGTTGCCACTGGTTGCAGCCCAAAGTGCCTCGTCGCAGGGCAATGGAAGTTTGATGTCGTGGGGCGCCATCACAGCCGAGTGTCCGAACAAGGTTGCGTGCGTTGAGTCGATAACGAATGCAGCGAAAGCTGTCCGCCTCGTAGCCTCCGCCGTGATCCATCTGTTCCAAGTCGCATCTGGAGTGTTCACACCACTGGTGTTGATACTACCATCTGGGCCGGGCGGGGTGCGTGTCGGGTCATTAGAGTGACCCGGAGACTCTATGGCACTTCTTCCAATGAGCGACGAGCCTCTTCTCATGACAGTCAATGTAGTCGCGTGGTGTATATGCGCTCTCTCATGCAATGTGCGGGTACTGTACATCTTTTCAAACAATTCCAACAAGAGCATAGTCTGGAATGTCCAGAGCTTGGCAGTAGGTCTGAACTCGACATCCTTGAACACTTCCCAACGGACGTGATATGCTAGGAAGGAGGATAGCTCAGCACATCTCTGTGTCAGTTCGAGCGCGTACCCCGGTTCCAAGCAGCTCGCGCCCAGACACATCATGGCCAGAAGGAGCAAATCAGGACAAGTTTCTGGGTTGAACGTGGGTCTGTGCAAGATCGGCATCTGCTGGTGGACATGCGACCAGTAGCTAGCGAGGAAGATGCGTTGCATGTTAAGGCTCATCACATGCTTAGGATCGTCCACACAGCCATGCATGATAGCCTCTCGCGGACGTCGATCCGGAAGCTGCTCTGAATCGGTGAAGCGTTTGTTGATGAGATCTATCAAGCGAAGGCTCTTCTTTTCGCTCACAGCACTTTCTTTCATGCTCGTGTCTGGATTAACCGGAGCTGGAGGACTGAGGCGTTCTTGTTTAGGAAGTGGTGTGTCGTTCGGTGTAGTATCAGGCTCGATCTTGGGTAGTGGCATGTTGTATGTGTATTGTGAATTTACAATTTCGGGCCCAGGCGGAGAAGGAACGATCGAATCTGGTGGCATACCACTAGTTCCGAGCAGAGAAGCAAGGAAGTCCTCGTTCAGTGCGAGGGGTGGCGAACGATTTAGGCCATATTCGTCGTTGAACACGGGCAGGGTATATGGATTTGTGCCCATGTCCATCATATTGAAGTTGGTGAAGCTGTCACTTCTGCCATTCGAGAATGAGTTTTGGTTGTTAGATGTCATATTAGGCGGCGACATGATCACCCCACGATCGCCATTCTGGGGCCCGTAATTGTTGTTTTGGAAGCCAAACGGAGGTAGTGGCGGCAGTGCATTGTGCATCGTTGGTGACCGATAGGCTGTATTTGATGATGAAGGATATGACTGATTCTGCATGTAAGCCGATCCTAGCGAGTGAGATGAATTTGGTGGGAGGGATTGCATTGGCGTTTGTGGTTCGTATTGTTGCTGTTGGTGCTGAGGATAGTTGTCGTGGAACATAGGTCGGGATTGGTACGAAGCATCAAAGCTGAAGCGGCGTTCTGGTATGGTGGCTGGCGGCATCATCGATGAGTTGTTGGAGTTTCCATTGATCGCCGGGAAAGCACTATGTGATCCGCTATTGTTGAGTTGAGGGTCTAGAGACGATCTCATGCCTCCGTTCGCAGGTAGGCTGTCAGTGTTGGAGTGGCCTTGGTACTCGTGCGATGTTACCTGCACGGGCTGTTGGGTGGCCATTGGAGGAGCATAGTACTCGTTCTGCTGAGCCTGCTGGTACGAAGCCTGGACGGGCTCGACCGGCGATGCACTGATTGTTGTATGTCTACCTGTAGGTGAAGGTGGAGCAGACACACTCACTTCAGCGACAGGTGTGGTCTTGAAGGCATCCTTACGCTGCAAATGTGAGCCCTTGGCCGTATGTCGTTCCTTGTGTCGAGCGCAGAGGTCGGCACGAACGAAGCTCCGTGGGCAACCGGGGTGATCGCACTCATATATATGTTTAGGCGTGTCTGCATACATGTATTAGTCAAGGTTGGTCCCTGGGTTGTGGCTTCCTTGACATATCATCACTGAAGCAACGTGACTCGAGAAAGTTCAGGGACGTACGATTGAGCTGATGCCTATACAGATGTTCTGCTCGCGAATACCGCTTTCCGCAGTCTTGCTGCGGGCAGATATACTTTTTGTCGCTCGACTGGATAACACGTCTCTTCTTCCGCGGCTGCGCATCGTCGGCCCCGTCAAGGGCCTGCTCTACTTCGGCGTCTTCGTCGTCGTGTCTCGGGCGCGGCTCGTCGACGGGTCCCTGATGATCAAGCAGCGGGGCTCGCGCGACCTCGACGCTGCTGGCCATGGTGTGTGCTGGCTGGCGGGGATGTGCACGGCTGGCGGAGGGAGATTGGGAGTGAGAGTAGGATGCGGCGCGGTGGGAGCGCTCGTGGTAGCTTGCACCCAGGACACCAGCATGCCCGTCTGCGAGTGGTATGGCGGTGCGGCGGTAGTGGTGCTGGTGGTGGCAGTAGTCGACGAGAGGCTGCTGCGTCTATACAGGTGCTGGTGGGCGTCGAGATGAGCTCTTGGGTCGAGGCACGTGGGCAAGTGGTATACGGACGGGTCGAGAGTCAGTCATGCTACGGGTAGCAGCAAAGGCTACTTGCGCATGGCGGCACACTCACGACACACGCACACCTTGGACGGAGGATGGGTGTAGGGGTCTGCTGCAGCATACCAGGCCAGTATCACGCACTTCCCAGGTGCACTCGACGATCCAGGGCTACTCCGCACTTACTGATCCCGCCGTGGCTCCACTACACCAGCGCCAAAACTGGAGAGCTCAGCACGGAAGCGTGTAGCCGACGAACCTTGAGCCCTGGCCATCGTTGCTAGGGACCGCGAGGGATCCAACGGACCAACAAGGACGAGGACCCTTCTTGGGACGAGGCACGGTTCGGCCCATCTACGACTGCGATCACGTATATGAGACAGCTCACTACCTGCTACAGTGCCAGGAGGTCCAGGATAGGCTATGGATGGGCATATGAGGCTTGACGGAGAGTGCATACTCCCGCGAGCTGAGCGGCGGGAGCGGGTGCTGACCATGGCTCGCTATTGCAGATTAACTATTGCTTGCGTGAACCGTTGATGATCATCACACGGTACTATACCTACTACTACTTTACTCGTGCTATCGATTGCTCTTCCACTAGCACAACGTCTGACGAGAGCCTTGCTGCCGCTAGGCGGGACTGCTCGTGAATGACGCCTCGATGGCCATGCCCAGCACTGAGCCTCTCCATTCATACCCATCTGTGTGGCAATGTGTGGCCCGGATCGTAGCCCTGGCGCACAGTCTAGCTATCCTTCTCCACACACACTCGATCCAGGCAGAGATCCAGCGAGGCGGAAACACGCAAGCGACATGGATCTTCTGAATGTCCGATGACTGCACCAAGACCCGACTAACTCCCTTCTCCTCCTACTATTCAAGGCGCGGCAAGGTCGCACACCACCTCCGCATCGCACACTGTCGCCTTCGCCGCCGTCGTGTCGCACATACGCGGGGAAGAGCGCACAGAGCTGAAAGCCGTGCATGTACAGTACATCTCATGCACGCCACTTTTTGCCTCTGCCATGCGACTAATGTACGACCGTCTCTCCTGCGCCGCGCATTCGCCTGATTCGCCATGCACACCCAGACGGCCATCCCAGATCAGCCCCGACATCCGCAGCCTCATTCGACAATGCCCCAAGAAGTGCGTAAGTGATCAGCCTCTTGCTCTGCTCACACTCTATACACACCCCAGCAGTAGTAATAGTAGCCATGCACAGCACTAGCAAAAGCTCTATCGCACACCACCATCCTAGTCCTGTGCCCATGTCCTCGCAACTCATTCGCCAGATCCCAAGAGTCAGCCAATGCCCCGATCGACCGCCTCCGGAGACAGCGCTCGAATCATCTGCCAGTGAGTGCAACCTACTACCGAGAGACAGACGCCTCGTTCAACTTCTTGCTCGCTCGCCACGGCCCGCACATGCATGCTGCGTGCATATGCACCGCGGCCGCGCCATCCCCAAAGGTCATCTGCAGTTCATGCCGGCGCGTACAGGCAGTACGTCTCGTTTCGCCACTCCACTTTCCGCTCGGCTACCTAGTCATGCATTTCCTGTGGGCGCCTTGACCTGGGACACGGCTCGACGAAGAAGGGTACGCGTACATATTATGCATGCGAGGAAGAAAGCCTGAGCTATGTTTGAATCACCGACACTATCAAAGAAGAGGCAAGTGCAATAATCCCGTCTCATGTCGCAATACCTACCAGTATCAGATATAGAGCTACTATGTACTCCTCTTACTTACTAAGTTACTACACCCTCTCAGCACCAGCAAGCTCGCAATCAAAATGCTTACTTCACATCAATCTCGCCGGCTTCCCCAACCCGGCAAAGCGCCGCTGCAAGCATGCAAATGCAAGCAAAGCCGCGCAGGCGACAAGCGAGAATGGAAATCACACACCCAGCCAGCTAAACCTGTTACCAAACCTCGCATAAAAACACGTCGCATTGAGAAGGATTCCCATCGCGCGCTTCCCTTAATTCCCGGAGGCCAGGCCAGGACGATTCTCCGACCCCAGCCAGCCCCAACTCTCTCGTCTCTTGTCTCTACTCTACCAATCGCGCACAACATCATCGCCATCGCCCATCTCACTAGGAGATCGCCTAAACATAACAGGTCCTCTACCGCCCGGCTGGCTGGCATGGGCATGAGGGTCACATGCGGGCCTCCTGGCGGGGTACATGGCTGGCGACCCAGGGTGCTGGGAGAATCCACATCCCAAGAGGACATGTTCCGGGCTCGTTTGTTGGCTGGGAAGTCGCTTGCGTTACTGCATGGCCGTTTGATCGCGCGCTCGACTAACCAACTTCAACCTTCAGGCATCTACATCGCCCTTGTCCTTGCCCTAATCGGATCGCACGGTAGTGACGCTCTCGATCTTGTCGTGTGGTGCATGCATCGAAGAGACATGGTAAGTCTTCCATTCTTTTCTATCACGCTTGAGACTTTTGTTTTGAGTTTCCACACGATGCATTTGCGTTCTTTCGTCGCTAGTATCCTTTTTTCTTTTATCGTCGCTTTCGTTATGTAATGCATGCGTCTATCGATTTAGTTTCCCTCATGACTCGCCCCGCTAAGGTGGCTGTGCGGATTGAGTCCAGATGCCTATATCGGTTGCTGCATCGGGGGAGATCCCTACGGACGATGTATTCGCATCGCTCGTCGCGGTTCTGCCGATTGCAGGTTGGAAACTACCGAACAGTAGTGTCGGCAGACAATCCCAATCCAAGTCAAGTAATTCTCCCAAGGCTCAACCCCATAATCTTCTTCAAAAAGAAGACATTGCACAAAAGTGCAGATCTCTCTTCCCCGTTCACTCAGCCTTGCCGTTCGCACCGTAGTACTGATCCTGACTCTCCTTCTTCTCGCCCTCCACATCACCCGCATAGCTCGGCGTCACGCCCTTCGCCTTCCAGAACTCATTCCTCTCCCTCAGCACATCCGCCGCCCACTCCTTCACCTCCGGCAACTTGACCCTCTCGGCAACCCTTGAGAACTCGCCCAAATCCAACCTCCCCTCCGCACCCCTCTCGTACTCCACCATCTGCAACAACAACTCCATCTTATCCACATCGTGCACAAAATGCGCCTCCAGCGTCTCGTCCTTCTCATACTCCCACCAAACCGCCTTGATCTCCTCCGCCTGCAGCCCCCCTCCAACCTTGCCTAGAAGCCCATCGCAGATGTAATCCATCGTCTCGGCCTCGCGCCTGCTCTTCTCCGATTTCACCACATTGTCCATCGGCGTGATGTCGCCGACCAGCGCCTCGGCCATGTCGTGCACGAGCGCCATGCGCGTGCAGCGCGCGAGGTCGAGTTTGGAGGAGAGGGACGCGGGGCAGAGGAGAGTTATCAAAGCCATGCGGTACATGTGGTCGCTGATGGACTCGCCGTGGTTGAGGCCGAAGCGGCGCCAGCCTTCGCGCTTGGTGGTCTTGAGGCGTTCGAGCATGTGGAAGAAAGGGATGGGCGAGGCGGTGGAGGTTTCGGGGCGGTGGGGGAGGTCTTTGAGGACTGGTGGTTTCGTTAGTAGGATGTTTGATGAGGATGGGTGAGGGTTTGATGATGGTTACCAGTCTCGGGAGTCCAGTGGTCACTTTGTGCTGTGCGAGGGGTGAGGACGCCGGAGTTGGGAGCGGCGGGCGCGTTTGTTTCGTGGGCTTCTTCGAGGGCCATGGTGGTGGCGGTGGTGGTGGTGGAATGTGATGGGTGTGGTTGTATTGATGGAAGGTGGTGTTTAGTCAGAATATAAGGATGTCGACGTGTTTGCTGCGGGAAGAGTAGACAAAGTCAAGAAGTGTATATAAACGGATGTGTGCGTATGCAGGCAAACACGGGCTTGTTGTTCGGTG
>Ga0265797_10010518_pt1 | contig 11775 bp, 21 predicted proteins | sample P2T30metagenome_FD_192433 | JGI IMG/M metagenome (GOLD analysis project Ga0265797, IMG submission 192433) | Plant litter microbial communities from East Loma Ridge, Irvine, California - P2 T30 | ecosystem: Environmental > Terrestrial > Plant litter > Unclassified | place: USA: California... | reverse complement strand
AGGATCGCCGTATACGACATCACAGGGGACCGCAAATACCTTCAGACCGCGCAGTCGATCTTCGACGACATGGACAAAGCCTACGGCACAACTCCGTGTGGCGGCCTCTGGTGGGATAAAGCACATACCTACGTCAACGCCATCGCAAACGAACTGTACATCGATGTCGCGGCGCATTTGGCGAATCGGGCGTCGCAGTATAGGTCTGGCTACTACCTCGACAAGGCAACGACAGCGTGGAAATGGTTCCAGAGCAGCGGCATGATCAACGCTCAATCGAATATCAACGACGGTCTTGACAGCTCCTGCAAGAACAACGGCGGAACCGTTTGGTGAGCTTGCCCTAAAGGATCTTCGGATGATCGACTTGGCTAATGCTTGACAGGTCCTACAATCAGGGCGTCATCCTCGGTGCCCTAAGTGAGCTTTATAGGGCAACGAAAAACGCCGACTACACCTCATCAGCCAAACGCATCGCCGACGCTGGAATCTCGAAATTGACAGATAACAATGGCATCCTCCACGATCCGTGCGAACCAGATTGCGGCGGAGACGGTTCGCAGTTCAAGGGCATTTTCGCACGTAACTTACAGATCTTGCAACAGACAAGCCCCGAGTCTAGATATGCCGAGTTCCTTGATCGCAACGCGGACAGCGTCTGGCAATCCGACAGGAATAACAGGAATGAGTTCGGGTTGGAATGGGATGGACCGTTCGTAGGACCGGCGAATGCCTCCACTCAGAGTTCGGCCTTGGATGTAATCGTGGGTGCTTTGAGCACGTAGGAGAGAAATGTGGGACAGTGTTATCGACGGGCATTTGGTTAAGATATTTGGTTTGGGCCATGGAATTTGCGATTGCAAGAATTGGTTGGAAGTTGATGTGCGGTATCAACGGCATCAGACGTATTGGAGAACACAATGAACAAATCATCTTGTTTGGTCACATCAGGTCGTCAAATCTCTCTGCATAGAGTAGATACACGATGATACAAGCACAATGAGCCCAGTAACATGAGGAGACATTTGAAGATGGGATCAAGGACGAAAATACGAGATTGTATTGAAGAGAATATAGACCAGGAAAAGCTTTCAGCGTCTCGCCATCCAGGGCGGACGCGGTTAAAAATGGTTCTACGCTTACAAAGCGTTGAGGATAGCGTTGTAGGCAGACTTGGGCTGAGCGTTGTTGTTGAACAGCAGAGGGGTCTTGTCGGCGCGCCAGGACTGTAGGTAACATGGTTAGTGTCGTTTTTGGGTCGTTTTTGGGTTAAAACAAATGTCAAAACTTACGGTGTTGTCGGTGATACCCCAAGAGGTGATACCAACACAGTTCTGCACGTCAAGGCACGAGTGCATCGCTTTGAGGTAGTCCGAATCGGAGGCGCCCTGGATGTCGAGCTCGGTGACGGCGCACTCAGGGGCGGCGGCGCAGAGAGCCTTCATGGCGTTCTGGACGTCGACGGCGGTGGGCCAGCCGTTGCCGTTGGAAAGGTGCTGTGGGATGTTAGCATTCTGGTGACATTTCAAGCAGATTTATTGTGAACTCACCATCTGGCTGCCGATGCCGTCAATGGGAACGCCAGCGGCGCGCCACTTCTTGACGTATTTGATCATACCCTGAGTCTTGCCGTAGTTGGCGACGTCAAGGTTGTAGTCATTGATGTAGAGCTTGGCCGACGGGTCGGCAGCACGAGCGGTCTCGAAGGCAATGCGGACGTAGTCTTCGCCGATGACCTTCATCCAGTGGCTCTGCCTGAGAGTACCATCCTCGTTGAAGATCTCGTTGGTGACGTCCTACAATCATCAGTATGGGGTTCGATGATAACGGCGTTTCTCACTACTCACCCATGCGTAGATCTTGCCCTTGTAGCGGCCAACGACAGTCTTGATGTGGTTCTGCATGACAGAGATCAAGGTGTTCTTGTCGTTGATGTTGGTGACCCAGGCGGGGACCTGGCTGTGCCAGACAAGGGTGTGACCACGGATGAGCTTGCCGTTGGTCTGGGCCCAGTTGACGAGCCAGTCAGCACCGCCGAAGTTGAAGTTGCCACGGGAAGGCTCAGTGGCATCGAACTTCATGGAGTTCTCGGGGGTGATCTGGCCGAAGTTGGCCTTGGCAGCGTTGTTGATGTTGCTCTGGGAAAGAATGCCCTGGTCGCTGGCAGTGCCCCAGTACCTAGATGTCTGTCAGTATAGCTCAATTGAATTAAAGGATCGGGATCAGACTGACTTCTTGCCCTTGGCCTTGAAGCCGGCATCGACGGTCTTAGCAGCGCGAGCCTCGATGTGAGACTCAGGAATGACCGCTGCGGAGGCAAGCGAGAGCACAGAAAGTGCGGCAACGGCGTTGGAAATCAGCATGTTTGCGAAAGTTTGAGTAGAAAGGCTGAGTTGAAAAAAGAAGCGTGTGTGAAAGAATGTAAAGGTCGGGATGAGTGTGATGGAGAGAAAGTCGTTTTGAGCAGGAACTTCCACAACCTATTTATCTTGATCCCGGGTCTTTGCCAACATGTCGAAGCAACTTTAAGGTTGGCCCAGTTGATTCTGCGCCCATGGCTAGGGATTGTGCTGGACGTAGCAAATAGATTGCTTTGTCAGATTAGCGTACGAGCAGCCAGAATAGCCAAAGTGATTCAAGCAGTAGCACCAGCGTTTGAGCCACTGAACTTCGCTTGTCCGCATCTCGTGACACTAGATTACTCTAGTAGGATGTAACAGTAGGTGCATTGTGATCACAGGCCAGACATAGGGACTTGCACGGCAGATGGCCGTTCGCATCCTCCGTGTCGGAAGGGGATCCAAAAGTGGCGGCGAAGATCCGTAGCGTCTCGGCCAAATCCTGGGATGCATCACCGTGCAGCGCATGGCTAATTAGGCGTGGAAGGCGTGGAAGGCAAGCCTTGTGGCTTCAGATGAAACCTACCGGGGGCGGACATGGATGACGAGGTACTGATGGCGCTGCGGACGACTGGCCAGATGAGTCTGATACTATAGGGGATAGTGCACAAAGCACGCTGCCGTCTATCAAGGAAATCACCCTTTAGCAACACCGCCCTCTGCAAATGAATCGGACGAGTCAGGCATCTCGGCCGCTCATAAGGCTAGGCCAAAGGTCAATGCCACGAGAAGGAAGCAGAACATCCAAGTCATCAAAGTATCCGCCCGGGTGAATACAATTAAAGCCTTGGCATGGATGATCATGGATTTACTAGTGGAGGAAATCCAACTATTGATGGCCATCACACACTACCGTCTGCATGTTCTGTCACTCTGTCGTGTTCAAGGGTGTGAGAATATATCCACCAGCGCACTAAAGTCACTAAACAAAAGTTGGAGTGCGCAAGCGAGCCTCGGCTGTCAATTGAGTAGCATCAAAACAATGTTGTTATAGTGGTACCTCCTACTAGTACATCCATGAGTGGATCCTTCGTTGCACAGTGCGTTCGTTCGTGGCACCGCGGCATTATAGGATTGATATTAATCGTCAGATGCCCATGCGGACGACGCTTCTCCGTTGAGAGGAATCTCCAAACAGAATCTTCTGCATGACATGATGGAGTAATAAACGTTTGCCGTCAAAACACTCGGCCCGAAACACGTACGGCTAATGTCACAGCAGTTGTGGCAGTGTCGTTAGCGACGCCGTCAGAACTCAGGAGTCCCTCCGAAAGCATCGCGGGGTTTCCATGGGGGTATGAGCACTATTCATTTGATGTTTCCAGAATCGTTACAGTGCAGTTTGTCTCGAACTCGAAGGTACCTTATGCTTATACCCTTGAGTCGGCTGATTTGCCGTTAGGACCCTGAGAACAACGACAAACATCCCAGCAATACTTGTGCTACAACCCCTCTCGATGAATGTGATATGGACCTCGTTATCAGTGAGGGATTATGCGCAGGTTGTCGATGACTTGTCGTATTAATGCATAGTCTGGCAGCACGTGCCCAAACTCCCCTCATTGCACGGTATTGAACAATTTACGCGGAAGGGGTCAGGAACGGATAATTCCATCGATAAGATCTTCGTTATCAACAACCATGAATCTAAAGTTTCACAAGTCCGTTCTTCAAAGACGCCCAATCTTCAAGTGTGAACGCCTGGTACGCTTTCGCTCCTGGCGGAAGCCAAAAGAGCTTGTCTTGGCTAGCAACTTTTCCTATGACCTCAGGATCGATGCCCTCTCGTTTCGCCTGGCCTTTCTGAATTTTGAACGTTCCAGTATATGAAAGAGCGGATTTGGTTCTGAGAAAGAGGGGAACCGCATATCGAGGCAAGCGGTCAATGGCAAATTGAGCCAGTCCGGCTAGATCGAGGGTGTCGGATGAAACGCCAGCGGACAAGACGATGGCGGCACAGCCACACCTGCCATCGGCATGTGGGACACTCACCCCGTAGACATTGCATTCATCGATCTCGGGGAAGCTACCGATGACGTCTGCAACTTCATTCGTGGACACGTTTTCGGAGCGCCATCTGAACGTGTCGCCTAGGCGGTCAACAAAGTAGACACGTCCGTCGGCATCCTGTCGCTGGACATCGCCGCTTCTGAACCAGAGGTCTCCGGGCGCAAAAGCATTCCGCATCCATCGCTTGTCAGATGCCGCTTCGTTTTTGAAGTAGCCTCGGAAGACCGCGTCTTTCATCAGAGGATCGACGCGATGCAGCACTTCGCCTGGCTCGCCGGGGTTACTCAGCTGAACGAAGCCGTCTGCACCTCGAACAATATCTTCGGTGTCAGGGTCGATTCTGGCGTGTACTTCGTTTCCGTTGTTCCAGTACTTCCAAAGTATGCCTCGCAATGTTATCGCGTCTCTTGTGAATTCGTTGCGGTTGTAATTGAAACATCCGCCTGTTCCATCGGTGGCTGCGTATAGCTCGTGTATCACTGGAACATTGAAGCGTTGTCGGAATCTCTCCCAGACATCAGGTCTCATGCCGTTTCCCCAAGCCTCTTCAACTTTGTGCGCCCTCTCGAGAGGATGTGAAGGCGCGTTGATGAGATACCTGCACAGCTCGCCAACGTATTGCAGTCTGTTTGCTCCCGATGAGCTGACTTCATTCCAGAATGTCTTGTGCGAGAACTTCCTTCCAATGCTCACCGTCGCGCCAGCATACATAATAGGCACAGTGCAGAGGCCTAAGGCCGCACCGTGGTAGAGAGGCAGGCACGTGTACATGTTGTCGCTCGGCTTGAGATTGAGATACTGCGCCATAGCTCGAGCAGTGTTGATCCAACGGCCGGCGGTGATGACGGTCGCTTTTGGCAAGCCCGTCGTGCCAGAGGTGTAGATCAGCTGGCGCAAGTCTGTAGCCTGGATCCCAGCCGTCCGTGACGCGGGCAGAGGTGTTGTATCATGGCAAGAGTTGACGAGATTATCGTCGTAGTATTGAATCTGCACGTTCTCTGTTGCAAGGTCGTCTCGACAGGGCTCCACCAGTTGCTCGATAGCTTTCTCCGCGATCAAGTACCTGGAACCAACTAGCTGGGAGACAGTCAGCGTTTTTAAAGTCCTCTATCACTGTGAGTATGCGGCTTACCTTGACACAATGCACAAGCGAGTCGCTCGTTAAGTTGCTATTGATAAAAGCCGGACATGCACCAATACCCTCAAGTGCAAACCACAACAACACATAGCTGTTGCTGTTGCGGCCATCAAGAGCAACGATCTCATCGTTCTCGATTCCCAGATCGTTCATAAGCCAGTTGCCAACTCTCTGGACCTCCAAGTAGAACTGCTTGTAAGTCCACTGCGCTCCTTCGAACTGCAAGAATACATGGTTAGGCTTGTCTTGCTCTGCCCACCATTCCAAGACGTGATAGTTGAGCAACTTGTTCTCGGCCTGCTTTTTGGCGATGAATGCGAATGACTCTGTGGTGGCATTGTTTAGGTCACCAATCTTGAGGTCATTGCGTATGTGGAACTTTGCGTCCAGGTATGCCGCCGTAGCAGCGATGCCGGATATAGCGGCAGCCGCAGTCACTGTGGATATATCAGTATAAAGGGCTGGGCCGTGCAGGTTGCCACCAGATCCGACTTACAAGCCATGTCGCGCGATGTTATCGACTTCTCTCTCACCCGCAGAGGGTTGATGAACAGACAAGGAGAGCGGCAGACAGCAACATGGCAACCATTTGTCTGCAGATCGGTATTCCATTAGTCCCCTCTCGCGAACCCTAATGTGAGCATAAAGCTTTACAACGGTGTTTTGGGCCTCGGCGAACAGCAGCGGGGAAACACCATCCTGCACCACCACGGCAAGCATGCCGTCCGATCATAAGACAGTAAGCGAAGATCACTAAACACCCTGTAACTGCAATGTTTGTTCCGTAGTAGTCTGGGATATCCGTGCTGTCCCGGGCCCCGTTGGTCGTATTTCAGCAGCAAGTATAGCCAGCTCACAATCTGAGTGTATTAACATCAACATGTAAGATCCTGAGGTGCGAGTTGAGCTCAAGTGATGTTTCAGTAGTAGCATCAGCATAGTTGAAACGGCACCCACGGATACTGGCCGAGTAGCTACTCCAATCACTATGAGTAGGTTCATGCGCATCGACTGTACACGACGGAGACAAGTCACGATGACTGGGGGCAGAACTCCTTGACGGTATCTCCTCAGTATAACATCAAGAAGAAAATGCTGCATTTCCTGTGGACGAACATTATCTATACCGCTCGCATGTAGTCCTTCAATACTGTCCTCAAACCCTCCATATCCAGCCAGGAATCGAATCGACACGCAGCTAGCTAGCTTCCACTATACAATTGCCGTGCGCGTAGAGAGACTCCTCTCCAATGTACACAGTAGTCGTGCTCATGATGCACCAAAACACAAGATGCTTGTGCTGGAGCAGCGCTTCTTATCCGTTGTCGCTGCACCTGCTTTAGACCTTCTATCCCATTTCTTTCTCGGCTTGGGTAGTCTATTTCGTGAGCTTCTCAGCCTCCTTCTTGGCCTGAGCACCGAGCTGCTCGGCCTTGTTGACGATGGCGTTGGCGCCCTCCTTGGTCTTCTCTGCGGCCTGGCCGAGCTTGCCCTCGACGGTGGCAATGCCGTCCTGTGCCTGGAGCTCGAGTCTCTTCTCACGGCCACCCATGCTGTCACGTTGTCAGCGATCCTGCTGCTATTGCCAACATCAAGGCCTCAGCCTGACGTGGAACGAGTATACGTACTACCAGTGCTGAACGTAGCGGTAACCCTGGGTAGTCTGTGCGCCGAAGTTGACCAAGTGGCATCCGAAGAGGAGGTAGTTCCTAGGCTGAACGGCCATGGCGTAACGCATGAATGTGCTGCTGTAACCGATAAGAGCTGCGGTCATGGGACCGGAGATACTGTTGTTGGGATCTTGGTCAGCTTCACAGTCCAGTCCGACCTTCCGGTATACACCGCGCGTGCGCAACGAATCGCCGCCGCGTGCTCTTGCTAGACGTACATCTCGGGGTCTTTCTGGGTGTCCATGACGGCCGCAATGGGGATACCGAAGTTGGAGGCCGGGCCCCAGAAGTCTGTATTGTTGAGGCCATGGTCAGCCAATATCCTCGTAGCACCTCTTCACCTCCCAACCATTGATATCCATTCTCTCCAAGCTCCAAATCTCACAAACATGCGCTCGCGCAATGCGCCTCCTCTTGCGAGTGGTATACCTCCTCATTCTCGGGTGGACGACTAACGGGTTGAGCAGAAGTAGTCCGCGACCGGGTTGGCCCGGATTTTGGCGTTGAGCGCTTTGATTGCTGCGGCCATTTTGTCGACGTCGGTATGCGATTACTCGGATTACGGTGTCGGGGTATAATAGTGAGAGGGTTGCTGCTGTCGTGTGAGGTGCGACTTTGGTTGGCTGGTTGGATCTGCGAACTGCTCCGACGCTCGCTGCGGCTTCGGGAGAGACACGGCAACGCGCCTCGCAGGTGGTTATACATAGATGTAGATAAGCTACCGATATCGCCAATGATGTTAATAATGAATGGCTACTTGTTTGATGGCTGTGGAAGGCTTTGCGTGTCTACATTTCTTCTCGAAGATACCTCGACTTCATTTCACAAATGAGATTACATCACATCATCATTACCAAAGATGTCCTCACAAACGGATCATTATCACTACGCGGAGATCGGCACTGCTACATGGTGATTGGGATTGCTCAAGGCTTCTTCGTGGATTAAGCTAATGCTCGCTTGTATGATACATTTACACCTTCGCACGTCTATGGTGGCGCTTCTGGTGTAGTGCGCCCATCCTATGCAGAACTGTCTCGTATCGTTTAAAGCTTCTCGTACTCTGGAACAGAAATGGTCAGCAAAATGCTTCAGAAGAAAGCAGTCCTGGAAATATGCCCACTTACCAAGCTTGCCCTCGAGCTTCTTGCTCTCAGCAACCTTCCGTACCGCCTTGTTGAAGTCGTCCTGGTTGACAGCATCTCTGTAGTCCTTGATGGCGAAGAGACCCGCCTCTGTGACCACGTTCCTCAAATCGGCACCGTTCAAGCCGTCACTCATCTTCACCACAGACTCGAAGTCGATCTCGCCCTCCTTCACTACACTTGCTGCGTGAATCTTGAGCACCTCCAATCTGCCAGCCTCGTTGGGAAGTGGGATCTCGATCTTCCTGTCCAGGCGACCTGCTCTGAGCAGCGCAGGGTCGAGTGTGTCGGGTCTGTTTGTAGCCATGATGATCTTTGTCTTGCCAAGGTAGTCGAAACCGTCGAGCTGGTTGAGGAGTTCCATGAGTGTACGCTGAATTTCGCGATCGGCTGATGTTCCCTCTGAGAAACGACGACCACCGATGGCGTCGATTTCGTCCATGAAGATGATGCAGGGCTCGTGCTCCTTTGCGTATCCGAACATCTCGCGGATGAGACGGGCGGACTCGCCGATGTACTTGTCAACGATAGCGGAGGACACGACTGTATACTGTTAGCTTCTTGACGTGCTGAGAAACCCAACGCAAGTGCTTACCCTTGAGGAAGTTGGTCTCGAGACCACTTGCGACAGCTCTTGCGAGCAAAGTCTTGCCAGTACCAGGAGGTCCGTAAAGTAAGACACCCTTCGGAGGCTTGATACCCACACGCAAGAACAGTTCCGGGTTCTTAAGTGGAAGCTCGATGACCTCACGCAGCTCTCTGATCTGGTCGTTCAGACCGCCGATACCTCCAAATGAAACTTGTCCAGGGTCCTCTAGCGACATGTTGTACACCATCGGGTCAACTTCACGCGGAAGCATGCGCATGATTGTGAGTGTGGTCATGTCCAGCGCCACTCTTGTGCCCTGCTTCAACTTCGCCTTGTCGACCTTTGAGCGGCAGCCGACGACATAGCGTGGCCCTGATGATGCTTTCACAATGACTGTCGAAGTCGTCAGTACATTTATACCATCTCGCGTGTATGCTCTTTCTCAATTTGTGCAAACTCACATCTTTCTTCGTCCAACTGCTTCAGCACCTCGCCGATGATCTGACCAACACTCTGAAGCGCCTTGATGTTGTCCTCGGAAACATCGTAGTCATGTTGCAGGCCCTTGATGTCTAGTCGTAGCGCCTTGAGCTTTGCCTCCCACTCCCTCGAATCAAGCAGTGTCTTCTTGTACTCCTCGAGCGCGTGCTCTCTCTCCGGATCGCTGGCCATCTTAGGCTTGTCTGTGTGAGAGGCGACTGTGGTGTCGATGGCGACGGTTCTGCGCTGACGCGGGAGATGATCTGCGGCTTCGGAGTTGAAAGTGTTTGTGTTGCTGGTGGGTTTGAGGTGGCGATTGTGTCGGAGGATGGGTCTGATAGATAATGCGGTGATGCAGTTTGGTGGTGTTAGCTGTTGCTAGAAGCACGCTGGCAGTGACGACTGAGCGCAGCTCCAACGCGCGCACGGGAAGGTCTGCCGCCCGGCCGCTTCATCGTGCCTTCCCTCGAAGCTACCACAGTTACCTTTGCGTTCAATGACTTCACTTCACTTGCTGAGTTGCACTGGCATTCCAAACTCGTTGACCTCAGTCTTCAGTATGAGAATTGCCGTCTTGCGAATGCCGCCTCGACCGACTTTCTGAATCGGTTTTGCCAGCATATGTCTACATACGGCTCAGCATATCTTACCATCCGTAAGCCTTTGGCTGCCATTCCGTACTCAAACCTACGGACGATGACCTAGATAAGCAAGGCGCAAGTAGGAGGTAGATGTTCTCTTTCTCAGTGGTCTCAAGGATGGTCGTTGACTTCTATGTTGAGATTACTGACTCTCAGATACATTGCGCTCTTGATAAGCCTGGCATGTAAAATATGCGACGTGCCATCAAGTTTCGTAATTACAATAAAGCTACATGTAGTACTTGTTTTAACGCATGACATGCCCGTACCATGTGCCATGTAGAGCTCATTGAGTTGTAGACTCTGATCACGGATCTCCTGCTGCACTCTGTATGGCATCTCTACTCCGGTCTTATGTCGCTGTCACCACGATAACTGCTACACTCGACGATGGTTTTCGAGTATCACCTATCTTGTCTTCGATTCCATATACCGTCGCGTCAAGAGTACCCAGCTACGTGTCCCGGTGAGCATAAAGAAGAAAATCTATGTTTGGTTCGCCGGCCTACTCTGGAGACAGTCGAAGTTTCCATACCAATGCACGTTGGCGAAAGGGGTGGCTGCGGTGGCTGATATTACATGGGTTCGAGTCTTCGGACCTTGGTATCGTCGGCTACCTTATATGTGCAATGTGTGTATTAATGGCGATGAACAAGTCCGAGGCATCCGAACTGATGGCCGAAGCAGTCCTGTTGTCATACAACGCGGCATCTGGTGTGGGTTCGAGCAGGAAAAGAATGCTGTTTGGTATCGTCACGTCTCTTGTCAATGCCTCTTGTCATCGTGAGTAGCTCCCAAGGCTAAGATCACACCGACGGGAGCGATGGGAGCATTGAACGTACTTCTATGAGCAGTACAAGACGGAAGGGTCACGGTTCTGCTTTGACCGGTGATACGTTGCCCAGCGAGACCAGTGATTGCGCCCTCCCCTCCGCGCGGGCGGTATTTCGGTGAGAAATGGGCAGATAGCTCGTCCCAGCTGTTTCGGGCCAATGAAAGCGAGAGTAGAAATACCCATTTGTGATGGCCATGTGTACAACATCTGGTTGGGACCTCGTATGGCTCAGAAGAAGTGCATAGCACATTGATGGGCAGGCCGATGCTCTTGCATGCGCGTCTCATGTGCTGCAGTCCCCAGCAAGGCCTGTTTGGCCAAGGGGATCCGAGTGATAATCTCGTGTGTGTGCGGTGGGCGATCTTGCCCCTCGTCGGACTTCGAGCTAGAGGTGGGGTGACGCTTTCCCAACAGGCCAGCGCCGTGCTCTCGTAAAAAAACAATATCACAGTCACCTTCGCCCTCTTTCCTCGACAGACTCAGCTACCACTCTCAAACTACAAACCAGAGAAGCATCAGGTAAGCCTCCACTGCTCTTTCTCGCCTGTCCACTTTAGCGGGAATCTTCACGTCGCTGCCCATGGAGCTCCGCATTTCACGGAACAGATCGGGACGCTGCCATGCTCGAACCGACCATGGCAGCAGCATCATATGAGGGACCCTTGTTACATCTACTTGACCTTAATTGTTGACTCTTTCGTCACCTCTTAACTGACACTCATTCTCTCAGCAAACCGCCAACATGCCTATCTCCAAGATCCACTCCCGCTACGTCTACGACTCCCGTGGAAACCCCACCGTCGAGGTCGACATTGTCACCGAGACCGGTCTCCACCGCGCCATCGTCCCCTCTGGTGCCTCTACCGGC
>Ga0265797_10010516_pt1 | contig 11777 bp, 9 predicted proteins | sample P2T30metagenome_FD_192433 | JGI IMG/M metagenome (GOLD analysis project Ga0265797, IMG submission 192433) | Plant litter microbial communities from East Loma Ridge, Irvine, California - P2 T30 | ecosystem: Environmental > Terrestrial > Plant litter > Unclassified | place: USA: California... | reverse complement strand
GGAGCGATTTTGTTGGCCGGGTTTTGGAAGTTGGAGGATAAATTTGGGATGGGGTTGAGTGAGATTCATACGAGTGGTGATGTCCCTGGGTATGTTTCTTCATCTTATGATTCCCCTCACCCCCCCCCCTGCCATGTCCTCATGTCGCCCTTTTTGGGACAAGGTCGAAAAAAAACGGAGGACCCGTTCCTTTCGGTGGTGACCTGAAGATACTGACAACAAACAAGATTCAAGCAAAAGCTAGAAAAAGGCATGACCAACTTTTTCCGCCGCGTCCAACCTCAAGCCCCCGTCCTTCGCAACAACTATTTCATCCAAGTCGACGACAACCTTGCCTGGAGCGACAGCATAGGCCCCGAAGACGGAACAGACATAGGCTGGTTCACGGCGGAAAAAGACAAGGCAATCGAACATCACATGTTCCGAAGTGAGAGACAGAGTCTACGACGGTAAGTATAATCATAATCAAACCGTACGTACAACGTTTCGTAACGTACTCGCAGGCTACCTCGATCTGGGGGTGTCGTGTTTACAATCCGGACCTACTTTCACCCGGTCACGTCAATTGCGCAGGAGCCATATGTGCCGGGACGGCTGGCTAGTGCAGTGCGGTCTTGGGGTGACGACGTGAGCAAGTACAAGGGTAAGGACATGTACGGCGACGTGCTGTTGGAGTACTTGGACAGGAAACATGCGGAGCAGGTTGCCGCGGGCTTGGACGTTGAGCGGGAGGAGGATGTGAGGGCTTATCCGTATTAGGGCCGGGGAAGAGCATGCTTGTTCCCTGTAGTTTTTGTTGTTGCGACACGGTACTTCTCTCATTTCTAGGGTCTTGTTGGTGTTGCTGTATTTAGTTGCTTTGACTAGTCGGTCTGCCTTGTTCCTACATTGTTAGCTCGACGACTAGGTTTGAGAGTATGTACTGCTGCCTTGGGCAGGAGCACGCCTTGGTACGAGATGCACCAATATGCGAGTAAACGAGTTGTCAATGTTCTAGTATGCTCTGGCGATCTCTACATGGTACAAGTCTCATTTGCTGAGAGCTCTCCATCGCGTCTTCCGCTCCACTCGTCCGATGCCGCGATTGGGTCGGAGCATCGATGAACATCCCCGACCGATGGCAGCCAAGGTTTGCGTCGTTTGAGTGGTGGACGAAAAGGGCCAAAGTCAGCGTCACTCGGTTCGCTGTTTCCTTGATGGCATTCGGGCCGGACCCCTCGAACGAACTCATAATTCTGGGCTCTATGCTCAAGGTAGATGTCGTACCGGCCTTTCTTCGGCCAGGCGCTACAAGTCGGAATGTTACAGTGGGCCGGGGCCGGTGCCGGATGTCCAGCACGCCGACTGTAGGAGAGGTAGGCTTGCCGTCCGTCGACAGGAACAGGTCACGCATGTTGACGCAACAGATGACATGGTCCCGATTTAGTAGTTGAGAAGACTGCTGCTGGGCGAGCTAGACGCTGACGTTGACACCGAGTCGAACCATGGTTGATGTCGTGCAGTAGCTTAAGGTTTGATAACCATCCAGGGTACGACCCTTGTGATTTGGGTGCCTGATGCAGGCAGCGGCCGAGCTGGCATTCGATATGTTACGAGTCATGTCCGACGGTTGATGACTTGCGGACAGCGGGCGGCGGACAGGGAAATTGCGACAGCCGTTTTCTTAAGGGTAGCCCCGGTTTCACAGTAGGTGGGTAGTGGGAGGGTTTGTCAAAGTGCCTGCAGCGTCATCATCATCATCATCATCCCGATGGATGTGTTCTAGGGGCGCCATGGTGTGCATCGCGGATGCGGAAATGAGCCGGCTTGGTGTTGTGCGCGAGGCAAAGGGATTGTGATAACGAGTACTCGATGTTTTAGCGAGATGATGGGGGCGGCCAATCAAGCATGGGCAGCAACCAGAGGTTCCGATCTAGTGGGCCATGTATGTAGCCTTTGCTCGATCAGGAAAACACCCTTGCACGGGGAATTGGGTGAGGGTGGCGCGGGGGATGATGTACGATCATGTTGTTGCGCATGTCAGCAGCTTGGTGTTGACACGAGATTGCCGATGACCGTTGTGTTTGTCTGGGTGCTGGCAGCATCCAGGCAGGCTGACAGACGGGGCAACCTGGGATAGCTTCGCGCTCACGTGGCGGGGCGGTTAGGTTGGTTTATGGTTTGGTTCCCGGGGCGCAGAGGAGTGTGTAGCGGTGGGAGAACCTTGTCTGGGTGGCTTGCTCCGACTTGGGGCTTGTCTGTTGTGATTGAAAAAAAGCAGCTTGCATCGCATCCGGACCAGGGAAGGCTAGGGTGGTGTGCGTGTTGCAGCAGCGTGCTGGAGAGGGCATGTTAGTCTGGTATAGCTGGGCGCAGCAGCGGAGTGATCCGGCCAAGATTAGCTCTACCTAGGCACAGGCTGGATCAATGCACCGCACGGCTTGGTTGAGCGCAAGCGACACGGACGCTGACTGGTGAATTGCATCGGATGGCGCTTGGTTTGCAAGTGACAGGCCCTGCCAGGAACCGGTTCTCTTCCCTCTAGGACAGATTCAAAGACGTCTGGCAGTGCGCGCGCGTCTAGTCTTGTCATTGTCATGCTTCGTCGACGCACTCGCTGACGCCGGCCTTCCAGTCGTTATTGCTACGCGTTGGACTATGGGGGAGAATGGCCCTACCGGCACCGCAACAGAATGGCTTCGCAGCGCCGGGCTCCCCTGCGGACACCAAACGCGATCTCTTGCCTCGGAGTGCAGGCGCAGACACGGCAAGGCGGCGTGCAGACGACTCGCGCCGCCTGCGGAGGGTGAAGGACTCCAAGGAGCAGTTGAAGAGGAGGACGACACGGGCACGCGGCGCCAGCTACAGCACCATTGACACGACGGCGAGCAACACGTCGGCGGGGCGCTCATACACGGTCGCCAACGTGAACAACGGCGTCATCTATCTCAGGTACGCATATGCGCAGTGTTTTTTTATCGGTGGTGGGAGTTCGAGGGCAGATGGTTGGGTGCTCACTTGGCTGCGCACCTGCTTGTGTACCTGCTTGCCAGCTTCAATGTTGGTGGGGGACGAGGACGAGGCTGGCACCGTCGCCATGTCGGCAAACAGGGAAGGAGCCATGGTGGTGGCCAGGCCAGCAAGAGCAAACATGCATCATGGGGAAGCAGCGACCGACCGTCCCTCTGCCCGCGCCTGCGCCTGCGCCCGCGCCTACGCCTACGCCCACACCCAGTATTTGCATGGAGACGCGAATGCGATTTTGAGCACCACGGCTAACACGAGCGTCACAGGCCAGTCGTCCGCCCGGGCAACCTGCGAGGACTCCCCCAGCCTGATCCCTTTGTACTGCCACCCCAGACACCACCTGACAGCGCAACGCTCGACAGCCTGCGCCCGGCGAGCGATGACTGGGAGCAGAGTTTGTACGGCTCGAGGACACCGCGCTCTGAACCTACGCCACCGCTGCCAGACGTGAACGAGCAGGGCGATGCCTTGCGCCCGCCATCACCACCACCACATCAATACCCGCACCCCCACTCCCACTCCCACTCCCATTCTCACGGGCGCTCGCGCTCCTTTTCCACGGCCGAGGACCACCACCACCACCACCACCAAACACCCGACTTTCCCACCGAGCCCGGCACCTTCAAGGTCGTCATCGAACGACCACCGCATGGCCGGCCCAAGACTGCAGATACGTCGTCGTACCCGCTGTTACAGGTGCCCATCCCGCACTATCGCTTGGGCACGCCGCGTTTCAGCACAAGAGGCACGGCCGACCTGCGCAGTTCCGTCTACACGCGAGCCTCGGGCGGCGGCGTCGACGACTTTGCCAATTCGCTGCTGACCCCACAGCGCGGCGCCCGACAGTCGTTCCTGTCCTCGTCGCGCCCACTCTCAGAGGCCTATTCGCCCGTCCCCCATCGCTTCCGCGCCACCATGGACCGCCCGCCAATCGCACTCTCCGGACCTTCCTCAGCCCGCGTCTCCCAGGCCCCAATTGGCCCCCGCCTCTACGATGCCCTCACCGTGAATCCAGACGACCGCGCCGTAGTGCGCTTCAACGTCCATGGCGACATGATTGCCGCCACGCCTGCCCGCCTCGTTGCCCACATCACCTCCCCCAGCTTCCTCGACTACGAACTATTGTCCGACTTCTTCCTCACCTTCCGCGCCTTCTTGTCCACCCGCGACCTGATCGCATACCTCATTTCCCGCCTACGATGGGCTGTCGAGCGCCAGGACGACTTTGGGCGCATTGTGCGGGTGCGCACCTTTGTCGCGCTCCGCCATTGGATTCTCAACTACTTCGTCGACGACTTTATGCCCTGCTACGCATTGCGCTGTAACTTTTGCCACCTCGTCAATGACCTCTACACCGACCTGCAGGCACGAGAAGATGGGGGCGGCGGAGATGTCAAAATCGTGGGCGAGCTGAAGAAGTGCTGGAGGCGCACCTGTGCCTTGTATTGGGACACTGAGGACAGTTTTGCCCAGAACTGCGCAGACGCCGAACTACTTCCAGGTGGAGAGGAAACGCGGCCAGGCCAAGTCGAGGAGCCCGTTCCCATTCTCCTCAGGCCTACTACCCCACCACGAAGCACCGTACGTGATACGAAAGAGACCATGGGGTCCAATCCGAGTGATCACTTTGCCAGTCGGCACATGGACTGGGCGCAAAGAGCACGCCACACTCCCCAACAATCGATGAGCTCACCATACGTACCATCCCAAGACTACGAAAACGAGGCGGGCCACCAGGTACCGCTTTCACCCGCAAGTACGCAGAGTATGCACGTGCTCTCCTGTTCGATACCCATGCGGAGTACAAATAGACAGGACAACGCAGTCGAACTCCCCCTGTATCCACACCCAGTCCCCGTCCCAGTCGCCAACCCAGCTCTGGCCAACACTGTTCGACTCACATCCAGTCCACAACAGCCTTCATCTCCGAAGCGCAATCATCGTCCCACTCACAGTCATAGTCACACGCGCAGCGGAAGTTTCTCAGATGCTCTTCGAGACAGCAGGGCGCCGCTGTCTATCCATAAATCCACTCTTGCAGACTATGCCATGTCCGCGGTAACCAACATGCCTGGAACTCTCGTGCGCGGCGGACTCATCCATCCCAGCTCCCCTTATTTTGAAGTCAAAACTCTGCGCCCTATGCGGTCTCAGCATCTCCAGGAATCCGACGACACTGACGTTAGCGACTCCCAAAGGCCAGGCTACGGCTCCTCACCAGGCATGAAGAAGATCTTTGGCAGTGTACGTCGGGCATTGAGCACTCGGCAGCAATCGAGTGGGAGTCCTCATCTTGGTGGCACTGCCCCACCACGGCAGCCACCATACATGCGAGCATCCAACCCTGGCGCCACTTCGACAGTCTCCATCTCTGGAGGAATACAGAAACGACGCATCCCTCGACCAAAGCCTCAAGTGCGTATTGACGTTCTTGCTGCTACAGTCGCCGAGAGTTTCCGAGCAGCAATCCAGGAGCAGCTTGACCACGAGAGTCAGGAACAAAACGGGGTCGAGCCTCCTGATCTTGGTGGCTTCGAGTTTGAATTCGATGAGCATGGTGCCCCGACTCCAAAGGATTTCCAGAAGCAGACCCGTAACCCCGATCCTCGCGTACATAGTACCATAACCAGTGGGAGTAAGTCAATAGTCATAATTGACGACACTGGCGCGCCACCTCCCCCGCCTCTGCCCATCGCAGGTACATTATCCACTGATCTTGGAAAAGTAGCGGCCACGCCCGAATTTCATCGACGAGGGGTGTCTATTGATGAGCGCTTAGTGGGCGAAAACAGACCGCCAGTGCAACACTCGGATCTTTACGATGACCCCGAGCCTCAACCACCACAACAAGAAGAGCCAGATGAGCAGAATACCTCACCGTTTTCCAATCGGCGACCAATGCTGAGGAGGTCCATGTCTGCCGGTCCGGAAGGGATGCATTCCTTCCGGCACAGAGGCTCTTCCAAAGCTTCGTTCGCACGCGCGGGATCGCTACGACGACATGCGTCTTACAACAGTGTACTTAGCAGACACCAAGGATCTGGGAGCATTGCTACGTTCCAGACCATGTCATCCGATAACGATCCTTTCTTTCTTGATCGCCAGCCAATCACTGAGGCTTCTGGACCCGCAAGACAGCTCCGTCGGCGACCAGGAGGGGACCTTCGTGCCGCAGACAACATCCATGATCTTGAGATTTTGCAACGCCCACACTCGACTGGCTCGGTGTCTAATCGCACGCACTCTGTCAGTAATTCGGTGATCTTGCGATCTGACCGTTACACCAATGCAGACGCTGAAGCCTCCCGCAGCATCGAAGGGCCGCCTGAAGCAGAGGTTCCGAGGAAGCCAATCTCTCTGGTTGATACGCACTCTTCGCAGCCCAATCTTAGGCCATCTTTTGAAGCTGAAGTAGCAAAACTCGCTGCCCTGCCAGATGATACGGATGATGAAGGCGGTGTAGAATCAGCCCTCATGAAACTGGAAGGCCGTTATGAGAAAAAGTCACCAAATATAAATTCCCGACGAACCACTGTTGACATCGATGGAGCCCTTCCAACTACGGCTATCGAGCAAATCTTCCGCCCTGACACTGCTGAACAAGACGAACACTTTGACAACGACGATGACTTCCATCACCATCATTTGGCTTCTTCCGAAACGGACGGCGACGGCATGTACCAGCTACCAGATGAGACCAACAACCGCCGTATACCTGCTGTGACGTCGGTCGGTGAGTCGACCGACTCCTACTCCTCAATTCCTCTTCTCGACCGAGGGTTGAGCGACATGGTCACTCCGGAGCGAGCCCGCACTCTCGAGACTATGAGATCTTCCGCCAAACCTTCACCTCTACAATTTGGCAGCCAGTTCCCTAGCATCTCGCCACAGTCTGAGATGCCACCTGGCACTTCATCATCGATGAACTCGTCTGTTGAATACGTTGTAGAAACGGAGAGTATGAAGCGGATACCGACTGGCGGAACTCTGCCAATGACTTCATATGCACGAGAGTCATTTCTGCTTGATGAGGATGAGGACATCAGTGATGCAGCCTCTACGCCGGGTGCTAGGTCAGGCTATAGCAGCCATGGCGTGAGGAGTTTCTTTGATGATGAGGTAGCAACTCCTGGAGTGGACGCGGACAACCACCCAACGCACCCTATGCGTCATCCACCCACGCCACCACTTACTGCAAACCGGCTAAATGACGCCTTGCCAGACGCAACAGACTTCGACCGTGGCCCACCCACACCAGGTCTTACACCAACAGCTTCTCGTGGCCAGACACAGCCCAGCCACCCAACTGGCATACCCTTTGACCCGCCAAGCATGCAGCAGTCTGCACCCCGGCGACCAACCAAACATCTTCCTTTTGTTTTGGCACATGACTCTGAAGTTCTTGCTCAACAGTTTACGATTGTCGAAAAGGACGCCTTGGATGAGATTGACTGGAAAGAGCTCATCGAGTTGCGTTGGAAGCAATCGTCTCCACAAATCCGTGACTGGGTACAATACCTGAGAACTGAGGAGGCCAGAGGCGTCGATGTAGTTATCGCGCGTTTTAACCTTGTCGTCAAATGGGTAGTGTCCGAGTGTCTCCTGACCGAGGATATGCACGAACGTGCGCGATGCATTGTCAAATTCATTCACATCGCAACACATGCGCGACGATACCGCAATTATGCAACCATGTATCAGATTGCGATAGCGCTTATATCGAATGACGTCTCAAGCCTCAAGAAGACATGGGCTCTGGTTCCTGCAGCTGAAATACTCGTCATGCAAGAGCTGGAGGGCCTTGTACAGCCTCTGAAGAACTTTCACAATCTGCGACTTGAGATGGAGACTGCAACGGTCGAGGAGGGTTGCATTCCGTTCATTGGTAAGGCAGACGGCTCCGACAGTTGGATGGATGAAGCGGCTAACAATCATCAGGTGTTTACACGCGTGACCTCATCTACAACGCCCAAAAACCCGCATTCATCGATGCACCCGTAGTCGACGGCGAACGGCTTGTCAACTTTGACCGACACCACACAGCCGCCACAATTGTCAAGAACCTGCTGCGTCTCCTCGAAGCCAGTTCGAAATACACGTTCAAGGTTGAACCACACATTATCAGCAAATGTCTCTGGTTGGCTGCGCTCAGTGACGAAGAAATCACGCAGCGCAGTCGCCAATGTGAATGACCACATAGCTTGGGACAGGCGGTTTCTCCTTTTAATTATGGCGTTTGAGCGAGCCAAACCCTCCTTGATGGGCTTTCCCTTGTTTCTTTGCTAATACCCACTTTTGCGCACTATCCGTACTGCATCAGCCCGACACGATGTCATGACCCCCCCACCCTAGCATACCACGCACTTATTGTTTTGTACACTCGGTCCTCTGCGACTACCCACGGGCCTCGAGCTCTGTCTACTTATACTAGATCTAATAGCAAACGGCCGAAGATGGCTATTGTTGTAATGTAGGGCGTTCGATATATACGGCACAAAGACATATACCGACTTGTACCATAGCATAGCCTACAATATCAATATTCTAATCCATCTACTTGCGATGCTCACATGGTGTATTGAAGCTGACGCCGCCTGACTACCACTCACTCGCTTAATCGTTTTGAACACAACAGGCCCGGGGCCGGAAGTCGGCAAAGCTACTGATTAGGCAGAGCGGGCGCGGGGGAGGGACAAGCGCGAGACCCATGACCCATCCCCATAGCTGTCAGCCTCATGATCGTCTCAGCCGCCACAAGCACACACCACAGTCCCGTCAGGCCTCCACTATGGCAATGCACTTTAACTGTCGCCCACCCGTGACATGTTCGTTCTACGGCATCCATGGATCCATGTGTAGCCATAAGAAAAACCTTCACGTGCTGTTTGCCAGTCGCACCCGTTCGTCGTCGTCGCACCTTCTACATTTGTCTGGTTAGATTGAACGAGGCTGTGCAGGTACATCTTTGATAGCTTCGCCAGGTTTCAGCACTTGATGCAAACTGGGAACGCATAATGTCTAGCTCGCAAGCATCGAAGCGAGATCCCTCGCCGCCACCGCCCATTACCATTCAAGACACTGCGACGGGGGAGCCACCGAGCTCAAATGGTGAGTATCGCAAATTGCGCTTGCAGAGAACGCATAGTTGACGGCTAGGACCAGCACCGCGCGCCTTCACCTCAGCTACGCGCCCACGTACCGACGGCGAAAGCCAACTACGCGACCTACACGACCACCATAGATCCACATTTGGGCACCGTCGCAAGCACAGCCCTAATCTTGAATGGAGACAGCCATGGAACAAGGATAGCTGGGCGCAAGGCCGTGTGCTGCTTATCGACTACGTCGCGAGCGAACACTCTGTTGGCGGTAGGCGGAAAATCCTGGCCCAGGAGTTTTGCGACATCGACAGCTTGCGCCGTTTCTACCGCAAAGAAGAGCTCTCAGGACAGGCAGCCTTACGCGTCATCCATGTTCAAAATGCCAGTTGGGCAACACGATATCTTCTACGCAAGTTTAATATCGACGCTACCGACGACCTCATAGGCACAAATTTTGGCCGCTGGGCCCGCGAAGAGAAGCCTCAACAACGTGGCGGTAAGCCGGTACTAAATGGTCGCACCTTCCGCGCACAACGCGATCCCTGGCGAGGCATCTCACGTGCGGCTTTTGGTGCCGATTACCTCAAGTCGTACGACCGGGAAACCCACATCCCCTTCCCCAACCATAGCAAACCCATCATGGAGCTCAATCACTATGACGAAACAGACCAGCCACGATACGGATACGATGTCTATGTACAGCGGCTGAGCGTATACGTGCAATACAGCGACGGGATGCCGGGGCAGGCTGTTGACCCTGACATACCAAACCCGTACGATGACGAGGCATGGGACGAATACATGCGCCTGAAAAAGAGTTATGGCAACGTAAATGCAAATGAGCACCAAGAGAAGTACATACCAAAGCTCAGGTCTCTGGACAATGGAAACACGATAATTTTATTTGAGAACTCCGTCACTGGCTCCATAAAAGACACTCTTGTAGGAGCCCGTCAGGAGCTCGAATCCCGCTGGAGACGTCTTTCCTTCTACCTGCCTCACGAGGAAAGTGATCAAACTTTGACGGCCGAATGCATGGATTTCATACTCCAGGATATTTTCAAGGCCTTGGTCTATAACTGGCACAAGTTCCTTGGCTGTTGTGAGACACATGTGGGTATCCTGGAGGATAAGAGTACGTACTATTCCAATGCCGAAGCGGCCTCGAAGCATGTCTGATGAATGTTGCTAGTCTATGAAAATCCCGCCGATGAGTCGAGAGCGCCTGAGTTGTGGAAGAACAGCGCACAGTGGCTAAAAGTCGAACGTCTGATTTACCTCCACGTCGATCTCATCAAGGAAATGGTGACCCACCTCTACGACCTCGCTGGCGCCGACCCCAAGAAATCATCAGAACAGCCCTGGCTGGGCTTGGTACCGGATGAGCTTGATAAATTAACCGGACAGTGGGACCGGGATGTTATTCAGCCTACTACTGCGCTGAGCGATTTGATGTACAAGAGCGTGGGTATTAGAGATGCACGGCACAGCTTACAGTTGGGATTGAGCATGTGGCGATTAAGCTGGATCACGTTCATGTAAGTGGATTCGCAGTGTCCCTTTCATCATGCAGGCTAACATGTCAGCTTCCTCCCTTTGACCTTTAGTAAGTCCACCTATTCAAGATGTGTGTGAGAGTTATGCTAACCCCGTGTCCTCTACAGCCGTGGGCTTTTTTGGCATGAATGTGGCAACCTTCGAGAACAATCCTCCTATAAAATGGTGGTTCATAGTATCAGTACCCGTACTTGTCATCGTTCTGATTCTCTGGTACGGCGTCAAGCACAATCTAGCAGGCCAACGCCAAAACCCAATGCGTCGCGGTGTTTATGAGTCGTTGTACCACGAGCTTGCTACCACTCACTCTTCCCTGTGGACCAGGGGCGGCCCTCGCCCAGACGTTGTGCCCGTCGGGTGGTGGGGCGGTGTAAAGTGGAGGTTGTTGACGAGCTGGTTTGGCGAAGATAAGTTGAAACTAGGGAGATCCAGCGACCCAGCAACAGAAGAATTCGGCACCTGGTCAAGGACGAAACGGTACCTAGCCCGTCGCTGGTTGGGCGAACTGGCTGTCATGCCTCTCCCACAACCTACCAGTGATGAGCACTCTCGCCCCCCTTCATCCGGTTCCACACACTCTTACAGTCACTTTGAGAAGGATCCAGGCGTGGTGCGCGAGTTACTTCATACTGCAACACCAGTGGGCATAGCGGCAATGGATCCTACGGCTGCTAGTCGACTGCAGAAGCTTGTACCGCCGGAACGATTGAGGAGTTTGAGTCCAAAGACCGACAAGCGGTCTGCGAGTGCGGGGAGCAGAGCGAGTAGTGATGGAGGTGTAATGGTCGAGGAAGAGAAGAGTGGTGACGAAGGCGCTGGGAAGCGGCAAGGAAGGCTCAACGTTCCGCGGTGAAATTACAAATTAGGGGTTTAGGGTGGATATATTTGTTATTGCTTAACAAACGACTAGTTTTGGAAACGGCTGTAGTTGTATCCCACATATGTAAATGTTATTATTCGTCACGTTAGGCACTGCAGCATAGACAAGTCTGCTTTACCTGGAGTTTATTTTCCGCTTTGTCTTGAGTGGTACGAGTGGATGGATGCATGTAGTGTTTGCTTCGTCATAGGTCCGAGCGTTTAGGTAGCTTGCCACGTGAACGCCCGTTACCC
>Ga0265797_10010515_pt1 | contig 11778 bp, 10 predicted proteins | sample P2T30metagenome_FD_192433 | JGI IMG/M metagenome (GOLD analysis project Ga0265797, IMG submission 192433) | Plant litter microbial communities from East Loma Ridge, Irvine, California - P2 T30 | ecosystem: Environmental > Terrestrial > Plant litter > Unclassified | place: USA: California... | reverse complement strand
ACGAGCAGATCGGAACGCTGCTGCGCACGCTGGAGCAGACCGGCCAGCGCGACAACACCATCATCGTGTTCACCTCGGACCATGGCGACATGCTGGGCGAGCGCAATCTCTGGTACAAGATGAGCTTTTACGAGCCAGCCAGCCGGGTGCCGCTGATCGTGCAGGCGCCGCGCCGTTTCGCGCCGCACCGCGTGGCCGAATCGGTGTCCCTGGCCGACCTCCTGCCCACCTTGCTGGCGCTGGCCGACCCTGATGCTGTCCCGGTCGAGCCGATCACCGGCCGCAGCCTGCTGCCACACCTGGAGGGGAGGGGCGGGCACGACGAAGTCGTGGGCGAATACCTGGGCGAAGGCGCGCTGGCGCCGATCGTGATGCTGCGCCGTGGTCCCTATAAATTCATCCATTCGCCGCGCGACCCCGACCTGTTCCATCACCTGCCGGACGACCCCGATGAATTGCGCAACCTGGCGCCTGACCCCGGTGTGCACGGTGTGGCGCTGGCTGCGCTGCGCCGGGACGTCGCGGCGCTTTGGAACCTGCCGCTGCTGGAAGAACGCGTGATCGCCAGCCAGCGCCGCAGGCGCCTGATCGGCGCGGCCAATGTGCTCGGGGCCCACCATTCCTGGGACTGGCAACCGCTGCCGGACGCCAGCCAGCGCTATATCCGCAACCACCTCGACCTCGACGTGCTGGAGGCGCGGGCGCGCTTTCCGGCGGTATCCGGAGCGGCCCGATGAAACGCCTGGTGGCCAGCTGCCTGCTGTTCGGCGCGGCGCTGGGCTGCGCCAGTGCGTGCGCGGCCGACGCGGCGCGCTGCCAGGTGGTCAATATGGCGTCGCCCGGCTGGACCGACATCAATGCCACCAATGCGGTGGCCGGCATCGTGCTCGAGGCGCTGGGCTACCAGCAGAAGATCCTGCCCCTGTCGGTGCCGATCACCTTCGCCGGCCTGCGCAAGGGACAGGTGGACGTCTTCCTGGGTAACTGGATGCCGGCACAGCGCGCGCTGGTCGCGCCGCTGCTTGCCAGCGGCGCCGTCGAGCAGATCGCGGCCAACCTGCCGCAAGCAAAATTCACGCTGGCGGTGCCCGCCCACGTGGCGCGCGCCGGGGTACGTACCTTCGCCGACCTGACGCGCCACGCCGACCGTTTCGATCGCCGCATCTATGGCATCGAATCAGGCGCGCCGGCCAACCAGACCATCAAGCGCATGCTCAAGGACCGGGCCTATGGCCTCGACGGCTGGACCCTGGTCGAATCGAGCGAGCAGGGCATGCTGAGCCAGGTGAAGCGGCGCAACCGCAGCGCGGCCTGGATCGTATTCCTGGCCTGGGAACCGCACCAGATGAACAACGCGATTGACCTGGTCTACCTCGACGGCGACACCAGCTACTTCGGCCCCAATTACGGCAGCGCCAGCATCCACACGGTGGCGCGGCGCGGCTATCGCCAGGACTGCCCCAACGCGGGGCGCCTGTTCACGCAAATGATCTTCGACGCCCCGCTCGAGCACGCGATCATCGCCGATGTCGCCGCCAGCATGGAGCCGGCGCGCGCCGCTGCCCTGCGCCGGCTGCGCGCCCGCCCCGAGCTGCTGGACGCCTGGCTTGCCGGCGTACGCACCCTGGCTGGCGCCGACGGCAGGGCTGCCGTGCATGCGGCCCTGCATGTGGCCAACAACCGATAACAAGAATTCAAACCAACCGCCGGAGTGATTCGATGCCTCACCATTTGCGACTGAAACCCTTGACCGTCCTCGTGCTGCACGCCATTGCCGGCGCCGCGCTGGCCGCCCCCGATGTGCCCGACGCATCGGCCCTGCCGGATGCCGCCGCCACACCGATCGAGACCGTGTTCGTCCAGGGCCAGGTGCGCCAGGTGCAGAACGTCACGCGCCGCGACCTGGCCCTGGCCACGCCCGGCACCAGTCCGCTCAAGACACTGGAAAAGCTGCCGGGCGTGTCGTTCCAGTCGGCCGACCCGTTCGGCGCCTATGAATGGTCGGCCAAGATCTCGGTGCGTGGCTTCAACCAGAACCAGCTCGGCTTCACGCTGGACGGTATCCCGCTGGGCGACATGAGCTACCGTAACCACAACGGCCTGCACATCTCGCGCGCCATCGCGTCCGAGAACATCGGCAGCGTGGCGGTGTCACAGGGCGCCGGCGCGCTGGGCACCGCATCGACCAGCAACCTGGGCGGCACCGTGGCGTTCACCACGCGCGGACCGGCCGATACGGCCGGCGTGGCGCTGGCCCAGACCTTCGGCAGCGACAGCACCTCGCGCACCCATGCGCGCTTCGATACCGGCCTGCTGTCGACCGGCACCAAGGCCTATCTGTCGCTCACGCGCCAGCGCGCCGACAAGTGGAAGGGAGAAGGCGCGCAAGAGCAGGATCAGTTCAATCTCAAGGTCGAGCAAGACCTGGGCGCCGCCACCCTGAGCGCCTTCTACAATTACTCGGAGCGCGACGAGACCGACTACCAGGACCTGTCGTTCGACAGCGTGCGCCGGCTCGGCTACGACTGGGACAATTACGCGCCCGACTGGCAACGTGCGGTGAACGCGGCCAATGGCGTCTACACGGGCGGCGTCAACAACCTGGACGACGCCTATTACCTTGGCCGCGGCCTGCGCAACGACTCGCTGGCCGGCATCGCGCTCGACTGGCGCTTCAGTGAAGCGCTGCGCTTGAACACGACCGTCTACGGCCACCGCAACCACGGCGAGAGCCACTGGTACACGCCGTACACGCCATCGTCGAGCAGCGTGCCGATCTCGATCCGGGCCCAGGAATATGGCATCGAGCGCGCTGGCGTGATCGCCGACCTCACCTGGGAACTGGGCCGGCACACGATCACGGCCGGCGTCTGGGGCGAGCGCAGCTTCCACAACTGGTCGCGCGCCTTCTATGCGGTAAACGGTCCGGAGAGCACCAACCGTTTCCTCGACAATCCATTCTCCACCGTGATCGCCCAGCGCTTCACGACCGAGACGCGCCAGTTCCACCTGCAGGACAGCGTCGCCGCACTCGACGGCCGCCTGCGCCTGGACTACGGTTTCAAGAGCAGCCGCGCTACCATCGACGCCGACAACCAGATCGGAGGGCGCGCCGGCGGCCGCCTGGAAGCGAAGAAGAAGTTCCTGCCGCAGGCGGGCCTGAGCTTTGCCCTGACCGAACAGGATGAGCTGTTCGCTTCATGGTCGCGCAATATGAAAGGCCACCAGGCCGGCGCCGACGGCCCGTTCTCGCAGACCCAGGAAGCGTTCGACCTGTCGGCGCCGCAACTCAAAGCCGAGACGTCGACCACGGTCGACCTGGGCGTCCGCTCGCGTCGCGGCGCGGTGCAGGGCTCGGTGGCGCTGTACGCGGCCGATTTCGAAGACCGCCAGCTGAACGTGGCCACCTGCACCGGCATCGTCGGCTGCCCGACCACGCTGACCAACGTCGGCAAGGTCGAGACGCGCGGCCTTGAGGCGGCGCTCGACTGGAAGCTCGGCTCGCAGTGGAGCTGGTTCAATGCCTTCACCTACAACCATTCCGAATACAAGGATGCGCCACTGTATTTCGAAGGCGCGACCGCGGTCGACGTCAACGGCAAGCGGGTGGTCGATGCGCCGCGCGTGCTGTTCAACAGCGGGCTGTCCTATGAATACGCGGGCTGGTTTGCGCGCCTCGACGCCAAGTACACCGGCAAGCGCTACTACACCTACCTGAACGACAGCCCGGTGCCGTCGTACTGGCTGTCCAACGCCAGCGCCGGCTACCGGCTGGGCGACGTCGGTCCGTTCAAGGGCGCGACCATCCAGCTCAATGTGACGAACCTGGGCGACAAGCGCTACTTCGGCGCCATCGGCACCAACGGCTATGCCAGTTCCGACCCCGCCGGCAGCTTCGCCACGCTGCTGGCCGGCGCACCACGCTCTGCCTTCCTCACCCTCAGCGGCAAGCTGTAATTTTCGGAGAGACGCCATGTCCACCATCAAGATCGCGCTGCGCCAGGTATCCAAGGTCTATGCGGGCGCCAGCGCCGGCGGCGCGCGCGGGAAAGCGCTGGACGAGGTCACGCTCGATATCGCCGCCGGCGCCATCTGTGTGCTGATGGGCCTGTCGGGCTGCGGCAAGTCCACCTTGCTGAGAATGATGAACGGCCTGGCGGCGCCGACGTCCGGCCAGGTGCTGGTCGACGGCCGCGACCTGGGCGCCATGACGGAGCGCCAGTTGCAGGCGCTGCGGCGCGAAGGGATGGCGATGGTATTCCAGTCGTTCGCGCTGCTGCCGCACCGCAGCGTGATCGACAACGCGGCGTTTGGCCTGGAGATCGCCGGCGTGGCGCGCGCCGAGCGGCGCCGGCGCGCGGGCGAGGTGCTCGAGCAGGTCGGCCTGCAGGCCTGCGCCGACCACTTTCCTCACCAACTGTCGGGCGGCATGCGCCAGCGCGTCGGCCTGGCGCGCGCGCTCGCCGTGAACCCCTCGCTGCTGCTGATGGACGAAGCCTTCTCGGCGCTCGACCCGCTGACCCGGCGCGAGATGCAAGCGCTGTTGCGTGCATTGCAGCGCGAGCGCCGCTGCACCATCGTGTTCGTGTCGCACGACATCGACGAGGCGCAGTACCTGGGCGACAGCATCGCCGTGCTGCATGAGGGACGGCTGCTGCAGCATGCCGCGCCGCAGGCGCTGCTGGACACTCCCGCGCACGAGCACGTGCGCGGCTTCTTCGCGGCGCCGGCCGCCAGGATGGCGCATGCTTGACCGGTTGCTGGAGCAGGGAAGGGAGCTGCTGCCGCTCGGCCAGTGGATCAATGCCGCGGTCGACCATCTGATCGAACACAATGGCAGCGTGTTCGACGACATCGGCCGCGCGATCGAGGTGGCCGGCGGCGCGGTCGAGGCGACGCTGCAGGCCCTGCCGGCCTGGCTGGTGATCCTGCTCGCCACCGTGCTGGCCTGGCGCCGGGTGTCGCCGCGCTTTGCCGTGGTGGCCGCGCTGTCGCTGCTGCTGATCGCCGTGCTGGGCTACTGGCAGCTGACCATGGCGACCCTGGCGCTGACCCTGACGGCCACCGTCGTCAGCCTGGCGCTGGGCGTGCCGCTGGGGATCCTCGCCGCGCGCAGCCCGCGGGTCGAGGCGCTGCTGCGACCGCTGCTCGACTTCATGCAGACCATGCCGGCCTTCGTCTACCTGATCCCGGCGGTGATGCTGTTCGGCCTGGGACGCGTGCCGGGCGTGCTGGCCACCGTCATCTTTGCGATGCCGCCGGCAGTGCGCCTGACCGCCATCGGCATCCGCCAGGTCGACCGCGAACAGATCGAGGCCGGCCAGGCCTTCGGCGCCAGCCGCTGGCAGTTGCTGTACAAGGTCCAGTTGCCATTGGCGCTGCCCGCCATCATGGGCGGCATCAACCAGACTGTCATGATGGCGCTGTCGATGGTGATCGTGACCTCGATGGTCGGCGCCGGCGGTCTCGGGGGCGAGGTGCTCGGCAGCATCCAGCAGCTGGACGTGGGCCTCGGCTTCGAGAGCGGCTTGTGCGTGGTGCTGCTGGCGATCGTCCTCGACCGGATCACGCAGTCGTTCGGCAAGCCCGTGGGAGAGCGCGGCAACGGTTGAAGCGCGCTGCCTGATTCGGTAGAATAAGGCCATGGCGTGTGCTGCGTGCGCCGGGGCTATCCCCAATACGGAGAACGACCAATCGTTTTCCGTACAAGGAGAAGCCCTCATGAGCGTCAACGCGTCCCATCCCCCACTGTCCGCATTCCAGCGTTTCCTCGCCAGCGAATCCGCCGGCGGCATCCTGCTGATGCTCGCTGCCATCGCCGCGCTGCTGGTTGCCAACAGCCCGCTCGCCGGCGCCTACCACCACCTGCTGCACCTGCCCACCGGCCCCGTCCTCAGCGACAAGCTGGGCCCGATGACGCCGCACCTGTGGATCAATGACGGCCTGATGGCCTTGTTCTTCCTGCTGGTGGGCCTGGAGATCCGGCGCGAGCTGGTCGACGGGCGGCTGGCCACCTGGAAGGCGCGCCGCCTGCCGGCACTGCCGGCCTTGATGGGCATGGCCGTGCCGGCCGTGATCTATACGGTGCTGACGCGCAGCGAACCGCTGCTGGCCAATGGCTGGGCGATCCCGTCGGCGACCGATATCGCCTTCGCCATGGGCGCCCTGGCGCTGCTCGGGCGCCATGCGCCGCTGTCGCTCAAGTTGCTGCTGGTGGCGATCGCCATCCTCGACGATATGGGGGCGGTGGTGATCATCGCCATCTTCTATACCTCGAGCATCGATGGCGGCGCGCTGGCCGCGGCCGGCGCCATCGTCGCGGCGCTGTACGCAATGAACCGGCTGCGGGTGATGGCGCTGTGGCCTTACCTGATCGGCCTGGCCCTGCTGTGGTACGCAACCCTGCTGTCCGGCGTGCACGCCACCATTGCCGGCGTCGTCGGCGCCTTCCTGATTCCCTATCTTCCCTCCACCGGCGAGCAGGATGCATCGGATTCGCCGGATTCGCCACTGCACCGGCTCGAACACGCGCTGGCGCCATGGGTGGGCTTCCTGATCGTGCCGCTGTTCGGCTTCGTCAACGCCGGCGTCTCGTTTGCCGGGCTGTCGCTGACGAGTGTGCTGGCGCCGCTCCCGCTGGGCATCGCGGCGGGTCTGTTCCTGGGCAAGCAGCTGGGCGTGTTCGCGGGCGTCCTGATCGCGGTGAAGACCGGCCTGGCCGCAAAGCCGGCCGGCGCCAGCTGGCTGCAGATCTATGCGATGGCGATGCTGTGCGGGATCGGCTTCACCATGAGCCTGTTCATCAGCGGACTGGCTTTCCCGGGGCACCCCGAATTCGTCGAGGAAGCCAAGATCGGCATCCTGCTTGGATCGCTGGTGTCGGCGGCGATCGCCTGCCTGATCCTGCGCTTCGCACCCAAGAGCGACGAGCAGGCCGCGGCCTGACCCTGGCTACCCGGATATGACGCCTGGTTCCAGCAGCAGCTGCCAGTAGCCGACGTCCAGCCGGCGCCCGAACTTGAGGCCCACTTCGGCGAAGTGGGCAACCTTGCGAAAGCCCAGGCGCTCGTGCAGCGCGACGCTGCGCTCGTTGGGCTGGGCGATGCCGCCAATGACCGTATGCAGCCCGCGGCTGCGCAGTTCGTCGAGCAGGCGCGTGTAGATTCGCCCGCCGTGTCCGCGGCCGGCCAGTGCGGGATCGAGATAGACACTGCTTTCCACCGCATGCCGGTAAGCCGGCCGGGCGCGCCATTTGGTGGCGTACGCATAGCCGGCCACCACGCCGTCGACTTCCAGCACCAGCCACGGCAAGCCGCCATCCATCACGTCCGCGATGCGCTCGGCCATATCGGATTCAAGCACCGGCGCTTCCTCGAACGAGATGGTCGTGGTGGCGACGTAGTGGTTGTAGATGGCGCAGATGCGCGCGGCGTCCAGGCTGGAGGCGGGGCGGATGTCGGTCATGGCTTCATGGTAGCACTTACAGGCGCGCGATCTGGCGGTCGATCGCGCGGTTGGCGCGTTCGCTGCGTTCGCTGTAGCGGTCCGTCAGGTAGGCGCTGCTGCCGCGCATCAGCAGCGTGATCTTGACCAGCTCCTCCATCACGTCCACCACCCGCTCGTAGTAGGCGGACGGCCGCATGCGGTCATCGTCGCCAAATTCCTTGTAGGCCATCGGCACCGACGACTGGTTCGGAATCGTGAACATGCGCATCCAGCGGCCCAGCAGGCGCAGGGAATTGACCACATTGAAGGACTGCGAGCCGCCGCAGACCTGCATCACGGCCAGCGTCTTGCCCTGGCTCGGCCGCACCGACCCTTGTTCGAGCGGGATCCAGTCGACCTGGTTCTTGAAGACCGCCGTCACCGCGCCGTGGCGCTCGGGGCTGCACCATACCTGGCCTTCGGACCAGATGCACAGCTCGCGCAGCTCGGCCACCTTCGGGTGAGACTCGGGCGCACTGCCCACCAGCGGCAGCCCGCTAGGGTCGAAGATTTTTACTTCGGCGCCGAAGTGGCGCAGGATGCGCGCCGCTTCTTCGGTCAGAAGGCGGCTGAATGAGCGCTCGCGCAGCGACCCGTACAGCATCAGGACGCGCGGTGGATGGTCGACAGCACTCGCGGGAGCCAGCCGTGCGGCGCCAGGCAGGTCGAGGCGCGCCGGATCGATGTTGGGAAGGTCGGGAATCTGGTTCATGGTGGCGATGGAGAAGGTTCAGCCCAGCCGCAGCGCGAGCGCGCACAGCGTGAGCAGGAGGATCGGCAGGGTCAGCACCAGGCCGACGCGCAGGTAGTAGCCCCACGAGATGCGGATGCCCTTGCTCGACAGGACGTGCAGCCAGAGCAGGGTGGCGAGGCTGCCGATCGGGGTGATCTTGGGACCGAGGTCGCTGCCGATCACGTTCGCGTAGATCATCGCTTCGCGCACGGCGCCTTGCGTGGCGCTGGCGTCGATTGCCAGCGCGCCGACCAGCACCGTCGGCATATTGTTCATGATCGACGACAGGATCGCCGCAATGAAGCCGGTGCCCAGCGCCGCGCCCCAGACGCCGTAGGCGGCGCAGCGCTCGAGCAGGGTGCTCAGGCCGTCGGTCAGGCCGGCGTTGCGCAGGCCGTAGACCACCAGGTACATCCCGAGCGAGAACACCACCACCTGCCACGGCGCGCCGCGCAGCACCTCGCGCGTCGGGATGCGGTGGCCGCGTGCGGCGACGGCGAGCAGGATGACGGCGCCGCAGGCTGCGACGGCGCTGATCGGCACGCCGGCGTCATCCAGCCAGAAGAAGCCGGCCAGCAGCAGCGCCAGCACCCACCAGCCGGCGATGAAGGTGGCGCGGTCGACGATCGCGTCGCCCGGGGCGCGCAGCTGGGCGAGGTCGTAGTGGTGCGGGATGTCCTTGCGAAAGTACAGGTAGAGGATCGACAGCGTGGCCGCCACCGAGACCAGATTGACCGGGACCATGACCGCCGCAAAGCGCGCGAAGCCGATGCCGAAGTAGTCGGCCGAGACGATATTGACCAGGTTCGATACCACCAGCGGCAGGCTGGCGGTGTCAGCGACGAAGCCGGCCGCCATCACGAAGGCCAGTGTCGCGCGCGGCGGAAAGCGCAGCGCGGCCAGCATGGCGATCACGATCGGCGTCAGGATCAGCGCCGCGCCATCGTTGGCGAACAGCGCCGCGACCGTCGCGCCGAGCAGCACCAGCAGCACGAACAGGCGCCGGCCGCATCCCTTGCCCCAGCGCGCCACGTGCAGCGCGGCCCACTCGAAGAAGCCGGCGCGGTCGAGCAGCAGGCTGATGACGATCACGGCGACGAAGGCGCCAGTGGCGTTCCAGACGATGTTCCAGACCACGGGCACATCGGACAGCTGGATCACGCCGGAGAGCAGGGCGGCGAGGGCCCCGGCGGCGGCGCTCCAGCCGATTCCCAGCCCACGCGGCTGCCAGATCACCAGCACCAGCGTGGCGACGAAGATGAGCGCGGCGGTCAGCATGCGCCGATGCGGTCCAGCGCTTCCTTGAGCGCTGCGCGCTCGCCAGCCAGTTTAGCGAGCGGCAAGGCGAACAGCGCCCGGGTTCGGGCCAGCACGATTGCGTAGCTAGCCTCGAACGCTGCCGCGATTTCCTCGGGTGTGCCCTGGACCTCGCTCGGGTCAACCAGTCCCCAGTGCGCGCGCACCACGTCGCCCAGGTAGGCCGGGCAGGTTTCACCGGCGGCATTGCCGCATACGGTGATCACCACGTCGGGCGTAAGCGGCAGGTCGTGCCACGATTTGCTGGCATAGCTGTCGACTGCGATGCCGTGGCGGCGCAGCACTGCGAGTGCATCGGTATTGAGCCGGCCGGTTGGCTGGCTTCCAGCGCTGATGGCCTTGAAGCCGTGCGGGGCGAAATGGTTGAACACGGCTTCGCTCAGGATCGAGCGGCAGGAATTGCCGGTGCAGAGAAACAGGAAGTTCATGGGCAGAGGACGATATCGGGTTAATCTCAATATTTCAATAGATATTGAGATGATAGCCAACTATAATCGAGGAACTGGAATTGTTCAACCGGAATGTCGAGGACACGAAGTCCAGTACAATCCGGCTTTTTAACGGCGTCGAGCATGGAAACGAAACAGGTACTGGCGGCGCTAGCCGCCCTGGCCCAGGAATCGCGGCTGGCGATCTTCCGGCTGCTGATCCAGGCTGGTCCGTCGGGCCTGCCTGCCGGTAAGATCGGCGACGCCCTGGGCATCGCCTCGTCGGCACTGTCCTTTCACCTGAAGGAGTTGACCCATGCGGGACTGGTGACGGCGCGCCAGGAAGGGCGATTCGTCATCTACACGGCGCAGTTCGACACGATGAGCGCGCTGGTCGGCTTCCTTACCGAGAACTGCTGCGCCGGGGTGCCTTGCGGGATAGATGCTCCCGCCAACGCCTGCCAATCTACGTCATCGAAAAAGCAATAACGGCACAGCACTGCGTTCCTGACTATCGCGGTCAACAATTGGTGCGACGCAACATCTTTCTGCTAACATCTTAACCAGTAGTGCATCCGTACCTGGTTATACCGTTAGGAAGGAATCATCATGCTGTCGCAACTGCAGGCCATGTTCCGTTACTTTAACCAGGCGGTGCCGTTCCGCCTGGTTCCCGCCCTCATCACCACCGCCGTCCTCATCACGCTGCTCGCGCTGCCCCATCCCGCGGGACTCGATCCCGATTCCTGGGTCCTGGTCGCCATCTTCCTCACCACCATCGTCGCCATCATCCTGAAGGTGATGCCGATCGGCGTCATGGCCCTGATGGCCATCGTCATCGTCTCGCTGTCGCAGGTGACTTCCGGTTCGTCCAAGGGCGCCATGGCCGATGCCCTGGGCAGCTTCTCGAGCCCGCTCATCTGGCTGATCGTGGTCGCCGTGCTGATCTCGCGTGGCCTCAAGAAGACTGGGCTCGGCAACCGCATCGGCCTGCAGTTCATCGCGCTGCTGGGCAAGCGCACGGTCGGCATCGGCTACGGGCTGGCGGTGTGCGAACTGGTGCTGGCGCCGTTCACGCCCAGTAATACCGCGCGTGGCGGCGGCATCGTGCACCCGATCATGAAGTCGATCGCCAGCGCCTTCGATTCCGATCCGGCCAAGGGGACGCAGGGCAAGGTGGGCACCTACCTGGCCCTGGTCAACTACCACGCCAACCCCATCACCTCGGCGATGTTCCTCACCGCCACCGCGCCCAATCCGCTGGTGGTCGATTTCGTCGCCCGCGCCAGCGGCCAGAGTTTTCATTTGAGCTGGACCACCTGGGCCCTGTGCATGGTGCTGCCGGGCCTGGTCTGCCTGTTCCTGATGCCGCTCGTGATCTATCTGTTGGCGCCGCCCGAGCTCAAGCAGACGCCGGATGCCGTGCACTTCGCGCGCGGCGAACTCGCGCGCATGGGACCGTTGTCGGCCAGGGAAAAAGTCATGCTCGGCACCTTCGGCCTGCTGCTGGTACTGTGGGCGAACGTGCCGGCCATGCTGTTCGGGCCCGCGTTCACGCTCGACCCCACCGTGGTCGCCTTCCTCGGCCTGTTCACCCTGATCATCACCGGCACCCTGGACTGGGACGACGTGCTGTCCGAGAAAAGCGCCTGGGACACGCTGATCTGGTTCGGCGCCCTGGTGATGCTGGCCGAGCAGCTCAATAAGCTGGGCGTCATCGCCTGGGCCTCGAACGGCATGCGCGACGCGATCGCCGCCAGCGGCATGGGGTGGGGCGCGGCGGCGGCCGTGCTGGTGCTGGCCTTCGTGTTATCG
>Ga0265797_10010514_pt1 | contig 11780 bp, 5 predicted proteins | sample P2T30metagenome_FD_192433 | JGI IMG/M metagenome (GOLD analysis project Ga0265797, IMG submission 192433) | Plant litter microbial communities from East Loma Ridge, Irvine, California - P2 T30 | ecosystem: Environmental > Terrestrial > Plant litter > Unclassified | place: USA: California... | reverse complement strand
TGGGGTATCGTTAGTCTGGAGATAGGGGTGAGAGAGGGAGAGTCGAGATTTTTCTCTTCTCTTTCTTGCACTTACAAGGGAGTACCGTCTTCGACTCTCAATGCTGAGCCCGGAAGGATCATTGTGGCGCGGTGTTGGCCCGGAGCGGCGATCAGGTGTTCGAAGAGTTCGACGGCTTCTTGGTCTGCGCCGATGATGGCGATGTTGAGCGGGTGGCTGGCTTGGTGGACTCTCTCGATCAGTTCTTTCGATCTGTTCATTGACATGACGGCCGAGGAGAGTTTGGGCGAAGCCAGAGCGTCAGGAAGCTGTGATTGAGCACCTGTGGCAACTACAAGACGCTTGCAAGTGACCTTCGACGCGGCTCCGTTGCCGTTGGCTCGCAGGTCGACGGTCCACTGGTTGACTTGGCCATCGGCGGCCACTTTGGTCGGCTTGATGTTGACGGCTTCCTTGTTGAACGCCACCCATCCGAGGCTCTGGATCTTCTCGGCGACCCAGGTCATGTAGCGCGCCGTGAGCTGGCGAGATGTGATGAGTTGCGAGGCATTGGTGAAAGCGACGAGGAGGTTGGTCTCGTGCAGGAAGTTGATGAAAGTGTATTCCGATCGTGGGTTGCGAAGAGTGATCAGGTCTCGCAGGAAAGTCGATCCTGCGGAACTGTTTGTTGCTGCGAATCCGAGGTCTCCGTTGAAGTGGGCGTCTCGTTCGACTACCAGCACTTTTTGTGTTGGGTCGTGATCGGCGAGGACGGTGGATAGTGCGAGACCTTTGGTTCCGAAACCGATGCAGACGACGTCGTACGTCGGGGTTTGATCGACGGATTCGTTGTAGGCTCCCATGTTTGCTGTCTCTCGTAGATCTTGGATTGACAGTGTAAGGCCAGATGTCAGTGTCGAGTAAGATCCGTTGTGTTCAGATGGTTATCAGATCTAACAAGGATTGCGATATCAAGCGAAAGAGAGATGTTCAATGGACCAACCGGTGCTACGGTGCTGGGCTGCAAGATTATTGGACTGCCCTGCCATCATGGCTGACTACGCCCAGGGATCCGTTTTCGAGAGCTTCTCGTAAGACCTAAAGACCGCCGTGCCTGAAGTGACAGTGCACGAAAGGACCCTCGCGCGACTCCCGCCCAACGGAGTCTCGCTACGGATCATCCTCGTGGCCACTACTCTAGCTGCTGCACTGCACGTTCGAAACTAACTTACTGGTTCGATGATGGTTCGATGGTTCTACCGCCCTACCAGCACCATGGCTAATGCGGCTCTCACCGGGTTCTTGCAGCATAGAGCAGGCATACGACTGTTACGACTCGCAAGGCTTGGGAGCCTGGAGGGGATTCTGGCCCGCGAACCGACATCGGCGGCACGTATCTGATTCAGCGATGATCAGATAACGGGTCCTTTTCCAAAGGCGCAAGACTAGAAGAACGCAGGGCCGTTTCTTGGGTCGCGCTGGCTATGCTGCAATTGGAAGAACGAAAAAGTAGTGCGGGTGGAGGCGTTTTGCAAGAGCTGAAAGATCCCCGTCATTTTTTTGTGCGTGGGTCGCCCGCGCGCAGGAGCACGGATCAAGCCGTTCCACAAGCTTGAGTCGCGCCACGATGCTTCGCTGGCGTGGTTTGATTTGAGGATGGCGGGTGTGTGGTTTTGATGGGGACGGAAAAAAAGTGTTGAATCTAATCAGATCTGATTTTTCTTCCAGCCCCGCCAGGGCCCGTGACGTACCTCGCATCCTTCCGTGAAACTCACGGCCATGTGGTATTTCTCCTCTTCGGAGATAGTCCCCGATCCGTGATGCTCGGAGCTACCTGAACCTCAGGACTCGTATTGAGAGAGTTTGGGTATGCATGTAAGAAATTGTTATTGCAGTGGTGGTGTTGCAATATATGCAAGTTCACACGCGTACCCAATCGACAGATCGTGAAGGTGACGATTGCTTGGCCTGCAGCCCTGGCGGGCTTGGCCAGAGACCTCATGCGTTCAGGTACAAGATACATCGCGATCAGGAATCACTGCCGGATTGGTTGCATCAATCAATAAAATGTCTTATCTGGTGTATTTTCGTCATGAAGCTGTTGTCAAAGCCTTCTCAAGTCCGCTCAAATAGTTTTGCACCTTCTCGACAAGGTACTGCCTGGGCTCCGCCTGGTCGTCGTTGCTCAGTGCATGAGAGGCGTTGGGTATGGGACCACTGTTCTCTGTGTCCCAAATCTGAGCCGATCCATTGCGGTCGGTAGCTTTCTGCCATCTGGCCAACAACTCTGGCTTATTGATCCAGTCCGGAACCGCCTGGTCCGCACCTGAGGGCATGACGAGAAGCTTGTATCTCAGCAATGCCCGCTCGTGGATCATACCGAATGTCTTGTCGAGCTGCTCGTCGCTGATGTCGGAGCTGAAGAGATCGTCTTCTTGAGGAGTGTTGGGACTGTCCGGGCTGACGAGGCTCAGGAATCTGCGACAGCTGACTGGATGGCTGGCTGGGTAGCCCAACTGGGTAGTGATGTCCAGAGGCAACAGAGTATCGCAGGCGCGATCGTTGCGGGCCTCTTCTTGTGCGATCACTATCAGTTTCTCATAGGCTGCTCGGCAGTCACTGGGTGCCCTGCCACCGATGCCCTTCTCCAGAACCCAGTGAATCGCCTCTCTGTCAGACACAGGGGCTTGCATAATAGCACCGTCGATCGCAGGACGCTTCATGTGCTGCAGGTCCTTGTCGAAAGATGATAGACTTGTGTGAGGGTTGGAGCGGTACAAGTAATGAAGGACGTCCTGGCTACCAGTAGAGTGGCCCATCAGGACAACCTTGCCACCGCCACCGAATTTGGCCTGCTTGTATTCGTTGATGTACTCAATGCATTGTGCAATCTCAGTAGTGTCTCGGTCCAGATGACCAAGACCCCACGCCTGATATGAGGAAGTCAGGTTGAGTGTGAAGAGTGACCATTGCGTGGGCTGCAACGCGTAGACCAATGCGGACATGTATGAAGTCGTTGCCATGCCATCACCCAAGCCTCCCACGAACAGCAGACTGTGAGGCTTGCGGACGGTGCTTCCAGTGTACTCGAAGGTCACCAAGCTTTCAGCCTATGGTTATCAGATCAGCAGTGTTCACACGACCCCGCATGAGGACCACATGGACATACATAGTGATGCAGGATGCCGGGGAGGCCGCCCTTTGGCCAGAACTTGGACATTGTGTCTGTGGGGAGTCGTCACGTGAGGAAGTGATTTCTGCTGTGTTTGGCGGTGACGGAATGCTCGTGGAACAGATGCTGGCTGGTTCGATATGGCCTAGGTGTGTTGTGTGCGGTCTCTGTGAACAAACACGTCTTGACGAGCTGTAGGAGAAACGTAGGCAGGTCTCGCGACAACAGCGACTTGCCGACTCCCAGTCTACTCGTCCGGCCTCGGCGGCGTTGACTCCAGCGCGGGCTGGCATGGTGGACGGCCTTAGGCTGTGGACCATCCACCGCAACGACAAGGATGGCCGGCGCCCATGCACGAACAAATTGATAAGATGATCTGATTATGTTGAGTTTCGCTTGCCAGCCGATGCTACTCGTGGCGCGCCTGTCCGAGATTGGAGGTCATGCGGGCTATCAGACCATCTGATAAAATCTCTTCAATGGCTCCATGAGGGCTGAGCTGGTGGCGGATCATTGGCGGGTGTTTTTGGAGGGCGTGGACGTTTGTGGATATTGGCCGTGGTGGTTGTAGCGCTATGGTGGAGTTGATTTTGGCTTTTGAGGGCTCGTGCCTCCTCGGATCTGATAATTAGCCGTCACACACCGTGGACGGCCGGGAAAGCACGCGTCTTGTCCTCGCACCACCCCAACAACCACCTAAACGAAGGTCTGTCTTTTACACATGCCTACCATCATCACCATGATCCTGCAGATGCATGTCCCACCCTGCTCGGACCCTTGCTCTAGGGCCCGTTCTAGCAGCATCGGCCTTGCACCATCTTCGCGACACAGTCATCGCGTGCCTAGCGGCGACATCGCTGCGTGTGTTGTTCCAGCGATGCTCTAGTTACCATGTACGGTAAGTCCTACTTCTCGGGCCTTGCCGCAGACTGCTCGTCAGACGACGATCCATCGCCTAGCCTTGCCTTGTCCTGTGTGTACTACGATTTGTCTTTGAAGATATACGACTAAGTATCAAAACTACACCATTCGTTAATTGCCGGCTGCGAATGAACTCTGTTTGACATGTCCACCCCGAACGAAGCCAGTGGTATGGCCTCCAAGACCTTCGAAATTGATGGCCTGGCGCCTCAAAACTGCTCCACGCCAACGGGCATGAGAGACGAGATCATACTCATAGCATGGCTTATCGTTCTTATGCGGGTGCAAGAGAGCAGCCTTGTCCGCTGCGAATGGCAGTACCAGGGTAGTCCACAAGAACTGGAAAACGGAGATGCAGTTCGGAGCCTCGCTCCCAACGACGTAACGATTGGGCTGCAGAGCCACACGGGACAGTCTGCTGCGATTCTTGCGGGAACTATTCCCTCAATCACAGAAGCGCAACAAGCAGCTCTCTCAAGCCCTGCCTCGATACGTTTGAGCACCGGCCCTCTTTCTCTATCATCCGAGGACGCGAAAGAAGAGGTAAGTCGAGGCGATTTCTACTCTGTTAAACAGACACTGATCATCGTCAAAACCAGCTTGTTCACCTTGAATTAACACGAGATGGCGGTAAACTGTGCATCCAGCCGCTTTTCAGCACAGATGATGTGCCTGGATGGACCATATCACGGCTGATGGACACTTTGGCCGATACCATGCGAACCTGCATACTTCATCCGCACAGTAGCATTGCAGAATGCGTCAGACCCGCTACCCGCGACTTGGACGACCTTTGGGGTTGGAATCACGAACTTCCGCCAACACTCGATTATTGCATGCACGATGTCATCTCCGAACAAGCACGATCCAGCCCTGACAAAGTGGCCATCGCATCATGGGACGGCGAATTGACTTATGATCAAGTTGATAAATACTCAACACTCACAGCTGGTCGACTTGTCAGCAAAGGAGTCAAATTACATGACTTTGTGCCGCTTTGCTTCGAAAAGTCCCGATGGACGATTGTCGCTGTGCTTGCAGTGATGAAAGCGGGAGGAACTCTAGTGATGATGGATCCATCGCTTCCTCTTGCCCGCCTTCAAAACATGGCAACACAGGTCAACGCGACTACGATGCTTTCATCCCGCCAACAAGAAGACTTCTCCAAAACAATTCTACCCGACGGCAACCTACTCATCGTAGAAGCCGATTCATTCAGTTCAAGTTCCGATCTCGAAGCGACCGTTCAGCTCGAGCCCGTGCCACCTACAGCGCTCATGTACTTGATCTTCACCTCGGGCAGCACTGGTACACCCAAGGGCGTCAAAATCTCACATCGAACCTACACAAGCAGTGCGATACCCAGAGCTCAAGCAGTCGGATACACAACAAAGTCTAGAGTTCTAGACTTTGCGTCTTACGCCTTCGACGTGAGCATCGATAGTATGCTTCTCACATTGGGCAATGGTGGATGCCTTTGCATTCCTTCAGACGAAGATCGAATGAACGACATCAACAACGCCATTCGGAAGATGCAGATCAACTATGCTGGTATCACTCCTTCATTAGCCCGTATTCTAGAACCTGATGTCATCGCTTCGCTCGAGGCGCTGGGTCTCGGAGGAGAAGCCGCTGCTGCCAGCGATGTTGCACTCTGGGGCAAAAGTGCAAGAATTGTCATCGGCTATGGACCCTGCGAGTGCACGATTGGTTGCACGATTAACAGTGATACCGCAACTGGCAGACCTTACATCTCCATTGGTGCTGGCAATGGCGCGGCCATGTGGATTGTGGACCCGAATGATCACGAGATCTTGTTGCCTGTGGGAGCAGTGGGTGAGCTGCTTGTTGAAGGGCCGATCGTTGGCCAGGGCTACTTGAACGACCCCGAGAAGACGGCTGCGGCTTTCATCGAAGATCCTGCGTGGCTCACAAAGGGCCACAAACAGTATCCTGGTCGACGAGGCAGACTGTACAAGACTGGAGATCTCGGCAAGTACGACCCTGATGGATCTGGCGGAATCATCTTCGCTGGACGAAAGGACACCCAGGTCAAGTTGCGAGGCCAGCGCGTGGAGCTCAGTGAGATCGAGAGTCAACTGAACGCTCGACTGCCTTCCGATTCGACTGTGATTGTCGAAGTGATCAAACCTACCTCGTCTGGCGGGCAGCCGACTTTGGTAGCATTTGTCACCTTCCAAGCACTCAGCGGTACCTCGCAGGACGAGATCAAGAGTGTCGAACTCCCTGAAGATCTACGCAGTAAGCTCAATGAGGCGAACGAAGGCATTGTAAAGGTCCTGCCTCGATACATGGTCCCGACGGCTTACATTCCTGTGAACATCTTGCCTGTCTTGATCTCGGGCAAGACCGACCGGAAGCGATTGAGGCAGTTTGGAATCACTGTCGATCTGCAAAACTTGGACCAAGCATCAGCACCGGCTTCTGAGTCTCGCGATCTGAACGATCTAGAATTGCGCTTGCGACAGGTCTGGTCTGCGATTTTGAAACTGGACGAGAGTATCATTGGTGCGAGCGACAACTTCTTTGTGTTGGGTGGCGACTCACTGGCTGCCATGAAGATGGTGTCTGCTTGTCGAGAGCATGGACTGGAAGTCACCGTCACTGGTACCTTCAACAACCCCACACTCGCTGGCATGGCCAGTGTGATCCGCACATGCGACTCGTCGGCTGCAGAAGAAATGCCCGCCTTCTCGATGATCAGTCGTTCTGTTGAAGAAGCTCAGGCTGAAGCCGCAGAAGCTTGCGGTGTAGAGCCGGCTGCAGTCGAAGACATCTACCCTTGTACCGCAACTCAAGAATCGCTCTTCACCTTCTCGCTCAAATCCACAAAGGCATACATCGCTCAGCGCGTCTCGCGCATTCCGGAACATATCGATGTGGAAGCCTGGAAGCGCGCATGGGAACACATCGTGGCAACCAGCCCCATCTTGCGTACGCGTCTGGCGCAGCTGAAAGAGCCAGGTTTGCAGCAAGTAGTCTTGAAAGAAGGCATTACATGGAGGTCATCTACGGATCTGAAGAGGTATCTTGAGGATGACCTGAAGGAGAGATCTGAGCTTGGACAAGGCCTTGCTCGTTACGCCATTGTTGAAGATGCTCAAGAAAGCCAGCGATACATGGTGTGGACTGTTCACCATGTGTTGTACGACGGGTGGTCTGAGCCAATCATTCTCCAAAAGATCAGCGACTACATGCAGGGCGACAAGAGTGGGCCTTCTGCTTACATGAAGGACTTCGTCAAATTCCTTGTTGACACGGATGCGACGAAGATGAAGGAATTCTGGCATCAAGAGCTCGATGGTGCGAGTGGTTCGCAATTCCCGAGGCTACCAACTCGTGACTACATGCCAACTCCAAACGGCATGGTAGAGAGAATCATTCCTTTGAAGGCCAGCGACTGCTCGCCCTTCACCAAGGCAACGATTGTTCGCGGTGCTTGGGCACTCGTCGCCTCGCAGTACACTGGCAACGACGACGTTGTGTTTGGCGAGACGATGACAGGCCGCGACATTCCTCTTCGTGGTGCCGAAAACATCGTGGGCCCAATGATCGCCACAATCCCCATGCGTGTCCGCGTCCACCGCAACATGTCTGTCAAGGCGTACTTGCAGGCAGTTCAACAAGGCGTGTTGGCTCGAATCCCTTACCAGCACATGGGTATGCAAAACATTCGTAAAGTCAGCCAAGATGCTCAGTATGCTTGCGAAGCCGGAACTGGTCTGGTCATCCAGCCAGAGCCCGAATACGATGGCGACGAGCTAGGTTTCGCCAAAGGAGATGCCGTCCGCGAGGCTCTTCACTTCAACCCATACCCACTGATGCTGGCATTCGGCATCAGAAACGATGGTTTCAGAGTCTGCGCGAGCTTTGACAAAGATCTCGTGGCTGTTACACAGATGGAGCGAGTTCTTGCCCAGCTCGAGGCTGCGTGCTCGGAGATCGTGCGAGATCTCTCTAGGTCTCTCAATGAGGTGTCGAGCTTACCGTCAGACGAGCTTGACCAGATCTGGTCTTGGAACAAAGACGCGCCTCTGGAGTGCGACAGCTCGTCCGACCTCATCAGAGCCAGCAAGAACCTCAAACAAGGATCTGCCTATCCCCGTGCGGTAATCCCCTGGGTATGCAATCCCTTGAACTCAGCATTGCTGTCACCGATTGGCAGCGTTGGCGAGCTATGGATCGAGGGCAATTTACTTTCCGGGAGCAACCTGGCAACCCCATCTTGGTTGCTGGAAGGAAGCTCCAAATATCCTGGCCGATCATCTTCAGTCAAGCCGACCGGCGATCTGGTCCAGCTACAAGCCGATGGAAACTTGCTCTTTGTCGGCCGCAAAGAAGAGTTCCTCTCTGCACAGGGCCACACAGTAGATGCCGCAGAACTCGAAGAACATGCCAAAGCACACCTGCCGCAAATCTGCCGCGTCATCACAGCCAAATTCCATCACCAGCCGTCCACCAGCAACCAGCAAGCCACTGTGGGATCAATTCTCTTCATTGAGCAGCCACCATTCGAAGACGAGGGATTGAGTCTGTTGCCAGAGCCCAAAGAACTGACCTGTGGAGCCGTCAGCGCGCAAAGTTGCCAGACCACTATCTGCGCAACAGTCTCCGTTGATCTCGCTGCGGCAACCAAACGACTTGACAAGTTCATCCGGGACTCGCTCCCGTCGTACATGATGCCAAGCGCGTACGTTGTCGTCGACAACATCCCGTTGGACTCTGATGGGCAAGTCGATCGCGACTGCCTCAACCGACTTGCTACAAGCCTTTCCACCGAGGATCTCAAACAAATTATCAACGGCTTGCAGCAGGCTTGGACACGCAGTGCAAACACTACAAAGCTCAGTGGCCCAGCTGGTATCCTTCGCGCCGCTTGGTCGCAGGTCTTGAGAATTCCGGAACAGCAAATCGACGTTGACGACAACTTCTTCCGTCTTGGCGGAGACTCGGTGCTGGCGATGAAGCTCATCTCCAACCTTCGTGCCCAGGGGTATGGTCTGACAGTGGCTGACATTTTCCAAAACATGCGTCTGAGTGACGCGGCTCGGGTTCTGAAAGTCAACAGCGGACCCCAAGCCAAGGCCCAGTCTTACACGCCCTTCTCAACATTGACCGGACCAGACACTCAGCGCTTCGTGGCCCACGATTTGCAGCCGAAGCTTGCAGACCAGTCGTGGACAGTACAGGATGTGTTGCCAGCCACAGAGTTGCAGGTCCTCGACATCAGAGCGACGATCAGCAAACCGCGCACTTCTGTACAGTACACCATGATGCTATTCGACGGCGGTGTTGACAAACAGCGACTCATCGAGGCATTCGGAAAGCTCGTCAAAACGCACGACATCCTTCGTACTGTCTTTGTGCAACACGGATCGGAGTACTACCAAGTCGTGTTGAAGGACCTCGAATCGCCGATCTCGTTCGAAAGCGTCGACACCACACTGGAGCAAGGCATCAACGATCTGTGCCTCGCCGACGCGGATTCCGACTACTCGCTTGGCTCGCCTTTCCTGAAAGCCTCACTGGTCGAAAGCAAAGACGGCCGTACAGGTCTTGTCGTCCGTCTCTCGCACGCCCAATACGACGGCGTGTCCCTGCCCAGACTCCTCCGCGACCTCGAGACTCTGTACACTGGCGCTCAACTCGAAGATTTCGTGCCTTTCCCAGCCTACGTCGCTGCCATCCAGAACGAGTCCAACGTAAAGAAAGCGCAGAAATACTGGTCCTCTCTCCTGAGTGGATCATCCCTCTCCGTCCTAGAAGGAACATCCAAGTCCGCCCTCGACCGCGGCCTCTTCCTCTCCAAACAAGTCCCAGCGCCCAACCGTCCCAGCGAAATCACAACCTCCAACCTCCTCACCGCTGCCTGGGCCCTGCTCCTCGCCCGCTCCCTTCACACTCACGACGTAACCTTCGGCGCCGTCTCCTCCGGCCGCAACGTCGACCTCGCGAACGTCGAAGAAGTCGTGGGCTCTTGCTACAACATCATCCCCGTGCGCGTGCAGTTGCAGACCGCCTGGACGGCCATAGATCTCTTGCAGAATGTGCAAGCGCAAATGGCCGAATCCACAGCGTACGACTACCTCGGTTTCAGCGCTATCGCCAAAACTTGTGGTGTCTCGTGGGCGCCTGGAAGCGATTCTTTCGACTCGATCGTGCACCATCAGGATTTCGAGGACTTTGATCAGATGCCGTTTGGGGACGTCAGTTGCAAGGTTGATATTCTGAACCCGCATGGCGATGCGGCGTATCCGTTCAAGGCTGTTACTTTTGTGAAGGAGGGGGAGCTGCATGTCGGTGTGGTTGGGAGTGAAAAAGATAAAGCGAGGGTGGAGGAGATTCTACACATGTTTGCTGGAGTTGTGGAAGAGGTTGCTGCGGGTGGGGAGATGGGTTTGGAGTTGGGATTTGAGTAAGGATATTTTTTAATAGTTGGTCAGGATATTTAGTCGAATCATTGTTGTCTTGTGATCGCTTGTCTGCGGGCTCTCTTATGGACGGGACGGCCTCAAAACTGGTTCGTTGCTAGTAGTGCGTTGTGTGGAAATGTAAATGGAATCAATATGAACTTTTATCTACACCGTCTGATGCATCGCATTCTCGCGGTAGACCTCCGACTTGACCATCAACTCCTCATGCGTCCCGGAAACCAGACACTGACCCGCCTCGATCTGGAAAATCACATTGGCCTTGCGAATCGTCCGCAGACGATGCGCGATGGCGATCACGGTGGTCTCCTTCGCAACAAGGTCCAAGCTGTCCTGCAGCAGCTTCTCTGACTCGGCGTCGAGAGCACTAGTCGACTCGTCCAGGATCAGCAGCTTCGGCTTGCGCACGAGCGCTCTCGCGATCGAAAGTCTCTGCTTCTGACCGCCGGAGAACTGGCTTCCGTTCGGTCCGCAGAGCGTGTTGTAGCCATCGGGCAGGTCATTGATGGTCTCGTGGATATTCGCCAGTTTGCAGGCTTCGATGATCTCTTCCATAGAAGCTTCTTGCGAGTGGCGGGAGCCAAGGCCGATGTTGAAGGCCACGGTGCCTTCGAAGAGGACGCTTTCTTGTGGGACCAGCGCAATGGTGTCGCGGAAGGAGACGTCGCGGGATTTGGTCACGTCTACGCCGTCGACGAAGATTGAGCCAGACTGGGGTACGTAGAAGCGTTCGATCAGTGAGATGATTGTGGATTTGCCGGCGCCGCTGGGACCGACTAGGGCGCAGAATTGGCCCGGTTGGACTTTGATGTTTAGGCCGTCGAGGACTTTGGAGTCTGGGCGGGCTGGGTAGGTGAAGTGCACGTTGGAGAATTGCACGCTGGAGGGCTTGCCGTCGAAAAGGTGCACTGGCTTGGACTCGCCGACTGCCTCTACATCCTTGTCTTCGAGACGAAGCTTGACATCCGGGTCAGGGACGTGGCCTCTCATTCCATCCGATCCGATCTCGATCAAGCTCAGGATTCTAGCCATGGCTCCGCGGGCGTTAGAGAGCTCGGGTGCCAGAGCAAACATCTGAGCCCACAGAAGGGCGCCCACGAGGAGGGAGAAGACGACAATCAAGAATTGATTCTGCGTGTAGTTACCTGCGATGATCTGTTTGGCACCCCACCAGTATGAGAGGGCGTTGACGCAGTTACCCAGGAAGTAAGTCATTGCCTGCCAGAAGCTGGCTTGCATGATGACGCTGAAAGTCT
>Ga0265797_10010512_pt1 | contig 11781 bp, 20 predicted proteins | sample P2T30metagenome_FD_192433 | JGI IMG/M metagenome (GOLD analysis project Ga0265797, IMG submission 192433) | Plant litter microbial communities from East Loma Ridge, Irvine, California - P2 T30 | ecosystem: Environmental > Terrestrial > Plant litter > Unclassified | place: USA: California... | reverse complement strand
GGAGCGCAGCGACCGCGTCCCGCACTTGTCGGAGGAAGCCGGTGGCGTAGCCACTTGAACGGAGCCCGGAGGTGGCTACGAGGGAGCGTGAGCGACCGAGCCGCCGAAGGCTTCACGGCAAATAAATGGGTCCCGCAGGGGCCCACAGAGTGCCGGCGGAGCCGGCTCAGATAGCGACCGGAGGGCGCACGGGGTGCTCGAGGGCGTGCCCCTCGTTGCCCGGGACGGGCCAGGGGTGCGGGTCGTCGTCCCCACTGGGTGCGGGCCAGCCGCGGAGCAGGGAGCTGGGCCATGCCCATTGGGGGCGCACGAGCGACTAGCCGGCACGGGTGCGCGGTGGTCGGGTGCGTGCAGCCGTCCACGGCCGCCGGGGCCGGCCGGTGTTGGTAGTGCGAGCCCGAGTGGTGCGAGCTCTAGGCTCCGCCCATGACCTTTGCGACGCGGCTAGCGGCGTTCCTCCGTGACCCGCGGGTCCTGTTCCCGTGCCACGCGCTGAGCCTGCTCGGGTTCCTCGGCTTAGGCCTCGCGGGAAACCCGGTCTGGGACTTACTCGCGGTCCTCGCGCTGATGTTGCTCTGCGCCGACATCTACCAGTTGCAGCGTCGCCGCCGGCAGAAGGGCGCCCGGGACGAGTGAGGCCCCCGGCTCGTGGGGGAACGAGACGAGGGCCTGGGCCAGGCCGGTGAGGCCTGACGGGTCAGGTTGGGGGGAACCCGACCCGATCCACGCTACGGACCCCCGACAGGGCCCGCCATGCCGCAATCACTGGATCAGCGACCCGATGAAAAGGTTTGCCCTCCCCAGCTGGCCGCCCACTCCTCCACAGACCCGCCCTCCGGCCTTCGCTCTACAGTGGCGGCACTAGGGCCCGCGCCGCTGGCCCTGCTCGAGGCAGGGTCGGCGGATGATCAGCGCTACTGAGCTCCGTGACCGGTTCGAGTTCTTCGTCTTCCGCCGCGAGTGCAACCCCCTGACAGAAGCCGAGGAGCTGGCGGCCTACTGGTGCGCCCTCGACGCCCTCGACCAGCTGCTCGCTGGCCGACTGTGACGCCGGCCGATCAGGCCGGCCACGGCTCGAGCTCGGGTGAGCTCGAAACGATGAGTGCCCCAATCTCGGCCTCGTGTTGCAGCATCCACGCGACCGCCGAGTTCAGCGACTCGAAGGTCCGGAGCCACGGCCGACGCCCCTGGGCGTCACGGCAGTGGGCGTAGACGTCGAAGACGTTTCGGCCGAGGTGTGAGCGGGTACGGACGTACCCGAGCGGAGCGTCACGCACTCGGCGCACCTGCCACTCCCCCCACGAACCAGGGACCGACGGGACCGCGAGCGGGTGCGACGGGATCTCCTGGCGCAGGACACGGATCGCGTTCCGGTTAGAGGTCTGCACTGCCATGACGTGCACCGTAGGTCGCGCCGGCGACAGCGCAGGTCGCCTCAAAAGAGAACGACCTGCGCTGTACGCAGGTCGCTAGTGACCGAAGTGCTCCCACAGGGAGATGAACGCGTACGCGAGCATCGGGAAGGCCGCGAGCAGGAGTCGCGCTTCACGGAGGAGCGCGCTCAGGCTCTTCATGGTTGCGGCCGGACTGGACTTGTGGGAAGCGCTCGAGCGCTCCCCGTTGGTCAGGTGCTGGTGCATGGACTTAGCCCTTTCTAGAGCTGGTGGTGAGGCCGGGTGATTCTTCTTGGCGGAACGCCCGGGGCCTCACGAATGAGAATCATCAAGGAGGGACCTTGACGGAAACCAGACTACATGTGGTGGTCAGCTACGAGCCGCACAACTAGATGCGGTGTTACACCCCTGTAGTTCAGGGCCTGTGGTTCTCCACAGGGTCGTCCACATCTCGTCCACCGGCGAGGCCCGATTCTCCCCGGATCGAGTGGAGTTCTCCCCCGATCCGTCCACAGCCCCTCCCCCACCACCGGCATCCGCGAAGCACCGTCCCTGTTCGAGTCGCCCGGCGTGTCGCGCGTGTCGAAATCGCGACACGCCGATGAGGGCGAAAAAAGTTCGGGCGAACGTTCGGCAGGCGTTCGCCCGAACTACCGGGGATCGAGACGCCGCACGGACCCGGTGGCGTCGGCGCCGGTTCCTCACCGCCGCCACGTGTGGCGGTAGAGTTGACCCAGCCCAAGTTGGTGTGCATCGGCCGATTCTTGGCGGAACAGCTGATGCAAATGAGAACGACAGAGCCCCTAGAAACTAGGGGCTCTGTCTCGTTACACGGCACCGCAGCACGAACCCACGGCCACCCACGCGGGAGGATCTAGTCGCCGGCTCGACGAGCCTTCGCCTCGTCCCTACGCGCCTTGTTGCGGGCCTCGAGCTTGAGGAGGCGGTCGCGCTTCTCTGGGTCCGGGATGTACCAGTACCTACTGCTGCGGTCCCAGAGGACGTCGGGCGTCTTCTGCTTGTTGAACTCCTTCAGGACAGCCTTGTCGATCGCCAGGTTGCCGTTCACGTTGTAGTAGGACCACTCTTCGCCGAAGGTTTCGCGGATACCCCGGACGATAGCCTCTTGGTACGAAGCTTTCCTGCCGCGTTCCCGAATCTGCTCCATCATCCATTCGGCAATGTCGGCTGCATCAGTCATGCGGGAAGGGTACTGAGTCCGAAGCTCGCGGGGCATGAACCGCGTCCGGTAGACGATCCTCGGGCGAGCACCAGGTAGGCGCTCATTCCTCCACAAACTCCTCGGCCGTTCCCGCAAAGGACAAGATCGGCCCCTCCCAGTCGTAGCGGGACAGGCCCTTCAAGTCGGTTTCGACAAGGGTCGGGCCATGGATGGCGATCACGCGGAAGTCAGCCCGTTGTTCCGGCCCGCCGTTCTTGGGAGTGAATCTTGCGTACTCGCCTTCTTCAAAAACCCACCGGTCACCATCTGATATCCACGTTGTCCGAGTTGCCATGGGGGGGAGGCTACCGAGCTGTGCTGTCGTCCGGTAGCCGATCGCAGACGGGGCGCAGCCGCAGGGCGCCTAGGACCATCTCTTGCCGTACCGAGTCCAGGCCTTGTACTGGACCTCGGACACCGTCACATGGTCGCCGGGGACGCGGAACGTGGCGCTGAACTCGTGATTCGGGCCATTCGGCGTGGGTGTGGAAATGAGCTCGGCGTCGATGTAACGGGGTTCGACCGTCTCGTCATCTCCAATGAGGCGGAGATGAACCTTCGAACCGATCTCGATGGCGTCGAAGCTTGAGTAGGTGCTGGGTGCTGGTGATTTCGGACTCATTCGCCCACCGTACGAGCAAACCTCGGCGTCTCGATAGCCGATCGGCCACCGAACGACCCCGCCGGCAGGTCGGTCCCCCGTAACTGCGGGGCTCGGCCTGTCTCGATAGGTCCGTCCGGAACCGTCCTCGGTGAAGGATCGTCTATCGGGACAAGCCCGTGCAACCGCCGATCAGGAGGGTTCGCGATGAAAAACAAGCCGCAGGAGCCCCAGCAAGGCAGACAGCCCAACGAGGACTCCCATGAAGATGAACAGCTTGTCACCCTCAGCAATCACGAAGAAGAGTGCGGCCAGGATCAAGCCGAAGCCGACCATCACTCGCTCGATCGACTTCCCCTTGCCCCGCTGCGTCATTCGCTCAGGGTAGCCATTGCCCAGGACCCCAGCAGAGGATCCCCTTTCGGACAGAGCGAGTGGGTCTAACGCGTGGGAACATCTGTCATGACTTCGAACCAGAGGGCGACCTGGCTGCGCATCATCATCGCCTGCGCGATCCTCGCCGTGGGCCTCGTGATCGCCGGTCTGCTTGTACGGGAAGCGCTGCCAATTCTTGTGCCCGTTGCCGTCGCCCTGAGCGTCTTCGCGCTCCTGATGGGCTTGCTCGTTCGACGCCAGCCACGAGAGTGACCGTCCGAGCCGATCAGCTACTAAGACGACGAGTACTCCTGACAGGCAGGATGAAGCCATGGACTCCGAGGGATCTGCTCCAAGCCGTTCCGGCTCACAACTCCGCCGCATCGTCATCGTCGGCGGCATCATGGTGGCCCTGATCGCTGCAGTCGGAGTCGGATCTCGAATCATCGGCTTCAACTCAGGATGGGCCCTGCTGGCAGCCGCCCTGGCGACTCCGGCGTTCATCACCTACGTACTCCTGACCACCACACCCAGTCGTCACCGCAAGTGACCGTACGGTCGGCGATCCCCTAGCGGGCATCAATCACGTTCCGGGGCGACCTCTGCCGCTTCCTCGTAGGCCTCATAAGGCAAGGTGCGGAGATAGAACGTGACGCGGAACAGCAGCGCACCAGTGATTGCCCCCATGCCCACCGCGAGCCACAGGAACCACATACCGGTCCAGAGTGCAGCGAAGGCGAGCAGACCTGTGCAGAGGCTTAACGCTTGCGCTCCAAAGAAAGTGATTTCGCGAGGCAGCAACCCGTATATTTTGCGGTCCTCGAGAACGGTAAGGCTCATCACGTCTCCTTTGAGCGGTACTCCCTGAGCCAGCTGGCCAGGTTCAGCGTAGGTCGTCGACAAGCAGGGCACTTAGAAGTAAGACCAGCGAGATCCCAGTCCACCAGGGTTCACCGGCAGACGATGGCCTGTCGGGACTGCTCCATGTGTTTAAGAACCGAGACCGCTTCTGCCCCCGATGGGCTCTGGAAGCTTCGCGCCAAGGTTCGCTCGCCTGACTGCATGAGCCATTAAGAACACCCGATGGATCGCTGATCGACACCACGCTGAACCGGTGCCATGCTATTGAGCACACCCGTACTCACACGAATGGAGGCCTCGAGATGCTTCTCGCGATCGTCGTCTGCGAGGTCGCGTTCTGGGTCGCGATCCTTGGCGGGCTCAGCGCACGCTACGTTCTGCGTCGTCCGAGGCTTGGCACCGCGATGCTGGTCGCTGCACCGCTCATCGACCTGGTCCTACTCATCCTGGTCGCAGTCGACTTGCTCGGTGGTGGTGCTGCGTCCTGGCATCACGGGCTCGCGGCGATCTACATCGGAGCATCCGTCGCCTACGGGCACAGGATGGTCGCGTGGGCTGACAAGCGCTTCGATCACCGATTCGCCGGTGGCCCTGCACCGGAGCGACTCTCGGGACGGCGCCACACAGCACGATGCTGGGGCGACGTGCTGCGGACGGGGGTCGCGGTCCTGATCGCCGGAGGGATCCTCGGGGGCCTCGTGGCCCTTGTAGACGACCCGGTGCGCACCGCCGAGTTGCGGGGGACGTTCCCTGTGCTCGGGGTAGTCCTTGCCGTCGAGGTCCTCTGGGCAATCAGCTACACCGTGTGGCCGCGGAAGCCCGCCGGGTCGCCCACCGGGCCGGCCGGGGGTTGACCCAGTGCCCCGCCGTGTCGACCTCGAGGAACGGGGCGCGCTCGTCACCGCGGCGTGCCTGCGCATCCTCGAGCGCGACGGTCTGACGGCCCTCTCGGTGCGCAACGTGGCCGACGAGGCCGGCATCGCCGCAGCATCGCTCCGGCGGCTTTTCCCTAGTCAGCACGACCTGCGCGAGCACTGCCTGGTGATCATCGAGGAGCGGGTCACCGCGCGACTCATGGCGTTGAGGTCGACCGGCCGCGCGCTCGCCCTCGATGTCTTGGCCCAGGTGCTCCCCCTCGACCCGGAGCGCACGACGGAGATCTCGGCCCAGGTGCAGCTCGGGGTGCTCGCGCGCACCGACGAGCATCTCGCTCCCAGCGCACGGCGCCTGAATGCCGGGGTCGGCCGGGTCTGCGCCCGCGCCCTGGCCATCCTGGCCGAGGCCGGAGCCCTCGACACCAATCGTGACTCGGCCTATGAGATCGACAGGCTCCATGCGCTGATCGACGGCCTCGCGATCGAGCACACCTGGGACCCCACCGCTCGATCAGCTGAAGCAGTCCTGGAGCTTGTCGAACGGCATCTCCTCGAACTCGGTCGCGGGAAACGCTGACAGCCCCTACAGCACCGAGCACCACCCGTTGCATCGGAGGCTGACGCGAGCTCCGTCGAGCCATCGGTCATCGAGCGACCGCGCGCATCAGCCGTTCCCCGCGGCCGTGCGGATTGAAACGTCTCGACAGGTCCCACCGGAATCGATCCGAGTGAGGGATCCCCTACCGGGCACCGCTCCAGACGTTTCTGGTACTCGAGGGCGTCGGAATCAATGCTTGTTGGCAATGTCGGCGTCCCCCTTCTCGCTCGCTGCCTGGCAACGCGCCTTCGCCGGTGCTGCTTCGTCGCATCACCTAGGAGGAGTGGTCGGTAGCGAGCTTGGCGACGTGCCGGGAGATACGGGCCGCCCTCGTCGTGGCGGTGCGCGCCGATGCCACGTCGAGCACGATCGGGTACCGGGTCGAGCTGCCCAGGGCGCGGAAGGAGGCATCTGCCACGGGTGAGGCCTGGAGTGCCTCCAGGAGATCCGTGGGAACTTCGATGGTGGCTGCGCCGGCGTAGGCCCGATCCCAGCGCCCGTCCGCCCGGGCGCGGTCCACTTCAGCTCGGCCTCGGTCGCGCATCCGGCCCGCTGCGGTGAGTGCTGCGACGAGTTCGACGTTGCGTGCGGACCAGAGGGAACGTCTGCGGCGGGGCGTGAAGTGCTGACGGAACGTGACGCGGTCGATGGCGTTCTTGCGCCCGTCGATCCATCCGCTGCACAGGGCTTCATCGAGCGCTTCCGGGTACGTGAGGGAGGTCGGAGCGTGCTTGCCCTTCTTCGCCAGGGTCAGCCACACTCCGTCGCTGCCGTCCTCGTGCTCGTCGAGCCAGGTGCGCCAGGCTCCGGCGTCGGCCGCGGTCAGGTGGACGCGCCCGGAGGCGGCGGCCGCCTCAGGCATCGACTCCACGCCGGCCCGCGGTCAGCCCGAACACTGCGGAGACGCTGACGGCGAGAACGGCGAATCCGTCCAGGGCGGAGAAGGTCGCGGGCATGGTCGTTCCTTTCTTGTGGCGAGGACAGAGGGAGGGGCCGCGGCGCGGGCAGGTCGGCCTCGCGCCGCGGCAGAGGCACTAGGGGGTGACGCTGAAGCTCCAGGTGACGCCGAACCCGTCGGTGAGCATGCCGAAGCCGGCGCTCCACGCCGACGCCGCGAGCGGTTCGACGATGGTTGCGCCGACCACCAGCGCGTCCCAGTAGCCCTGCAACTCGTCGAAGCTGTCGGACCCGATCGAGACGAACAGAGCCTGGTCGGTGACGGTGGTGCCGTTCTCGCGGCGGGTCAGACCGCCTCCGGCGATCGAGCCCTCGGTCTGGCCAGGGATGTCGTACCCCATGACGCGGAAGCCGTTCTCGGCGGCGACGAGGCCGAAGACGACCTTGTCCGCGCCGGGCACGTCGGCCCGCATCCCGAAGTCGGCGTAGGTGTTGACGACGAGGTGCCCGCCGAACACGGACTGGTAGAACTCGAGCGCCTGACGTGCGTCGCCGCGGAAGTTGAGGTGGGTGGTGGTCTGGATGGTCATCGCTGCTCCTCGGTGGGGGGTCGACCCGATCGGCCGACGACTCGACTCTCGCAGCTGTCTAGGTCCAGACCTGTCCTAGACCGGATCTACGCTGGACGACATGACGACGACATCGCGACTGCTCGACCTGCTGTCGTTGCTGCAGACGCGGCGGGACTGGCCCGGGTCGCTCCTGGCGTCTCGTCTCGACGTCAGCGACCGAACCGTGCGGCGAGACGTCGACCGCCTGCGTGGAATGGGCTATAGTATCCGGGCCGCGATGGGCCCGGACGGCGGGTACCGGCTCGACGCCGGCAGCCAGTTGCCGCCCCTGCTGTTCGATGACGACCAGACCGTCGCGGTGGCCGTCGCCCTGCAGGCTGCACCCGGCCTCGGTGCGGGGATCGAAGAGGCGGCCGCCCGGGCCCTGGGGACGATTCGGCAGGTCATGCCCTCACGGCTGCGCCACCGCCTCGACGCTCTCGACGTGACCGCCGTGGGCCGCCCGGGTGATGCGGCGCTGGCAGACATCTCGCTCGACGTCCTCATCACGCTGGCGAACAGCATCAGGGACCGGGAGGTCCTGCGCTTCGACTACGCCGCCCGCGGCGGCGGCGGCGGCGACGACGGCGAGCAGCAGACGCGTCCAGCTCGCCGGGTCGAGCCGCACCACCTCGTGACGTCGCACGGCCGCTGGTACCTCGTGGCCTGGGATCTCGAGCGCGACGACTGGCGCCTGTTCAGCGTGGATCGTGTCCAGCCGCGTGTCCCCGGCGGCCCCCGGTACACGCCCCGCATCGTGCCGGGCGGCAGCGTCCATGAGTTCGTCTCCGCTCGCTTCAAAGGGTCCGACGTCGACGAGTGGCGATGCCGAGGCACTGTCGTACTGGAACTCCCCGCTCACGACGTCCTCCCGTTCGCCGGCGACGGCACAGTCGTGGCCGTCGACGACCAGCGGTGCAGCCTCGAGGCGGGCTCGTGGTCCTGGGGTGCCTTGGCCGCCTCCTACGGCCGCTTCGAGGTGCCCATGCAGGTGATCGGTCCTCCCGAGCTCGCGACCGCCTTCGCGACCCTCGCGCAGCGATACGCGGCGACAGGCGCGACCAGCTACGCGAGCGGACAAAGCCTGGCGTCAGTGCGGCGGATCCTCCCGTAGCTCATAGGTAATGAACACCATGTGTCCGCCGGACGATCCGTATCGGGGCGGTCGTCGCCTTCTTCGTGGACCCCATCGACGGGCTCTTGATCGCGCTCTTGACGGCCTTCTTCGTCGCCTTCTGGGCTTCCTTAATTTCTCCGCGGCGACATCGAGGGCATCCGCGGCCGAGCTGCGGGCCTTCTTCGACTTCTGGGCATCGTCGGCCTTGGCTCGCTAGCTGCAGGACCAGAGCAACGATCCCGTGTCTCCTGGATCGATCCGGTTCCACTCTCGTCAGCATGCGGCACCCGAGGACACGACCCCCTGCTCTGACTCAGGAGCAGCTCCGGGGTCACTACGGTGAGGCAGTGCTCTCTACTCTCCTGGTTCAGGCGTCATGGCTCCCCGCCGTCGTCCTGCTCCTCGCAGTCCTCACCGGCCCGTTCATTGCGGCCGCGATCGCGCCCCGGCCGCGGCTGGTCCGGGCCCTGTTCATCGCCTCCCTCCTGATCCTCGCCGGCCTGACTCTCTACCCGGAGGGCGGGGCCGACCGAGACGTGACCTGTGCCGTCGGGCTTCCCCACTTCGGAGTTCGAGCTGTCGAGACGGTGGCAAACGTGCTGCTGTTCATCCCCCCGGTCCTGCTCGCGGGCCTGCTCGTCCGGCGCCCCATCCTGGCCGTCATGAGCGGCAGTGCCACGTCAGTACTGATCGAGCTCGTCCAGGCGATCGTCCCGGCCATCGGACGCGCGTGTGACACAGGCGACTGGATCACGAACACCATCGGCGCGGTCCTTGGCGGACTCATCGCCCTCGCGGCCCTCACACTCGGAGGCCGACGCTCAGCAGAAGCCTGACCCCCAATGCCGGAACTGGGAAGGAGTGCAATAAACCACCTCACGGGCATCACGGACGGATGACGATCCCCTACCGGACGATGACGCGCCAAGCGCCCTTCTCGGTGCTCTCCACCGAGGAGAAGCTGACTTTCGTCACGCCCTCGCGGAACGACTCCGGGATGTCCAACTCGAGCACGCCCTCGGCGCAGCTCGCACGGGCGGACGTCGTGTCGACGGCACCCGCAGCCGACGTCAGGCTGAACAACCCCTCGACGGATCCGTCGCCGAAACACTCGAGTTCGACTCGCCTGATCGTCACGGGCTCCTTAAAGGCCGCCGAGATCTGGTCGCCGTCTGCTTCCTGGCCCCGTTCGACGAGCGATGCCAAGACGGCCAGCGCGTCGCCGTCGTCCTGCACCGCTGAAGGCGCCTGGTCGAGCCACAGAGCGATGTCGCTGGCCTGGTCACCGGGATCCTCCTCGGAGCACCCGACGAGGCTGACAGCACAGAGTGACACGACGAGCAGGCAGAGCGATGGAGGGCGCACGATCGAAGGATGGCATGAAGCGCACCTCGTCGCGACGACCCACTGGGAGGGCCCGGCCACCGATCCCCTATCGCACGGAACCTAGCCGTTGCTACGGTGAGGCATCACGAGACCTGAGGAGGTGAGTCCAGTTACTACGACAGTCCCATGGACGCGCCAGCACCAGGCCCCGTACCCGCTGCCCTGACAGCAGTACAAGCTCGAGCTGCGCGCATAAGCCACGAAAGCGCACACATGCAGTCATTCACATCGACCCGAAGCGGCACCCTCACTTACACCCGCGCTGGCCAGGGAGACCCCTTGGTCTGTGTCCCTGGTGGCCCGCTCCTGCCCGCTGACTACCTCGGCGACCTCGGTGGGCTGACCCAGCACGCTGAACTCATCCTGTTCGACCCGCCCGGATCACTGCCCGGCGACGACACGGACGCTGCAGCCCTCCGATGCGACCTCATCGTCGAAGACCTCGAAGCGCTCCGGCAGCACCTAGGGCTGGGTCGCGTTGCCCTGCTTGGGCACTCGGCCGGTGCGAACATCGTCCTCCGCTACGCGGAGCTTCACGGCGAGCACGTGGAACAGCTCCTCCTGGTCACGCCGAGCACGCGCTCCGTCGGCCTCGACATCTCTGACGCCGACCGCTCTGCGGTCGCCCGCTCACGAGCTGGAGAGCCCTGGTACGACACCGCTGCCGCAGCGCTCGTCCGCATCCAGGCTGACGAGGCCACAGAGGATGACTGGAACGAGATCGCACCGTTCAGTCACGGGAGGTGGGATGACGCGGCCGCCGAGTACGAAGCCGCGATGAATTTGGCTAGGAATCCGCGGGCTGCTACTGCCTTCGGAGCTGACGGTGCATTCGACCCGCCGGCAACGAGACAGGCCCTTGGTGCGTTGCAAGCCCCAGTGACCATCGTCGCCGGCAGCGTCGACGTGGGCCTCCCGCTGCCGATCGCGCAGGAGTTCGTCGACCTGTTCCCGCACGCGACCCTCGAGGTCCAGGTCGGCGCGGGGCACTTCCCCTGGGTCGATGATCGCCACGCCTTCCGCGACATCGCAGTCAGGGCCCTGGCCCGGCGCTGACCACCGTGGCTGGGTCCAACAGCCCGGCCACCCATCCCCTATCGGACGGCATTCACAGAGTGGCGTCGCATGTGAGGCCCGTGAAGTCTTCGCCTGCGTCCTCCGCTTACTCACCTGGGTCCGTGCGAGCCTGTTCGGATGAACTCTAAGGACGTGACAGCCGGCGAGCTCGTCGGGGCGGTGTCGAAGGCCACTGGTCTCACCGTCCGCACCTTGCATCACTGGGATGTGGAGGGTGTCGCGAGGGCCTCAGGTCGGACAGCAGCTGGGTATCGCGTCTATTTTCCCTCAGACGTTGACAGGGTCCGTCGTGTGCAGCGATACCGGCAGCTGGGTATGACCTTGGACGACGTCCGAGCCTTGCTGGACGTGGACACCGGCGGCCGGCGCCGACGGCTCGAGCTGCACCGAGCCGCCCTGCTCTCGAGGGTCGACGAGCTCCAGGAGGCTACCGCTGGTCTTGATCGCCTCCTCGTCGCAGACGAGCACGGCCCCCTCGTCGACGCGAACGAACGAGCCCACGTGCTCGGTCGCGGGTGGGATCCGAGCAGGACCGCCGAGGCGCGAGCCCTATGGGGCGACACACATCAGTGGGCAGAGTGGGCCGAGCGGTCTGCCGATCGCACTGCGGAGGACTGGAATGCCGTGACCCTCGCTGTGACGGAGGCGACGGGAGCAGCGGCCGAGGCTGTGCGGGCCGGCGTGGATCCGCGAAGCCCAGCTGGCGTGGAGGCCGCGGAGCGTCACCGGTCAGCCATGAGCGGGTACTTCACCTGCAGCCGGTCGAT
>Ga0265797_10010511_pt1 | contig 11781 bp, 3 predicted proteins | sample P2T30metagenome_FD_192433 | JGI IMG/M metagenome (GOLD analysis project Ga0265797, IMG submission 192433) | Plant litter microbial communities from East Loma Ridge, Irvine, California - P2 T30 | ecosystem: Environmental > Terrestrial > Plant litter > Unclassified | place: USA: California... | reverse complement strand
GGTATGTGTGTGTGTGTGTATGCGTGTATGTAATGTGTATGTGCCGGCTCTCCCCCCTGCGTCCGCCCCAGCCATCGTGGCCTTGGTTTGTTGTGGGGAAAGAGCGCGCGTCACGGCAAGCTACATGTATGCGAGCTTGGACCCAAAGGTCGACGTCAGATTCCATATGCAGAACAACCACGCAACCCGGCCTAGAAAAGCAAAGCAGCAAGGTAGCCGGCAATCCCCTCCACCCCCACTTTTCCTCAGCGTTCCAGATCCGACTAGTTTACTCTGGGCTGAGGACTGGTGGGCTCGCCGCTTTAATTTTAGAACAAAAATATCGCAATGGCTGTGCCGTGGGAGAAGACGATTCGTAGTTTGCAGAGTGGACTGTGGGTAAACGGCAAGTATAGCAATAGCTGCACAACTATTGTTGTTCTTATTTTTGTGACGTGAGAAGAAAATTGCGTGGACATGCATTTATTGAAAAAAAAAGGAGAGTTGATCCGATCTACTCCACTGTTTCTTCTTGGGCCTGTTACACAGGGAGAGTTTTAGTTGGGAGCCGGTTGCTGCAAGGCATTGGAGAGAGTTTACTTGCGCACACACACACACACACACACATGCGTGTTCTTGCGTTTTGCGCGTGTGTTCAGTAGGGATAGTTTTGGGGCTGCTGTGGAGCATGTTCAGGGGACGCAATTCTAGACTACAACTTCTAGACTCTCCATGTGCGTACGCAGGTGGGGTTAGATCACGATGAGTACACTGGTTGTTCGAGGACGTCGTCGTGGGTGAAGATGCAAGTTCCTTGGTATGCAATGCACATGGCAACTTTCAGATGGCCTAATCACCCACCAATTGGGCAGCCTCTGCAATACCACTGTATTGAACTAGAGATTACTATCATGCTTCGGACCGATACTCATAGCAGAAAAACAAGGCGTGCACAATGCACACTAAACTCAACGCCACAAGCAGACTCGTCAACCCATGGGGTATCGCTGAAGCAGAATGCCAACCCGAAAAATATCACCCATGCAAATGCCGAGAAACACCGTAAATATGCAACCCGCCAACCTACTTCACGTCTCATAGACTGGTCCCCGTCTGCATCTCACTATCACTGTTTCGCTTGACGCTCTTCTTCTTGCCTTTGCCTTTCTTCTTAGTGGTCGTGGGCTCTAGGGGCGGCGATACCGTACCACGGCTGCCCATCTGGCTTTCTCCTTGCTTCAACCCCTTGACCTCCTGGAGCATGTCACGGAAACCTTCTTCGAGCGTCGTCATCCGCGCGAGCATGATTCTGCTCATTCGGTTCGACTCTGAATCGTTGTCACTACCCTTTGCCAACTCATGTGCCTTCATCCGAGCAGCCATCTCAAACTGGGTCGTAAAAGATGCAGGGAGCCCGCTGAGGTTTCCGAAATTAGGGTTGAGATTGTTGTCTCCTATATCGGATGCCAGGTCCAAGGCAATAGCGTTGAACGAAGGATCTCGATCGCGACCCTTGGAGAGCAGATTAGAAGACATTCCTCGCGGTGGCAAGATCGCGCGAGGCCGAGATGCTGCACCCGAAGCAGCAGGAACTCGCTGCTTCGGTGTACGAGTGCCAGCCCCACTCGAACCATCGATGCGTGCTGGAGTGGCTGTGCCAGTGGCTGTTCCACTGCGATTGCCCGTTTTCGGTCGCTTCTCGGGGGACACAGGTCGGGATACGTTCATCGTCTCCTTGATGGGACTGAACAGAATTGTGCCTGTCGACGTATTACGGTTATGGCCTGGCTTCGTTCGTTTCTTACCAGGTGACGTTGGCTCTTTCGCTTTGAAGCTCGACTCGGACAGCGAAGGCATGACAGCCGGAGTACGGGGTTGCGAACGTGGAGGCGGACCGATTGGTGCGCGAAAGAGCTCATCTTCTGAAGACTCGTACCCAGACTTTGCCCGCTTATTTTCCTTTTGACTTTGATTGACCCGTGATGTAGCTTGCTGATCAGTATCCACCTGGTCGTCTTCATCGTCTCCGTCAGCGTCAGTCTGCTGTGGAACTTCCTCCATAGTCTCAGCTGTATTCATGTCAGGCTCCTCCTCTTCTGCTATGCCAGTGAACGGAGTTATTGCATCATCAGGATCTGAGACGGCAGTTCTAGTTGCAGCTAGTGGGTGCTTGCGCCTTGTCTGTCCTACTGTTTTCGTTCGACGCAAATATGGCCGGTTGCGACCCTCTAGTCGATCCAGCACTGATCGTGAGTCGTCTTGAGGTGGTGTGTTCTCATCATCGTCACCCATTTTTTTCATCCAATCCGACACGACATTGCCCGAGTTTCTTCTAGGAGTCGGGTAACGCGGAGTTGCTTGAAAACTGGGATCACGATAAGGTCGACGGAAAACCTCCTCAAGTGCTTGATCCTTCTGAAACGTAGTAACTGAAGGCTCACGCAGGCGAGGACTGAACAACTCGGTGGGACCTCTCATACTGAATGCTGGTAGGGACGCCTTTGTATCTGCCCGGCCTCGCTGCTCAACAAGATCATTCGGGCCGTACGAGAGATGTGAGAGCAGGACACGTTCGTAGATGAAAATAACAAACAGAATAGGAAGATGTGTCAGCTTGATGACAAGCCTGTTCATGCGCAGGAACCTCTTAAATGGCATCGTGTACTTGAGTGGGATCAAGAGCCAGCCGATGATGTTTGTAGGTGCAATGTAAGAGAAGAGGGCATCGGACTTCACCATAGAGATGGTGTTGACAGCGAACAGGAATTGGTGCTCCTCATCGGCGTTTTTGACAACTGCCATAAAGGAGTTTGTCAAGACAGTGATGAGAATCGTGACAATAAGAAAGTGACAGATGAAAAGAAACAAGGCAAGCAAGGTCTTGCCGAGGAAATTCATTTCTCCCCAGAGGTCCCAGGCGGCAGGAGTGAATCCCATGACCAGTTGGAAAATGGCGTAGGCGGCATCTGAAGCGCCGAGTTCTCGCTTGAAAGCCAAGCTGAAGGCGACAAAGAAGCCACTGCAGCTTATGACAATGAGTACGAGAATTGCAACCAGGTCCATAGCCATCATCTTAAAGGCGATGAGCAGTTGCGAAAAATACCGATAATGATCTAGAGCCGAAAACAAGCGAGGAAAGAGGAGGACGGCTGTGGATCCGAGAACGTCGTATGCCATAGCGGCCACTGTGTGGCGGCTGACGTCAGGCATGAGAATTCCGTAGAGGCGTAAGATGTAGTAGGCCATAAACATGAGCAGGATACCTAGGTCAAAGGCATTCCAGACACTCATAATGTACAGCCCGAATCCCTGCTCCGAGAAACCAACGACTTCGTCAAGCATGTATCCCGCGCTCCAGAACCAGAAGAGCACCTCCAGCGCTGTGATGTCGTCGGACTTCTCCGAAAGCACAGCTAGGAACAAGGCCAACATGATGGCAAACGACATTGTCGAAAACAGGTTGCGATAGCGGGGAACACGCAATCGTGAGAGCTTGAAGATGGAGGCCTCGTGGGGATCGTAGAGGGTGACCGTACGCCTGAGAAGCGCTTGGGGTGGGGGCAGAGGAGGGGCAGGTTTCGTGGGTGACATACGACGCGAGGGGCCTCTTCTCGGGGTTGTATTGCCAGGAGCATTGTGCCTGTGTTCCTGGGAGGAGTCGGGTTTGCGATGGAGATTATCAGCTGCGGAGTGGAAGACAATAGTGCCCGCCCAGATGGCTTCCAGTTGGCGTACGACTAGAGGATGAGCGAGGAACTTCTTGGCCTGGGCACGAATGGCAATTTCCAGCGTAGAGATGCGCGCGGAACGAGGGGCCTGTCGCGACCAGTTTGCGCCGCCTGGCGTAGCATTTCCGCGTCCTGACACTACCAAACCCTGCAGTGGATCGAAGTCGTACGACAGAGCGTCGATCAGTTCGCGGGTAGAGTACTCCTTTAGCAGTCTCATAGCGAGCAGTTCGCAAATGAGCGCCCGCGTCTTACTGACCCCCACATTTCCCGGGTTCTCCTCGCCCTCCTTTTTGAACTGTAGGCAGTTTGCGAGCAAGCAGTATAGGAGGCCGCGCGAGAACTGGTCGGAGCGCAGTTGCTGCTGGATAGGCTTGACGAGGAATTGCGAGACTTGCGGGGACCGCAACTGGTCCCACGACAGCGTCGTTTCGCATCGCTGGACGAGGATTATGCGGATCGCGTGGGTGGTATTGTAGATGGGTATGCGATCTGCAGGAGCAGTTAGTGCTGGAAGGGGGAGGGTTTGGATAGCAGTGTAGAGTTTGCGCCTACCCAAGACCTGAGGAGAGAAGACGGGCAACAAGGGACCATCTCGCTGGCGGTCCTCGTTTTCGTCCTCGTCCTCATCCTCGTCCTCGTCTTCACCGTCGTACTGGCCTATCGCGCCCGGCTCGTTGTCGTCGGCGTCGGAATCGTCTCCATTGTGGCGGCGACGATATCTGTCGATGGCGGCAAGAAGTGGCGTCGTCTCCGATGGGCGGCGTGACCTTGACGAGAAGAATGAGGCAAACATTGAAACTACCTCGAGCCTCTAAAGGAATCAAGTTCCTCGTCAGCGTCGGCGTAGGTAGGGGAGGGCGTTGGGGGGAGTTTGAGTAGTGGAGTGGAGTCGACCAGGTTTCATGACGGGTGGGAAATGAGGCACGACCACAGCATGGTGAAAGGGCTCTTGCCCATTTCCGTGACACGCGCAGTTCACCGCCTAGTACTCTAGACCGTCATGCGGCATGTCGCCGTCGAGGGATCATGAGGAAGAAGGGTAAGACTGGATCCTTATCGCGCGTCGTCCTCGTTCAGGCGACTGTCCAGCCAATAGAGGACGGGACGTCGGCCATGCCAGACAGGGCTTGCGATGATGGGCGGAGCTAAACGCAGGTCACGAAAGCCATGTGAGACAGCCGTGAGGAATCGCCGCGCCATTTTGATGTTCGTCATCGACGCAGAGGCCTGCAAGTGGGCTTGGTTTATCGCTCATGTGGAGCGCATTCTGGGGTGCAGCGTGCATATAATACCTCAGATCGTTCACATGCGGATGCGCGAACCATGTGCGTCTGCGCAAACACCAACGACCACCACTCAAACAACTGCCTGGGCTCCCTACATGTCCCCGTCAAGACATGTCGTTTGACGACAGACGGCTGTCAGCTTGAGCCTGCAATATCATCTCGATCTATACCCGCAACCTTGCTCGCTTCCACGCCGAGGCGCAGGGACGAAGCTTGTGGACCTGCATATCGCATCAAGGCAATAGTCTATTTTATTTGTCACGCAGCCGCTGTCAGATACCAAACACCAGAGCCAGAGCCTTGTCCTGCGAATATCATCTTCAGCCCACCCACGCCCACTTCTCGCCAAATGGCTCAATACGGATGCTGTGGACGGTGATGTCGTCTTGCATCGAGCCGTTGAATCCTGCGCTGATCATTGCTCCACCTCGTCAAGGCCGTTCCCGCTGCACACCATCAGCTCTGGCTCCGTCTTCACACCGCCGTGCGATCCCTTGCAGCGGCCGGCATCGAGGTATCGAGCAAAAGAAGAAGACATCAAACCTCGAGCCTATGTACAGTACATAGAGGTAACAGACTCGCACATACTGGTACCGTACTTTTTACATGGCACAACCCTCCGTGGGGTACTTATCACGTGTCAATGGATCTAGACGAAAATACACGGTACAGTACTTGCCACTTTCGAGTATGCACAACATACATAGTGCACGAAGACAACACGTTGGTAAAAATCTAACGGCAAAGCTTATGCCTTCTCGGCGATGCACAGCGAGAGCACCCAAGTGCAGTGCAGTGTGGTGCAGTACGTAGTCAGACCCCGACATGGTCATTCGCTAGAGTGGGGCAGACCAATCAGCTGAACCCCGCCATGCAGCCGCAGCTAACTACGTTTTTTTGCTGCACTGTGAGGGCCCGAAACTTTTTTTTTCCTTCAGCCTTCAACTCTTCTATTTCTCTACAATAGCCTGGCAGCCTCGCACCTGAAGGGTTCCATAGCCCTAGAGCTGCCACTTATACCCTCAATTATGGCTTCACTGCCCGATCCAAGCCAGAACCTGGCCCTTGAGCTTCAAGATGGCTATGTATGCTTCGGAAACAGCTTCGGTGCTGAAAAGAGCATTTCGGGAGAACTGGTCTTCCAGACTGGTATGGTCGGCTACCCCGAATCAATTACAGACCCTTCGTACCGAGGCCAGATTCTGGTCATTACATTTCCTCTAGTCGGCAACTATGGTGTGCCCTCGAGAGAGGAGATGGACAGCCTGCTCGAGGGCATTCCAGCCAACTTTGAGTCGAGGGAAATTCACATTGCTGGATTGGTGGTTGCTACATACGCGGGGGAAATGTACTCACATCACTTGGCCACCTCTTCGCTGGGCGCATGGCTCAAGGAGCAGGGCGTGCCCGCCATTACCGGCGTGGACACGCGAGCGCTGACGAAGCGCATCAGAGAGGAGGGAAGTATGCTGGGACGTCTTCTACAGAGGACCGGCCCGACACCCTCATCCACCGCCCTCACCAATGGCGCGGTCAACACCCAGACCCTCGCCGACGGTGAGGCGGACTGGAGGTCTAGTTTTGAGCAGATTGAATGGCTGGACCCCAATACAAAGAACTTGGTCGCCGAAGGTATGTGAGCTGCCAGCTCTTCACAAGCTCTATCCTGACACTTTCCAGTTTCCATCAAGGAGCCCAAGCTCTGGTCTCCGGACCCTGCCACTGCCCTCAAGCACCCCTCCGGCCGCCCCGTACGCGTCGTCACCGTTGACGTTGGTCTAAAATACAATCAGCTGAGATGCCTGGTAAAGAGAGGAGTCGAAGTGCTGCAGGTCCCGTGGGACTACGACTTCCCCCAGCTTGCTGGCAAGGACTATGACGGTCTCTTCATCTCCAACGGTCCTGGTGATCCAGCCATGATGGAGCCAACAGTGAAGCATATCAAGGCGGCCATGGACGAAGCGCGGACGCCCATCTTCGGTATCTGTCTTGGCCACCAGTTGCTGGCCCGAGCAGCGGGTGCTAGCACTGTCAAGATGAAGTTTGGTAACCGCGGTGCCAACATCCCCTGCACCAACTTGCTCACCGGAAAGTGCCACATCACATCACAAAACCACGGTTATGCGGTCGACTCCAAGACACTGCCTAACGGCTGGGAGGAGCTCTTCGTGAACGCCAACGACAAGAGCAACGAAGGTATCCGACATGTGCGAAGGCCCTACTTCAGTGTGCAATTCCATCCCGAGCACACGCCTGGCCCCCGCGATACTGAGTACCTATTTGACGTCTTCATCAACACTATTCAGAAGGCCATGAGCACGTCTGAAGTCATGACCCAGGCAGTCGAGTTCCCTGGTGGCACTTTCGAGGAAAACAGGAAGCTCACCCCAAGAGTGGACGTCAAGAAGGTGCTTGTGCTAGGAAGTGGAGGCTTGAGCATCGGTCAGGCTGGAGAATTCGACTACTCTGGAAGTCAGGCCATCAAGGCCTTGAAGGAAGAGGGCATCTACACCATCTTGATCAACCCCAACATTGCCACCATCCAGACTTCCAAGGGCCTTGCCGACAAGGTTTACTTCCTACCAGTCAACGCGGACTTTGTGCGCAAAGTCATCCAGAAAGAGCGACCTGACGGTATCTACGTAACCTTCGGTGGCCAGACTGCTCTCCAAGTCGGTATCCAGCTAAAGGATGAGTTTGAAGGCCTAGGTGTCAAGGTGCTCGGTACCCCAATTGATACTATCATCACTACAGAGGACCGTGAGCTCTTTGCACGAAGCATGGAGTCCATTGGAGAGAAATGCGCCAAGTCAGCCTCAGCCAACAGCGTGGATGAGGCCATGCGTGTCGTAAAAGATATCGGCTTCCCCGTCATCGTCCGAGCTGCTTACGCCCTGGGCGGCCTCGGCAGTGGGTTTGCAAACAACGAAGCCGAACTGCTTGACCTTTGTAACAAGGCTTTTGCTGCCAGTCCCCAAGTGCTGATCGAGCGAAGTATGAAGGGATGGAAGGAAATCGAATACGAAGTCGTCCGTGACTGCCGAGACAACTGTATCACGGTTTGTAACATGGAGAACTTCGACCCCCTCGGTATTCACACTGGAGATTCTATTGTGGTTGCACCTTCGCAAACCTTGTCGGACGCCGACTACAACATGCTCCGAACAACAGCCGTCAATGTCATTCGCCACCTTGGGGTTGTTGGTGAATGCAACATCCAGTACGCCCTGAACCCCTTCTCCAAGGAGTACTGCATTATTGAAGTCAACGCCCGTCTTTCGCGATCCTCTGCTCTTGCCTCCAAGGCGACTGGCTATCCTCTTGCCTTTGTCGCGGCAAAACTCGGTCTCAACATTCCCCTCAATGACATCTCCAACTCAGTCACACGCGTTACATGTGCCTGCTTTGAGCCATCGCTCGATTACGTCGTGGTTAAGATCCCCCGTTGGGATTTGAAGAAGTTCACCCGTGTATCGACACTTCTCGGTTCTTCCATGAAGAGTGTGGGTGAGGTTATGAGCATCGGTCGAACCTTTGAAGAAGCCATCCAGAAGGCCATTCGCTCCGTTGACCCTGGCAACCTTGGTTTCAACGAGACACCAGCTTTGATGGAAATCGACCAAGAACTGCAAACACCTTCCGACCAGCGACTGTTTGCCATTGCCAACGCGATGAAGGCTGGCTACAGTGTGGACAAGATCTGGGAGATGACCCAAATTGACAAGTGGTTCCTTAGCCGCCTGAAGTCCCTGAGTAACTTTGAAAAGTCAATGTCGAGCTACACCACCACCAGCATCACCATGCCGTTGTTGAAGCAAGCAAAGCAGCTGGGATTCTCTGATCGCCAACTCGCAAAGTTCTGGGCCTCCAACGAACTTGCAGTGCGTCGAGTACGTGTCGATGCCGGAATCTTCCCCGTCGTCAAGCAGATTGACACTGTCGCAGCCGAGTTCCCCGCTGTGACAAATTATCTCTATCTCACATACAACGGCAGCGAGAACGACATCACCTTCAATGACAAGGGTATCATGGTGCTTGGATCTGGTGTATACCGAATCGGATCATCCGTCGAGTTCGACTGGTGCTCTGTCCGCGCTATTCGCACTCTCAGAGAGCAAGGATTCAAGACGGTTATGCTGAATTACAACCCGGAGACCGTCTCCACCGACTACGATGAAGCGGACCGTCTGTACTTTGAGTGCATCAACCTCGAGACCGTCTTAGACATCTACACCATGGAGAACTCCAGTGGTGTTGTTCTGTCTATGGGTGGACAAACTCCAAACAACATTGCGCTACCACTCCACCGCATGAACGTCAAAGTGCTCGGTACCTCGCCCGAGATGATCGATACCGCTGAAAACCGGTACAAGTTCTCTCGTATGCTCGACCGCATCGCTGTCGATCAGCCCGCCTGGAAAGAACTCACCAGCATTGAGGAGGCTACTGAGTTTTGTGAGAGGGTCTCCTACCCCGTCTTGGTTCGTCCCTCTTACGTGCTCTCCGGTGCCGCCATGAACACTGTTTACTCACAGCATGACTTGGCCAATTACTTGAATCAAGCGGCAGATGTGTCTAAGGAGCACCCTGTCGTCATTACCAAGTACATTGAGAATGCGAAAGAAATCGAGATGGACGCTGTTGCCAATAAGGGTACAATGATTGGTCACTTCATCTCCGAGCACGTTGAGAACGCTGGTGTGCATTCTGGTGATGCGACGCTAATCTTGCCGCCCCAGGATCTTGACCCTGAGGTATGTGCATCGTATCTACATCGCTGGAGAGAATATACTAATATACTCAGACGGTACGCCAAATCGAAGATGCAACAAGGAAGATAGGTCAAGCTTTGTTGATCACTGGACCCTACAACATCCAGTTCATCGCCAAAGACAACGAAATCAAGGTCATTGAGTGCAACGTCCGCGCCTCGCGATCCTTCCCCTTCGTGTCAAAGGTTATGGGCGTTGACCTGATCGAGATGGCTACCAAGGCTATGGCTGGTCTACCCGTGACTGAATATCCGCCAACCAACATACCCGCGGATTACGTCGGTGTCAAGGTTCCGCAATTCTCATTCTCCCGTCTTTCCGGCGCGGATCCAGTACTTGGTGTGGAGATGGCTTCGACTGGTGAAGTCGCCTGCTTCGGTCGCACCAAGTACGAGGCTTACATCAAGGGTCTCATCGCTACTGGCTTCAGGCTGCCAAACAAGAACATTCTGCTCTCTATTGGTTCGTACAAGGACAAGCTGGAGATGCTGCCTTCCATCGAACGCCTGCACAAGATGGGCTACAATCTGTTCGCTACGGCTGGAACCGCCGATTACATGCAAGAACATGGTATCCCAGTCAAGTTCCTGGAAGTCCTGTCTAGTGGTGAGCACGACGAGCAGAAGCAAGAGTACTCGCTCACACAGCACTTGTCGAACAACCTCATCGATCTGTACATCAACCTGCCCTCAAGCAACCGCTTCCGTCGGCCAGCCAACTACATGAGCCGAGGATACCAAACCCGTCGTATGGCTGTAGACTACCAAACTCCTTTGGTCACAAATGTGAAGAATGCCAAGTTGCTGATCGAGGCTATTGCTCGCCACTACGATATGGAGATCAGTAAGGTGGACTTCCAGGAGTTCGCTGCTGCTCCCGGAGCACATGACGAGTCATCTGAACATATGTCTAGGCTGAACGCATCATTGTCTCTTTCGCAACTCCTCGCAAAGTCTCCATTCAAGGGAGAACACATTACTTCTGTCAAGCAGTTTTCTCGAGCCGACCTCCATCTACTGTTCACCATTGCCCAAGAGATGCGTCTCGGTACCCAGCGACAGGGATGCCTCGATATTCTGAAGGGCCGTGTCCTCTGCACTCTGTTCTGTGAGCCATCTACCAGGACATCTGCCTCTTTCGATGCTGCCATGAAGCGCCTTGGTGGTGAGGTGGTTGTCATCAACGAGTTGGTGTCGTCCACGCAAAAGGGCGAGTCCGTTGCGGACACGATCCGCACACTTGGCTGCTATGGCGACGCTATTGTTCTACGTCACCCATCTGAGGAGTCTATCGATATTGCTACCAAGTTTTCTGATGTGCCTATTATCAACGCTGGTAACGGCAGCCGCGAACATCCAACACAGGCCCTTCTCGACATCTTCACCATCCGAGAGGAACTCGGAACTGTCAACGGCCTCAACATCACCTTCGTTGGTGATCTCAAGTACGGCCGCACCGTGCACTCCCTCTGCGAACTTCTTTCTCACTACGATGTAACCATCAATCTCGTCTCGCCTGCATCTCTTCCGATGCCTTCGGGTGTCACTGACGCGCTCAAGACGCGTGGACAACTCAACAAGGTATCGACTGAGTTGACGGACGACATTATCGCCGCGTCGGACGTCATGTACTGTACCCGCGTGCAGAAGGAGCGCTTCCCCGATGTGGCGACGTATGAGGCAGTCAAGGATTCGTTCGTCATTAACAACAAGCTGTTGAAGGGGGCCAAGGCGAACATGATTGTTATGCACCCGCTGCCCAGGAACAACGAGATTAATGAGGAGGTGGACTTTGATCCTAGGGCGGCGTACTTCAGACAGGTAAGCTAGGATGTGAGATAACCATTTTTAACCAACTAACATTAATTGCAGATGCGGTACGGACTGTACACGCGCATGGCGCTGCTTGCAATGGTCATGGCTCCTTAGTCAGACCATGACTTATTGCGCACACGAATTCATGGCAGGCGTTGAACCGGTTTTCACGAGAAAAAAACGACTACAAAGCAACAAA
>Ga0265797_10010509_pt1 | contig 11782 bp, 12 predicted proteins | sample P2T30metagenome_FD_192433 | JGI IMG/M metagenome (GOLD analysis project Ga0265797, IMG submission 192433) | Plant litter microbial communities from East Loma Ridge, Irvine, California - P2 T30 | ecosystem: Environmental > Terrestrial > Plant litter > Unclassified | place: USA: California... | reverse complement strand
TGTATATATTGTGTGTGTGTGTGTGTGTGTGTGAGAGAGAGAGAGAGAGAGAGAGAGAGAGAGAGGGTGTGTGTGTGTGTGTGTGTGTATTGGAGATGAATGATGGAAACAAAAAAATTGATGGATCGAGGTTGTTCAGGAGAAAAATTGTAACCCTTGTTTCCTACTAAATGTAATTCTCATTGCTCGTTTCAATGCTATACCGTTGTTCAATCATGTCTGCCTGCCTGCTTGCTTACCTGCGTATACACACACACACACATGTAGCACCTGTCGTTTACCAGCAAGTCATCCAGCACGGCCGTTCAACCTGTACACTATCATCAACGAAAAGCGCCGGTAGCATCAAAGCTTCGCGCCCATACCGGTATACGCAATGCACTCAATCTCGACGGGCACGCCCTTGGGCAGCTGCTTGACAGCGACGCAGCTCCTCGCCGGCTTGTGCGCAAAGTACTGCTCGTACATGCCGTTCATCTCGGCAAAGTTTGCCATGTCGTCGAGGAAGACGTTGACCTGTTTACACATGGCACAAAATGTGTGTTAACAACAAACTCTTGAAATTATTGGGGCGCGCGGAGGAGGAGGGGAAGACATGTGTGGGAAGCGGGGTTATCAGGTCATCATCCAAGAAGAGGAAAACGAACCTTGACAACCCTCTCAATGCCAACACCGGCTTCGGTGAGGATAGCCTTGATGTTCTCGCAGCACATCTTGGTCTTGTCGGCGATGCTGCCTTCGATCAGGTTGCCCTTTGTGTCGGCGGGGATTTGGCCAGAGACGAAGACATTGGGGCCTGCGATGATGGCTTGGGTCTGGGGGTTTTCGCATGTGTTAGCCCTTTGTCTTTGCTATTTTTCCTCTTCCCCTTCGCTCCCGTTCCCTTGAGCTTTGTGCTGACATGACCCCCTCTTTGTCCACTAATCCATGTGTTGCGAGCTATTCGCTATCTCGGAGTAGAAAGCACATTGCCCCGGGTAGCAATTGTATATGTACGAATGGAGGGGGTTCGAAAAATGGGGACATGCGGTTGGAGAGGTGCTCGGGAAGGTTGAGGGTGCGGAGAGCAAAGGAGGGCAGACGTACGTAAGGTCCAGCAGCTGCACAATGTGTTAGCAGGAGCCCACATACACACCCATCTCCGTCCTTCTCCCTCATCTCTACTTACGGGGGCAGGCATTTGCCGTCAACACCTTCTTAATATCCGACATATTTCTTATCTGACGTGTCGTCGTAGCCGTGTATCCGAATCTCGTAGATGCAAATGTCAAGAAAGTCCGGGGGAGAGGTGAGCACAAGAGTCGGTTGGTCAATCGAGTGCAAGTAGCAGTGGTAATCCGCTGCATTAATCTATCGCTCAGCAAAAAGGAGAAAACTAGGGCACGCTGGACACTTTCCCCTCGTCGAGTAAAGTGAGGCTATCACCGGCCCAGTCCTAACCCGGGACCATCGGACTCCTCACACCCTTGAGCTATACTGTACACACACGACGTAAGCAAAGCAGCTAGAGCGGGGGCAGCTAGAGCGGGCGCCGGCATCGGATGGGACCCCACCCCACTCGTTGAGGCTATTGGCGGGATATGAGCAAATGGTAGCGGTCTGGTATTTTTTTTTTAGCGGCAGTATGGAGGGGTAAGGGAAGAGCTGAGAACGTTTTTTCTTCTTTTGGGCTGGGTGCATAATGCATGCGTGAGGGAAGTTTTGCGACGGAAAAAAGGTGTAACTTTTTTGTATATGATGTTTGTTTTGGAGGAGTTTGTTTAATGCAGTGTTTTTGTGTGTGTGTGTGAGATGCGATGATGTAGTGGAGATTGTTGCTGCCAAACTTATCGTCGCCTTATCGTCACTTCGCGCTCTTCCCGCGCATATGTCGTGATAACCAGCCACCAACGCCGCCCATATGCAAACTCCGGTCTATAAACGTCGTCTATGTAAATGGCAAAAAAATAGGACCCAGTCTGATGGAAAACCAGTTCAATGCTCTACTACTGAATCTTCTCCTCCTGGGTTGCAAGCAGTGTGTGTACGGGCGCATCGAGCTTGTCGCGGCCCTTGAGGAAGTCGAGTTCAAGAATGAAGAGATATCCCACAACTTCTCCGCCGAGTTTCTTTACGAGCGAGCCGGCTGCTGCCGCAGAACCACCTGAATTTGGATTAGCATCGCAAGGCTCCAAGGTCCAAAGAAACGTCCAGACTCACCTGTCGCGATTATGTCGTCAACGACCAAAACCCTCTGGCCCGTCTTTACGCCGTCGGCCTGCATTTGAAAGAAATCAGATCCGTATTCCTTGAGATATTCCGCCGTCTCGCACGGTCCCGGGAGCTTCCCCCTCTTCCGGACGGGCACAAAACTCGCGCCCAACCTCAAGGCCAGGCTGGGTCCAAAGAGGAAACCGCGGGCATCCAGTCCAACAACAACGTCGGGCTTGCCGCCTGCTCCAAACTGCTGCTGGACAGTCAGCTCGAGCGCGCGCAAAAGGCCCTCGTGTAATTCGGGGTTCGCAAAAATGGGCAAAATGTCGGCGAACAGGATTCCCGGCACGGGGAAATCCTCGAATTGGCGCAACGAGCTCTTCAGCGCGCTCTTAAGACGGGTGAGTTCGGCGGCGGTGGAGGGATGGGGGGCGGGGAGTCCTCCTTGGGAGGCGCCATGGTCGTTGCTCTGGAGCGTTGGGTCGGGCTTCTGCGGAGGAGGGTGTGCGGCGGTTGCGTCGCTCTTGAGTGGTGGGTTGGCCGAGGTGGTGGTGTTGGTGGGGTGTGTCGAGTGAGCAGCGACGTCGTGGGGAGCGGACATTGTGGAGGAAGGGAGGGGGAGGGGGGATAAGTAGGTAGATAGGTCAGGCAAAAAAAAGATAGGGCGAGGTAGGTGCCGTGTTGGGGTGGGTGGTCAAGGCTGCTGCACTGCAATGCTGTCAGCTTTGGGGTGCGTGTTCGGGACGAGGGCTAGAAGGGCGGGCTTGGCTTGGTCGCTCCAAGTACCCAGCGCAGTTCCGTCTAGGAAAAAAAAAGTAGGCCCTGGTATACCTAGTGCTGGAAACGGTCCGCGTAGGCCAATATACACGGCTTACCCTCACGCCCCACCTCGATGGCGGCCATGGCGAATAGACGGACATGGTGCGAGTCGTGGCGTCCCCCCGCCTATCCTTCAGCCGCCCAGCAACACGTTTCCATCTGGTTGCCTATACACCACCACTGTTCTCGAAGTGGCAGCTCCGTCGCGCTCGACATTTGCCGGAAGTAGGCATTTGTCTTATCGCATGGCATGGCGGCGGCGGCGGCGGCGCCGTCGTCTATCGTATCACCCTGGCCCACCGCTGTCTGGCGGCCACCCAGGTGACGCAGTGTCGTTATCGGGACAAAGGCATGCCGGCAAGATTTCACATGTCGACGTCAGGATACGGAAGCGTTCCGACTGACTGTGGGAGTCATACTCGAGCGCCAAAGTCCGTCTCAACAGAATCTAGAACCCACGCGTTTGGTTTGCTATATTGCGAGCGAAGTCTGTAGCACCTCTCCCCACCCCGCACCCATCTTCGCCCTGTTCCAACATGTCAACCCAAATCCGCAATCTATTACCCAATACCAGCCGTCAAGCCATCCAACGGGCTGGCGTTTTTTGGCGGCGCACCTGGCTGGCGCCAACAGACCGACCATGGCCCATGGCGCAATTGTCGCCTACTCGTTGCAAGACGCTATGGCCGTGTCCATGTCTCAGCTGAGTATGCTTCCAGATCAGGCTAGCGTACAGCGTGACATAGCGATAATATCACCAAACATCTGTCATCAGCAGAGCATGCCTTGACGCGTCCTCACAGCACGCTGTCCCCGCAATAAGCCGTAATGTGCAGATGCAGATGTCTCCTCCAAACTGGACGCTGTGAGCGTGCTAGCGCCCCGGCTCCTCAGCGCCCTTTTCCCACCACGTTCATCCTACTCAGTCATGGCGCGATTACCACGACTCGGAGCTTCCGAATCCGGCCGCGGCTAATGGTAACACTGCATTCAACGAAACACGAAGCCATGCCTAGGATGCCCGGTGCAAAAAGCGCATGTTGCCCACGTACTGTATAGGCGTTCCTTGGGAATAAGACTGTGCAGGTGGATTTGGACATGCTCTAGAACTTGAAGAAAAGGTGGGTATATTCGTTTGATATGCCGCTGCAACCGCGACCGCTCCCGATCATCAGACTTGTAGGGCCCCTATATGCAAGCTTCATACATGACTTTTGCTTCCAAGTCTGCTAGGTGTGCACATGTCTAACCAAGACTGGGACATGGTTCTTCTCACCCCCAAACATCCATGTTCTTCACGATGCAGTCCTCGTCCACCTTCTTCTTCAGAGACCCCACAACAAACACCTTCTCGCCATACTCCTGCAGCCGATCCATTGTGGTTCTCACATTCTCCTGGCTGACGACAAGTACCATGCCGAGACCCGTGTTGAATGTCCTCGCGAATTCGCCATGGTCCATTCGGCCCGCGCTCTTCAGCCACTTGAAGACGTCCGGAAGAGGCCACGATTTCGCATCCAGCTCAGCAGCTAGCGTCTTCGGGAGCATGCGAGGAATGTTCTCGAGTAGACCGCCGCCAGTAATGTGGGCCATGCCCTTGATCAGCCCCAGCTTAGTCGCAGCTAGGAGCGGTTTCACGTAGATCTTTGTCGGAGTCAGAAGCGCAGTTCCAATGTTCTCACCAGCGCTCCATGGACATGTATCGTAGTACGACAGGCCTTGTGCCTCAACAATTCTCCGCACAAGAGAGAAGCCGTTGGAGTGGACGCCGCTGGATGCCAAACCGACGATAACGTCGCCCTCAACCATGGATGCTGTGTCTGGTAATATTGTTGCACCCTGCTTGATTGCGCCAATGGCTGCTCCGCCCGCATCATACTCGCCTTTTTGATAGATGCCAGGCATCTCCGCAGTCTCACCACCGACTAGAGCACATGCGGATTGCCGGCAACCGTTAGCGACGCCCTCAACAAACTTTGCAGCGCCATCAACATCGAGCTTGCTGCAAGCGTAATAGTCGAGAAACATCAAAGGCTCGGCGCCTTGGACTACGAGATCGTTGACGTTCATGGCGACTAGGTCAATGCCAACAGTGTCGTGCTTGCCCATCTCAAAAGCAATCTTGACTTTTGTGCCGATTCCATCAATCGCACCTACAAGTATTGGAGCCTCGGTGTAGCCAGCTGCCCGCAGGTCAAGTAGCCCGCCAAAGCCACCGATGTTACCGTCAGCTCCTGGTCGCTTAGTGCTCGCTGTCAAAGCCTTGATCTGCTTGACGAGCTGGTTGCCCGCATCGATGCTGACTCCAGACGATGCATACGTCAATGCCTCGCCGGCTGGTTGTGATGTGGTGGACGAACGAGTTACGGTGGTGCCTTCGGTGGCTGGCTCCAACAATTTCCAGTCGCATGTTATGCCCTCCTTTTTGAATTCTTGCAGTAAGTGGTCTGCTATCTTGTCAAAGTTGTCCGTCGCCAGCGCGAGTATGGTAGGTCCAGCACCTGAGAGGCAGATGCCAAGCAGGCCGGGATGCGACTGGGGAGTGACGGATTGTAGGATTTCGGTAAGGCCGGGGATGAGGCCGCTGCGGTAGGGCTGGTGGAGCTTGTCTTGCATGGCTGTGTAGATCATGTCGGGGTCTGGTGTGGCTTGTCCGAGCGCAGTCGTGAGGACGGCCAACCGCTGCATGTTGAAGATGACATCCTTTCGGGAGTACGACTCTGGCAGCACTGCACGTGCCTTTGCCGTCGACACCTCAAACTGCGGTATTATGCATATGCACTTGATGGCAGGCGACCAGTTAAACTTTGTGTAGTGTCCAATGTTGAGGGGAGGCTCGGGTGGTCGCAAGCCAGTGTCTACGCCTCCCGCGGGCTGTGGAAGCACCTCGCTGAGGGGAATCTCAAGTCTCTCCGTGTCTTCGGGCGAGAGTTCGTTGAGGTAGGTTCCGACAAAGCCTCCATACAGCGCCGCTGCAACATTGTCTGGGTGTCGCTCCTCCATCAGGCAGTAGTCGAGCATGCGCGCTCTCGACAGTTTAAGGTTGCCCACTTCATTCGCCAGGTATACACCTCCCACGATGGCAGCTGCCGAAGAGCCCAGCCCTCTTCCCAACGGTATCGGGTTCTTCACGTGTACGTGGGTTTCGGCGGGGAAGTCGCGAACGCCATGGCAGCGGAGCACGTATACGGCAGTGCGGGTAATGAGGTTGTCCTGCGCGACAAGGGGTACATCTTCGGCGCCTACACCTTCGTATGTGATTTTGCAATTCAGTGAGTGTTCTGACGTCTCCTTGTTGGTGACTGTGACCTCTATTTCGAGGTAGAGGTTGAGCGCAAGGCCAATGACATCGAAGCCAGGTCCAATATTGGCCGAAGAGCAAGGAATCTTGATATGAGTAGTCATGCTGGACTACGAGTGCCTGAGGCTTGACGTGGATGTCTATTGTGTGCCGCGCGAAGAGGAAATGTTCAGCCCAGCACAGCACGTGGAAGATGAAAAAAGTGGCGCGCAAACGCCGACGCCGGCCGCGGGGTACTTTGCTGCACCGCCACAACCTCATCCCACCCGTCAGTCAGCCTTGCCACCAAACCTTGGATCCGAAGTTGCCCCATCTTCCTACTGATTCATCTTCATCCCGTTGACTTTGTTTGCAGCCTGATATCGGAAGCTGGTATCAGGAACGCAGATGCCTTTAGTGTCTCAACATCGAACCGCGCACGCCTCCAGGCATCAATGGCTAGTAACTCTGGCCCAGGTAACAGTGTTATTATGTCGAACCTGGAATGCAAATGTAAATGTACATGTAAATGTGAAATGCCATAGAGAGACTGCTCGAGTGGCGCAAAAGCGACATGGAGGATCTTGCAGCACCGCCACCGCTTACAGCTGTACCACCTGATATTGCCAGCGCAGTTTCCAAGCGATTGCTGCGTATTCTCCGCGGGCACCTATCAAAATTCCCTTGACCAGGCTGCCGTTGTTAGGCCCTGAGCGGTTTCAGTGATAGCGCCTTCACCCAGGCAGCAGAACAGCTTCAGCCTCACCGGTCCTTCCCTCTACAAAACCTAGCACAATTCTCTGGCCATCTCAGCTACTTTTACCTCACAGCTCCAACCAGGTGAGTGAGATTTCTCCTCGGCCCAAACTCCCATCAGGACATTCATATCCTTCGCTTCTTTTTGTGACACATTCTATCATTCCCCCAGTCTACTGGAAACATAAGGCTGTACAACAACAACAACTATTGCGCTCAAGCCCATCTTCCACCACCATGTGCGACTCGCCCACAGACGAACAGTTGCACGCGGAACAGTTAGCCTACATGCGCAGCCTCCTGGAGCTAGAGAGGAAGAATAGAGCGCGTGTTGGTCGGTCGCCCTCCATCTCATCCGAGTCATCTGAAGAAGACGCACTCAGAGAGAAGCTCAACGTTTATGGCGTTAAGCATGTCCTCGTTAACGGCAAAGGAAAACCGAAGCCCAAGACCGAGACAGAAAACGGAACCAAGGTCGACGAAGATCCGTGCGACCCAGGCATGAAGACGGGTCTCAAGCATCTCTATTCCGGCAAGGAAGATAAGAAAGGCCGATTTCAGTGGCAGGAGGAGATTCCCGAAGACGTGGGCGATCCGGTCGAGAACGACGAAACTGCAAAATGGGCGCTGCTCGTGCGAAATGTCAAGGTCTACAATGACCCCCGACGCGTCCTGTCTATTCACTCCATCGTCGTTCAGAGCCCTCTGCTGAAGAAGCTACTTGCCGGTGTACTGAAAAACTATCCTGGCGTCACCGTGGGTCTCACACGCCTGGAATTCAGCGGCAAATTCGAGCCTCTAATCCATCGATGGGCTGAGCTGCAGGAAGCCGTCGCCAAACTCGGCGAGGACACGGAAGATCAGCGCACTACCAAAGCACATGCCGAGTTGCTCAAGACCGTCCTTACGAAAGAGTTCAAGAGCATGATCGACACTTCTCAAGACATGAAGAGTAAAAGGGTCATGACATATGAGCACCTCTGGACCTTGTTCCAGCCGGGAGCAACTGTTTTCTCGAGGCAAGACGGCCAAGAAACGGCCATGACTCTGGTCGAGACACGTTATGGTCAAGATGCCAAGGGCGCTCCTTGCTTTTGGGCGACGTGCAAGTATGTTGATTGGGATGGTGCTAGGTTTGGTACCAACAAGATCAATCTGTCCATCGCTGCATACACTGGTACTCGCGCCATCATTTCTCTGCGCGTATATCCTCTCGAGTTCCACCCAGAAGGCGATGCCATCCGTGCTCGTCTAATCGAGCGTGGCACCAAAGCTGAGGCGCTGGCTGGTCCCAACTATAGAGCATACCAAGGCGTCGCCTGGAGGCAGGGCGGTTTTGGAAACAAGGACAAGTACAACGTCAAAGGTCGAATTGTTATTGACACGTACGGCTGGAATCGTTTCAATCCCACCCACTCCATTTTCGTTGCACCGCTCAATCAGAAAGAGCCGGCTCATCAAGCAAACCAAACCGGAGAGCCCTACGGCGAGGGCGATGACGATGTTGAGGAGTACGAAGAGTATGAAGAGGACGATAGTGGGATGCCTATAGATGGCGCTTTTGCTGATGAAGAGGATGCTGCTAAGCACTTACCTCTGACACTCGAGCAAAAGCTCATCTGCTCACCACTCCTTCGCGGCTACAGTCTGAAGAACAAACTCTGGCTAAACTTTTTCGTGGGCTGTGTCAAGGATATTGAATGGCAATCGGATGCCTTTGATAGACTAGTGTTGCCCAAGAACCAAAAGGAACTAATTCTAGGTTTCACCGAATCTCAACGCAAGTTTCGAGACACGTTTGACGATGTCATAGAAGGCAAGGGCAAAGGCATGATCATCCTGCTTTGTGGGCCTCCCGGTGTCGGCAAAACTCTTACGAGCGAATCAGTAGCAGAAGAGATGAAAGTTCCTCTCTACATGATGAGCGCCGGAGACCTTGGCTTTGACCCGCGTAAGGTCGAAACAAAGCTACAGGACATCCTAGAGATGTGCAGTCGCTGGAACGCAGTTCTCCTGCTCGACGAAGCAGACGTTTTCCTAGAGCAACGTTCACTCCACGAGCTCGAGCGCAACAAGCTCGTCTCCATCTTCCTCCGCGTCCTGGAGTACTATGAAGGCACCATGTTCCTCACCACGAACCGCGTCCAGACCTTTGACCCGGCATTTCAGTCGCGCATCCACATTTCGCTCGACTACCCCGGTCTCACCATCGAATCACGCAAGACGGTCTGGAAGAACTTCTTGGAGTCTTCGTCCCAAGAACATGATATTTCAAAGGCTCAGCTCACGGAGCTGGCGCGCATGGACTTGAACGGCCGCCAGATCAAGAACATTCTCAAGATTGCTAGGCTGCTTGCGAGCCGTAAGGAGGAGAAGCTTAGTCATGATCACATCATTACCACGATGGATGTTACGCAGCATCTGCACAACGAGAGTCAGTTCAGCGAGCGTACCAAGGGCACCTTGTATGGTTAGGGTGGTTGGAGTGGGTCTTGGTGTTTATGCAACTTTGATTTCATCTGGATAGGCTGCTTTGGTGTTTGGTCAGTCTGGAACATGGATTCCCTTCTTCCATGTATAGAAGCGTGGGTGTGCTACTCAAGTGCAGCAGAGAGGCAGATTTCGGTGCCTATTAGCTTTGGAATTCTACATACGTATCAACTGTATATCTCTCTTGATTCCTTTGTCACGTCTTTTTCCCATGAGTTTATTTTCCATACACATAAGCATGAGCACTTTATCATCGCCAACAGTCTTGCCGGCTTTCCTATACGTTGATTTCAACCTGACGATCATCCTGTGCTCATCTTTCTCCTTTTCCATATGTCTTTCTTCCTTTTGAATTGAGTTCCCTTTTGACAAATATGCTTTGCATCATATCTGACTCTCTTATATGTTTCTCTTACATCGCTGTTTCAGTAAATCCAAACTGCTATACCATCATCGACAAGTCCATGATTATATGTCAATATAGGTTAATCGGCAACGTCCCTCACGCACTGGCTACATCCACAACGATGGTGCAAACGTATCGCTAATACACTCCACCTGCATACATATCTCTTTCGTCACACCAGCTTCAAAAGGCAATGTAAAGTATCCTCTCTATTCTTTATATCAACGTTGAAGTTTTTATTGCACGGGGATCCTTCTCTCGACGAGCGTCCCGGCAAAAGATCCAGATCAAATGAGCGCTGGACCAAGCTGGCGATCTCTGCCCTTTGTAAGTATCTCACAGGCTTTCCTGAAGCAAGCTCAACTAACTCAAGGATGGAGCGGCGTGGGAATGCCTTCAATGTTCCAACCGTCTCCCTTCAGCTATCCAGCTCCCGCTCCTGACCCCCGTACGTTTTGTCCAAATTTATCGAGCTTCGTAAACATGCCGCAAGCGCCTCAAGTCCCCTTCATGGACCTTCTTTCACCCACGACAGAGGTAGAGCACGACGCGCCCACATCATTTGGGGGCGACTACTTCCCTGAACTCCGCTCTGTGAATACCTATTTGGATGAGGTGGTCTGGATACCCACAATGGGCAGGTTGGAGATACCAACCGCGGCAGCTCTAATTCTTGTGCACGTGAAGAAGATGTGCTGGGCCTTGAGTAACACTCTCGACACTTGGGATGAGTACGATGCGGCTCTGGACTTTATCAAGTTCACACTCGAAGGCGGCAAATGGATGAACCCCAAGTACATTGAAGCCGTGGCACACGAGGTTGTGGCTGCTACCATGAGGGTCCACTCGACAGGTGTCCAAGGTCCCGCGGCAAGCATGTCGCTGGAGTACCAACCTCCAGGCCACTGAAGACATGAACTTTACGTTTCCGCAGCGTCTGTACTTTGTGGGCTTTCTGCTTGAAAAGCCAAAGAGGATCGCCAATCAAGTCTTGTTGAGGGAGAGGGTGTACAGATACATAGTGCTGCCTATGACGACGCTGCGATTGTTTGATCGGTTTAGAGAGTTGGATCGTGTGCTCACTGAAGAGCAAAGGTACAATTGGCTTTATTTGAATCCGTATAAAAACACTGGATGTCCTCATCCGACGGTGGAACAGCAGGAGCAGTTGAGAATCGTTTCAGATGCTCATTAGCAGCAAGCAAGGGCAGGTAGACAGAGGCCCGCACCCTTTGGTCAGACAGCGGGTGTACCTGGCTCTTGCGGTATGTCTGGCAGAACGCCAATGCCTGCTCCAACACCGATTTGGATGGCAAGCACTTCGGGCCAGCCTTACACTAGACCTTCATTGCAGCAACCAGCTCCTTGAATTATGCATACTCCACTTTATCGCCCACCTTCAAGCGCCGATGTTAGAATGTTTTAGGAGATACAGGTGATCAAACTGCGCAGATCAGTGAGGCGTTTCCCCAGTGACGCTTTGATGAGGGTGCGCTGGAAGCAGAAGGGTAGTTGTAGGACTGGCCATATGAGGTCCTTGAGTAGTTGATGGGAGTCCGGGTTCGTAAATGGTAGATAGAGAGCACCCTGTAGTATTCTGGGTGTCGAATTGATATCTGTCCGCATGAATTGGAAACTCTGGGAGCAGCTTCCGTATTCACAAACAATATCTTTCGGAGAAACTACCTACTCTATGTTCCCATAATAATCATCCAAAGCACTCAGAGTCATTTTTCCATTCATGTCTAAGCCTTGCCAGTCGAACGATGAGTGACGTAAGCCCCAAATTGAGCGAGGAAGGCGCCTTTCCCGTCACTTGTAGTTTCCCCCCCCCTCCA
>Ga0265797_10010506_pt1 | contig 11784 bp, 16 predicted proteins | sample P2T30metagenome_FD_192433 | JGI IMG/M metagenome (GOLD analysis project Ga0265797, IMG submission 192433) | Plant litter microbial communities from East Loma Ridge, Irvine, California - P2 T30 | ecosystem: Environmental > Terrestrial > Plant litter > Unclassified | place: USA: California... | reverse complement strand
AGATGATGCAAGAGAGCATGCAAGTGTGTTGGTGCGAACAGTACGATTGCAAGAAAAGCGAACATGGCGCCGTGTGATCACAAGAGAATGAGACTGAGACCGGCGCAACAATATGCTGTTATCAGTCGGCATTATACCAGCAGGTGAGCAAGTCTCCGCAGTGCTCATATCTGCGAGAGCGCATTGTGGGGTGCAGCTGACGCAAGGGCAGATACCCAATATCGTGGGTGAATTTCTGGTATTAGCCAGTAGTCTGAGTGCCCGCCTCTCGGTATGCTAGGTGGGATACCCAGATCATACCGGCAGTTATCACAATCAAAATGCCCTGTAAACTGCGTCTGCCGAGCAAAGCTCCAACAGTGTTGGGCGGGATTGCGGAGTAGTCTTGACGGATAGATCGCCTAATCTAACATCTTCGGTAGGTGGCTGGAAGCAAGGGATAGACTAAGGTCAACGATCGCCTGGACAGCCAGCAATGTCATGACGGGTACTCGCGCTCGACAGCGACTGTGGTCACAAGCGGCGCAACAACAAATCCAGGGTTGTTGTGAAATGGAATAAAAGTGGAATGCGCGCGCATGAAACAGAAGGAGAGACTAGCAGGGAGCTTACGTCATGGTCCTGAGTTGTCAAGCACCTCGCTTTCTTGCGCGACGAGCTTCCAGTGCTCCGACCTACCCACATTCCAATCATCTTCGTCCTCGATGACAGCTCCAAATCCTCTCATTGTCTGGTCGCGCTTCCTTTCGACTGATGGCACAGCTTCATATTGTTAATAGGGCTTCGCATGCACCTCGGCACATCGCATCCGCGGATCATTGACTTGTCAAACTATATAGAGCTTTGATAAGCGACGACACAATCAAAAGGAGATCAGAGCTATACAAGACTACCAGACTGATGGAGATGACGAGACATTATGGTTACGAAGCAAACCAAGGTTATGCTAATGGAGCTGTTATACAGGTGGCTGGTCAGCCTGTTCTCATTGCAGCTAACTAAGTGTGTAGATTGGAAGCTCGTCATTCGCTACCATCGTGTACAAGTTATCTACCCCTTGCTTTCAGGTACGGTCTACTTTAGGTAGATCTGCGAGGTAGTCTCGGATTGCGAAATAGGCATCCTTTGCGGCCCAATTCGAATCGAAAAGAAGAGGTGTCTCATCGGGGGTGTTCTTGCCCGAGGCCTCGTTGTCACGGACACCCCATGTAGTTACGCCGACACAGTGGGGTACCCAATAACAGTATTTGACGACATCCCGGTATTCTTGCGGGTTAGCTCCTTGAATATCCAGCTCGGTGATTGCGACTTCAGCAACGTTAGCCGCGGCTAAGGATCTCAGCGCGCCTTCCACAGCAGAAGCATGACCTATTCATCACTATTAGTATGCTTATGAGACTGTAATGGACAAATGAAATGGACATACCTGCGTCAAGGTGTGTCTGGGATCCGATTCCATCGATCAAAGGTCTTCCACCAGCCTGCCATTTGCCATTCCACTCATTCACTTTAGCGACCATGAACTTGTGTTCTGCGTACGTCGCATCCTCTAGATTATAATCGTTGATGTACAATTTAGCGTCCGGATCGGCAGCGCGAGCAGCTTCGAAGGCGACTTTGATGTACTCATCTCCCCTTTTTCAAACTTAGTATGCCTTTGTCGCTTATTCGAGTGCACTTACAAGACATCGTAGAACGGATTGCTGCGCATATGGTCTCCCTCAATCGCCTCGTTGACCACATCCCACGCTCGGATCTTGCCCTTCCAGCCGTCACGCCCTACCAACCTCGTCACATGGTCTGTGATCGCGTCCCTCATCCCTTGTTTATCTTTTATGGCTCTCACATAGTCTGGAATCGAGTCCCACCACAGCAGTGTGTGGCCGCGGATACTCTTCTGGTTCGCTACAGCCCATTTGACAAGATTGTCCGCCTTGTCCAGAGTCATAACGTTGCGTTCTGGTTGAGTCTCGGCCCATTTCATTGTGTATTCTGGTGTTACTTGGCCAAAATCGGCGCTGATGATGCCTTGGTTCTCTCCTTCAGATAGTCGAGCAAACTCAGTAGCCGTGCCGAAGTAAATTTTGCCGACCTCTCTGAAGAGCACATCAATGCTGCCCTCTGGTCTCGGAGCCGCTCTCTGGTTCAGTGGACTAGCTACAGCCAGCATAGGTGCGAGGAGGAGGGGCGCAGTCTTCATGATGGGTGGTAGTCGCGGATGAAGGAAGAATTGGGAGTGAGAAGTAGAGAGGTGTTTTGCGAATCTATGCTTCGGGGATAACCTTTATAATGGCTTTGCAGCTAGCACAGCGTCTAACATACCACTTCGTACAGACTCTCACCCTCAATCAGGTCATCTCCACAAATCCTTAGTGTACAGTGATGTTGTGGCTTGCTATGCTCCACATGGTATGGTTAGGAAGCTCCACTAGAGAGTCCGTGCCATCGTGTTTGCCTGCGCCAACACATCGGATTCTCAAGGAAGGTCTGCTGCAGGTACTATTAGGACAAACTAATGCCACTAGACAGAACAGCAATGTGCCGGAGACGGATGCCTTCCTTGCCGTATCCTATCCGGTAACGCAACGTTGGTGGCTTGCAACTATACTAAAAGTTGCCTAGATCTTCCACCCGCGGAGGGGACCATCGCAGCACGTTACATACAGCCTTCCTTCCTCGTTCTTAGTATGCTCATACCAATACGAAGCTGGCATTTACCTGCTTACGTTGTTTCCAGGCCTCCAATCCTGCAGGCTAGACCGCGGTTTATCAGGAGCCGAGGGGCGCCGGAAATAAAGGCATCGACGAATGCAACTGACCTCAGGCGCCTCTCGTCGCACTATACATGGCTGCTATCAGCCTACGATTACCGGATATCTTTTTTCCTCTAGAAAGAGAGGGTTCGTATCACTTACTGTGTGGTAGTATAACGATGTCACATCGCCACTGATCGTGGTATACTCTCTACGAAGTACATTGCCGATAGCGAGCCGGTCCTTTGACGCATGCCCCACTTAGGACTTAGGCGTCCCAGATCGTTGGTACTAGATCGTGGTCGGAAGATTCTGGCTTCCCAGGATTCTAGAAATCAGCCGTTTTGATGTTTCGATCGACGGGATCGTACGAGGGAAGTGCGGCGAAGAGCAGCGTCACAGCAGGCGAAGCGGGCGAAGCAGGCGAAGTACGAAAATAATACCCATTAAGCAGGTCGGCTTATCGCAAAATTTGAGGCTACGGTCTGCATTTCTATCACTTCCTGATCGTTAACGCATATTTCAGTGGTTACTTCCGTCCGCTCACATGCTAAATCGTATGGCCCAACAGGTGCTGAACATCTTCTGTGTCGAACATTATCCCCGGCTCGATATCTTCCCAGTAAATATACAGGGCATCGTTATCCAATTCTTCCAACTCCGGTGGCATGAAGACTAGCTGTCGCCAAAGCCAAGTCCAGAAGTCGCGTAAACGCCGTCCACATTTCGCCATGCATTCTTCGGAAGACTTGTAAGTTACCTCTAGATATTTTAGACAATGATCCTTGGCTCTGTACGGTGGTGCGTCTTCGTCTAACAACTTATGCCATTTACAACCCAGCAGCACATCTCGAACAGTAACACGCAGCTTGAACCTAACACCATGATCATCGCGACACGACTCCAAAGCCGGAGAGCGTGTTGATAGCTTCGTGTATTTCCATTCTCTAGGGCCCGCAGCAAGTGGTCCGCAAGGCTCTTTGTTGCTGAGAAGCAATGGTGGTGGATAACGTCCACGGTTGCTTTTGAGCGATGACCGGCAAGAAAAATAGTCCTCTGCGGCCACAGGCCGAAGTTGTGCGCGTGTCCCGGTATGTGTGACCACGCGTGTGCTTGTTTGACTATTCATCGCTCTGTCTACGCTCTTAAAACATGTGTGAACGACATCAGAAAACAGTGAACTGCTGGAGGAATTGTTGGATATAATAGCAAGCTCACTTTGTGAAGATAGAAGCTCTGGGCTTTGTTTTTGTTCGCCGAGCTAACCTCTTAGTCTCACATGCGTGGTTCACGCACAATGCTCATGTGTCTCGGTGTTCAACAGACTATTGCTAGTGCAGGTCATGTCGTCCATGGTATCGCACCGGTATCAAAGAGGCGAATCCCGCTAGAACACAACCTCTGTTTCGCCAACATAGGCCCATTCGCCGTCGTCGCGTATGCGCCATGGACTTGCAAAGATCTGGCTCTTCTCGCTAGTATCAAACTCGTCCACCTGCAGATACCACCGTTGCCAAGTCGGATCCCAGACCCAGTCTTCCCAAGCACCAAGCATCTCTGCCGCAACGTCCGGCATCAGATTGACACCAGACATGCTCACGTGCTCCCAAACGTTTCTGATTTCGTTTGACTTCCATCGTGAAAGATAGACCCAGACCTGTTGAGCGGGTATGTAGGTGTAGAACTCATGCCATGTGGGATCCCAAGTCCAGGTGTATGATGACAAGGTAATTTGTGGAGTATTCTGTTGAGTTGATTTTGTAGAGTTGATCAAATGGTCCAATAGCGTAACAGCGTTGGAAAGGTCAGCGAGGTCCAGAATAGCCGATATTGACAGATTGGGTAGCTGTTGTGGTGGTTGCCAGTCACCTCTGGATCGCAGCTGCTGTTCTGAGATCTGTAGCCGTTCTTCCAAAACTTGCAATTGATCCTCAGTCTTCTCATCAGCAGACGTTACGCTTACGTATGCCATGTTCGCTCGATCATTGGTAGGAGCTACTGGTCTTAGCACAAAGCCCTCGCGTCCTGCTTTTGCGTCTCTTATAAACTTCCGTATCGTTTGCTGAAGCGTGACAACAGTCTCTGTAAGATCGGTCGCTCGATCGCCGTTGACTGCCGCAGACGCCATATTCGATCTCTTCGTGCTCTGAACCAAGTTCTTCTAGACCCCTAGCTTATAGCTTCTTCCAATAGGCTTCAGTAAAAGTATATTAGACAGGTGTTGCGCAGTTTGTTGCAAGTGGTACCGTTGAGTACAGATTGCCGAAGCAGCCGAGTTTTCGCCTTCATCGCCACCACGAGAACTTTGCTTCTTCACCACATCCATCAAGGATCAACATCGAGACAAGCAACAACCATTGTTTCCAACATCAGCCGACAATACCAGTTGCGTTGTGAGGATGATGCAAAAGGACGTAGAAGATGAAATCCGGCGTTACTTCTGGTCGAAGAGGCTGGGAAAGGATCATTACGTCATCATTCCCGTAGGTAAGCACGGCAAGCTTCATGTCGCGACATCCACAAGCCATCAAAGCACATGTCAGATACTGTCTCCGGTGAAGCCCAGCAACTTTTGTCTCGGCGATGCGGGTTTTGGCTAATGATGGCTGATCCGAAAAGCCAACCGACGGGATCGTCGTAGATGTGACCTTGCAGGCCAGGAACCATGCTAGTTATGAAATATCAAGAAGGACAACAGTTTACCATCAGGTAGGGGTACCGTTGAGACTGCTCAGGAGTCTCTAGTAATGGGTTTCGTGTATGAGTGCTTTGATTAGAAGAATGATAATATCGTAAGTTCACGATGTTAGCACTTCTGCCCACTCAGTTACCAGCGTTCACAAACCGTACGGCGCGACTCCAGTAACACTATACACACATAACATCTTCCACCATAGACTCTAGAGACGTTTTCCCTTCAATGCCAAATAATCTCTTTATTCCGCATAGGTTCCAAACAACGACAACAACACCCCAAAAATGCACCAGAACCCTCAATCACACTGGCAATGTCACCAACATCCTCCTACACGTACACACCCACAGAGTATTACCCCAGATCCTACCATCCAGCCCTCCATTGCCGCCCAACCATCCCCTCAGACCACCTCCCTAACGATGAATATCGTTACTTAGTAAAACTGCAAGACCGCTCACGTTTAGAATCCCATTTCGCTCAACCCTCACTACCTTCTTCTTCATACAACACTCTCCGGAAAACAGCATATCAAGAACAACCTAACTTGAGTCGCGAATGGCGCACAAAGGTTTCTGAGACGGCAAATGCTACTCGCGCGGCATTAGGACCAATTTTCGATTTCACGGAGGAGGGTTATGAGCGTATGCAAACAGCAAATAACAATCGATATACTGGTGGTAGGTATCGTGATGAGAGTGAGTATGAAGATTACGTCCCTTCTCGCCGTGTCCATGAGCTCAGCCAGAAATACTGGGATAACGATGAAGTGCACATGAATGAGCAGTATCGCAAGAACGGTTGTAGTCCGCATTCAGGTAGGCATGTTGGTATCAGTCCTTTAGCACACCCGCACCCTGAGCCTATGCCGCCACTAGGCAGAAAGCGGTGTAATAGTGGAATAGAGGAAAGTCCCGTGTATGGACCGACGCCAGAACTCAGTAGTAAGTTTGACTGGAGTAGCGATGAAGACGAGTCGCCGAAACGCAAACGTTGGGGACGTCTTTTTCGGAGTAAGGAAGCTGGATGAGCGATAGGCTTCGTGAATAAGATTCTAGTGGTGAGTGCAACAGGAAAGCAAAGTTCAATGAACAGGGGGAGAGAAAGTATATATTTCTGCCATATCTCGGTGATATACGCAGTGATGGAATATGTACATCGAAAGGTCTCTGTGTCGTCGATACTGCCACGGTAAGGACTTGGCTACTGTGCATGGCAGATCTTTGCGCTTTCACAGACCTAGGCAAAGCCGAAGAACTTCATGTCGTCCGCGCCCCGAATAGGCACGGTGTGTCCAACATTCTGTGCATAGATACCCTGGACATTAGGACCATAGATAGTCCTCGTGTAACCGCTTTGGGGGTCATTGGCCTTTGTGCTCTGCGGCTTGTTGTAGTCGTAGCCGAAAACGCCAGCCTGTGTCTCGTTAGCATTTGACTGACTCATGAGACAACCGCGTAACTACTTACCCATTGCTTCATCGTCTCCTGGTAGTTCTGCGGGCGAAGGGTAGTGTCTGCGCTACCGTGGTAGATCTGCATCTTGGGACGAGCACCAGTGTAGCTGGGGTACATGTTCTTGACAACATTGGCCCAGGCTGCAGGGGTGGCGATAGAGTTACCCTGAGCGCAGGTGCTGTTCCAGGCGTCGACACCACCCGATGCAGAGACGAAGCAGCCGGCGCTTACACCTGAGTAGACAATGGCGCCCTTGAAGAGTTCAGGGTAGGTTGCTGCCATGACGTTCTGAAGAGACGTTAGCATGTCAATACAAGTGGAATTCGAACGAACATACGGTCATCATAGCGCCACTGCTGGAACCGGTAACGAAGACCTTGGAAGCATCCGCCTTGTACTGGCTGACAGTCCACTTGACCATGTTGGCAATGGTGTTGCTGTCTCCTCCACCCTCGTGGCTAAGCGTCGCCTTGCTGCTAACATCCCAGCAAGTACCCTCATGAGGGGAAGATGGGTAGATGACAATGAAGCCATACTGCTCAGACAACGTCTTGTAAGGGCTGCCAGTGTAGTATGCTTGCGCTGATCCAGTGCAGTAGTGAATAGCAACGATGACTCCTGGTGAGGCCGCAAGCTTCTTGGGCACATAGATATAGAAGCCCGCTTTGGTAGGCGCAGCACCGAATGAGGTGACTTGGGAGAGGGTGCCAGGCGTCACGGCACGTTTGCCGAGAGTCGCCGCTGCGGCTACAGACAGGAAGCTGGTGACAGCAGTGAGGAAGCGCATGGTGTTGACTAGAGAATGAATGAATGGATGGGTGGTTTCAATTGTCTTGGGATTGGGCCCTCTTATAAAGCTTGTCTTCAGCCGAAGCGTGTGTGCGGTTCAAGGGATGCCGTATGCATTAAGAGGATCTCCCCGAAACTATCCAGCAATCAGCAGCAGCGGAAATGAGGTCACGCAGTTCTGGAATAAAGTGTTTCTCCCCACATCTTCGGCGCCACAGCATAGATGAAGAGCCCACGGTTGTTATTCGCCCTCTAGTCGTGCTTGGAAGGGAACTAAAGGCGTATAGATTAAAAGCTTGTTTCCATTAATCCCAGCTCGGCAAAGGCTCCACGCGCGACGTTTCGAACATCTCCCGACCCTTGACCTTTACCATGTGTTTACCCGGTCCGGGGGAATTTCCTGAAGTAACCCCACAGATTGTGTAAGCATGCGCCATGCATCTGTAGACGCCTCGTAATGCCTGGAAGAATTATATCAATGTCTACCGAGTCGGTGTGGATGGCATGAGCGCGTCTGGAGTAGGGCCGAGGAGTCTGACAGCGTTCCATGGGCCAGATCCAGAACCAAGCCCTGTTCGAGGAACAAGTTCTAGTTCGGCCGTTGCTTGTCGCTTCTTGGTATGATGGAAGCGTAGTGATGTGGGCTGCCGGGTGATGCTGGGGGGTCCAATGGTTTTGACGGTGAAAGTTCTGGCATCGCAAACCTCGTGCAACTTCTTCATCATCTCCCAGCCCACATACCGTCTCCTCTTCCCAGACCGCCGAATGTCAGTCCGCCCATGACACCACCACCGCCTCCTCCTCCACCAATGTTCTTCCCTTCGTTGACGGGCCTCTTGGCTACTCTTCCCTGTGCCTTGACGCCTTGAATGACCTTGTCTAACTGCGTCTCCACCACCACGCCGCCTACTATCATCTCACCCAGTGTCGCATGTAGTGTCTCGAAGTTGAAAATCAGATCTAGCTCGCATACGTTTTCAAAGAGGCCGTCGAGCGCCTGCACAAAGACCTGGATAAGATCGAGGAGCGCGAGAGGCGATTCGGTAGACGTGGAAATTACGATAAAGTAGAGGGTCGCATAGTGGCGGTAGGTGACGAGTGACGGTGTATCGTTGTGAGGAGTCGTGGGCGTGCTAGATTTGGAGCTGCTGGCGAGGAGCGGTGGGAGGCTAGACGTGTGTTAGAGGGGTACGGGGCTGAATTCACGAGGCGACATACGGCAAGAAGTTACATGCTGAGTTTGGACGGTTGGCGACGAGGGTGAAGATCTCGGAAATGAGTCGCTGCTGGACGCTGGTTTCCTGGGTGGTGGTCAGCCAGTCAGTCTCGCAGCACGATGCTAGATGACATGTCGTGTAATACCAGCTGTGTGTAGAACTTGGTCAGGCGCGGCTGGCCGGCGTTGTTGAAGACAAGGACGGCGTTGATCATGGTGGTGATGTTTTGGTGGTGTTGCTATTGGCTTTTGGACAATGTCCCGCCGAAGGATGCGGGGAGATGGGCGAGGGTCCATGCTCCAGCTCCAGTTGCTTCCAGCCCAGGAACAGAAGCCTCTCTCCCGTCCGCTACTCGCCAATCTCCACCACCACCAAGAATAATTCTATCAATTGCTCTCTACCCATTCCACATCCATCACAATGAAGCCAGTCACTCGATTTGCCGGCACAGCCATCCGTCGCGCCGCCCGCACTTCTCTTCGCGTCCAGTCGCCCGTCAATTGCATCATCGCTAGCAGGGTCCCAGCTATCAGCCATGCCGCCCCGGTACGCAGCTTCCACGCATCAATGGGCATGAGAGTGGGCATGATGCCCGACTCAGAAGACCCCAAGCCAAAGGAGAGCGAGGCCCACGACGAGCCTGGCAAGCCGACCGAGCTCTCAATAGAGGAGTTCCACGAGCGCGCAGACCACTACCTGGGCGAGCTGCTGCAGAGGTTAGAGGAGGCTCAGGAGAACGACCCCGCGATTGAAGTAGATTACTCGGTAAACCTACACTACACAGCATACTCCAGCACTTGACACTAATCCCACCACAGGCCGGCGTCCTCGAAGTCACCTCGCAACAGAATACCTTCGTTTTGAACAAGCAACCTCCAAACAAGCAGATCTGGCTCAGCTCCCCGATATCCGGTCCCAAGCGTTTCGACTGGGTCGTGGCACAAGAGGGCATGGACTTCAAGGAGGGTGGAGGCATCGGCGACTGGGTGTACATGAGGGACGGCAGCTCGCTGACTGAGATTCTCAGGAAAGAGCTGGGCGTTGACGTCAGTGTTGACGATGAGGTCCCGCGTTAGGACAAGCGGGCTATGCCTGGTAGCACATGCTCCATCTAACACAGTGTGGCCCTGAGCACACATGATTCAACGGTAGCCAATAGCGAATAGCGAATAGCGACAATGAAGTTTGATTGCGCACGCTCAACTCTGCTTCCCAGGCTGCGGTCACATAGTATAACCAACATGCTTCAAACGCCCAATATATGCATTACAACGCCGTAGATGCTGAGAGGCTAGGATGAGGTCCTCCTGCGACAGTATGAAAATAGGAACTGGGGAATCTAGGCGGCAATCGCAACGCTCTTGGGCGCATCGTCGTTCTCGGGCGGGAGATCGGACTGTCGCGTATTAGTCTTCGCTTCTGACATGTGAGGACGGGCACAGCATACCGGGTCGAAGATGATGCGTATCATCAGACTACAGCTGGGGCAGCGCGCAATGTCTTCTCCGTCGCGCATGTCATAGATGGAGATCTCGAAGCGGTCGCCACATGGACATGGGTGGTGGTAGATCTGCAGAGTCTCATCGTAGAAACAGTCTTCGATCTCGACTTCGTCGTAGAGGTTGACTTCTTCGTCGGCCATGGTCTTGTGGGCGTGCGCGTGCGTGCAAAGAGCGGATGAGTTTGTCGGCGACTGCGAGGAAGTGGCGGGGTGGGAACTTTTGCCCGCAGCGCACCTCCGGCACGCTAGCCCTCGACCTGCATCAGCCCCAGACTACTACTACCCGCCGTCCATTCACATCACCAAAAGCTCCGAACACGTATAGCAACACGCCGCCCGCCCGCCTTCCTATAGCACCACCCCGTCTGCCACCTTCCCCCTACCATGGGCGCGTGCCTGCCAAATTGATCCACGTCTAGCACCATGGACGATGTCGAGTCGGCGACGGTCAAGCTCGCGGAGCTGCTGCGACACCCGGAGGACCTCGACAAGATACCTGGACTCAAGGCCGAATTCACGCGCAAGAAGGCGGCCGTCGACGGCCAGCTCCGCCATGGTCTCAAGGAGCAGCTCGAGTTGACCCAGTCGGGCATGAGCAGCATCACCGAGGGCCAGCGCACCGTCAACCTGATCAAGGAGGAGATGATGAAGATAGACAAGCTATGCGCCGAGGCCCAGAATATGATTCAGGACTTCCCGCACATCAACCTGGTAGCCCAAACACACAAGAACTTTGAATCCGTCGAGAAGATGCGCAACGACATCGAGGCTTTCGAAGACCGCCTGGAGAACCTCGAGATCCTGCTGGCACAGGACGACGAAGACCCCGCCAACCAGCCCAATTTGTTGCAAGTCCACTACGGCCTGACGCAGCTACGAGACATCCGCGACGAGGCCATGGGCCAGATCAAGAACAGCGATACCTCCACCGAGCTCATCGACAATCTCACACTAGAGAGCGGCGTCACCGTCCAAGACCTCTTCGCGCGCTTGGACGACGTCGTAGAGTGGTTTGACAGACATGTCGGGGAGGCATGCATAAACTTGATACAGCTGGTACAGACCGACAATGTAGGCATGGTGGTTCGTTTGGCCGTCGTAGTCGAGGAAGAAGAAAAGACGGACAAGAAGATCAAGGCCCTGCAGGATGCGCAGAGGGAGTTTGGTGATCTTGCGTCTCGCTTCAAGTCCATTACCCAAGGACCCAAGGAGCTTCGCGGCTACAAGGAAAAGTTCATTACTTCCATCGAATACGTTTGCAAGGCGGAAATGGACGCGGCGAGAGAAGAATTCATGCAAGACCCGGACAAGATCGAAAAGTCCTTCAAATGGTACTTTAACAACCTCAACACAGTCAAGTTGGGCATGGTCG
>Ga0265797_10010505_pt1 | contig 11784 bp, 13 predicted proteins | sample P2T30metagenome_FD_192433 | JGI IMG/M metagenome (GOLD analysis project Ga0265797, IMG submission 192433) | Plant litter microbial communities from East Loma Ridge, Irvine, California - P2 T30 | ecosystem: Environmental > Terrestrial > Plant litter > Unclassified | place: USA: California... | reverse complement strand
GCGCAGGCGCGTGAACCGGAAGTGGCACCTGCGTGAACCGCTGCCGTACTCGCTGCTGCTGGTCACAACGGAACCACGCCGGATCCAACGCCGAACAGCAGAAGAGCCTCAGCTCCCCGTCTGACCTGGGATCTGAGGCTCTTCTGGATGGCGGTACCGGTGGGATTTTGTGCGAAATGGCGAATAGGCGCGCAGATGCAACGAAGTAGCCTGATCCTGATGCTCGAAGTCAACTCGCCATGTCAACTCGCAAAGGTTGAGCGTAATAGCTCGCGATCTTAGGCGTCAGCGCTACCCCGCCGCGTCAATGTGCGATCCGATGCGGAAAGCGTCGGAGGCGGGTAGCTACGGGCCAAAGGCTGCGAGTATGACCCCCGTCCGGGGTTCGAGCGAATCTCAAGTCCTCGATAGGCTGAGCGTTCAACCATCTACAGAGGGGGAAGTGTGGCCCACGCAATCGAGTCCATGTTCGTTGTGACCGAGAAGGACGACAAGGGTGAGGAAGCCGAGCCGTACCTGACGCCGGACCTCGACAAGATCCAGAAGACATATGCCCCGAAGGTCATGCCCGGGCACTTCGAGGATGCCGTTCTTGTAGTTCCGGAGTGGACTTTCGGGGTGTCCGTGCGCCGGGCGACCGAGAAGGATCGCAAGAAGTTCGCTGAGGACAGTGACCTCCTCCAGGCAGTCCACGAGTATAAGAACCTCGCAGACTACATCGAGCTGAAGAAGACCGAGCTGGCCGACACCATCCTGCTCAATGCCTATGACCAGATCAAAGACAAGAATGGCCTGATCCGCTTCCTCGACAAGACGAAGCTGACGACGAGCCAGCTCCAGGCACTCAACGCCAAGAGCACCGATCTGGTGAACGCCACCCCCGACTGGCTGGACATCTACGCCGAGTATGTGGCTTCCAAAGCAACGGAGTACACGAACTCCGCCGGGGTGAAGACCAAGCGCTCGAAGCAGGATGTTCTCGCTGACTGGAAGTAACACCGCATCCAAACGCAAGCAACGCCCTCGGGATCGGGTTCCCGAGGGCGGTGCGGTCTGTGGAGCGGGTGACTGGTCAGCTCTCCTTCTTGAGCGCGTCGATGCGGTCGGCCAGTTCGCCGAGCACCTTCAGGGCGGCGTCACGCTTCGCCACCGCCTCCTCCTTGCTCTTGGCGTAGAACGGACGCGAGCGGTTGGAGTCGTCCACGAGGCCGCCGACCTCGTGCTTCAGCCGGTTGATCGTCCGGGTCAGCTCCTTGCGGTCGAAGTCGTTGACCTCGGGAGCTGTGGTCTGGGTTGCGGTGGTGTTCGCCATGATCGTGCCTTTCGAGCGGAGCGGAAGTGGTGTTGGCAACGATCATGAATGGCTTTCTAGGTCTGTCAACTCCTTCGGCGCGTCCACCACCCGGATACCGCTTCTCCTGCCGGTGATCAATGGACTGAAACTGCGTTCTGAGCGCGCAGGCTACAGCCGCGATGTCATCGTCCCTCTGGGCTGTGCTTCTCCGCCCTACGGGCAACCTTGTGCGAGTGGGTGCGCTTTCGAATGACGACGCACGAGCGTGTCCTTTCTGGAGAAGGTTGACCACCTGCGAGCACGAAGAAAGGCGGCGATCCATCCGAAGCCGAATCGCCGCCCTTGTGTTGTGTCGCATCACTGCTCAATCGAAGTCATCGATCACATAATCCTCCAGAGTCTTGTCGTCACGCTCCGCATCAGCCGGGATGGACTCCCAGTCGCCGTCGCCGTCCTCGTCGAGTGCAGGCAACTCGTAGAAGTCGCCGCTCTCCGTAACGAAGTCGGCCATCTCTTCCTCGTCTACCGGCAGCCCGTCCAGCTCCCGGAACTCACGGACGAGCTCGGCAATCTCGATCTTGCTGATGTAGGCGAAGCGGATGTTGGTCTGTCCCTCATCGTCAGCGATGTAACCGATGCCGGCCGTCTTGTAGCCGTTGTTCTTCGTTGCTTTCTTGATCCGCGCAGGGTCGCAACCGTTCTCCTTGTAGTCGTCGCCGAGGAACAGCCCGTTGAAGTAGGGGTTGGTCTGACGGAGGCAGACCTTGTGCTGCATAGAGTCGATGACCGCGTCCATGATGGCCTTGTCTCCCCGCTGTGTCGCAGCGAGGATGTAGACGCCGTACGAGCGCCCGGTCAGGATCACCTGCGCGAGGTCGCTTAAGGGCTTCTTGCCTTCCTTGCCCATCTGCTCGAAGCCCTTGAAGAGCGTTGGAAACTCATCGATGATCAGCAGGATTAGCGGCGTCTCCTTGGTCGCCTCGAAGTCGCGGCCGTCATCCTCCGCGCCCTTCTTGATGCTCGTCTTCTTGCCGTACTTCGAGCGGTGACCGATCTCCCGCTTGAGGTCCGCGAAGATCTTCGCGTGCTCGCGCATGTCCTCCTCATCCATGCCGACCGAGATCTGCTCCACGAGACTCGACTTCCATTCGTTGTAGACGCGCCCCTCAGCGTTCTTCGGGTCGGCGATTCGAATCTGCGCGATGCCCTGCTTCACGAAGGGAGCGAGCTGGAAGATCGCGCCCTGGATGGGCGAGCCTTTACCTGACCCCGTCATGCCGAAGATCATCGTGTGATGGGTCTCCCAGACCCACGGCTCCAGGTCAGGTGTGATGCCGAGCGGGATCGCGTAGACATTCTCGGCAGGGTTCTCCTGGAAGAAGTACGCCCCGACCTTTGTCTCGGTGATCAGGTCGACCATCGGTTCGCGGTGTGCGATGTAGCTCAGCTGTGTTGCGCTGTCGGTGTTGAAGGGATCGAGGCCACCGTGCAGCGCGAGCTGCGTCTTGATCTTGGCTTCCACCTTCGCGATGACTGCGGGGTCTTCTCCATTCGCGTCGAGGTTGATGCGGAAGTGGTTGGCCGCGTTGAGCTTGTCCTGAGCGATCAGCCGCTTCGCGCGCTGTTCCGGAGTCTCGCCCTTCGGCCCGTCGGCGTCGCCATAGCCGTTGCCGACGAAGATGCCCTTCGGCAGTGATGCGACATGGACGCTCCGCGCAACTTCCTTGATCTGCGCGTGGGCCATGAGCTTCTTGCCTCGCGGAAGGTGCGCCTGCTTGACGGCCGTCTTCACAGCGTTGGGGAAGGGTGAGAGGAACGCGAGCCGCAGGTTCGCCTCCTTGTCGCGAAGATCGCGCTCGTAGTGCCTAGTAGGCGCGTAGGTCTCACGGAGCGCTCGATTTGCCAGAAGCTCGCCCTTGATCTTGAAGTGGGTCCGTGGACCAATCTTGAACCAGGTGCTTGGACCGAACCAGCGGTGCCCGTCCTCGTAGTCGATCCAACGCTGTCCGAGTTCAAGAAGCTTCGCCGTGGCGAACCACGACACGAGCCATAGTGCGATCAACGGCAGGACGATGAGCAGCCAGTTGTCAAGGATGGGCTGAGCCGCTTCTTCCACGGGGGTTAGTAGTTCGCGCATGATCAGTTGCCTCCTGTCTCGACGCGGTTCTGTAGCTTGATTTCGGTGCCGTCCCTGTGCGTGAGAGGGATGAGCACCAGTCGGCCGGATTCGATTAGGCCGTACTCACCTGCGGCGTTCACCTTCCTTATAAGCGTCGGGATTTGACTTCCGACATAGAAGTAGACGGCCCTGCTGTAGATGTAGGGTTGCTGCAGCTCGGTGCTTAGCGTGCTCAGGATCGCGTCGTAGGTGTTCCAGTTTTTCTTTGTGAGTTCGACCTCGATGAGCAGGTTCTGTGCTCGGCTTCCGCCCCTTCGCTGGTCCCTGATGACAGCGAGGTCCGGCTGGTAGATCGACTTGCCGCTGTAGTCGGCAGTCTCATCGAGTCCGAGCGTCAGCAGTTCGGGGTTGCGCTCGACCAGGCTCGACCACCTGAGACCGCCAATCCTTCGCTTCGCTTCGTCGTCCTCGGCCTTCGCGATGGCGCTCTTCACCGCAGCGACTGAGTGATCGAGCTTCGCCGATCGCCACTGTGCGAAGCTCCCCGACTGTCCAGCCTTACGCTGCTCGTCGAGCATTCGCTTGATCGGATCGAAGGCGTTGCGCATCTTCTTCTCGTTCCAGAGCTGGTCGAGAGCGACCGGCTCAATGCCGAGAGACCCCCTGAAGTAACCCTCTGGTGACACCAGTTGAGCAGCTACATGGGCGATCATCCGGTAGTGGTTGAGGCGCTCAAAGGAGAGTTTGTGCGTGGTCGAAGCGTGCTCCATGTCGTAGCCGAAGCTCCATGCAGCGGCGATTCCGTTCTTAGTGATGCCATAGTGATTGACGCCCGTTGCCGGGTTCTTATGCCTGTCGAGCGTGTCTAGCCGTTCGAGCTTGCGCAGCCTCTTCTCCGTCCCCTTGACGGTCGGCAGCACACCACCGGGATAGAGACGGCTCTCCCCACGGTGCGCGATCATCGAAAGCGCTTCCGAGTCGGCAGCAGGGAATGGGCCAAGGAACGCCAGGGTGCGAGCGTTACCGGCGCTCACCTGCGAACCGCTCGGTAGCTTTTCGCGCTTGGCGGCGACGGTCTCAGTTGTTCGAGGTTCGGTCTGTGTTAGTTCGATCTCGGGTAGTGGCATCTCGTTCAGCATCGGATCTCCTTGATTCTGGCTGACTGGTGCTCGCGCGGATGCGGGCATAGGAGCCATATCGAAGGAGTGGTGCTCAGAGTGGTGCACTGAGTAGTGCACCGAGTAGGCACAGGCTCGCACCACCCAAATGGTTGAGCCTTCGCACCAGAACACACCATGACTGCGCGATTGAAGTTTTCCCTCTTCACCTAGAGGAAAACACCACTGCTTCTTCCAAAGTGGATTCGCCCGCAGGCCCCGGTGGTGAGGCTTCGAGCAGGAGTCAACAAGGTGTCAGCAGCCATCGGCGAGCCTCAGTCTCCTCACCTGTTGGTAGCTGCTCCTCTCCACCACAACCCAGTTCCGCCGCCGTCTCCCCAGTTCCGCTGCCCGCCGCTCAGCCTCAGCCGCTCATCTCGCACCGTGGCGTGACACCACAGCTCCGCAGCCAGGTCGGCAAGGTGATGTGACACAACGGCTCACCCATCCGCTTGCGGTGATGTGACACCACGGCTGAGCCACGGACAGGCACGGAGGTGTGACGCCGCTCCTCGAAGGCTTAAGCTCCTCGACCTCGAATCGGTGTACGGCGATATGGCTCGTCGATGTGATTCGTCCACATCAACTCCCTGGCTCGGGCCGCGATTGACCTCCTGATCGCGGCCCGAGCTGTTTGCATGGGAGGAAACCTCCTACTGGGTGTCGGCCGATATGTCTCTCGTTCACAAATCAAGGGAGTTGAACAGGATGACAAGCATCAACAGCAAGAAGGTCGCCATCATCGGATCGGTCGGAGTTGCTTTAGCTCTTCTCGTCGCACCGCTCAGCCTCGTGTCCGCGAGTGGCGGCTTCGGACCGAGCTCATGCGTGCAGGCGAAAAGCGACCAAGGCGAGTTCGTTGGTGTGTCGGGCGGATGCCGTGAAGGCAGTGATGAGCCGATACCGGAGCCGACCGATACTTCGGCTCCGACTCAACCCGTGACTCTGGCAGCGGTGAGTGTCACTTGTACTGATCATGACGGCTACTTCATCAACGCCTCTTGGGATGGCAAAGCAGTCGAAGCGGTCCACCGATTGCAGATCCGCACCAACGGCGACTGGGTCACGGTGGGTGAAGTCACTGGCTACGCGCAGCGCTCCGCCATCGATCCGGCCTCGGTTCGTGAAGCTCTTGGGGAGAGCGCGTCGGCCTTCGCCGGTCAGGTGCGCGTCGACTACGAGGTCAATGGCGTTCGAAGTGAACCTAGCAACCCCATCAAGTTCCAGTTCTTCCAACAGTTCGACGCTGATGCAATCGGCTGTGCGTGACGCTGCAAGACCGGGACGCTGGTTGATATAACGGTTCTGCACAGCATAGGTGGCAGCCTCGGAGCGACAAGCTCCGGGGCTGTTTCTCTTCCTGCTGAGCTTTCGATATGACTCAGCGATCCATGACAGGACGAACACTGGTCAGTCGGATAGGCAACTACCAAGGCCGTCGAGAGGCGGTGAGGAAACGCCTGCCTCCGGCTGCTGGGAGAAACAATAATCTCGTCAGCTCCGGCTGTCAGTGAGGATGGATTGTGCCCTTCCCAGGCTCTTGAGACACCTACGCTGTGCAAGGTAGTAGGTACAGGCATACAGCTTCCCCCGGCTCGTCGGGTCCGAAGGTAAGGAGCCGCCCGGTTGAGCGAACCCGCTCCCGAGAGATACCACAAGGAATGGTAGGCCCAGGGGAACCCCTGGGAGTCCGGTAGGCGGAGACCGGCCCACCTTGCACCCCCGACAACGGTTGCCTCAAGGACGAGACATCACATGGGGTAAAAGGGATAGCTATCTCTTCCTGTGACTGCTCTGCCTGCACTGGTTCTCGCCTCAGCGGTTGTGTCACACACCTCCTCGGCTTCGGTCGCTTGATATCTCCTTGCTCACCGACACAGGGAGTTCCCATGAACCGAATCAAGCTGGGCGCACTGGCTCTGACCACTGCGCTAGCCATCACTGCTGGCGTTACCTCACTGGTCGCGCCTGAGCCAGCCAAGGCCGAGGCTCAAACCGTCACCTGGTCCGGCCAGACGCGCACACTGAGCATCTGGCCCACCGACGCGCCGCAGGCTGTGGGCGTTGGCGTGGCTCAGGTCCGCGTCACCTATCCCGGCACCATCACTCGGCTCTCTGTCGGGCGGGGATGGAAGGTGACCGACCGGACCGCATCGAGCTTCGTGCTCACCAACACTTCGGCCTTCGTTGCCCGTGGCTGGGACCGGGATGCGGTCTCCTCTGTGATCATCCGGGTCGATGGGAAGTTCAAGGCTGAGCCGTCGTCCGTCGAGAAGCTTCGAGGCGGCTCGGCGCTGATGACCGGCGACGACCTAGATCGAGGCAGGTTGAGCTTCCGCTGACCTGGTGTGACACCACTGCTGAGCCGCGCTCCTACCGAGGGCGCGGCTCAGCCTTGTCTGGCGCGCGGGGCTACTTTGCTGCAGTGGGGACGACTACTCCGGAGGTGAGCCATTGTACGAGCGTCGCTGCGAGGATCACTGCGCCGCGGGCTTCCTCGAGTGTGGCGTCCGTGTACTCAGGCCGACCATGTCGGCTCTCGTGACCTCGCCAGAGCGTGCGCATCATGGCGGCAAGAGTCATCGGGTTCGGCGCCTTGTCGCTGTCCCGGAAGATCAGCGTCCACTTCGGGTTTTCTCCTTCGAGAAGGGAGAAGACGCTGGCCAGCGTCGGCTCGGCCTTGCCGGTGGGCATGAGCGACAGCGCTGCGGTCTCGACGGCTACGACTGCATGACTGTAGGCCACTGAAGCACGGGGATTGGTTCCGTAAGCGTCCAGCCATGCCTCCTGCAGCTTTCGTGAGGCGGCGTCCGTTGCCTTGAGTTGTGGCTCGACAGCTGCCCTAACCCCATCGGCCACTCGCTTGGTGAGGCGAGCAGACTGACCGTTCCATCGGGTGACAGTCCAAGCGGATCCTCCGCTGCTGAGGATTGACTCGAGAGGATGCGGAGTCCCGCCGGGCCAATAGCTCCTGCTCGCGAAGTAGTCAACGAGGTTTGTGAAGTCTCGGTGGCCGACCTTCCGGAGGTGTGGCAAGACAGTGTCCTTCCACGACATGTACTGGCCAGAGGTAAACCCCAGGTCCGTTCTCGCCGCGTTCTGGAACTCTACGAACTTCTCGGCGTAGAGGTTCCCCGATTGAACCCCCGCCTGAGTACGCAACCACTCGAAAACCGCTTCCCGGAGATACTTCGGGAACTCTTCGACGAGGGCTTCCTCATTGCCGGTGGGAACTACCGGTCGCCAGGCTTCTTCGCGCATGCAGCGATCGTATAGGTCTCCGCTGACACCGGGCCATCCCGGGCGTAGGTGTTGTTCCTGATCTTCGGTTCGTGAACACGGGCGGAGTTGGTCGTTCTGATATTCCTTCGGCGGTTCACGAACCGTGTTCATTGAACGCGACCAGGGAGACACCAAAATGGACGACTTCACACCTGCCCAGCGCGCCAAAATCAGGCGCCGGACCTACCAGCTCGCCATGCGCGCCGTTGACGAGGCTCACTTCCCCGATCCCAACCGGACGAAGACCAGAAAGCTCGCTCGCTACCTCTTCGGCCATCGGGAGGAGTGGCCGGTCTACCTCAGCGATGAGGTCGGGGAGATGTTGCGATGAGGATCACTGACCTCCCCGCGGCGGCTCAGGTTGCCGAGGAGCTGCTCTGGTCCGAAGTCGGGAAGTTGATCCCGCCCCATCGGCTCCGCTTCGAGCTGACTACGGAGCCGGACCAGTACCGCGTGAGCTGGCTCAGTCCCGAGGACGGCTTCGAGTACCGCTCCCTCGTTCCCCGCATCACTCTCACCGCTCATCAGTTCGAAGCCTGGCAAACATGGCTCGACTCGACTCCAGAAGGAACCTCATGACCGCCTACCGACTCGGCTACGCCCGAGTGTCCACCGTCAATCAGAAGACCGACAACCAGCTCAATCAGCTCCAAGCCGCGGGCTGCACCGAGCAGTTCTCCGACCACGCCGTGTCCGGATCGAGGAATCACGAGAGCGAGCAGTACCGCGCTCTCTTCGAGCGAGTGCGGGAGCTTCGAATCCAGGGCCACGAGGTCACCGTCTGCGTGGTCAAGCTCGACCGCTTCAGCCGATCGCTTCAGGCACTACTCACCGGAGTGGAGGAACTTGGTCAGCTCGGGGCGAGCTTCACTGCTCTGGCTGACTCCTTCACCTACGACGCCAGCTCCCCCATGTCCAAGCTCATGCTCCAGATGCTCGGCGCGCTGGCCGAGTTCGAGCGCTCGCTCATCACGAGCCGGATGAGCGAGGGCATGGAGGCCAAGGTCGCCAAGGGATTGCGTCGAGGTCAGAAGCCGAAGCTAAAGTTGGCCGAGGTCAAGGCGATCCGTTCCTCCTACGCCGAGAGCATCGCCTCCGGGGGCGATTCTTCCGAGCGGTTGACTCCCGGCAAGCTCGCCAAAGAGTGGGGAGTGTCCCGCTCTACCATCATCCGGGTGTTGGAGCTACCCGGCTTCGAGAAGCCATACATCTCTCTGGACGAGTGGCAGGCAGCCAAGGAGGTCGCGGATGCCTAGGACGAACCTGGCGAAGCGTCCCAAGCTGGCACGCGGGCTGTACAGGCGCCTCCCGTGGTACGGGAAACTCCTCGTGCCGCTTATGGCCATTGCGTCGGGGCTGCGCCTCCTCGTTTGGGCAGCGAGCCTATTCGGCTAGAAACAGGAACAGCTAAGCCGGGGCTTGATTGATCTCTCGCCCCGGCCTCGGGCTGGTCAAGACGGTATGGGCAGCAAGCCGATCTGCTGGAGAACTAGCACTCCGACGCTCACCACGGTCGATACCAACAACCCCACTATAATGTTGTCTCGGTTCCGCACGAACCAGCGCCGCCAACTCCACTTGAAGCCGCGCACCTTTATGAGCTGCGAGCCCTGAGCCGTGGGGGGCGAGGCCGCGTCGCTCTGGTGCCTTACGGACCGAACTGTGACTTTCGCCCCCGCCCAGCGGTTACGACGCCCAAAGTCCTGTACGACACGCTTGATACCGTACCCGAAGGCTTCTGTATCAACTCGGAGGGGCATACGCCAATAGATCAGGATGGCTTGGGCCTTCTCGCCCGTGAACAGAATCATGGTGTCACAGGATCTCAACTCGCCACCTTGCCAAAGATCCGCGTCGACGCTGATGTCGCGCATCGGTCCACCGAACTCTGTGACCTTCTGCTGGAGGCTCGCGAGGTCTGATGCTTGGAAGCGGATGTGGGATTGAGAGGTCGCACTCAACCTCAGGTTGATGTTCTTCCAGTTCTCACCAAAGACGATTTCCAGAAGGCTGCGAATGTCCTTCGCCACGCGCCAGGGGTCCGCCGGCTGGCTTAGTTCGACATTCGCTTCCTGAGCAAAGTAGTCATTCACGGTTGAATCTCCTTCTCAGGGGCGCGATGGGCGGCGGGGTGCTCATGGACTGACGCTACCGCGATGCAATAACTTGTGGCCTGCCATACCGTCAGTACGCGAAGCCTGCCTGCCTGGACGCTTTCCCGCTCCGAGCGTATGCGTCGACGCCGGGCCGGACCCCGCGGGCTAAGGCGGGCAGCTACGATTTGGTGAACAGCTGCTCGGCGTACTGCACTGAAGTCTTGGAAGCACGGAGCGCCACATCAGCCGAGGAGTAGGTCGCGATCTGGGCGTCCGCGTTCTTCGGACTCCAGCCCATCATGGCGATGAGGTCGTCGCGGTCCGCTCCCCCGTCGATGAGGACGGTCGTAGCAATGTGGCGGAGCGTGTGGACGGTCATGTCCTTCGGCAGGTTCTTGATGGAGGAGACCAACTCCTCTAGCGCAGACCGGTCCCGCTGAGCATAGATTGGCTTGCCGTCGTCCCGGGTGAAGAGGAGTTCGTCCAGGCCGTCGCCGCTCTCGGGGTGGAAGGTTCGGAGCTTCCGCCGTGCCCGCTGCTTGTTCCGGTGCTCGATGAGCATCTTCCAGGCAGCCTCCGGAACAACGATCTCGCGGTAGCTGCTCTCGGTCTTGGTGCGCTGTAGGACCCAGCGAGTCTCACCGATGCGCTTGGGGCAGTTGCTGGTTTGTCGGCCACAGCTCCAGCGCCCAGTGGTGTGGTCAAGGTTGCAGCCGTGCTCGGCGCTCACTCGCTGGAGCTGCTGCTTGACGAGTATCCGGCGACCCCTGTCCTTCGGCCTTGCTCCGTCGAGGCTGTCATCCGTCAGCCCCAGAACCTCTCCCTGTCGCATGCCGAGCAAGCCGCAGAACCAGCGGGCTTCCTGGTCTGCCCTCCGGGCTTCGTCCATCAGATATTTGCCCAGGAACTTCGAAGCCCGTCGGATTGCCTTGGTGCTCTCCACCGTTTTGCCCTTCTTGGCCGGTGGCTTGAGTCCGAGCATCGGGTGGGTGGTGAGCTTGCTGTCCCGGAGGTAGTAGTCGATCGCGCTGCGTAGGCATACGAAGACCTGGCGGATCGAGTCCGGGCCCAGCCCCTTGGCGGGGAGCGTCGTGTTGAAGAAGAGCCGGAGCTGGTCGTAGGTGAGGAGCCGCACGGGAGTCGTGCCGAAGGCCGGGAGCAGGTGATTCCTGATGCGGGCGTCGTACATGTGGATCGAGTTGGGAGCCAGCCCCTGGGTCTTGCGCTCCGCGAGCCAGTCGAGGAGGCAGTCCGCCACAGTGAGCAGAGCGATCCTAGGATCGGGGGGCAGGCTCTCGGCGGGTTCGAGTCCGTAGGCCACTCGGAGCTTCAGTATCTTGAGGTCGCGCCGCTCGATGGCTTCTCGCTCCGAGCGAGCCTGGGCCGTGACCTTCTGAGTGTTGGGCCCCAGTTCGATGGTCTTTGCCGCCCAGTAGTAGGTAGCCGTTGAGCCGTCTTTCCGAGTCCGCTGCACTGCGAAAACGGTGCCCTCGCCGTCGGCTCTCTTCTTTGGTCGCCTCTCGCCCTTGGGGCCATGCTTCTTCATCCCCGAGCGGTTGAGACGATCCATCTCGTCTTGGTCGAACTCATACACGATTCCGATGATCGTGAGATCAACTCACGAAGTCAACTCGCGCCGTGGTGTCACACCACGAAAAAACCGCATAGCCTCGCGAGATTTGACTTCTCAACGAGGCTATGCGGTTTCCTGGCGGTACCGGTGGGATTTGAACCCACGGTGGAGTTGCCCCCACACATGTTTTCGAGACATGATCCTTCGGCCGCTCGGACACGGTACCGGGAAAGAGTTTACACGATCCAGGAGGCCCGTGATGA
>Ga0265797_10010504_pt1 | contig 11786 bp, 9 predicted proteins | sample P2T30metagenome_FD_192433 | JGI IMG/M metagenome (GOLD analysis project Ga0265797, IMG submission 192433) | Plant litter microbial communities from East Loma Ridge, Irvine, California - P2 T30 | ecosystem: Environmental > Terrestrial > Plant litter > Unclassified | place: USA: California... | reverse complement strand
TCTTTGACCACCTAATGTATTCTTAATCCACCGGCTAAGCACAGCAGCATCAGCACTCTCCCGTTGACAAATACTCGCTCTCTTGCGCATACGAACATCAGCTTTGACAGCATCACCGCAAGCAAGACAGCACAACCAGCATACACTTCTGCACTTCTGCATAGAGCAGGCCTCTACCAGCAAACCCATGCCCAGCTTCAAAAGCTGCACTTCTGCTCGATCTTCCGCCAGCATACAGAGCCATCAGAGCCACACATCTTCCAACGCCATGTCTTTCAACCAGGACTTCGAGGCTGAGGTCAACAGCAACATGAACCCAAGCAGACAGTCCATCAGCAAAGACGTGAAGTGTCCGATTCCAACGTCTGCTCGCAACTCCTGCGAGGTCGACGACCACGAATTCAGCGAGAAGATGGCCATGAAGGACCAGCGCCAGCCGCCACCTCGCTTCTCTACCATCTTCGACACCAAGGGCCCAGCCACGCCAACTCGGGCATTCGAGAGTTACCCACAACCTCTCGTTCGCAAGGCCGGCATCTACATCGCCAAACCTCTCTTCTGGGCTTTGTTCGCAATCTTTCTCTTTGAGAGCGCGGTATTGTTCGCCTACACGGTCATCGGTCTTGTCAGCAACATGTCGTCGAAACTTGTCCACGTCAACGGTGCAGATACTGTGGTGGCGGGATGCGACTGCAACCCTCAGCCCATCAACATCTCACCGAACTTCTTCATGCAGGGGGGACCTCAGGCTTCTGTCGTGGATACCACTACTACGAGCACAACGGCGAGCACAACATTGACGACCTCGATCTCGTCTCCGAGTAGCTCCGCCAGCAAGGCCGTCAGCGCCGGCGTGTCTGAGCTTGCCGATATCATCAAAAATATTGGCACGGCGTCCACCAGCGAGTCGAGCACAAGCACTCACACGCCGACTACACGCGTTGTGACCGTCACTCCACCTGGACCGACCATCAATAGCACCACTGTTCTGACTGTCGATCCCTCCGGCAGCACCCTCCCACCGCGTCCCACCGTCACTTCGACCAAAGTCGTGGCTCCAGACGAGGCCAGTCCAACGCTGGACACCCGCGACGAGGCGACTTCACCTTCAGTGATCCCGACGATGTCTCTGTCCCTCAAATCCCACCAGGAGCTCGTCAGCAAGCCTACCCAGGAGACCGAGACTGCGCCAGCACCTAGCATTGAGCCAGCATCTTCGGAGCCGACTGAGACTGTAAGTACGCCCAGCACTACCATTGTAGAGCCCACGCCCACATCCACTTGCACCAAAAGCAACCACATGTGGGGCGCAAGCGGTCGGATTTGGGGTGGCGTTGTTTGCAAGTGATCGATCAGCATAGCTGACTTGTATAATATAGTCCGCTGGAACGCTTAAAGAGATCCTTCATGGACTTTACAGAGGTGGAGACTAGATCGTTGCGTACGAATCCGCTCACGTTTATGGATTTCCTTTTTCCCTCTCTCGGAAAACTTCCGATAGAGCTTGCATACGAAGACGTGCTTCTAGAGCACGTTGAATGAATCAAATCCTTTTTCACCACATTCGCAACTCTAGCAATCTTACTACTTTCACGCTCATATAGCCTCCGAATAATTTCTCCTATTGCCACTCCTGCAAATAACACAAGAACGCTTGTTACACTGTATGAAGAATTACCCGTACCACCCACTGACACTTAGCTATAAAACAAATAGACGTCTATCGCAATCGGGTTAGCCTGTTCCACAGGGCTCATCAGCTGAAAATACGGCAAATCATCCTTTGGACCTAAATATAAAGCCAAGTTGGTAGGGCTCGAACAAAAAATTCCGGACCAGGGTGTTCAGCTTAACTCCGTGGACAACTTCAGGTCAACGCGAAGCTGGGACAAGACTCCTTCTCGTATCTATCTTACACCTGAAAATGTTGCAGCACACAGCCTTCAGCTGATATTTGCTAATTTCAGCGCTTTTGTGCGCACAAGCCTGTGGTCGGGTAGGCTATGCGATGACTTTCAGCTGAGTCGATGGTATGGTATATACATATATATAAGTATCTACAGTATATTTACCAAAAGAACCCTCCATCATCACCACCATCAACCCATTCAATCCCACAAATCACCTTCTCCAACAACCCTCCCACCTCCCTCCAAAAATGCATTTCCCCACCACAACCGCCTTCCTCGCTCTCACGGCAGCAGCAACCCTCCCATCCACCCTCGCAGCCTCCTGCACCGGCTACCAAACCACGCCCTCCAACATCGCCGCCTGCGCCGACCAACTCGCCGCCCGTGGCTCCGAACTCTGCAAAGTCACAAGCGGCTTCACAACGACCTTCTGCGAGATTGGAGATGCTATGATCGTGGGTGTCGGGGTCGGGAGCCCAAGTGGTGTCGAGACCAGTTCGCCTTGGTGAGTTTTGTTTTATTATATAACGGCATCATGGTTTTAGCTGACCATTTTCCAACCAATAGTGTTGATATTGCGATTGCGGTTGGACATATTCTCGACCAGTGCACGCATGAAGTTGCGCCTTATGGGATGAAAGCTTCGGGCGAGGAGAAGGCGAACAGGAATGGGGATATTGTGGTGCATGCTGTGCTTAAGCAGTGATTGGCAATTGCAGCTTCGACTGTTGTCATCAGGACTTTCGTGTTTGCTCGTATACATAGACATATACATGGTGAGAGCGGAATGTCGCGATTAGGGTATGGGGTTAAGCCAAAGTCACGAAGTAAATGTACATCAAGATACACTTCCGTCTATGAACAAACGTACTCAGGACTTCACATGAGCTGCGAGGCATACTGAGAGTGCTGATTCTGTTGCCGGGATCCCATGGCAGCGCCCCATCAACCAGTCTGCACCTCACCAGACAGCCAAGCACGTTGCGAAAGCGCCTACCCACGCGGCATTGCAACCAAACGACGACCATGCATCACTGAACGAACGAGCACGAGGATAACAACTCTACAAGCATCGAAAGGCTTAACAGCACGACCTACGACACGAGAAAATTGCAAGGCATGCGATACAGCTCTTGACAAATGTCAACGGTCACTAGTAGTCATGACTACCTGTGCATCAAGAACCGCGAGGCCGAAGCCAACCCAGCCGTTAACGTCGACCTCGGCGGCGCCGCCCTCTCCCTCAAACCACGCGAAGCCTCACCCGAAGCCCAAGTCGAAGTCGACCTCGGCGGCGCCGGCCTTTCCATCAAGCGCAGCAGCGACGACGACCTCGACCTCGCTCCCTTGGAAGCCCTGGGCCCTCTCGGCGACGAACTCAGCGGCGTGGTCGATTCTCTCCCCGTGGACGTCTCGGTCGATGCGCCAGTGCTGCCGCGCGCGGATCGTGTGATTCTCGAGCCGGTGGTGCAGTATTCGTGATCGGAGGATAAAACGGATTTAGTCAAAACGGTTTTCTTTCTTGACCGTTCAAGACACATGCATGTAATGTAATCACGATAAACATGACTACCTGACCTTCACCACAAGTCCTAGGCATACAACCTGAGGTCCAGTGGAAAGTATCGCTTCCATTCCTCATCCGTGATTTGTCTATGCCATGCTTGCCATTTCTCGCTAATAAAAGCACTCGAAGCCAAACCCTATCGCAGACAAACGCTCTCCGTGAAAACTCCACGCAACCCGCACATATCGAAGAGTCTCGCGACTGAAGGGTATAGGGCTTGCGCGTACCATGTGTAGAAAGCAAAAAAGCAAAAACGCAAACATCAAACGCAAAGCTAATGCAAAACCTGACCGGGCGCCTTGAGGAACACCGCCGTGTCCATTTCATCCATTTCACTCTCTCATTCATGCATCCGTACCATCATTCAAACTCCATAACCCCAGGCACGCCTGCCTACCTGTCGCGAAAAAGAAAAGAAAAGGAAAAGAAAAAGGCTTACCATTTATGATCCAGACGAACGCCTGCGTTCGAAAAGGGTGTCGTTGATGGTGAGGTTCTTCCTGTCTTTTCGTCATTCCAGAATACAGCATGGATAGCGGTTCATCGCCACTCTCTCATGCTTTGGAGTATAGCTCATAACCAAATCAAGCCTTAGTCTTCTGGTTGAAGTAATCCGTCGGCGCGTTATCATTCGAGATCTTCGCCAAGCGACCCAGCACAGACAAGAGACCGGTCGTGCCCTGCGTAAGTGTCGACGCAGCCTCGGTGTTCCTCTTGCCGACCGAAACGGTGGAAACGCTGGCGATGGTATCCGCCTTGCCGAGCTCGTTGGCCCAGCGGAAAATGACCTCGTCTTCGCGGTCATCGCCAGCGACCATGAGGAAGTCTACAGGCGCCGCGTTCCCAGCTTCGTGTGATTTGCGCTGGTTGTTGAGGACCATCTCGGCGGCCTTGGCCTTGCTCTGGTCGACGGTCTCGATGAGGACGGCGTTGGCGATGGGAACGGCGCGGATGCCCATCTTGCTGCATGCGCCGTTAATGTGGTCTGAGCACTCGCCTGCAGTACGGGTGGCGGCCTCCTTGTCTTCGACACGGTTGAAGCGGAAGAACATGGAGCAGTGGCGCTCTTCGATGAAGCTGTGCTCCAGACGTTCCTGGTAGTACTTCAAGATGCCGCGGACAGCAGCCTTCCACTCGTACATGGCATCCTTGTCGGCGAATTCGGTCCAAGACTTGTTCTCGTTGCCGAACTCGCGCACGAAGCAGCCATTCTCGGCGATCAGTCCAACGTGAGGTACAGTGCGGAAGTCAGAAGCCAGTGACTCTGGCTTGCGACCGGACATGACGTAGACAAGGTTCTGAGGATCGGCGGTAAGCTCATTGAGGGCATCGAGCACGCGCTGGGGCGACGACAGAGGAATGCCAGAGCTGGTGCGGTGCGGCGCCAGAGTGCCCTCGTAATCGAGGAAGAACATACGCCTGGAGGAGGCCTTGTACTTATCGCTCAACTTCTGGACGGACAAGCGAGGCACAGATGCGACGTCGCGAGTACCGCGCTCATCATACACCCTCTCCAGGTAATCCGAGAGTGTGCTCGCCCAACGTCCTCCAGTCTGGTGGCGAACAATGTTGTACAGGCTGGTCCAGCGTTTCTCTTTCTCCTCAGCGCTCATCTCGAGGGCTTTCTTAATGGCCTGAGCTTGCTGCTGGTAGTCCCATGGGTTGACGATCAAAGGATGATCGTGGAATACGGAGGCACTGCCGGTGAATTCACTGAGGATCAGAGGAGCGTGCTTCTTCTGATCACGAGCTCCATCTTGGCAGGCAATGAACTCGTGGGCGGTAAGATTCATGCCGTCACGCAGCGGCGTAATCATCATAGTGTCGGCTACCGTCAGCAGCGCAAGGTACTGGGAGAACGCAATGTCCTGCTTGAGGAAGACCAGAGGCTGGTGTGCCAGTGTTGAGTGAACAGAGTCGATGCGAGTCACAATGTCAGAGACAGTCGCAAGAAGCTCGCTCTGCTCGCTCGTCGAAGTTGCCACCTGGATCATGACAACCTTCTCGCGCCATTCGGGGTACTTATTCAAGAAAAGCTCATACGCCAGGAGCTTCTGACGCACTCCGCGGATGTTGTCCAGCTGATCACGAGCGACGATGATGTGCTTACGCTTGTACTTCTTCTTGATCGCGGTGATCCACTCGGCGACCTCCTCGGCCTCACGGGCCTCGTTGGTGGCATCCAAGTTGATCCCAATCGGACAATCCATGACGTTCACGAAGTGATCTTCAAGCTGAACGCCCTCCACGGTTGTTTCGACGGTCAGAATGCGGCTGCATGTCTGCAGGAAGTGCTGAGAGTACTCGGCTGTCTGGAAGGCCACCAGGTTGGCACCGAGCATGCCCTCCAGAAGCTCGCGGCGCTTGGCGAGACAACGGAAAACTTCAGAAGAAGGGAATGCAGTGTGAAGGAAGAAGCCGATCTTGGCGTCTGCGATCTTTTTGCGGATCATGCCAGGTACAAGCAAGAGGTGGTAGTCGTGCACCCAGATTGTGTCACCTTTCTTGTATGTTGAGATGACCTTGTCGGCGAAAGCTTGGTTGAGGTTGACGTAGTAGTTCCATGAGTGATCGGCATAAGCCTTGCTCTTCGGGTGATCAGGAACCTGGTAGTGGAAGATCGGCCAGAGGATGGTCTTGCAGAAGTGAGAATAGTGTCCGTCAAGATCCTTGTCTTTCACAAACACGGCGGAAGCGTTGTGATCGTTGTGCAGCGTATCCTCGATGTCTTCCTTGACAGAATCAGGAATACTGTCAGTAGGAAAGCCAACGGTGCCAACCCAAGTAAGGTCGAACTCAGTCTTGGTGCTTGCCTCCCGAGCGGCGTTGGTTAGGCCGCCGTTTCCCTGAACTGCCGGCTCGACAGTCCAAGTCTTGGTGGCAAAGCTCCCGTCACCGGGACTACCAGTGCGTGACTGGGTGCGAGATCTGGGGGAGGCCTTGCGTGAGAACGCATGTTGACGCTGTAGCTCGTCGTACGCCCTTGAGAAATCAAGGATGGAGCCTGAAGGGAGAGGGCCAGCTCTCGATTTGGGCTGGTTGAAGATGGCCTGCTTGCCCCACTCGGGTAGGTGCACATCACTGCGCATTAAGCGGCCACCAGGGGTGCCGACAGCCAGCTGTGATAGGTTCTTCTGCGTCTCGGGTCCGAAAAGCTGTTCGGCATCGTTGGTGCCAGGAGTACGGGGAGGCGTGTCTTTGATGAGTAGACTGGGTGCGCTAGTGTGAGAAGGAAGGTCGTAACTTGAGCTCTTGTTGCTGCTCACGCGAGGTGGCGGACTGGGGCGACGCGACTGTTGATTCTCCTGGAAGTCGATGGTGACTGGCAGGAAGCTGCATGTCTTTGTCAGCGAAGGCTTTTGTTTAGGTTGCGCGATGCGTCTGCGAGGAACTTACAGCTGGACAGAGTGTGTGGTTGCCATTGTGGCGGGTGATGCTGATCACGCGAAATGGCCTGCAATTGCAATTTCCTCGCGACACGGTCGATGGAGGAGAGGCGCCAATGTTGATGTCGATGGCGAGTCTCAGAAAAAGTGATGAGGTTGACGTGGTTGTGGTGGTGTTGCGGAGAGTCTGGGGTCAGCGCAAGTGAAAGGCGCAGGAGCAGGAGCAGGTCGCAGTAGTCAAGTACTCGCAGTAAATGAGGAAAGCGCGAGCGCGCGCGGTCGACGTTCAGTGCTGGCGTGCAGACTAGAGGTGGTGTTTGCGTGGGGATGTGCAAACAAACTCGTCACTTGCAGGGATGGTGCTGGATGCAATGTATTGGTGGGTGGATGTTGAGGGCGCGACAGCAGCGGCGAGCGAGAAGTAGGTAATTGCTCAGTCAGTGTGAGGTCACCGAGCACGAGCCTTGCACGTGGAGAGTGAGTGCGCGTTGGGAGGCAGTGAAGTGGGAAGTACGGTGGGAGTAGTGGTGGCACGTGGGAATCGCGCGATGCAGGTGTTGGCAGGGCGTGGGAGTCAAGTATAAGGGCGGGCCTGTCGGTGGTGCTGTTGCTCTGCGTGGAAACAGCGGTGATATTCTCGAAAAGTCTCACAGGGCTACGAACGCCGCCCATCACAAGCAGCAGGGATATTGTACGCGACTCCTTCGCCGCACAAACATGGCATGGCATGTGGAGGAAGGCGTGCGTGCTCAATTACTCTTCACCCGAACTCCCCGTGGCACGCCTCAATGCCATAGGGCAAGCCCAACAGTAACACCTCACGCTTGCGTATCACCAAGTTGTCAAGGCGTATAAAAAAAACATGCCCAAGCAGGTAAAAAGAACGTCACTCTTGCCATTTAGTGACCTGCACTAGGTCCGGCAAGCCTCTTCTAGCGCCAGTTCCTTCCTGCATCCGCCTTCCGAAACGAAGAACACCCACCCGCCCGAATCGGGACATCGAGGCATGTCGCGACTGAAGATCGGCTGATTGCTATCTTGCGTTCCAGGCGCTCGACCAACAATTTCAAGGAACAAAATGATTGCGCTTATCTGACGGCTTCACGAGAATCCTTCAACCAGCATTGCCGTTCAGCCATCCGGACCGAAGCTCCGATTACCGTGCCTGCCTGTCACAGAATCGGCAAGTTTCTTTGACGTGTACCTCTCGAAAGCCGTCGACCACGCCATGACTCGCGTCAATATCTCGACATCGGCTTCTGGCATCTTCTACCAATCTGCACGCGCAAGCTAGAGTACACGGCTGCGTGCAAGGAGACCACTGACCGCACGACTGGAGAGCATCCCTCATGAATAGAAAAAGAAGCACAGTAGCTTATCCACTCAGCCAAAACAAATCGTCACAGTGATCATCCAACCGCCTGGCAATTCAAATCCACGTCATGCACGAGTCTGACGAGAATCTTGTACAACACACTCGGCAACCTGCATCGCGAACCAGCATGTCAATCCTTACACGTCGACTTTGCTCTACTAATGCATCATCTGGAAACCTATTACCATCGATTCACTCGACCCATCATAACTGACGAGCAATCAATCCATTCCTCAACAGCCAGATCGACGCCCATCATGTCGTTCTAGCACCTCAAAACAACTGACCTTCGGCTTGAACTGGATTCAAAAATCACCACGTCCCATTCTTCACTCTACCGGAAACGGTAAAAAGTTGAAAAAGGTTGAAGAGTCAAGACCAATCTATACGTTTCGAATCGAATTAGAAGTTATCAAAAAAAAGCAAGAACCGTCAATCTTCTAACCGTTCATTCACTCCAGGACTCGCCCATTCAAGTGAGACCAAAAAAGGGAGGGAGAAAAAAAAAAGTAAAGGCAGCTCAAAACACAAAAGCAAGCCCAGCAAAAAGCAAACGAATAGCAGGAAAAAAACGACGTTATGGGTATATACCGTAAGACGACGCAGAAACGAAAACAAGCAACGCAAACAAGAGCAAGGTTAAAAGAGAAGAAAAGCAGTCATGCATTCGCACGGCTAGTAAAGAAGAAGAGCAGGAGTCATGCTGAGAAAAGTATGGAGAGGGAAAATATCACAACAGAGCCCTGAGCGTCGTTGAAAGCGAAGCTCGAGGGCGAGCAGGATAGGATAGGCAGGATGAGGAAAACGGCGTTCTATTGTGTAACAGTAGCGTAGCGTACCTCCGTAGCTTCGGCGCGGGTGCGTGCGTGCGGAGAGGAAGAGGTGAGATGAGATAATCGATCGGCAGCACCCCTCTCGTGCGCTTGCTTCGGCGGGAGTTTCGGCCAAATGATACTCGACTCTCGACACTCGATGCTGAAAGGTAAGGTAAAAGTAGTGGTGAGGTGTATGCACGGCAAAATGTAGCGGGAGAAAAAGGATGGATGTATGTTTGGGAGAAGAACGCTCGTCGTGTCGTCGTGATTGATGTGTATATTTCGAAACTCGGGTGCGGCTATTAGAGGTTGGTTGGTTGTTGTATGTGAGAAACAGCTTGCAGCTCGAGAGTGTAGTTCGACCGGCCGATTGATCGATCGCCTCTTTCGCCTGCTAACAGAAAGCGGGACCTTCCAGTCCATAGGCAAACTTGATAAAGTAATATCACTTGTGTGAAGTGAATCTGCCTCGCTAGGCTCACTCAGCCGCGCGCACAGTGGCGACACTATCCTCGGAGCTCTCGGAGTATGATCGCGCTTGCATGGCTTCCGCGGCTTTCTGTTGGGCGACGACCTCGCGAGCATAAAATTCGACCAGCATCGTGCCATAAGCTTCGATCTCTTCGACGGGTACACTAAGCCGGAAGTCGTTCAGAAGCAGAAATTGGAGTTCCAGGTGGTTAAGCTCTGGGAGTGGCAATCCGCCGACCTAAAAAAGAGTGTTAGCCACGCTCATCGACACGGTCACGTCAAAGACCTTACCTTTGCGTATCTCGAGTTTGTGTAAAATATGTCCGAGAAGAACTTGCTGGCACAAGTGACACCAGCAATGACCAGTCTGTGAATGTTGAAGCTGTCTACCACGAAAAAGTGAGACAGATTGTAGGGATCGATGCCCGACGCGTCGGATGGTGAATCAGGCTGCTGAGGTCTACTGTGAGGTGTCCCAGGAACGCCAGTCTGAACCGGCTTCTCCATGCCACCCGAAGCGGGAGGTGTTGCGGTCTGCCCACCCGAGGTAGATGTGGGTACGATGCCTTCCATCTGATCTGTGTCCGCGGACTCGAGCGAATCATCCGAGTTGCGGCGACTCTTGTTCTTCTGGAAAGCTTGCGCATTCGCTTCTCTGAGACTCTGCATCGGACCAGCGTTCACGCGTTCTGTCATGCGATCAAAGTAGACCAACAAAGACAGGAAAACTTCATAGCTGGTAGGACAATACTTATTGATCCTTGTGAGATAGCTCAGGATGGTTATGCTTGGAACGTTCTTTCCGTGGAACGCCACGACACTGCTAGTCTGCGGGCTGAGGTGCATTGCGCCGTCCAGCGACGGCGGCTGTCGGTGTAGGTGTTCGTGTTGTTGATCGTTGGTCGTCGTAATCTTCGTCAACAGGCCGGCCACCATTTCAATGATGTGCTCGACCTTCATTTCGCTGATCTCGTATTGGGGACTGTCGTCTGCTCCTCGTGATCGAGAGCGACTGCGGCTTCGTATTTCGGAAAATGCACCCATGTCTTCGGTCGCGAAGCTTTGAATATGTTCCAAGTCCCGCACTTTAATCTTCCTGCGCGCAGGTCGTGCATCAGCAGCATTAAGCTGAGCATTTGGTGTGGGAGCATCGCTAGGTGGTGCCGCTCTTGCGCCTAGACTAGGGCTTGCGGGTGGTTGTGGTGCACTGTTGACGTGCAAATGTGAAGGTGTAGCATCGCTTCGTTGAGCATTATGAGCCGCGGAGGCAGTCGGTGTCCTCTGTGACATCGACGCGGTATGCCGGGACGGAGTCCGGTGTCGTTTCGGCGGGTCGGGGCTGGTGGAGAGATTGCACGATCGAGTCGGCGGAGGGTCGTGGTAGGTTTGTTGGGAGTGGGCGTGGGTCGGGTTCTGGCCGAAGAAAGAGTTTACCGCGTCGATTACGACCGAGCCCATAGTAGCTCCTAGGCCGTTGCTGGCAAAGATGCTGTCTGAAGAGGGAGATAGTGGTTAGTTTTTGCTGTCTGCTAGGAAGAGCCCGACAAGTGTGCTGTATATAGCGAAAGAAAGGTCCAAGGCGAAGTGTAGCAGTCGACGTGTCCAGGCGTGGTGGAAGACAGTATAGTGTAGCCGCAGGGAAAGGACAGGCGTGAGGCTTCGCGGGCATGTGAAAGTGACTGGCCCTCGGGTTCCTGCACGCCAGACGCTGGACGTGGTGGGGCAGGACGATCTGGCGGGCAGGTATCGGTGGGAAGCGAGCTTAGGACAGAGAGGCAGTGCGGCGCAGCACAGCACAGGGCGGAGTAGTAGTAGTGGTAGTAGAGCGGAGCGGAGCGCTGTAGCAGGTGGAGAGCGACGGCGAGGCGGTGTCGGTGACGAGTAAGGTGGTGGTAGTTCGTCAGGCTGCAGACGCGGGCGGCAGCAAGAGAGATGATGGTGGGCCAGTGCAGGCGCGCGCGCGATAGGCGCTTGCAACCGAGAGAATAGCAGCCAGCAGAGAGCGAGAGAGAGAGGCACAGCACATCAGACCGCAGCAGCGATAAGGGAAAGTGAGGTAACACAGAAAGATAATCGCCAGAAGAGAAAGACGCCGTTTGGCAACTCACCTGCATGCCAGATATGGAGATGGAGAGGGAGAGCAGTGTAATCCCGCCTGCGCCGTACTCAAACCAAATTGGACAGCGCGTGTCGTGTTGTCGTGTCTTCTGTGTCGTCGTCCTCGTGCTCGTCTTCTTCTTCCTGCAGGCAGCGTCGTCGTTC
>Ga0265797_10010503_pt1 | contig 11786 bp, 7 predicted proteins | sample P2T30metagenome_FD_192433 | JGI IMG/M metagenome (GOLD analysis project Ga0265797, IMG submission 192433) | Plant litter microbial communities from East Loma Ridge, Irvine, California - P2 T30 | ecosystem: Environmental > Terrestrial > Plant litter > Unclassified | place: USA: California... | reverse complement strand
CACCGCTACCTGTTAATTGCGGAGGAATGGACATGGTAGACGTGTTTGGCTTCTCGGTTTCATTGGGGTAGATGTTGGCGCTCTGGCCGTTCTTGGTGTAAGATCCATTGACGAGGTTTACGTCTACACCTCCAGAGTGGTACTCTCCTGCCGAGACAGTTCCGTAAGATCCATCGGGGAACTGGAAGTTGGTAGTGAATTTGTCGTAGCACATTGGGATGTTGAGGTTCTCGACGTTGATACAGTCGAGGCTTTTGCGGCAGCAGAAGCCCTCGGCACGGGTGTGGACAGTTCTCTTGTTGAAAGAAATGTCCTTGATGGAAGAGAGGATATCGGTGTATAGCGAGCTCAGCTGCGTGCCGACTGCTGGTGGGGTCAAGCCTGAGGCTCCTTTCGGCTGGCAGGGCTCGCAAGGGTCGTCGCTCGTGGACTTTTGCATAGAATTAAAAGGCGACGCAGTTGCGACTACGGCAAGGGCGAGAGATAAGAATTTGAGCGACATCTCCAACGGTTACTGATATTCGTCGTGATAGAGTTGGGATTGAGCGGTGATTATGGATATTACACGTCGTGGTACTATGTGACTGACAATTATCAAGGTAGGGAGTGAATGGCAAGCGCAAGCGAGCGTGTGTAGAAAGTGAGTGACAGAAGTGAGGGGATAATGCAAATGCAGGTGGAAGGGAAGCCTCGATCCTATATACAGCATCCACACACCCAATATCGCATGTACTAACAAGGTTTAAGCAGGCTTCGCTTGTGCTGCGTTGAGCTAGCCAACAGGTACGATGCGCTTTTTACTGAACGACCGGCACGCCACCATACGATAGGATAATTACCATGCGACCGGGATCAATCTTCACTCGACGAGGAAAATTCAGGCGTTCAGTTTAATGCACATGGCCCGGAGACGGCCCTCGCAAGGATTGATTGCGCACTCACCTAAACTTCTCCGCCCAGCCTCTGCCAATGGAAACAGCATGGCAACTAGGAGGGCAGGCAGCTATGGTAAAGCCGCAAGCGACTGACGGCTTGGTACGATGCCGCTAATGACTTGAGCGGAGCAAGTCGTGTGATTTGACAGATCCACAGTCCTGCAACTCCCAACCGAAGCGTGCACAGCATGAACAGCGCTCTCCAACCAGCCAAGGCCATGGAGAAGAGAGACAGACAGGCAAACAGTCAGCATCAGATGCAAGATGACACGAGATTTCAGTGTCAGTCCCGTTCCTTTTTGTTTTCTACCAAATAACACCCTGGGTCAACACGTACTTTTGTCAAAGAAAAATAACGTACCATCGAACGTCAAGCCGGACGCCCCTCCCCGACCCAAACTTTTCTTGCGTGCTAACACGCGACGGTTTTGGCGACGCCGGTGATCATGCCCCTAGAGAGCAATAGTCCGGAAGCAAAGCATAAAGACATTGCCGGCAGACGGCTCGGCATCCCCGCTCGAGCCTTACCTTGAATCCTGCATCCTGCAACCCTCCCCATCCACGTGCTAGCATGCGAGCACTGAAGCAGCTTACTGTAAGGCAGGTCTAGAAAACCCGAATACCATACTATTTTCTGGAGATGCAAAAGAAGAAATTCCACCACGATTCTCGCCTTCTTCTCGCAGGACCTTCAAAGAAGTCGAGTAAGGAACAACACGAAATTGAAAAAAATCAGAATCTAATAGTCCTAGTCCCGAGCATCCCGGTAGCTAAACTAGCTCCCTCGTCTGCGATTTCCATTGAGCAGAGAAGAAAAAAATCGCACTGCAGACTCCACTCACCCACTCACACTCACCTACTGGCCCGACAGCAAAGTGTGTGCTGCAAAAGGACTTGGCTCGACTCCACCCCATCCCCCCTTGATTTTGGTCTTGGGGTCCTAGGTATCGTGGCAGTCACGGTCGCATGTGCATTGTTGTTGTCGTTTTGTTTCTTTTTGGTTCGTGGGTCCCTTGGTACTTTTAGGTACCCCACACACCAACAACCACTACACTATAAACGTGCATGCAGATGTAACCAAAAATAACCCTTTCTCGACAATGCGCATAAGGTCAGTTTTTTGTGTGTGTTCTTTTTGAGGTGCAAGAACAGTGTTTGTAGGGGAGGTGATGGGTGCGGTATGTTTCGTCCTTTGCTGTTGCAATCAGGGCTGGTTGAACTGCCTGCTTCGTTGGAAGAGTGGAAAGTATTCTCGTATACGCCATTCATGTTGTTTTGTAACCAAAGGTGATATGCAGGTATATTGAACAACGATTTAGGGTTTGAGGAAACTGGGTTCGGCTGATTTAGTAGCGGAACCGTCGATTCGGAGTTGGAGAGTTGGTGGGGGCGTATCTGGGCTAGGAGTGGGGATCTGGTATGGAGCTCGATGAGAGGGTTCTATCGATGCACACGGAGGTAGGCTTATGGAGAGGTTTGTAAATAGAGGGTGTGATAGTAGCGAGTTTAGTCTCTGTTCATGAGCACCAGTATTATCCGTCTGCGTGTGCGGTGCATGGCTTTTGCTAGAAAAGTTCGTCTACGCCGGCGGGATTCAGCTGATGATCACTCTATTCATGCGAACCTGTAGGTTGTCACGAAAGGTCCGATGCGGAACTAGTATTTCTGTAAGTCTGGCAGTGCTGATCGACTTCCGACACTTGTGTAATTAGCGAAACTATGACAAAAGTCGGTGTTGAACTTGATGTTTGGTAAAGCGTAAAGCGTAAAATTGTTACTTAATCAAATCCGAGAGACCTACTCGTAATTCTCTATTCCATCGACTTACTAGTCTACTCCTCTCTGCTTACACTGCCCGGATAACAGCCTCCCCCTCCCTCACAATCGGCATATTTAGTCATACGGCCGGTAGATGAATATGTCCCGCTACGTCCACTCGTCTTCGCAGTCCAATCAGTTTACTGTGTACGCGACCAGTAAGGACATCCTGTCTGGATAAAGAGCCCTAGGTGCTGTGACATGCGACAATGTAATGGCTGTTATGCAAACCGAACTGCTAATTGCAAAGCGTATGACGAGTATTCCGGTCACCGAATCATTGAAGTGAGCTCTGCCGCTACAGCTATATGGCGATGCATTACTACAAGGCCGAGTGCCGTGTGCACCTGTGGTGGATGCTTGAGGAGGGCCTATTCTCTTTGTGTCGTGATGTAAGCGTGCGCTTTGCTAGACACCTGAGATACTGAAAGTGAAAAGGTTCGTACCATCAGACTGTTCCTACATGAAAGAGGAAGGCTGGCATGGTCAAGGAGATGACGAGGTTAAAGGCGGTTCTCCATAGCATGGGGATTTGTCGACTCCTCGGTATGCATGTTCAGTAATTGTTGCTGGGCGGTGGGCTATCGCAATGGCATATGAAATCAACACTGCTGGTTCCTACTCTTACAAGCATGTCAAATGTGATGCTGGCGGGTTGGACCCAATCGAAGTGGAGTGGGACCTTGACGGTCGTTGGTGATGTGCGTGCGGGCTTGAATCAGGGGACCGCGGCGGGAAGCGGCGCGAACTTATGCAGCTGCAGGGCTCTTCAGGCACTTCAGCTCGGTCCTTGGAGAAGGCATCCGATCTCATCAATTGTGCTTCTTTGTGCGCGTTATACATTTAATCACCAGCAGCTGCTCTTGGGCGGTCTACCATCATTACCAGGCGCCCCCAGGACTGGCATGCTGCTTGGCCGAGCCTTACTCGCTGGCTGCAAACGAAGTTTCTTTGCAACACCTTCACTGCGCACCCTACTGTCGCCAGTATCGCGACCGCCCTTTCTGCTCCGCACAAGATACCCTACACGGCTACCTGAGCCTAGCGCAATCTACGGCAGCAAACACTCCCTACACACGGATACGTGTACAAATACTCCGCCGTCAATGGAACAGAATGGCACAACCAAACGCAAGCAACCGCCAACCTCGCCCTCAACCGACCGCCCCTTGAAGCAGATCAAGCCCGAGATGGAGTCACATACCTCTAATGGTGTCATGGCACATTCGCCCGATGAGGAGGCCATGGACGACGCGCGCAGTGAATACAGCGTACTCGATGACGTACCCTCGTCGGCACACATGGCGGCCGTCGCCAGCCAGGACACGGCCGAGTGGCAGCGGACAATAGAAAACGTGGTCAAGAGCGTCGTCTCGATCCACTTCTGCCAGACATGCTCTTTTGACACGGACGCGGCCGTCAGCTCAGAGGCGACGGGCTTCGTCGTCGACGCGGAAAAGGGCTACATCCTCACCAACAGGCACGTGGTCGGCGCCGGCCCCTTCATCGGATACTGCATCTTCGATAACCACGAGGAGTGTGACGTCCATCCCGTCTACCGCGACCCCGTCCACGACTTTGGCATTCTGCGCTTCGATCCCAGCAAGATCAAGTACATGCCTGTCACCGCCCTCAAGCTCCGCCCGGACAACGCCAAGGTCGGCGTCGAGATCCGCGTGGTCGGCAACGACGCCGGAGAGAAGCTCAGTATCCTGTCCGGTGTCATCAGTCGGCTGGATCGTAATGCACCCGAATACGGCGAGGGCTACTCGGACTTCAACACAAACTACATCCAGGCCGCAGCTGCAGCCAGTGGAGGATCTTCTGGCAGTCCGGTCGTGGACCGCGATGGATTCGCAGTCGCGCTGCAGGCGGGTGGACGTGCCGATGGTGCTGCGACCGACTACTTCCTTCCCCTAGACCGGCCGCTACGAGCTCTGGAGCTCATCCGCCAGGGCGAGCACGTCTCACGAGGCACCATTCAAACCCAGTGGATATTGAAGCCGTTCGATGAGTGCCGTAGACTAGGCCTCTCGCCTGCCCTGGAAAAGGATATTCGTACAAAGTTCCCCAAGGAAACAGGCATGCTGGTCGCCGAGGTGGTGCTCCCACAAGGACCTGCGTCTACCAAGATCGAGGAAGGCGATTTGCTGTTGCGCGTCAACGGAGAGCTGCTCACCCAATTTGTCCGTCTTGATGCGATTCTGGATGACCACGTCGGCAAGACAATCTCTGTGACGATACAACGCGCAGGCGAGAACATGGACGTCGAGCTGGACGTAGGCGATCTCCATGCCATTACACCTGACAAGTTCGTTTCTGTCGCAGGTGCCTCGTTCCACGATCTCTCATACCAACAAGCCCGGCTCTATGCCATCTCGCTCAAGGGCGCAGGCGTATACGTCTGCGAGGCAGCGGGCTCCTTCAGATTCGCTGACGGCTACACATCAGGCTGGCTAATACAAGAGGTTGACAACCAACCCACCCCAGACTTAGACACGTTCATCGAAGTCATGAAAAAGATTCCCGATCGTAAGCGTGTGGTCATGATGTACAAGCATCTGCGCGACTTGCATACTGCAAACACTAGTATCACTGCTGTGGACAGGCATTGGCATGCAAAGATTCGAGTAGCAACACGCAATGACACGACCGGCCTGTGGGACTTCAAGCCCCTTGCTGATGCCATTCCCCCTGTGCCTCCAGTCCCGCGCCGTGCGAACTTCGTCAAGATGAGCTCCAGCTACCCCGAGGCAGTGGATATTGTTCGTAGTTTCGTGCGCGTGCATGTCTCCATGCCCATTAAGCTTGACGGCTTCCCCAAGATGAACAAGCAGGGCTACGGGCTTGTTGTTGATGCTGAGCAGGGTCTTGTCCTTGTCTCGCGAGCTATTCTGCCATATGACCTATGCGACATATCATTGATCATTGCCGATAGCATCTTCGTGGACGCCAAGGTTGTCTTCATGCACCCATTGCAGAACTATGCCATTGTCAAGTATGATGCTTCGCTTGTCAATGCGCCCGTCAAGACGCCCAAGTTCGCAAGCGACTTTATCAAAAAGGGCGCCGAGACCATCTTCTTCGGCATCAACCAGAACTTCCGGCCAGTTGTAGCAAAGACTGTAGTCACTGATATCACCACAGTGGCCATTCCCGCTAGTGCAATCACACCACGGTACCGTGCAACCAACTTTGACGCCATCACCGTCGATACCAACCAGGCCTCACATAGCGGCTCTGGTGTGCTCATTGCTGAAGATGGAACTGTGCAGGCCCTCTGGCTCTCATACCTGGGCGAGCGAACATCGCACAGCGGCAAGGACGTAGAGTACCACCTTGGTCTTGCCACGCCCAACCTCCTCCCAGTACTCAACGAGATTCGGGGCGGTAAGACACCCAAGCTCCGCATCTTGAATGTCGAGTTTCAGACAGTCCAGATGAGCCAAGCCCGTGTCATGGGCGTCTCAGAAGAATGGATAGAAAAGACCGAGACAGCTGACCCAGAACGCCATCAACTCTTCATGGTGCGGAAGGTTGACTCGGGTCATGGTGACGGTCTCAATGAGGGTGACGTGCTACTGACGCTAAACGGTAAGCTGGTCACTCGTTCGCCTGACCTAGATGTCATGTACAACAACGAGTTCCTGGATGCAGTGGTCGTGCGTAAGCGCGAAGAGAAGACTATCAAGGTGTCGACAGTCGCGACAGAAGATCTCGAGACAGACCGCTTGGTCAGCTTCTGTGGCGCCACTTTCCACCGCCCGCATCAAGCTGTGCGCCAGCAGATTAGCAAGATCCACTCGGATGTCTACATCTCTTCGCGCGCTCGTGGATCGCCGGCGTATATGTATGGAGTAAGTGCTCTTTTTTTTGAACCATAGTTTCACCTCCAATTTACTAACTATCCCACAGCTCGCTCCTACAAACTTTGTCACGCACGTGAACAATGTCCCCACTCCCAACCTTTCTGCTTTCCTCACCGAAATCAAGAAGATCAAGGACAACGAGTACTTCCGCATGAAAGTCATGACGTTCGATAACGTGCCATGGGTCGCGACTATGAAGAAGAACGAGCACTACTTCCCAACTATCGAGCACATCAAGGATGCTTCTGAGCCGCTGGGCTGGAAGAAGATCATACACGAGTGCGAAGCGGGAGGGGCGAAGGATATGATGGGTCCCGATGAACTAGAGGCTGATGCGGGGGAGGAGTAGATGTGTTCCATAAACCTGGCTTGTATATCCTTTTAGATAGCCTCATAGACGGAATGCGATCTCGGTACAAATTATCCGGCCCACTATGCAGATTTAGTGCATGTAACCACCTGCAGCCAACGACGTTCTATGATTGCAACAGAGTAAACTCCTAGCGAAAGACTCTACAATTACGATGACAGTATTACCGCTCTTATAGCACATCTCAAAACCAAGCGTGAAAGTCCTCCATCTGGAGCCGCAGTGGTAAGATGCCGTACACTTGGTGCGTAATGGTTCATGTCTGGGTGACGACAGCTGCAGGGTTCCCGCTGTTCCATCAATGGTTCGAGTCGTGGTCCGTGCGCGGGCTGATTAATCGCTCTCGGTCCCTTCTCCTCTTGTCATTTAACACTCCCTCTCACCTGAGCGCCACGTTCCACGCAACCACATCACGACCCATTATGACTTCGTCAATCTTCTACAAGTTCAAGAACTCTAGAGACAGCGAGCGCATAGTTTTTAACGGCACAGATTTGAGCGTATGGGAGCTCAAGAAGGAAATCATCAGCGCGAGCGGGCTCGGTGATGGGACTGACTTCAACCTCCACATCTTCCCTCAAGATGACCCCAACGCTGAATACAAAGACGACACGACTCTCATCCCCCGCTCATCCACCGTCGTAGCGATACGCCGGCCAGCACCCCGAGGACAGGGCAGAGCTGCTCGGTATGTCACGGGCAAACCGCCGGTGCGAGCCATCACAACGCAAAGCAAGCCTGCGCAGCCTGTACCACCAACCAACAATGCGACACCAGAAGACGCAGAGGCAGCCTTCTTGGCCGAGTCAGCCATGGCCTGGGACGCCCAGAAGGAAGCTCTCTCACACGCGAAACCCGTGTACCGCAAAAACAACACCAAGAACGTCGTTGTCCCCTCACATCCTCCGCCACCTGGCTACGTTTGCCGCCGCTGCAACATCAAGGGCCACTGGATCCAAGCATGCCCCACCAACGACGACCCCGATTTTAAGCCTGTGTTCCAAGCCAAGCGCACGACCGGTATACCACAGTCATTCCTCAAGAAGGTGGAGAAGCCGGTCGATGAAGAGGCGGCAAAGGGTGTCATGCTCAACGCCGACGGTGAATACGTACAGGTGATGACGGACACAAAGACATGGGACAAATTCCAGGAGAAAACAAACGCATCACGTGCGCGTGCTGCAAGCGCCGACGCGGCCAGCAAAGAGCTCCGCGACCGCGGGCTTGAATGCCCGATTGACAACCAGAGATTCGTCGACCCAGTCAAGACACCATGTTGTGGTAAGACATACTGTCGCGAGTGCATTGACAACGCGCTAGCAGATGGAGATTTGGTTTGTCCCAACTGTGCAAAGGAGGATGTTCTGATGGATGATCTCATTGCCGACGATGATATGGTCAAGTCTCTCAAGGCATATGACGCAGAAAAGGCAGCAGAGAAGGAGAAGGCAGCAAAGGCAGCAGTTGCTTCAACAAATGAATCAGTTTCTATATCTCATGCTACTGACAACGCATCTCCTCCTGTCGAAAATGAGACTACAAATACTACTAGTACTGCTACTGCTACTGCTACTACTACTACTACTACTACTACTACCACTGCGCCGGTGGCGGAGGAAACCTCCGATACTGACTCTACGTCTTCCAAGAAGCGCAAGCAGCCTCCGACAGATATCAAACCACCTACGGCACCAAAAGCAATGCGTCAAGCAGCCGACCCTGCGTCGAAGATGGAGCAGGACTTCATCCAACAAATGGAAATGCTAAAGAACGCGCCCATGGGAGCCATGGGCATGCCAATGAATATGAACATGCCTATGCCCATGCCTATGCCCATGCAGATGCAGATGCAGATGCCGAATCAGATGGGCTTCCAAAACGGGTACCCCATGGGCTTTGGACAGAACCAACAACAAGCACAAGGAGGTCAGCAACAGTGGTTTCCTCAGCAAAACTTTGGCTACGGTCAGCAACAACAGTATGGTCAGCAATATGGCCAGCAGCAACAACAACACAACCAGCAATTCGGATGGGGTGGTCAGGGACAGTGGGGCGGACAAGGGCAGCAAGACAATAATGATGCATATGACAGGCAGCCGGTCAACCCTCGTGGCCGAAACAGGAGGTCTCGTGCGCCGGACTTTCGCTACTTGTAAGCGTTGGCACAGGCAGCTATCTGGGCAGCGTTTTTTTGTCATATGGGGTTTCATTCTGTGCATTGTAGGGATACGGACGGGTCAGCGGCATCATGGGATCAAGTCTTTTCAGCGTTTGTCGGTTGTTGCATTTGGCATGCATTGTACGCATCAGTTCCGCGTAGTTGAAGTAAATTATGAATGCATCACATGAACGGAAAAAAAAAGTTCCGTGTTCAGCTTGAAATCTAATCCAAGGCGACGCAGGTGAAGCGTGGGAAGCGGAGACGTGAGGTGCGCGGTTGTTCGGCGAAGATCAGCCTCGGCTTGCTGAATAGCCAGCCGAGCGCTGGGCCGACGTAGGCGCGCAGCTGTTCGGAGCACTGGAATTCTCACATGCCTACACTATATTCGCTCTCTCCCACTTTGCACGCAATATTTGCCCTCAGCTCTGGCCGTAGCTGTAATCGCGTAATTCGTTGTTTGCTTCACACAGCTTTGTTAAGCCTCACAATACCTTGAGCCTGCACAATCGATCATCGGAGCAGTTAACACGCCCCCACTAGACCCCCCCCACCATGTCGAGCACGACAGACGCTGTGATCGAGAAGCTGCCTTCGACAGCTGAGCTCAAGGAAGATGTCAAGGTAGCGTCCAAGTCTTCGCTACAGTCGCTGCGAGCGCTGGTAGCTGGAGGTGTGGGCGGTATTTGCGCCGTTGTTGTGGGCCATCCGTTCGATCTGGTCAAGGTGCGCATGCAGACGGCAGAAAAGGGCGTATACAGCGGCGCCATGGATGTTGTGAGGAAAACGATTGCAAAAGAAGGACTGGCCAGGGGGTTGTATGCAGGTGTCTCTGCTCCTCTTGTTGGCGTAACGCCCATGTGTGAGTTAACCCCCCAGGCCGAGCACAACATAGCAACTGACGGTGAATAGTCGCCGTATCTTTCTGGGGTTACGATCTCGGTAAGCAGCTGGTCTCGAGCGTTTCAAAGGTCGAGAACAACCAGTACAGCGTCGCCCAAATCTCTGCCGCCGGCTTCTTCAGCGCCATTCCCATGACCATCATCACAGCCCCGTTTGAGCGCGTAAAGGTGCTACTACAGATTCAGGGTCAAAAGACACTAGCCCCTGGCGAGAAGCCCAGGTACTCTGGCGGCCTCGATGTCGTAAAGCAACTGTACAAGGAGGGTGGCATTCGCTCAGTGTACCGTGGGTCTGCCATGACACTGGCGCGTGACGGACCAGGCTCAGCACTCTACTTCGCCACATACGAGACGTTCAAGCGAAATCTGACACCCAAAGACCCAGTGACGGGTCAGCCCGGATCGCTGAGTATGGGAGCCGTCATGGTGGCCGGTGGTGCTGCTGGTGTGGCCATGTGGATACCCGTCTTTCCCGTTGACACAATCAAGTCCCGGTTGCAGAGCGCCGAGGGCCGACCGACGATAGGTGGAACCGTCAGAGGCATTTATGCGAGCGGTGGTATCAAGGCCTTTTTCCCTGGCATTGGCCCGGCCATGGCACGAGCAGTACCTGCCAACGCTGCCACATTTGCTGGTGTAGAGCTTGCCCAAAAGGCAATGACTAAGATGTTCGACCGCGACGGCGAGTAAGCCCTGCCTGAATCGTCACACCAATTCCCCACAAACGACGCTTTTCTTTATGGTCATCTATGTCTAATGTTGATTCGACGAGTTGGTGGCATTGCATATGGCGTTCTTAGCTCCGCCTGTGGGCGCATGTATAGAGTAAGGGGCTCTCTAGATAGGTTTGTCCTTTTGAATAGATACTATTTCTGTCCACCATGATGACCTTCTGTTTTCTTTGTACGGATTGAACAGCACGTGTTGGCCTCTGCAAGGGGGGACCAATGGAATGCGGCTACGACTGTAGACTCATCCACCTGATTGCGTACAGACATTCCATCCTCTTTCCGTATTTACCATAGCCTTGGAGCTAGGCGAATTGCCGAAAACAGATGTGCAATCTCTGGTGCGTGCCTTCTTTGTTTTGGTTAAGACTCCGCTGAACACCTGCATCGCGTTCGCCACCACCCCACGTCAGTGTCTTTTCCGTGGCTTTGTTCCGCTTCGCGCCTTTCCTATTCTTTTTTGTGCCCTGTTTCAAGACACGCCTTACAAGCGTGTCGATCATCTGGCGGAGCGAAGGGATATACTCTGTGGGTTCGTAGAACGCGGGAACTAGTAGCTCTCAACGAACGACTGAGCCAGTAGCGAGGATATGAACATGGAGACTACACAGCCCCAGGAAGCACAGAGAACAGCCGCTCCGAAGGATTCTCCACTCAGACAGCATCCCATCGTGCCGGCGGTTCCTTCTAGCTCACCAATGGTGACGCAGACCATCTTCCTCAATCACCCTTCTGCAAGGCTGTCGTCGAGTCCAGCATCCTCGCCGCGCATCATTGAACCTTCACCGACTAGGCGCGGCTCTGTTCACCCCGTTATGAGCGAGACTATGGAACGGGGTTTAGTACCCGGTGCCAACTTTTTCGACGACGGCTCATCAGACTCTGAATGGGAAGACAGCGAGGGCGACATCACGCAGACATTTACCCTAGATGAAGGATTAGGCTTGAGAAGCCCGCCACACGCTATTGAAGAGAAAAGCGGGAGTGTGCATAGAGGGAGAAGCAG
>Ga0265797_10010502_pt1 | contig 11787 bp, 10 predicted proteins | sample P2T30metagenome_FD_192433 | JGI IMG/M metagenome (GOLD analysis project Ga0265797, IMG submission 192433) | Plant litter microbial communities from East Loma Ridge, Irvine, California - P2 T30 | ecosystem: Environmental > Terrestrial > Plant litter > Unclassified | place: USA: California... | reverse complement strand
TATCCATCCCATGGCGTACGAGGTGGCGGCGCCGTTCTGGAACACCGGCACCGCGGCCGGCGGTGTCAGCGCCGTCGCCAGCAGTGCCGGCGAGACGACGGCGCCGCCCAGCAGCGCGGCATTCCAGGTGGCCAGGTCGGCGCCGGTCGACCACAGGGCGCTGGCGCCGAAGAACAGCGAGGGGTCGGGAATGATGCCGGCCGCCAGGCCCTGGGTGCCGGCCACCAGCGGACGCGTGCTGGTGTAGGGCAGCGCAGTCTGCGCCTCCAGCGGCGCCGCATAGGCGGTGTGCTGCAATCCCAGCGGCTGGAAGATATGCCGGGACAGGTAATCGGCATAGCTGGTCTTGCCGACCGCTTCGATCACCGCCGCCAGCATGAAGTAATTGCTGTTGCTGTAGGCGTAGGCGGTGCCTGGCGCGAACAGCGCGGGCGCTTTCACGATCGCGTCCAGCACGACGGCTTGCGGGACGCCCTTGACCCACCCCGATGCGGCGGCGAATTGCGCATAGTCCGGCAGGCCAGAGGTCTGGTTGAGCAGCATCCTCAGCGTCAGGCGCGGATCGACCGCGTAGCCAGGCAGGTAGCGCTGCACCTTGTGGTCGATGTCGAGCTGGCCGGCGTCCTGCAGTTGCAGGATGGCGGCTGCCGTGAACTGCTTGGTCACCGAGCCGATCTGGAAGGCGTCGCCGGGCGCCGCCGGCCGGCAGCGCGCCAGGTCGGCGTAGCCGTAGGCGCGGGCGTAGACGATCTCGCCTTTCCTTGCCAGCGTCACCGTCATCGCCGGGATGCGCCTGGCGGCCATCTCGGCGGCGACCAGGGCGTCGATGGCGGCGCCCAGGCTACCCGGCGCAGATGCCGCCGGGGCCAGGGCCGGGCAGGCCTGCAGCAGGTCTGTCGACTGCGTGGCGGGTCCGGGCGCGCCGCCGCCGTTGCCGCCACCGCCGCAGGCAGTGCAAAGGACCGCCAGCAGCAAGGCGGAACAGGTGAAACGAGGCCGGAATGCCATGGATGCGCTCTCTCTGGAGTGGATGAACGCCCGATTCTCCCGCCTTGCGCCCCGCCGCGCATGTGCCGAAAGTCATGTCCTGACGACTTCCTGGCGGTCCAGCGTACTCGTGTAGAATCCGCCAGCGTCGGCCCCGGACACGTGAACCTCAACTGCGTTGTCACTGCGTTGTAACTGCGTTGTAACTGAGTGGAAGCCTTGCATGAAGCGTATCGAGACCAATCTGATCGGCATCATCGGCTTGCTCGCCTGGGGCGCGATCAGCGTGTCGAACCTGGTCCCCCTGCTGGCGGCGGGACCGCGGGTATTTCCCTTCATTCCAAGCTTGCTGGCCGAGGCGATCGGCCAGCTCCACCTGCCCGCCGTGGCGCCCTTCTACCTCTATCTGTCGGCCTATGCGCTGGCGGCGCTGCTGTTCGCCTGCGCGTATTGGTCGTACGCCGGCCATGACCCGGGCCGCCGGCACCGCGGCGCCGCCCTCCTGCCCGCGCTGCAGATCGCCATCGCCCTGGCCACCGATACCCAGTTGCTCGTGATCGTGGCGATCGCGCTGGCCTATGTCCTGCCGCCGCGCCGCGCGCTGCCCTGGCTGGCGGCGCAAATGGCGGCGTATTGCGCGCTGCAGGGCGCGCGCCTGACCGGCACGCTCGGGCTGCAGCCGCTGGACCTGGTCGCCGCGCTGCTGGATGTCGGTATGAGCCTGACCTGGATGGCGCTGGCCTTCGGCATCGGCTACCTGGCCGCGCGCGAGCGGCGCAGCCGCATCCGACTGGCGGGGCTGCATGCCGACCTGCTGTCGACCCAGCACCTGATGATGGATGCCCTGCGCCTGTCCGAACGGGCCAGCATCGCGCGCAACCTGCACGATGCGATCGGCCATCACCTGGCCGCCTTGAACCTGCACCTGGACCTGGGCCTGCGCCAGGCCGGCGCCGCCGCGCCCGAGTCCCTGGGCATCGCACGCGGACTGGCGGGCGAGCTGCTGCGGGAGGTGCGCAGCGTGGTCAGCCTCGACCAGCAGGCGCGCTGCCTCGACCTGCGCGCCGCGCTGCAGGTGCTGGTTGATGCGATACCGTCGCCGCGCGTCACCCTGCACTACGACGAGGCGCTCGCCATCGGCCAGCCGGAGCACGCCCACGCCATCCTGCGCTGCGTGCAGGAAGGGATCACCAACGCCATCCGCCATGCCGGCGCATCGCGGGTGGAAGTGCATGTATGTGCGCAGGCCGGCGGCGTGAGCGTGCGCATCGCCGACGATGGCGCCGCGAGCACCGCGATCAGGGAAGGCAATGGCTTGCGGGGGATGCGCGAACGGCTGCATGCCTTGCGCGGTACGCTCGACATCCATCAGCATCCAGGCAGGGGTGTCGACTTGCGCGCATCGCTTCCGGCGGGAGAAGCGTGATGCTGCGTATCGTGCTGGTCGACGACCAGACCCTGGTCCGCAGCGGCATCAAGGGTTTGCTGGACCTGACCCCGGACTTGAAGGTGGTCGGCGAAGCCGACGACGCCGCCGGCGCCATCGACCTGATCGCGCGCGTCGCTCCCGACCTGGTGCTGCTGGATATCCGGATGCCGGGCGGATCGGGCATCGAGGTCCTGCATGCGCTAGGACAGCGGCAAGCCTTGCCGCCGACGATCCTGCTGACCACCTTCGACGACGACGGCGCCCTGCTCGACGGCATGCGCGCCGGCGCCAAAGGCTTCCTGCTCAAGGATATCTCGCTCGAACACTTGGCCGAGGCGATCCGCCGCGTGGCGGCCGGCGCGACGCTGTTTCGTCCCGGCCTGACCGAGCGCGTCGTGCGTGGCCTGCAGGCGGCACAGCACGCGCCCGGGCAAGCACCGCAGCACGATGCCGATGCCCTGACCACGCGCGAAATCGAGATCCTGCGCCTGATGACGGGCGGCTTCAATAACCGCGAAATCGCCGAGGCCCTGCACAACAGCGAGGGGACGATCAAGAACCACGTGTCCAGCATCCTGTCCAAGCTGGGCGTGCGCGACCGCGTCAGGGCGGTGCTGCGCGGCGTCAGCCTGGGTTACGTGTAGCGATGCCGATCGTGTGCGGTGTGCTTGCCTGGGTGTGGGCGGCCTGCCTGCTGTTCCATCTTGCCGGCACGGCATGCGCGGCGGTGCCGGTGCCAGCGCCGGCGGCCGTGGCCAGGCTGGTCGAGATGCAGCAGCGCGGCACGCCGGATTACGCTGCGATGGAAGCGCCGCTGCGCCAGTTGACCCGGCAGCAGTCGCCGCGTTTGCAGGCACGCCTGCAGCGCCTGGGCAAGCTGCAATCGCTGGCGCCGGTGCGCAGCAATGGCGAGGAGCAGGTCTACGAATTGTGGTTCGAGCACGGGCGCATGCTGTGGGGGGTCACGATGTCGGCGGCGGGACGGTTTGCCCGGGTGCGCATGGTATTGCGCGAACATCGGTGAGCGGAATCCGGGGTCGGCTCATCCAGCACCGTGGCGCTGGTCCAGCCGTATGATGGGGACGCGTTCGCCGCTGATGCGCCGTAGCGGCCCCGTGCATGGCTGACATTATGACCATTCCTGTAAAGATGAAATAGACCAGGACGGTGATATGATTTATTCCTGACAGGAATGGATGAGACCTATGGACCGGCTGCGCTTGATGGAAACCTTTTGCCGGGTGGTGGAACGCGGCAGCTTTTCGGCGGTGGCGCGCGAAGAGCGCACGACGCAGTCGGCGATCAGCAAGCAGGTGCAGGCGCTGGAAACCCAGCTCGCCACCCGCCTGCTGGTGCGCTCGACGCGCAGCCATTCGCTCACCGAGGCCGGTCAACTCTATTACGAGCGCTGCCGCCAGGTGCTCGACACGCTGGAAGAGGCGCGCATCGAGGTGCAGCGCGCCGAGCAGGACATTTCGGGCATGCTGCGGGTGTCGGCGCCGGCCGCTTTCGGACGCCATCACATCGTGCCGCGTTTGCGCGATTTCTATGCGCGCTACCCGAACCTCAAGATCGACCTGCTGCTGGACGACAGCTTCGTCGACCTGGTGGCGGCCGGGGTCGACGTCGCCTTCCGCGTCGGCGAACTGAAGGACAGCCGCCTGGTCGCGCGCCGCATCGGCACCGCCCACCGCGCCGCGCTGGCGTCGCCGGGCTACCTGGAGCGCCACGGCGAGCCGCAGCACCCCAACGACCTGGCCCAGCACCAGTGCGTGGTGTACACCGGCCTGGCCACGCCCAACGAGTGGACCTTCGTCGACGAGGATGGCGCGCCACTGACGGTCAAGGTCGACGGCCGCTTCCAGTCGAACAGTTCGGAAGCCACGCGCCAGGCCGTGTGCGACGGGCTCGGCATCAGTTATTCGACCTTGTGGGTATATGGCGCCGACATCCGCGCCGGTCGCATCAAGCCGGTGCTGACACGATTCCGGCTGCCTGCGCTGCCCTTGAACGTGGTGTTCCAGCCGGCGCGCCGGCCTTCGCTCAAGGTGAATTACTTCGTGGCGTATTTTGCCGAGGCCTTCGCCCAGGATCCGGACATCGCCGAGATGCTGGCCGGCGCCGAGGCCGCAGTGTGAGCCGATCCGGAACGCCCGCCCCGGCGCGGCTGTCGTAGTATGGGACTGACACAACACAACCACTTCATCACTTCATGCGACCGACTTCACGACGTACTCTCCTGCTGCTCGGCCTGGCGGCCGCAGCCGCCACCGCCACTGTTCTTGCCGCTGACAAGAACGCGCGCCAGCCCGGCGTCGCGCCCATTCCCACCCTCGACGTGCCGCGCTACATGGGCACCTGGTACGAGATCGCAAAGTACCCGAACCGCTTCCAGAAACAATGCGCGAGCGATACCAGCGCCAGCTACCGCCTGCTGCCGGATAAAACGGTGGAAGTGGTCAACCGCTGCCGCCGTGCCGACGGCCGTGTCGACGCTGCCGTCGGCAGTGCGCGCCAGATAGGCGCCGCCGATGCGCCGACCTTGCAGGTGCGTTTCGCGCCGGCCTGGCTGTCCTTCCTGCCGGCGGTGTGGGGCGACTACTGGGTGATCGATCTCGACCCCGGCTACCAGCTGGCCGCGGTGAGCGACCCGCGCCGTGAGTACCTGTGGATCCTGGCGCGCACTCCACGGGTGGCGCCGCAGGCCTATGCGGCCCTGCTCGAACGGCTGGCGCGCATGGGCTTCGACCTGGGCAAGCTGCAGCTGACGCCGCAGACGGCCTGACGCGCCGTCGGCCAGCGCCGAGCGCGGCGGCCAGCATGTGGCATTGCCGTCGCGCCGGCCGTCAAACGCTTGCCAAGCCAGGCTTATTTACGCACACTAGGTATTTCATATAAGTAAATAACCTCGCCGTCCATGCCGAGCATGCCACCGCTGATTCCAACTGCGCCAACCGCGCCGAGCACGCCGGATGCCGCGCCGCCGCGCAGTGCATCGCGCATGTCGCGGCTGTACGAGGTGATGGACCTGATGCTGGACTCGGTGGGCGATCCGCTGGCACTGAAATCGCTGGCGGCCTCGGCCAGCTATTCCTCTTTCCACTTCGACCGCATCTTCCGCGCACTGACCGGTTTCTCGGCGGTGGACTACCAGCGCAAGCGCCGTCTGCGCCGCGCCGCGCACCTGCTGCGCCACGAGCCCGACGTGGCGATCGTGCGCATCGCCCAGGATTGCGGCTTTCCCTCCAACGCCGCCTTCGCCAAGGCCTTCAAGCAGCAGTTCGCGATGTCGGCCAAGGCCTGGCGCGAAGGCGGCTGGCGCGACTACATGGACCGCCAAGTGGGGCGCGAGAGCGACGTCAGTTTCTTCGTCGCCGAGCCGGACAACCTGGCCGCGATCCTGGCGCCCTACCGCGCGCCCGCGCCGGGCACGGTGGCCGCGCGCATCGCGGTGCGCAGCCTGGCGCCGGTGGCGCTGCGCTACCAGCGCTTCTTCGGCCAGTCGGGCGCGGCGCTGTCGATCGCCTGCAATGGCGTCATTTGCGAACGCGAACAACTGGATGGCGCGGCGCCGGGACGGTCCTGGTACGGCGTGTTCGACGAAGACCCGGGGTTTACCGGCGCCAGCGAATATTGTTATGACTTCGGTTTCGGCGGCAGCGGTGACGCAGGCAGCATCGATGACCCCAGCCTGGGCCTGCGCGTGCTGCCGGCCGGCAGCTACGCCTGCCTGGATTTCGATGGGGAGTGGCCGCGCTTCCGCTCGATGTACGAGGACTGGCTGGACAAGCAAACCCTGTGGCGCCTGGACGCCACCCGCCCGCACATCCAGAAGGTGGAACGTGGCCCCGAGGGCCGATGGCGCGGTTGGTTGGCGCTGCCGGTGAAGAAGCGGTAGGGTGGGCGCGGCCGGCGTAGGCACCCCGTGCCCACGAGCGGGCGGCGACGCATACGTTCGCGTGGGCACGGGGTGCCCACCCTACGAAAAACCGTCGCCCCGGCGCAGGCCGGGGCCCAAGTTGGCGGCAGGCCGCAGTGCAAACAAAGCCGGCCGGCTGCGGCTTACCAGGTAAAATCGTCCGGAATCTTGAAATCGGCGTAAGGATCGTCCGCATCGACCGCCGTGGCGGCGGCCTTGTTGACCCGCACCACGCTGTCCGGCGCGCGCTCGGCGATCTTGTCGGCGATCACGCGCGGCACCAGCTCGAAGCCCTCTTTATGGGCGACGATGCTCAGGCGCCCCGCCACCAAGTGGTCACGCACCTTTTCCGAGACGTGAATGCGCTCGATTTTGGTGCCGATCGTGAAGTTGTAGGGCACGTCGCCATTGCCCTTGGGCTGGCGGTTCTGCTGGATCATCTGGGCGATCTGGGCGGCAACCGCCTTTTCCGCCGCGGCGGCATCGCGCTGGGCGTTCAGCTGGCGCGCACGCTCGGCCTGCTGGCGCTGGGCTTCGAGCACGGCTTCCTTCGTCTCGTTGACGCTCTGCACGCCGGTGCGGCGCTCGATCTTTTGCTGCTTGGTCTTTTCCTGGTTGACCACCTTGACCTTCTTCTTGTCGACCAGGCCGGCCTTCATCAGCTGCTCTTGCAGGGAAACCATGTTTGCTGCTCCATAAATAAGATGCCGGTCCGGCGCCGTGCGGCCGCTGCCCGAAACCCGTAAGCATAGCAAACATGCCGCCCCATCAGGCCCCCTGGGCCAGGAAAAAGCGCAACATCTCACGCGATGCGTTGGGGCCGCCGGCGTCGGCATACGAGCCCGCCGTGCTGCCGCCGGACCAGGCGTGGCCGGCGCCGTGCAGCACCCAGTACTCGGCCACCGGGCGGCCGCCGGCATACTGCAGCACGGTCCGGGTGTGGCTGCGGCCGCCGCCGTCCCGGCCGCGCTCTTCGGTCTCGCGCAGGTCTCCAACACCCGTAAACTGGCGCAGCACCGCTTCGCCATTCGATGCGTGCACGGTCGCGTCGCTGTCGCCGTGGAAGACGATGGCAGGCAGGCTACCGGCGGTTCCATGTTTCCCCTTGCGTGCGCCCTTCATCGCGTTCAGCGCCGACATCAGATCGTGCGCGCTGCCGACCGGCAGGCCCGAGTGCACGCCCACCGCCGCATACAGTTCCGGATAGGCCGCGCCCAGGATCGCCGCCATCGCGCCACCCGCCGACAAGCCGGCCACGTAGATGCGGCCGGCGTAGCCGCCGTGTTCGCGCAGGACTTCGCGTGTCATGCCGGCCAGGATCGCCGGTTCGCCGCCCTCGCGGCCCTGGTGCGAAGCTTCGAACCAGTTCCAGCAGCCGTTGGCGTTGGCGCTGCGGGGCTGCTCCGGGTACAGCACCAGGCAGCCATGCTCTTCGGCCAGCGCATTCATGGTGGTGCCGGCGGCGAAGTCGTCCGGGTTCTGGGTGCAGCCGTGCAGCATCACGACCAGCGGACGCGGACCGGATGCCGGACGCGCCGGCACGTACAGCCGGTAACGGCGCGCGCCAGCCGCGTTGCCGAAGCTGCCTTCCAGGAATTGGCCCGGCTCTGTGGACAGGTCGCGCGGCGCGCGCGCCGTGGCGGGGCCGCCGTTGCCGGCCTGGAAAGCCTTGAACTTCTCCGCCCATTCGGCCATCTTGCCGCTGCTGAAATCAGGCATCTTGCCGCTGTCGAAGCCGGGGAAGTTGGCACCGAAGTTGGCGCCGAAACCAACTTCCGGGCCGGCTTCCGGTTGCGCGCCCTTATCCTGCGGCGCGGACGGCTTGCGTGCCCAGGACGGAACCTGGTTCAAGTCGACGAAGCCCGGGTCCTTGGCTTGCGGGGATGCCGGCGCACCAGGCATCAAACCGGCGTTCTTCAGGGCGTCCTGGACCAGGCCGCCGACGGCGCCGGGGTTGCTGCGGGCGGTGCCGGCCGCCTTGAGTATGTTCACGACAAATTGTTCGTAGGGTTTCATGGTTTTCTTCATCAGATGTGGATGCGGTCCGCGAGGGCCGACTTGACGGTATTGGAGGCAACAAAGGCGCCGAGCACCCAGATCGAGGCGATCGCCGCCGCGGCCAGTTCGGCCGTCACGTCGTCGTCGATGGAGGCCAGGCCCAGCACGTGGATCTCGAGGCGCTCGCCGGCGGCGACGCTGCGTTCCAGTTCGGTTTTGGTGTAGCGCTGCAGGCCGACGACGAAGCGCTTGCGCACCACGGTCTGGCGGATGTCCTCGCCGTGCCGTTCCAGCTGCTTGCGGATGGCGGTGCGCACGAAGTCGGTGCGGTTGGTATAAAAACCTTCCTCGACCAGCAGGTCCATCTGGGCGAGGTCGACCAGGCCGAGGTTGATCGTGACCTTCTCGGTGTCTGGCAGTTTTTGTTTGGTTTCGACAAGTTTCATGGCCGGGGTCCTTGGTTGATACTCCCTTTATACTCCAATTGGAGTATAAAGGGAGGATAACAAGGGCTAACCGTGAAATAAATCCGACAGTGTTGGGTGAAGCAACTAGGCGTTGGGCGGCGTTTCCAGGCGCACGAAGCGCACCAGCAGCAGCGCCGGCAGCGCGGCCAGCAGTACCCACAGGAAGAAATGGCGGTAGCCGAGCGCCTGCTGGATGTCGCCACTGACCATCTTGGACAGGACGAAGCCCAGCTGCATGAAGCCGGTGCCCAGCGCGTAGTGGGCGGTCTGATAAGGCCCGCTGGCGATCACCTGCATGATGAACAGGATGATGCCGACGAAGCCGAAGCCGTAGCCGAACATCTCGGCCGCCAGCGCCGCCGTGATGGTGCCGACCGCATCCGGCTGGGCCACGCTCAGGTAATAGAAGACCAGGTTGGGGACATTCATGCACAGGATCAGCAGCGGCATCGCGCGCTTCAGGCCGATCCACGAGGTGAAGTAACCGCCCAGCACGCTGCCGGCCAGGAAGGCGGCGGTGCCGGCGGTGCCGTAGATGGCGCCGACTTCGCCGGTTGACAGCCCGAGGCCGCCGATGGCGCGCGCATCGCGCAGGAACAGCGGACCGATGGTCTGGATCTGCCCTTCCCCGGCGCGGAACAGGATGATGAAGAGGATGCCGAGCCAGATGCCGGGCTTGGCGAAGAAGGCCTTGACCACGTCCACTAGCAGGCGTGCAGTGTCCTTCGCCGATACTGCCACCGGCGCCGTGGTCCAGGCCGAGGCCTGCGGATTCGGCAGCGCCCACGCGTGGTACAGGCCCAGGCCGGCCATCATTGCGCCCAGCAGCCCGAACACGGTGGCCCAGGCCGATTGCGGGCCGAAGCGCCCTTCCAGGTGGCCGGCCAGGATCACCAGGCCCCCCAGCGACAGGAATTTGGCGCCGTTGAAGAAGGCACCCTGCCAGCCGGCATAGGCGGCCTGCTGGCGCGCGCTCAGGCTGGCAATATAGAGGCCGTCGGCGGCGATGTCGTGGGTGCTGGACGCCAGCGCCACCAGCGCCAGCAAGGCAATCGCCAGCGCGAACCAGGCCGGCAACTGGAGCGCCAGCGCCATCGTGCCGAGCGCCGCCCCGCCCAGCAGCTGGAACACCACCACCGCCGCCTTCTTGCTGCGCGCCAGTTCGACGAAGGGACTCCACAAGGCCTTGAACACCCAGGCAAGGCCGAGCACCCCGGTCCAGTGCGCGATCTGGTCGTTGGGCACGCCCAGGCTCTTGAACATCAGCCCGGCCACCAGCGCCACGCTGTAGAAAGGCAGGCCCTGGGCCAGGTAGAGGGTCGGCACCCAGGCCAGCGGGTGGCGCGTCAAGGCCATCTGCGCGGGTTTGGCGTTATCCATGCGGCTCCAGGGTGACGGTGGGGCTCTTGCGCCCGCGCGTGTCGAAGGTGGCGATCTTGAAGATGGCGCCTGTGGGCAGCGCAACCGGCTCGCGGTAGCGCGGACTGGCGGCATGCGGCTCGCTGCCATCCACAGTGTAATGCAGTGCCAGGCCAGGCAAGGCGACATTCGCCTGCACGCGCCCGTCGACCAGCATCGCCCCCGGCGGCGGCAGGCGGTAGCCGTAGGCCAGCGGCGCCTGGTCCAGGCGCGGCAGCTCGCGCTGGCCGAGGCGGTTGGCGAACTCGTTCCAGTCGGCGTCCGCGGCGGCGTCGTTGTGCCATTCCGGGTCCGGCGCCCAGGCGCGCTCCGCCAGCGCGAGCAGGCGCGGCGCCGCCAGGTATTCCACCCGCGCCGGCGAGCGCGCATTCTCGCCCCACAGCTGGCCCTGCAGGCCGGCGATGCGGCTGCGGCCGCGCGCATCCAGGCGCTGCATCGCGGCCAGGCTGTGCGGCGCCAGCGGCCGCCCCATCGGGTCGAGGGCGGCGGCCGGGATCATGTCGAGCGGCTGGAATAAAAAAGCGTCGCGCGTGTCGACGAAGCCGGCCCAGTAATACCCCGGCTCCTCGGGCGACTTGGCATGGGCCAGGTCGAAATAGAAATTGGCAGCGTTCGCCAGCACCACCGGATAACCGGCGTTGGCCAGGCGGTAGGCCAGGTCTTCCTTGCCCGAGCCCCAGGCATTGTTCCAGGCGTAGACCTGGAAGTCCGGTCCCGCGAAACGGGGATTGGCGGCGGCGTCGCCCTGTCCGTGCACCAGCGCGGTCTCCTCCCAGCCGGCGAAGGCCAGGCCGTGGCGCGCCAGGATCGCACGGCAGCGCGACACGAAGTCCGCATGCAGCTGGCCGACGCCGCTCCAGCCGCGTGCGCGCATCAAGGCCTGGCAGCGCGGCGAGCCGAGCCAGGCACCCAGCGGCACCTCGTCGCCACCGGTGTGAATCACGCGCAGCGGCACGCCGGCGGTGCGGTACAGGCCGGCCACGTGGCCGACCACGGTGTCGATGAAGGCATCCACCGACGGCAGCGCGATGCAGATCACGTTGTCGCGCCACATCTGCACAGATTCGTAGCGCGAGGCGTCGTCCTGGTCGCTCAGCAGGTAGCGCACGGCGCCTTCCGGGTCGCCTTGCGCCAGCAGGCGGTCGTGGCGCGCGCGCATCGCCAGCACCGCGGCGCGCGCGTGACCGGGCAGGTTGAACTCCGGGATCACCTCGATGTGACGGGCGTGGGCATGGCGCAGGATGGCGATGAAATCGGCGCCGTCGTAATAGCCGGTGCCGGCGGAGGTTTCCACATCGGCGCCGGAGCCGAAGGATGGCGGCAGGCTGCTGCCATCTGGAGTAACACCGCGGCGCGATCCGATGCCGGTCAGCTCGGGCAGCGCATCGATGTGCAGGCGCCAGCCTTCGTCGTCGGTCAGGTGCAGGTGCAAGCGATTCAATTTGTAGCGCGCCATGCAGTCGAGCAGGCGCAGCACGGTCTCCTTGCCGCTGAAGTGGCGTGCCACGTCGAGCATCATGCCGCGGTAGCCGAAGCGCGGCGCATCCAGCACGCGCGCGGTGGGCAGC
>Ga0265797_10010501_pt1 | contig 11789 bp, 5 predicted proteins | sample P2T30metagenome_FD_192433 | JGI IMG/M metagenome (GOLD analysis project Ga0265797, IMG submission 192433) | Plant litter microbial communities from East Loma Ridge, Irvine, California - P2 T30 | ecosystem: Environmental > Terrestrial > Plant litter > Unclassified | place: USA: California... | reverse complement strand
TAGAAATTATTCCTTTTTTGAAATGGCCAAATTAAATGAAAAGCAGACTGCGCTGGGCGACGTTGCAGCCAGGCAGTTAGCTATTGCGACGCGTACGGTTCCGCAAATGGTATCCATTACTCCGCGCTGGCTGACACATTTGTTAAACTGGATTCCAGTTGAATCAGGTGTTTATCGTCTTAATAAAGTAAAAGATGGCAGCACTGCTGAGGTGGATTGCTCCGGTCGTGATGAGCGTGAACTGCCGCATACATTTATCGATTATGTTGAAAATCCGCGTGAATACAATTTAAATGCGGTAAATACGGTACTTGATGTGCATACCCGTGTTTCAGACCTTTATAGCAAACCTTATAACCAGATCAGCGAGCAGCTTCGTCTGACAATTGAAAGTATTAAAGAACGCCAGGAAAGTGAGCTGATCAATAATACGGAATACGGTCTGCTGCACAGCATTGCGCCTTCCCAGCGTATTTCAACAAGAAACGGAGCACCGACTCCGGACGACCTGGACGAATTAATTTCCAAAGTGTGGAAAGAGCCTGGTTTCTTTTTGCTTCATCCCAAAGCTATTGCTGCTTTCGGCCGTGAGTGTACACGCAAAGGCGTACCGCCGCCAACGGTTTCATTATTTGGTTCACAATTTATTACTTGGAGAGGCATTCCGCTTTTTCCTTCTGATAAATTACCGATCGAAGACGGAAAAACCAAGATACTTTTATTGCGTACAGGGGAAAGCCGTCAGGGTGTTGTAGGACTTTATCAACCCGGCCTTCCGGGTGAGCAGTCACCGGGATTATCGGTACGTTTTATGGGCATTAATGATAAAGCGATTGCTTCTTATCTGGTTTCCCTTTACTGCTCTCTGGCTGTATTGGTGGATGATGCGATTGCTGTTCTTGACGATGTGGAAATAGGAAATTATCATGAGTATAAATATTAATCCGATGTCTTCGCCAGAAGATATCTCCGGTTTGCCCGATGTGGATGCCATTGCAAAACTGGCTAATGAGCTCTTTTCAGCACTTCCGAACGAAGTGCCGAAAGCTAATTTCTCGCCGGATCTGGCAGATCATTCACGAATGGAAAAGGCGATAAACCTGGTTCATGACAGGCTTCCTTCTCTGTTCAATCCAAAGGAGGGATTTAATCTGAATAGTCCCCAGACCAGCTTGCCCGATCCTCATTTTCCTGTTCAGGCAACGCCTGTATCTTATTCCGGGTTTGGTATTTCTCCATCCGGACTTCAGAAGGATAATCAGTTTAATGTGAGCGAATTGCAACTGGCTTCACCTGGTGGTGTTAAATTGCCTGAAGGCGCACCATCCGTTGCCGGCAGCGGCATTTCCCCTTCGGCTGTAAATCAGGGAAATGCAATTAATCTGCGTGATCCGCAGACAAGCCTGCCAGATCCTAATTCGACCGGGTTTAATCACCTTCCCCAGTCCGCTGCCGGAAGCGGTATCTCTCCCTCGGTGATACAGCATGGGCCCGGTTATGCGGAATCTTTTCCTTTTTCTGCTGATACTGCATTTGAACCGAAGGCAGACAACCTTTTTGCCTCAATTAATACATTTAAAAGCTTTCCGCAGCTTCCTGTAAGTCCTGGCCCATCGGCTTCTCAGTACTATTTTTTGTCAGGAACAGGTTTTCAGGGAAATGATCCTTTTGCGCAACCGGGTCACTATGGCTCACAACTTGGAGAGAAATCCTTTCCGCTCATTAACGATGGAAAAGGCGGCGCACCATTCGATGTTAACCTGATTAAAAAAGACTTTCCGATTTTGCAGGAAAAGGTAAACGGCCGTCCGCTGATCTGGCTGGATAATGCAGCGACAACACAGAAACCAAAATCTGTAATTGACAGAATTACTTATTTTTACGAGCACGAAAATTCCAACATACACCGGGCTGCGCACGAACTTGCCGCACGCGCAACCGATGCTTACGAAGGCGCCCGCAGGAAAGTTCAGTCATTTCTGAACGCAGGATCGGTCAACGAAATTATTTTTGTACGCGGATCAACAGAGGCAATCAATTTGGTTGCGAAAACATGGGGTGAGCAAAATCTGAGTGCCGGTGATGAAATTATTTTAAGTAATCTGGAGCATCATGCGAACATCGTTCCCTGGCAACAGCTTGCCGCCAGGAAAGGACTGAAAGTCAGGGTTATTCCTGTTGATGATGACGGACAGATACTACTGGATGAATATGCGAAATTATTAAATCCAAAAACACGACTGGTCTCTTTCACGCAGGTTTCAAATGCCCTGGGTACGGTTACACCAGCAAAGAAAATGGTAGAAATGGCGCATGCTGCCGGTGCCAGAGTTCTGGTTGATGGGGCACAATCGGTATCGCACCTTCGTTCGGATGTAAAAGCCCTGAATTGTGATTGGTTTGTTTTTTCGGGTCATAAGGTTTTCGGGCCAACTGGTATTGGTGTTCTTTATGGGAAAGAAGAATTACTTAACAAAACGCAGCCATGGCAGGGCGGGGGAAACATGATCCAGGATGTAACTTTTGAACATACTCGTTTTCATGAGGCACCAAACCGCTTCGAGGCGGGGACCGGTAACATCGCCGATGCAGTAGGACTGGGTGCTGCGATTGATTATGTGAACAAAATAGGGATTGATGTCATTCACCAGTATGAACATTATCTGCTGGTATATGCTACCGGACTTTTGAAAGATATTCCCGGTCTGCGTCTGATTGGTACTGCCCCGGACAAGGCATCTGTTTTGTCCTTTGTTTTTGAAGGTTATAAAACCGAAGAGGTAGGTGCAGCGCTGAATCAGGAAGGAATTGCCGTACGTTCCGGGCACCACTGTGCACAACCAATCCTGAGAAGGTTTGGAGTAGAGACCACCGTGCGCCCGTCTTTGGCATTCTATAATACCTGTACGGATGTGGACGTTCTGGTAGATACACTGTACCAGTTGAGAAATGCCTCCAGGAAGTGAATTTGTTTAAATGAAATAAGCCGTCCAGGGAAGCTGCCAGAAAGTATTTTAATGAATTTAAATAGAATTAATTTCTGATAGCTTTCCTGTGTATAAATAACCAATGGCCAAAAGTACGAACACCCAGTCACTGATCAGCCTTCTTAGAAAAACGCACCATGCAGAGTGGGAAGCAACACCGTCTTCTCATGATGCAATTGGCTGGCTGGACAATCTTGTGCAGTTTTTGTTTCCCAGCAACCATTTGCCCAAAAGTTCTGCTTATGAAGGTATCCTGAAAAAGAATCAGATAGATCTTGAAAATATTCTGTTAAGTTACCTGGAAACCAGTGGGATAGATATTTCAGGTGTTGTGACGGACTTTTACAATTCGCTGGAAGGTATTTATCAGAACCTGAGACTGGACGCCAGTAAAATCAATGAATATGACCCTGCAGCAACCAGCATAAACGAAGTTATTGTTTCTTATCCGGGCTTTTATGCAATCACTGTTTACCGTATTGCCAACCATTTGAGCCGTTTGGGCATTCCTGTTTTGCCAAGAATATTAAGTGAATCTGCACATGGTAAAACGGGAGTTGATATCCACCCCGATGCAACCATCGACGTTCCTTTTATGATCGACCATGGTACCGGTATTGTGATTGGCGCCACAACAATCATAGGAAAAAATGTAAGTATTTATCAGGGCGTAACACTCGGTGCTTTGCAGGTAGCCAAAGACCTGGCAGAAATCAAAAGGCATCCTACGGTTGAAGACAATGTGATCATTTATGCACGCACAACCATATTAGGAGGCGATACGGTAATCGGGAAAAATAGCATCATCGGGGGCAGTGTTTTTCTTACCAAAAGCGTCGAACCCAACTCGCAGGTATTTAACACCCATCAGCTTCGTATTCTGACAAAACAGGAAACGCCCTGAATTCAGCGGGCGTTAGTACTCTTTGTTGTTTAAGATTTTGATGACCGGATCCCCGCAGGCGCGATATGTCTGAATGATCAGGAAATTCCCTCGATTCTGAGGCCTGTTCAGCCCTGAACATCTACATGTTCCTTTCTATCCAAATTGTATTTTTTAATGCAGGCTATTCTTTCTTCATAAACAGGTGAAAATTGTTTTTGAAGAAAAAACTTGTTTTCAAATAAATAAATACGACATTTGCCTATCGATTAAGTAGAGTAAAATTTCAAAGCCCTAAACCTAATTATACTGCATTGCTATGAATTTAAGTTGTTGATTAACAGATGACATTTTTTTTGCTTATTTCAGGTTTCGCTTTCAAAGCGGAAGCGGCACTGTTATGTCTGTATTTTAGTATAACTGCCACACACCTCTTACTCTCACCAGCATCACTGATGCTAAAATACTAAGAAATTAAAATTGTAAAATATGAAAAAACAACTATCACAATCAGGAGAGCGTCATTACAAAAATGCTTTTCCGGGAAATAGTTTTTGGATAAAAACCCTTCTTTATACCCTGACTTCTGCTTCTTTTATTATGCCTGTAAAAGGTCACAGCAAAGCAGTAAAACAGGAGACGTCGGTAAGAAAAATGACGGATACGGAAATTTCCGGTAAGGTAACCGACGAAAAGGGAGATGGCTTGCCTGGGGTGAACATACTTGTAAAAGGTACACAAACAGGTTTTCAAACCGACGCACAGGGAAATTATAAGATCCGTGTTTCTGATGGATCAGGTACACTGGTTTTTACATTTATAGGTTATGTTAGTCAGGAAGTGAAAATCTCAAATGCTTCGGGAGAGGTGAATGTAAAACTGGCCGTGGATACCCGTCAGCTGAACGAACTGATCGTGACGGGTTACACCAGTGAAAGCCGCAAATCCTTTACCGGTTCAGTTTCTAAAATCAATGCAAGCCAGCTGGAAAACAGGCCGGCACAAAGTCTGGACCAGCTTCTGGGCGGTCAGGCGGCGGGCGTGAATATCGTTCAGCCGAGTGGTACGCTCAACAGCACGCCGGTCTTCCGGATCAGAGGTATCAACTCAATCACGTCTTCCGTTTATCCTCTGTTCATCGTAGACGGTGTTACCGTTTTTACCGGATCGGCGGGTGGAGCGGTTGGCAATAATCCATTGGCGGATATTAACCCGAATGATATTGAAACAATAGATGTACTGAAAGATGCTTCGGCAACAGCCATTTATGGTTCCCGTGCCGGTAACGGGGTGGTGGTGATCACGACGAAAAAAGGCAAAAAGGGCGGTACTAAGGTCAATTATGATTCCTGGGTGAGTTTCAGCAAACCCTTTAATTTGCCGGAAATGCTGAATGCAGAAGATTATGTTACAATAAAAAATGAGGCAAGAGTAAACGCAGGTCTTGCTCCCGGATTTGTTTTGGGCAAAAATGCAGATGGCAGCACAACCAGCACCGACTGGTACGATGTTGCGTATCAAACCGGTGTTTCCCAGAATCATAACATCAGCTTTTCAGGGGCAACGGATCAGACAACTTACTTTCTGGCGGTTAACTATTCCAACCAGAACGGGATTTTGAAAACCAATAATTTCAAAAGACAGGGTGCAAGGCTGAATCTGGATCATAAACTTAACAAGTTCGTAACACTCGGAACCAACGTATCTTTTACCAATTCTATAAACAGCGGCCCGAATTCCGGTGGAGTAGGGCCTAATTCAGTAGGTGCAGCTTCGGGAAACAGCGTCAATACACAGTATATCGGCTTGCAGCCATTAGCAAGACTTACTTACATTCTGCCCCCGAACGTACCGGTTTACAATCCGGATGGAAGCTACAACATCAATACAACCAACGGAAACATTGGCTACGGACCAAATAGTCCTTCATTGGGCGTTTTCAATGCATACAATCTTCAGACAATTCTGGATCTTGATAAAAACTCTTCTGAAAACAACACCCTGATAGGAAGTGTATTTGCGGAAGTTCCTTTGCTGAGCAATTTGAAACTGAGGACGGTTTACGGGATTAATAATCTGGTTGTGGAAAACATCAGTTTCCGTAATCCTTTCAGCTCTGAGGGTTTCCCGAATGGCGGTGCTGCTACAAATTCAAATTCCAAGTATTTCCGTTCCAACTGGACGAATACGTTGAGTTACGACGCACAATTTAATGAAAGCCATAATTTGAGAATTTTGGTTGGGCATGAAGAAATATACCGGAAAATAGAAGGCTGGGGAGCTACCCGTTCCGGATTGTCTGACCCGTTTTATTCGAGTTATCAGGGCGGATTCACTAATATTGTGCCGGTTTCCAACGTACAGGCGGAGAACGGGTTACTTTCCTTTTTCAGTACGGTTAACTACGATTACCGCAAGAAATATCTGTTTAGTTTTAACTTTCGCCGGGACGGTCTTTCGGCCCTTGCGGCAGGAAACAAATGGGGTAATTTCGGCGGAGGATCTTTGGGATGGAATATTTCAGAAGAAGATTTTTTCCAAAATTCGGCCTTGTCGAAAGTTATTAATAATCTGAAAGTACGTGGAAGTTATGGTGTGGTTGGAAACAGCAGTCTGGACGATTACGCATCCCTGTCGCAGTATAGCAGTGGAACCTACTCTGGTTTGCCAACCCTTTATTTTGGCCAGGCAGGAAACTCGGCTCTGAAATGGGAAACGAGCAAGAAGATCGATGTTGGCTTTAATGCAGGTCTGCTAAACAACCGTTTTACGATCGAAGCAGCTTATTATCAGAATAATATCGATGGTTTGATCCTGAACGCACCCCAGTCATTGTCTCAGGGAATTCCGGGTAATTCCATTGCAGCCAACGTAGGTTCGCTCTACAACAAAGGAATTGAACTGGCAATTACGGCACAGATCATTCAGCATAAATCTTTCCGCTGGGCAGCAGACTTCAATATTTATACGCTGAAAAACAGGGTGACCTCTCTGGGAGCGGGAGGCGATATCTATCCCACTTCGTTAAGTACGTTCGGAATTCAGAATGTGACCAGAGAAGGTTATTCGGTCGGTTCGATTTTCGCTGTACCTGTGAATGGAATCAATCCTGAGAATGGGAACAAGATTTACATCAACCGCGACAACCGGGAAGTGCAGTACGATGCTGTTGCGAAATCGTTCTCTTACCTGACCGGCGAGAAAGCACCGGTAATTGATAATTATCTGGACGGACGGATACAGGGACCTTCACTACCGACTTATTACGGAGGTTTTAACAACAATCTGTCACTCGGTAATTTTGATCTGAACATCGGGTTTATATTCTCAGGCGGGAACAAACTTTATAACGGAACACGGTCAACGATTTCTGATCAGCGTTACTTTAATAACGGAACGTTTATTAAGGACCGTTGGACGACACCCGGACAAATTACCGACATTCCAAAGCTGGTTTGGGGTGATAGTTTTACAGGCGGTTTCTCTTCGGCGAATGCAACGAATGTGGAGGATGGCTCTTTTATCAAGCTAAAAAACATAGCGCTTAATTACCGGATTCCTTTGGCTACTACTGCTCTGGGAAGATACATTTCATCTGCACGTGTTTATGCCCAGGCTTCCAATATTCTGACTTTCACCAAATACACGGGATCGGATCCTGAGATATCCATCAACGGAAATTCAATCAATTCCGGTAAAGACCAGAATGTACCTGCCAATGCTTCTGTATTCACGCTGGGAGTAAATCTTGGATTTTAGCTCACCGGTTCTCACATTAAATCATCAGAAAATGAAGACAATATATTTTTCAGGAAAAACAATAAAACATACGCTGGTTTGGACAACTTTACTGATTTCGTCAGCGTCCTGCCATGATAATATTCTGGACCTGTCGCCGCAAAACAGTATTTCAGAGGAAACGGCTTTTGGAACGCCGGCCAAAATTCTGGCACAGGTAAACGGCTTGTACGGACTGCTGAGCGCTGAATCGTTTTATGGCGGCCGTTACCTGATTTTTAACGAGCAGCGCGGGAATGAATTCAGCCAGAATGATGGTAATAACTCTACAGGAGCCAATGTATGGAACCAGTCGATTTCGGGATCCGGTGATTTCGTTAACGCGGTCTGGAGTGCTGCTTATCGTACGATCAACTCTGCCAACACGCTGATTGACAGGTTGGAAACATCAACTGTTGTAGACGAGGCAACGAGAAAAAGTTATGTTGCAGAAGCAAAGTTTATCCGTGCCTTAAGTTATTTTAGCCTGGTGCAGACTTATGCAAAACCTTTTACCCAGAACAGCACAGCTCCCGGTTTGCCACTTCGTTTAAAAGGTGAAACCACAGGTGGAAATAATGATCTGGCATTCAGTTCGGTAACGGATGTTTATGTTCAGATTTTAAAAGATCTTGATGAGTCGGAAGCTGATTTGCCCGCTTCTTATTCGACACCGATTTTAAATTCATCCAGAGCACACAAAGCATCTGCCATTGCGCTGAAAACACGCGTGAACCTGGTAAAGGCCGATTATGCAAAAGTTGTTACAGAAGCTGCTAAACTGGTTTCCGCCACGGCGCCGTTTCAGTATGTCACCGGCACTTTAACCCACAAACTGGAAGCGGATGTTACAGCGGTTTTCGGAGGATCGTATATCGGAAACGAGTCAATTTTTACCATTCCGTTTCTGCTTCCGGCTGAGGCGCCTGCTTTGCAAAGTGCATTGGCCAGCAACTACCTGACACCGGTTATTTACTTAAATACAGCCGGTATTGTTTCGGACGCGGTTTTTGGTGCAGAATCAAAGGATGCCAGAAAATCATTGCTCACGACCAATGCTACCAATCAGCGTTTATTGAGAAAATTCTCAAAGAATTCAGCTCCGTTTACCAGCTACATTCCTGTAATACGGTATGCCGAAATACTTTTAAATTATGCAGAGGCAGCCGCACAAAATAACGATCTGACCAAAGCAGTTGCACTTTTACAGGCCGTGAGAAACCGTTCCGATGCGACTTATACGTTCACCGGCGGAATAGCCACAAAGGCCGAACTTGTGACAACCATTCAAAAAGAAAGAAGGATTGAGTTATTGGGAGAAGGTTTCAGATCACACGATCTTTTCCGGACCGGACAGGCGCTTCCTGCGAAAATAGGGAATGCCGGAACTGCGCCGGAAATTGCTGCAACGGCACCGAACTACGTCTGGCCGATACCAAGCAATGAATTGGCTTACAACAAGCTTGCGCCAAAATGATACAGTCCTGACAATTTATTGCTACGCCGTTAAAACTGAAATTTTAAAAATTCCAAAATGAAAAAAATACTTCTGGTTTTACTGATTCCGCTCTTTTTCATTTCTCTGCGGCATGCAGGAAATGTTGAAAAGGGAGTGGCCGAAACTGCCGAAAAAATATACATCAACGCCAGGGTTCTGACGGTTGACCAAAATAATTCTGTCGCTCAGTCTGTGGCTGTTTCCGGTGATAAAATTCTGGCAGTCGGTACCAATGCGGATGTTCTGAAAATGAAAAGCAATACCACCCAGGTTATTGACTTAAAAGGGAAAATCCTGATTCCGGGATTTATTGATGGTCACAGCCACTTTATGGGCCTCGGCGCTGGAAGAAATGCCAATTTATCGCCTCCGCCGATGGGCACGGTGAAAAACATTTCCGACATCGTGAATGTACTGATCAAATTTAAAAAAGATAACAATATCAAAGACGGAGAATGGATCTCTGCCTTTGGCTATGATACCGATCAGCTTGCTGAGCATCGTCATCCTGAAAAAGGGGATCTGGATAAAGCCTTCCCGAACAACCCGCTGGTATTAACGCATGCTTCAGGACACATGGTGGTGGCGAATTCACTGGCACTAAAACTTTCCGGTATTGATGAAACAACCGAAGATCCGGCAGGCGGAAATATTGTCAGAAAGAGCGGTTCGAAAGAACCAACCGGACTTTTGCAGGAATCGGCAGCGAGGTTGCTGAAAAGGGGAGAAGCTAAAAAACTGACGCTGGAAGAAAAGTTTGAACAACTGAAACAGCAGCAGGAACTTTATGCAAGTGTGGGAATTACCACGGCTCAGGATGGTCTGTCGAGTCTGGAATCGGTAGAACTCCTGAAAAAAGCGGCTGATGCAAACGTGCTTTACATCGATATCATCTCCTTGCCTTATTATCTTTTTCTGGATCAACTCATTGCAGATAAAAATTATAAGTTTGGAAGTTACGACAGCCATTTGAAACTAGGCGGTTTTAAAGTTACGGCTGACGGTTCACCTCAGGGCAAGACAGCATTTTTCTCAAAGCCATATCTGACAGAAGTGCCCGGTTGTAATCACGATGCCTGCACAGGTTTTGCCAATGTTACACAGGAGGTCTTGAACAAGGTTATCCTGACCGGATTTAAAAACAATATTCAGCCTTTTGTGCATTGCAACGGCGATGCGACGGTGGATATGTATATTAAAGCGGTTGAAAATGCAAATAAGGAATTAAGCACAACAGCAAGCCAGCGTCGTCCGGTTGTTATTCACTCGCAGTTTGTACGGCCCGATCAGCTGGACAAATACAAAGACCTGGGTTTGGTGCCCTCTTTTTTTACTAATCATACTTTCTTTTGGGGAGATGTCCATGTTCGTAACCTGGGTAGAGAACGTGCGTTTTTTTCCAGTCCGCTTAAATCGGCTATCAAACGCAACATCACATTTACCAATCATACCGATTTTGGAATCACACCGATCAGTCAGCTTTTCCTATTGGGGTCATCTGTAAACAGACTGTCGCGTACCAACGTGGTAATCGGGCCGGATGAGCGTGTGACGCCGGTGGAAGGACTTCGTGCAATCACCATTAACGGTGCTTACCAATATTTTGAAGAAAAAACCAAAGGCTCCATTGAAAAGGGAAAACTGGCTGACCTGGTTATTTTGTCAGCTGATCCAACCACGATTGATCCATTGAAAATCAAAGATATCCAAGTACTGGAAACCATCAAAGGCGGAAAAACCGTCTATGTGAAAAAATAGAAATTAATAATAATGCTTTCAGAAATCATACCTGTTGCCGTAAGAACACCCGGGCGCGTTGCAGAAATTTCCTGGTTCGACGACATCATCGGTGGTGATACGACTCACCTGGGAATACTCGATGAAAGTCGCCGAAGCAGCTTTGAACATTGTTCTGATATCGCCCTTCATGCAGAAAATCATGGTTTTACCAGCATCCTTTTCCCGACCGCTTACACGGTCGGGCAGGATGTGCTCACCTTTGCTGCCGGACTTGCACCACTGACCAGCAAAATCAATTTGCTGACCGCAATCCGTACCGGAGAAGTACATCCGCCTATGCTGGCCCGCGCTATCTCGTCTCTGGACCACATGCTGAAAGGCAGACTGATTTTGAATATCATCAATTCTGATTTGCCGGGTTTACGTGAAAATCCTGATTTCCGGTATCAGCGCTGCATTGAAACCATTGAAATTCTGAAACAGGCCTGGACACAGGACCGGATCGATTACCAGGGTGAAATTTACAAGTTCAATCTGCCTGCTGATCCGGTAAAACCTTACCAGCAAAACGGTGGGCCGCTGCTTTATTTTGGCGGAACTTCCGAAGGTTCACGCGCAGTTTGTGCCAAACATTGTGATGTATTTCTGACCTGGCCCGAGTCCGAAGAAAGCATTTACGAAACGATGCAAGATATGACGGCCCGGGCTGCTGAACACGGCCGGATCATTGATTTCGGACTCCGGATCCATGTTATCGTGCGTGAAACGGAAGCAGAAGCACGCGCTTATGCTAGGAAACTCATGTCCAAATTCGATGGGAAAAGAGCCGCTGAGATCCGGAGCAGGGGAGAAGATTCGCGTTCGCTGGGCGTACTCCGCCAGGATCAGCTTAGAGAAACAGCGG
>Ga0265797_10010500_pt1 | contig 11789 bp, 12 predicted proteins | sample P2T30metagenome_FD_192433 | JGI IMG/M metagenome (GOLD analysis project Ga0265797, IMG submission 192433) | Plant litter microbial communities from East Loma Ridge, Irvine, California - P2 T30 | ecosystem: Environmental > Terrestrial > Plant litter > Unclassified | place: USA: California... | reverse complement strand
CAAGGGTCACGGTTTCTCTGGTGTCACCAGCCGTTGGGGCACCAAGAAGCTTCCTCGCAAGACCCACAAGGGTCTCCGCAAGGTCGCCTGTATCGGTGCCTGGCACCCTAACCACGTCCAGTGGACTGTTGCCCGCGCTGGTCAGGACGGTTACCACCACCGTACCTCCGTCAACCACAAGATCTACCGCATCGGCAAGGGTGACGACGAGGGCTCCGCCTCCACTGACTTCGACGTCAGCAAGAAGCGCATCACACCGTATGTTCAATCTGTACCCTTCGCAATACTTTTCAGATTACTAACATTTCTCCAGTATGGGTGGCTTCGTCCGCTACGGTGAGGTCAAGAACGACTTCGTTCTCCTCAAGGGTTCCGTCCCTGGTGTCAAGAAGCGTGTCATGACCCTCCGCAAGTCCATGTTCGTCCACACCTCCCGCCGTGCGCTCGAGAAGGTCGAGCTCAAGTGGATCGACACCTCGTCCAAGTTCGGTCACGGTGCTTACCAGACCCCTGCCGAGAAGAAGCAGATCGAGGGTACCCTCAAGAAGGACCTCGAGGTTGCCGCTTAAGCGGTTTCTTCTCTCGCTTGCTTGGTCGAGTTTGTTACGCGGCGTTCATGTTCGGGGGAAAGCAAAAGCCTTTTCAGGTAGAACAACCCAAAAGAATACCAATGTTACCTCTGAATATGTTAAATGATACCCTTTCTATTTGGACCTTTCTTTCCCTCTGCCTTCCTGTTTATGCATTGTCCTGTTGTGTAAGTGCCCGTGTCTACAGTATCTTGCCAACAGTAAGTACATGTGTCTCACTGTACCTGGTCGCATCTGAGCATCGATCTCACCGGCACAGGATCATAAATCTTTCGACATGGACACATCTGGCTGCTCGTCTCTATTCGACTTGCGGCGTAACATCGTGACCCTATCTTAATCACTCATAGATACGGTCTCACGCTTTGCGGAATGTACCGCTCGTATCTCACCGTCGCAGGCTTACCGTCTCTGTGCACTCCCCGAGATTGTGAGCTTGAGACTGGAAAATGGTCGATAGGCGGCGTTCGAGGAGGTGGTCTCTGTACATCGTCATTCACTTGCACGCTTTGCCTTGCGAGATCGTTAATGCAACCAGACAGCAGCTCGTTTGAACCGAGACTTGTTCCAGCGCACCTGGTCTGTTCTTACGGTTCTATAGTTGCTTTCCAGCAAACAGCAAACTTAACCAACAGTCTTTCGCATCGCTTTTTTGTTCCAATGTCGAGTCTAGACTTGTAGCGTAGTGCATCAGTGCCGCTTGAGGCCTGGTGATTGATACACGTAATTTATGTGAACATATTATCACTCGAAGCAGAGTCATACAAATCATATCCTTGGAAGATATTTAACACACGCTCGGCAACATGTGCAACTGTACACAGTGCAGGTACATGTACATGTACATGGTGCGACGCCCACACTCTTGCGTCTGTAAGGGTTAAGTTAGGGTTTGCGTGGTGGCGCTTGCCTGCTCCGCAATCGTCAGCTTTCACATGGCAAGCAAAGCTCGCGCTATCTTTCCTCCCTCATCCACTCAATAACACAACTTAACACATCGCCCACCATGGACGCCGCTTCGATCGAGCAGATGAACAAGGTGCGCGCGTCGCTCGGCATGGCGCCTTTGCCAGTGCCGGGCGCCGCCGCCGGAGGACCTGAGTTCAAGCAAAAGGACGACGACAGCGAGAGCGAGGAAGACAACATCAGCACCCTCGACAAGCGTCAAGCTGCCGCTGGCGACAACTGGCAGAGACTCGAGGCCGAACGCCAGGAGAAAATCGATCGCGAGAAGCGCAAGGAAGCCGCAAAGAAGGCGCGCGATGCGATGCAACGCCATGCGAAGCTGGAAGGCAAAGGACTGGGCGATGCTGACGAAGGCGAGGAACTGGATACGCGGGCATGGCTTATGCAGCAGAAGAAGCGACAGAAGAAAATCGAGAAAGCGCGGAAGATGGAGGCGGAATTGGCAGAGCGCGAGCGCGAGATGCAGGCGGAGTACACTTCGAAGGATCTTGCGGGCGTGAAGGTGGCGCACGAGGCGGATCAGTTCGACGAGATGACTGGCGAGCAAATCCTTACATTGAAGGACGCTGAGATCGGCGCTGACAGTGAGGATGACGAGCTGGAGAACCAGGAACTGAATGCAAAGGATAAGCTGGAAGAGAAGTTGCGGCTACTGAAGAAGCGACCTGACTATGATCCCACTGAGCAAGAAGAGGTCAAGGGTGTGCTTTCAAAGTACGACGAGGAGATCGATGGGAAACAATCGAAGCGCTTTACGCTTGATGGCAAGGGCAGCACAGTGGAAGGCAAGCGCAAAGCACTTGAAGCGAACGGCCAAGCCAAGAGCAAGGGCATCAAGATCAATCTCGACATTTTCCAAGACGATACACCCGTGTCGGATTACGTCGACCCATCTACCGTGAAGGTGAAGAAGCCCAAGAAGAAGAAGGAGAAGAAGACACGACAGAAGGCTGCCGATGAGGACGACATCATTCCGATCCCAGAGCCCACATCAGCGGCGCAAACAGATGCCATGGACGTGGATGGTGCTCAGAGCAGTTCTGCCGCAGCTAGCAAAAAGAGAGCGTACGATTTCGAGGACGATGAGGATTTACAAGCGAAACTTGCAGAGTCAAGACGCCAGGCGCTGAAGAAGCGCAAGAAGATGGACGGTGCCGAACTCGCAAGACAGATGCGCGAGGAAATGCCTGTGGACGAGGATGAGCAGGAAGAGGGTGGAATGACAATCGACGAGACCACAGAGTTCGTCGCAAACCTCAAGAAGCCGGATGAGCGCGAAGACGACTCAGATCGCGAGCGAAGAGCACGCCAGCGATCTAGTGGCCCCACCGCTGCTGATGAAGAGGACGAGGATGGGGATGCGACAATGGCCGGTCAGTCATACGCTGAGGTTGCGGATGCGGAAGACAGGCGCGCCAGCAGGGAGGTCAGTACACCTGCTGCCGAGGTGACAACCACAGGCCTTGATGAGGAAGACAACATGGCTGGCCAAGGTATGGCTGCTTCACTGAATCTCTTGCGGAAGAGGGGTCTTGTTGCAGATGGCGCTGGAGGCGAGATTGCCGAAAAGGATCGCAGGCGCAACAAGTTCCTGGCTGAGAAACAGAATCTCATCGATGAATTCGATCAACGCGCGCGTGATCAGCGAGAGTCAGAACGCAAGTCGGGTCGCTGGGAGAAAATGTCGCACAAGGATCGCGACGACTATGCGCGCCGACAAAACGAACAGCGCGAGCAGTATCTCAGCAAACTGCAAGCCGAGATGTTCAACCGCGATTACCGCCCGGATGTGAAACTGCAGTACCACGACGAGTTTGGTCGCAGCATGAACCAGAAGGAAGCCTTCAAGCACCTCTCACACATGTTCCACGGCAAGGGCAGTGGCAAACAAAAGACTGAGAAGAGGCTCAAGAAGATTGAAGACGAGAAGAAGAACATGGCCAAGGGCGTGTTGAACGTCGGCGACGAGGGCGGCATGATGAACGTGCAAGGCAGAGAGGGCAAGCGCCAGAAGACTGCTGGTGTTCGACTACAGTGAGGATGATGAGGTGTATTTTGAAGAACGGACGAGGTTAGTACACAACACTCATAGCCCTAAGACGAACGTTTTTGAGATATTCATCATAATTTTTTAGACACCTTGCTCGGACGACTATGAAGGTAGGTGAGTAGGCTCCCTCGATCTGATCGTGATGTGTGTACTTGTATGTGCAGGACAGGTGAGTTGATGAGTGGCCGTTGCAGCCACTTGTATTCGATACGTGATATGCCAATGATTCGATCGCCTCAAGCCTGGACAGGCATCGTGAAAAAGTATTCCGATCAAGGCCGGCGGCTTATTGCCAGAGCGTTATGCAGACATTCCTGTGGCCTACGTAGAAGGCTGTAGAACGGTATAGTGGCTGTGCGGATGCTCTTTCGGGCGTCGTTGCAAGATCAGCGCAGTGAAGTGAGGCTGTGATCTGACAATAGGATGCGAGGAAGAGATCTTGACGACAATAAGATGGGCGAAGAGGGGCTGCACGTAGATTTAAAGCAAAGAACAAACATGATTTCACTTTAACGTCTAATTCTCACTGAGTCGAAATCATACACACCATAACCGTTCACAAAAGACGGCAGTGAACCTGGTCGTCTGGCCGAATACCTTTACCTTGCAAGCAAGCACGGTGGTCCGAGCCCCAAGCACGGAAGTGCCAGAAACGCGTTCCCAAATTCCCGTGAACGCCAGCACCACGACCCATCGCAGCAAACATTCACCACGACATCTAACTTTCGGCCGCAACATACAAAACTCGAAGTTCAGTGACTAGGACTACGCGACAAATTCTGCGATCATGGCTCCGTCCAAGGCTAACAACGCCGAGTACTCCAAGGACGAGAAAGTGCTCTGCTTCCACCTCGAGCTCCTGTACGAGGCCAAAGTACTCGACGTCAAACCTAAGGATCCCAACGACAAGGGCGACGGCTACGTGTACAAGATTCATTATAAGGGCTGGAAGAACACGTGAGTGTCCGCCTTTTCTTGCTGTGCTGGCGTTTTGTTTTTCTCTCGAGGCTCGATGGTTGCGGGCGTGGCGCGATGGCAACTGCGACTATCTTGAGCATCCGGCGCTCCAAGTAGTTCGCGACGACAATGCCATCAAGATCGCGCGCGTCAGTCGTTTGAGGAGCTACTCGTGCTACGTGCCTGCCAGCGATGGTCGCGACGAGATGCCACCGCCACCGCGTTGAATTGTACCACACCTCAAAGACCTTTTGCTGACATTCTCGGTAGCTGGGACGACTGGGTCTCACAAGAGCGCATCCGCAAACTCACAGATGAGAACAAGGAGCTCGCAGCCAACCTCAGAAAAGACATGGACGCGCAGCGCCGCGCCACTTCTGGCAAGCCCTCAATAGCTTCAGCGACCAAGAAGCGCGCCCTCGGATCTGACGCCCCAGGCTCCTCCGCGAGAGGCAGCGAGGATCGCAGTTCTGTCGCCCCGCCACCACCGCCCAGGGGAACGAAGAGGGCACGCGAGATTGAGGGGATTGACAAGGTATGTTCTTTTTTGAGTTGCCATCTACTCGTGTTTTTGACAGTCTGCGCGTTATGCGATGTACATTCTTGCATTGCCAAAACCACTGCTTGAGAACTCTGCACAATTTCGACCATCTCCTCGATGATCCGATGGCTAACAGGAGAATTTTGATAGGAAGAGGAGTTCTTGCGCAGACCTGCTGTCAAGATTTTCATTCCAGACGCTCTCAAGTCGATCTTGGTCGACGACTGGGAGAAGGTCACGAAAGAAAACAAAGTCGCACCTACTCCTGCGCCAATCTCCGTCACACAGTTCCTCAACGAGTACGATGAGGCCGAGTCAGTACATCGTCGTCCTGGCTCTGCAGATGCAGACATTCTCGAGGAAGTCATCGCTGGCGTTAAGGAGTACTTCAACAAAGCCCTCGGCCGCATTCTGCTCTATAGGTTTGAGCGCAACCAGTACTTTGACTGGCACAAGCAGCTTGAAAAGGGCCATGGTGAGCATGCCGGGAAGACACTTTGCGACATCTACGGCTGCGAGCATTTGCTCAGACTCTTTGGTAAGATACTGATTTTCGCACAATAATTTTTCTGAAGTTTCTAACACCGCTTGCAGTGGCAATGCCAGACCTCATCGCGCACACGAACATGGATGCGCAGGCAGTCAGCAGACTCCGCGAGGAACTCTCAAAGATGACACAATGGCTTGCCAAGCGCATCGAGCGCTATCTCTCTGTCGACTACGAACATGCAGGCCAGGACTACGTGGAAAGCTCGAAGGGAGTCGCGTAGGATGCCGCATCCGATTGAGGGCATTTGGGTATACCACTTGGCGTTTTGGGTGAATTGGCTACTCGTTTCATCGGCATGGTATTGGCGCAAGTCGAACGGCGGCCGACAGGTACGTCGAGGCAGGTTCACTGGGAGAACATGATATGATGCCAATGGCATTTGATAATTGTGTTCGATCTCCAATTGCAAGGCTATTACTATTAGTATTGTAAGACTAGAAAATTGATGCTTTCCTTGCTCAGTGAAGCTCCCCGCTTCTTCTTGTGGCCGTTTCTGTTAGGCCACTCACTGCTGACCGCAATTAGGTGCCGGTCGAATGCTTGAGATAGCGCATCAGCAACCCATCCTCCTTCAACAGCTCGTAGTCGGCTCGAAGTGCCGCCGGGCGCGCCTCGCTAGGCTTGTCTTCGAGATTCTGCAGCAATGTCTCCAGTGATCCGCCACAGTCTTCAAGATCTTTGACACATGCCTCACACAGCGCCAAACCACACCCTTCGCCATGCTGGGCCTTCTGCGCCAAACAGCACTCCCAGGACGCCAAGTTGCAACAAACCGAACACCACCGGTCGCCTCCCGCCAGCTCTGGATCGAACAGCCTCTCAAATGCCGCTTCGTGGTCCAATTGCACGCCCTCTTCAGTGAAGCGCCTCAGCGCGTGGTCATCGCAGATCATTATTTGCATTCGTGCCATGGTGCAATCTGTGCACATCTGCGAGCCTTTGACACTTTCGCCCCTGTGGCCGCCACCGATCTCTTCCCAGCCTCGTCCGTCGTACCACTCGATGACTTCTGTGGTCCGCTCTTCCAGACCGGTTAGGGCGAAGTATGCGTTGGAGCAGAAGTCACATGGATCCGACTCGTCCGCGGTCTCGTCTTGGTAGTCGAAGAGCATGGGATGGCAGAATTTGGTGCGCACTGTTTTGACCGTGCCACCGGTGTCGCCCGTTGAGTGAGCTGGTGGATCTGGAGTGGAGGGGTATGAGTCGCGGCTACTCGCTACGGAGTAGGGTGATTGCGGTGGGCTGCTTGTTATATCGAAGAAATCGTCGTCCACGTTCAGGTCGCCGAAAGCACTGTCGTCCACGTCCAGACCTCCGAGAGCACTCTCAGCCAATGAGTTGCCCGACAATCGCTGATGTTTTTGATTTCCAGGCTTCTTCGGCCCGAGTGGCTTACAGGCCGCGCCAGACATTTCGCACGCCGTGCAGATGTCCTCACCGCCGTACTGAGATCGGGAGGCAAACGAGCAGACTCTACGGGAGTCCAAGCATTGCCTGCAGGTCCTGACCTGGTGTCGACTTTGGCTGGCACTTACCGGATTTTTGTATGGCGCTCCATCCGGACCGATGCGCAATCTCGTGCGAGTGACACCTGGCCGAGGGCCCGCAACGCAATTCTTGTGGCCATCCTTTCTGCATTGCTCACAGCGGCCGCGATGATCGGAAGGATCTTGGCTGTATTCGAAAGAGCATACGAGCCACTTTTGTCTCTTGCCAATGTACTGGCAGTGCGTACATGCGAGCTTGAGCTCCGGTTCCTAGAGCCATCGTCAGTTCACACACTGCCTTGGAGCGAGGGAGCACTTACTTGGATCAACTGGCAGTCGTCCTCGCCGTCGTTACAATCGTCGCATGGCCAGGAGTGCTCGTTGTCTAGCAGACTGCACCTCTGTGCCCCGGCCAGGCAAGTCAAACACCCTCGTCCTGCGGGCTGGTTCTTAAAATCCAAGGGCGCCTCGGAGGCACTCACACGCACGCCGGTTGCGTATGAGTCATTGGTATCACTACCATCGTCCTCACCACCTCGTTTACGGAGGTGATACCCTGTCAAGGAATATTCACATGATTGCTCCGCTTTCTGCTCAGCCTTCGCGCAAAGCTCAGCGAAAGCGGCCTTCCCGGAAGAAGTGTTGAATGTGATACGCAAAATCGGTCTTGTCTTCGCTGCAGCTCTGCGATTGGCATCTGATTCGTTGGTAGGCTCTCCAGCATTCCAGTCGAACTTCTTGCGCGTCGACAGCTTCGCCCTTTTTCTGCGCGCTCTGGCCTGGCGGGCCTCCTCGTGAGGATCAAAATCTCCGGTCGTGTCGGCATCGACCCAGGTGTTTGGTAAGGATCGTTTCGGCTCTCTCATGGGCCGGAGCTCCCTCTTGTATGATAGCTGCTGCTCGAAGGTGTCGGAGAGTGGATTGGTGTCATCGGAGGTTTCCTGCTCTACGATGTTGTCGGCGGCACTGTAGTCGGTAGTGTCCACTGTTTCCGCTGGGAGATCTGTTGTCGAGCTGCGCTCGTTTGGACTTGCGGTGCAGCCACATTGAGACTCTGCCATGTTGATGTCGTCCATGTTGGGGCCGCCCAAGTCGATATCGCTCATGTCGTTGGTCGTCTTGTCATATATGAGGGAGGATGTGTGTGGCGGTTGGGAAGAAAAGGGAGAGAGCTCTGGAGCATGTGGACTCAGAGGCTGTGAAAGTTCCTGACCCATGGTTGTGTCTGCCGCAGCCTGTGAATATGAGGCACATGTGGTAATCCGGGCATGTCAAGATGCGGAACCCAAGTGAGGCAATCAAGACATGTGCTCTGCGAAGAGCAAACGGCTACTGAGGAGTCCCGAAAAGAAGGCTGCTCTTCTCGTTGGATAGTGATGCTGGATTCGCTTCTGTCATCAGATAGAGTTGCTACCAGCGGTTTGATGTTGTGGTGATGAGATCTGGTGCAACCTGGCACTGAAGGTTTGTGAGGCTGGAGAGTGATGTCTGCGGTCCACTTACAAGATTAGTGTCTGAAGTGAAGATCCGTGACACTGTCCAACTGAAGCATAAGTAAGCTTTCTCACCGCTGATTGATGATCATGAAATGGAACTTCTCGCGTTTCTGATGATGTTCTTGTGCTTTCGACATTCGCACCGTGATAATGAGTCGCTCGCGTCGCCCGCTGAGAGCGTCGAAGCTACCAATCGCATCTTGGTATCCATGAAGCGCAAAAGTGCTTGTATCATCAGCGTCCCTCTCCCACTATTTGCCATGTTGTCGGTGAAAATTGGTTTCGATGGAAGTGATGGGACAGTGTTCTTCTTGGAAATGTAATGTTGTTTTTCATAAATGTCGCCGCTCAATGATAGTAATGACCGTGTAATCGTAAGCAGTTGCACCAGGCACCTTGCTAGCCCTCGCTCTGTTAAATCAAGAAACAAATGCTCCGTCCATACCTGCGTACCCCATGCGGTAGCCCTTCCTGTTGCCTGAACGCCCTGGCTTCGTAAACGAAGTCTTTCCAAACATATGAACACCGACCATATCATGTATGCAAAACCCGAGTGAAACCAGCTCAGACTGCCGAAGGAGACGCTACCGCAGCGTCAGAGGAAGACGCGGCGGCAGCAGGAGTGCTAGCCGATGCTACGACCGCAGGACTGGAAGAGCCAGCAGCGACAGCGGCAGCAGAAGAGCTTGACGATGCTGCGGCGACAGCTGCGGGAGAGCTTGCAACAGTGGCCAGAGTGGTGGGAGTGGAGCCCTTGCTCTTAGTGCTGGCGGCAACCGTGGAAGAAACCTTAGTGTTCCAGTACTGCTCGAGAGCCTTCTCTACGCCGTCCTTGTTGCGGTAAGCCTCCAGGTCATTGAAGAACTTGACCTTGGATGCGATCGCGTCCTCGGAGAAATCGCCGCTGCGAGACTTGAAGTCGCTGTCCGAGAAGAATTTGTTGCGGTAACGGGGTTCCATGGGGTCGATGAAGCTGGTCTTTTCGTCGTAGCCCAGATCAGTTAAAGCAGTGACATTGAAGGCGGCCATCATCTCGTGGTCCTCGTGGATGAGGTTGTGGCAGTGGAACTAAAGGGCGTTGTTAGTGAGGCCCGCAAAAAATAAAGTTTAGATTCTTTGGGTGACCAACCATGTAAAACCCATCCCATGGCGCATAGCGAGCGATGACATTGACTTGCTCGTTAGTGTTTAGCCAGACCACGTCTTTCAAGGCGACTGCATGATTAATTAGCAATTAATCCATTGGAAATTTTCATGGAGATGCTCACCTTTCTCGTACGGCTGTACACCACCTCGGCTGCCGCCAGTCCTGCTAACGATCTGGAAATCGATCAAGTGGATGTGGACCGGGTGAGTCTACGAGAACAATGTTAGCAAGCTTCAAATAATGGCAGGGTGTTAACAGAATCTCGTACCCAGCCACCAGCACCATTCTTGAGGATCCAGTTCTCAACGGAACCGCGTGCAGGTTTTGCGAGGATGCGCTTCTCAGGACCATCAGCCCAGGAGACACCGTTGACCTTCCACTCGCCACCTTGACGCTGGAACTCGAATTCGTGTTCGACTGTAGCGTGAGCAGGCGGGAAGGGAACATCGCGGAGCTTGGCGGGAAGGTTGTCGTTCTTATCGGTGCTGGAGACAGTGTTGCCAACAACAAACTGCATGACTTTGTCGGTGTGGAGGTAGTCAGTGTTGTCAGCTACCTTCTTGTTGCTCCTCAGTGTAACGTTGCTGTTCTTGTAGGCACTGAAATCGACGACGATCTCCCATCTCTCAGCCATGGAGATATCGAGTTGGGTCGTGTCAACTGGGTTCAGCAGAAGGCCTGCGTCGGAGCCGACAACTTTGAAGTTGATCCTGGTGCCGATCTTTGTTGCTTGTTCGATGTACAGCTGGAACGAGCGGCTGATGGCGGCATTGAGCAGACGGAAGCGGTACTTGCGTGGCTCGACCTTGAGGTACGGCCAAGGCTGCCCGTTGACATGGATAACATCGCCGAAGAGATTGGTCGTCTCGCCGTTAGCTTCAGGGCTCCAAAGGCTGCCGTCCGGGTTGTATCGCTTGGAGGTTAGACCGAGGGGGATGTCGTATTTCTCTCCTTGAGGCAATCCGGCTACTGCCTCTTCTTCAGCATCGTGAAGGATATAAAATCCTAAAGGGATGTCAGTAAGCTGAGAGCCATGGATAAGTTTCTTCCTTATATTTCTTACCAGCTTGGCCCATATAGGCGTTCTCAGCGGTGTGGTCGATAGCGTGATCATGATACCATAACGTACGAGCGTTCTGGCCATTGGGATAGTAGTAATCCTTGTACGAGTTGGGTTCGGTGACGTCCTCAGCCCAGCCGTCGAAAGGTGCCCTGGCTGTGAGGCGATCGTTAGTCTTTGAGGTAGTATCATTGCGCCCAGACCTGATACTCACAGTAAGAGCCATGGAGATGGACAGAGTTTGCGCGATCAGCGTGGTTGATGAATCGCACCACCGCCTCAGTATCCTTGCGCATCATGAAAGTTGGGCCTGGTGCCATGCCATCATAGCCAACGAGCTTAGTCTTGCCCAAGTTTGGGTAGACCTACAAAACGATTAGCATCTCAGGCAACATTTTGGATCGTATCTTTCAATCCCGTACCTGTTGCTCGAACTTTTGGATGTCGATCTCGTAGTAGTCGATCGGCTTGCCACCATCTTGGGCGGGGAATTGCCTTGGAAAGGTCAGAACGGGGATTTTGGTATGTTTTGAACAACACTTACTTCAAGGGCTTCTTCACCGGAGGAATCGGCAAAGGGTATTGATAGAGGGCGGTATAGGGAGGTGAGTCCCAGTCCTTGGCGGAGGCGATCTGAATGGCCACTGCCGCAATGGCACAGAACGTGGAGCCGATCGAAGGCATAGCAAGCTATCGATTCTTGTGATAAGCCAGTGTAGTTGAGAAGATTGCTTGGTGAGTTGGAATGAGCAAGTTTGAGATTGATCGAGAACCTGCGGGTATATATATTCCATCTTCGCAAGTCAATGGTGGTGGTTCCAACTGCCAACAAGAAGCATTCTGCCATGTGGTATGGCGTCCAGACCACACCAGCTCAGGCCAGAGCAGTGCAGTACAGCAAGTCTACAGTCTGCCACAAAACCCAAAGGTGCTTGAAACTGTTTC
>Ga0265797_10010499_pt1 | contig 11789 bp, 10 predicted proteins | sample P2T30metagenome_FD_192433 | JGI IMG/M metagenome (GOLD analysis project Ga0265797, IMG submission 192433) | Plant litter microbial communities from East Loma Ridge, Irvine, California - P2 T30 | ecosystem: Environmental > Terrestrial > Plant litter > Unclassified | place: USA: California... | reverse complement strand
CAGATTGCGCAGGTCGGCAATGATCCGCGGCTTGGCCACTTCATAGGGGTCGAGAAAATGCTCGTCACCGGTAATCAGGAAGCCGCGCATCCCGGTTTCCAGGTCGACCGTCAGTTTGGACGACTCATTGAGGTTATTGATGACCCGGTCGGTGTGTTCCACCCACTGGATCACCGACAGCAGATAAGTGATCAGCACAACGAAAAAAACCGCGCTGAGCACGCCCACACCCAATGGCAGGGCCACGTTACGGCTCAGGAGTTTACGGAAGCTCTTTTCATCAACTGACGACGCGGGAGTCATGGGCATGCCTTGGCCAAGTGCGGAAAAACCGGGAGTTTGCCCCAAACTGACGTTCAAAACCATTGTTCTGGAGTGGTTTGGTACAGATTCCTACGACAGAACAGGCTATTCTGGCTGGTCTTATGTATCGCATTGTTTTCGCCGTCCGATGGAACTTGTCGATAGCCCGCGCTTACTCAAGTAACAGGCCGGTCAGAACGGGCCAGCGGTAAAAACCTCGTCTTTTTTGGGAACGCCTTATTATGTCTACCTCCACCATCCTTGTTGTCGAAGACGACGCCATCGTGCGCATGCTGATCGTCGATGTGCTTGAGGAGTTGGAGTTCGCAGTGCTTGAGGCCGCAGATGCCGAAGAGGCACTGGAAATCGTCAAGGCCAAAGACACTGTCATCGACCTGATGATGACTGACGTTGGCCTCCCAGACATGGATGGCAAGGAATTGGCGAACCTAGTCCGCACGCTGCGCCCTACCCTGCCTATCCTGTTCGCCAGCGGCTATGCCGAAAACATCGACGTGCCAGCCGACATGCAGGTGATTGGCAAGCCGTTCTCGATCGATCAGCTGCGCGATAAAGTCAAATCGATGTTGCCTGCGTAATCCCTTGTCCTTTTGCAGGTTTTAACGTGACGCCGGGGAAATAAAACAGGAAACTCATCGCCTTCATTTCCCCGTCAGTCAAAAGAACTCTGGAAGGACGCAACAACATGATTGGACAACCTGCGCGCCTGGTGTTGGCGAGCCTCTCTATACTCATGAGCACTGGCGCCTGGGCCGACTTCACCGCGACCCCCTCTGAAGCACGGGCCATCGCCAAGGAAGCCTACCTGTACGGCTACCCAGTGGTGCAGATGTACAAGACGCTCTACACCCAGGCCGTTGACAAGGGCGGTGCCAACTTCAAGGCTGGGTTCAATCACATCGGCAATACCGCGCAGGTATTCACCCCCAAGGACACCGCGTTCGTAACGCCGAACTCGGACACGCCCTACTCCTTCGTCTGGATGGACCTGCGCAAGGAACCGCTGGTACTGACCCTGCCCAAGATCGAAGACAACCGTTACTACTCGGTGCAGTTGATCGACCTCTATAGCCAGAACATCGCCTACCTGGGCACGCGCAGCACCGGCAACAACGGCGGTCACTACATGATTGCGGGGCCTGACTGGAAGGGTCAGCAGCCGGTCGACATCGACCGCGTGGTGTACAGCGAAAGCAATATCGCCTACGCGCTGTATCGCACCCAGCTGTTCGATGAAAAAGACCTGGGCAAGGTCAGGCAAATCCAGAGCGGCTATAAAGTGCAGCCGTTGAGCGGCTACGTGAAACAACCGGCCCCGGCCAAAGTGCCGAAGATCGAGTGGCCCAAGCCGATGGCGAACATGGGCGACAGCCCGCAACTGTTCCGTTACCTGAACTTCATGCTCGCCTTCGCTGCGCCGCAGGACAGTGAGAAAGACCTGCTGGCACGCTTCGCCACTATCGGCATCGCCCCCGGCGCGCCCTTCAAGCTGAACCAGCTGAACGCCGAGCAGCGTAAAGCCCTGGAAGATGGGATTGCCGATGGCAAGGCTGAGTTTGCCGCGTTCAAGAAAGACAAGATCGACACCCACCAAGTCTCCAGCGGGGAGTTGTTCGGCAGCCGTGACCGACTGAACAACAATTACCTGTACCGTTATGCCGGCGCCAACCTGGGTATTTTCGGCAATTCCACCGACGAAGCCGCTTACTTCACCTACTTCGATGACAGCGAAGGCAAACCGGCCAACGGCGCGCGCCGCAGCTACACCGTGCACTTTGCCAAGGATCAACTGCCGCCGGCCGATGCGTTCTGGTCGCTGACCATGTACGACGCCAAGACCAAATTGCTGGTGCCCAACCACAAGAAACGTTATCTGATCAACTCGCGCATGTTGCCGGACCTGAAGCTGGACGCTGACGGCGGCCTGACCCTGGCGCTGCAGCATCACGAGCCGCCCAAGGCCGAGCAAAGCAACTGGTTGCCGGCTCCAACCGGGCCGTTCTTCGCGGTGCTGCGCATTTACCTGCCCAAGCCTGAAGTCAGTAACGGTCAGTGGAAATTGCCGCCGTTGACGCCCCTCAAGTAACCCAACGGGAATGGATGCGCGGCGAATATGACTCACATGAGCCATCCCGCCGCGCTGTACTTGCTATCTGAGCTTGAGATAAGACTGATGCAGGTCGGATGCCCATCCATCGATGACGCTTTTCACATCGTCAGCCTTCATCACCTGGGAGTCGTTTGACAACGGTTTTCCTGTGCCTTTGCGCACCACTTCGGCAACCACTTTTCCGTTGGCGCCATCCAGAAACTGCGCCTCCGTGCCCAAGGTGGTTTCCTGGTCGCGAATCCCGGTGCCCGTACTCACTGCCGCCGCGAGGAACGCAACGGGCACATATTCGTATGGCTTGAGGCTTTGGGTTTTACTGCTGACCGCCGTAATCGCCGCGCGCACCACCATCACCCCGGGACCCGGACCATTGGCCAGCGGCAGTGAACGGGCCAGTTCACGCTTGAGCGCCTGATTGTAATAGTCATTGATGCCGCGCAGGGTGCTGTCTGGAATCCGCGTGGTGGCTTGAGGCTTGGGGTAGAACTGTGTGGGCTCGATGTACACCGCGTTATAGCGGCTCAGGTCGAGTTTGGGATCGACCCAGCGCATCACCTCGACGCCAGAGGGCGACTTGGCTTCCTTAAGCCTGCTGTAGTCCGACAGAAAGCCCGAATACTCGTCCGGTTGCGTGACGTTGCTGGCGCAGCCCGCCATGCCGATCGAGGCGATGCACAGCGCGCTGACCATCAGTCTTGGTTTCATGGGTGAACTCCCTGGCGACTATCATCGTGAGAATGAGCTGTAGGTATAGCCAAATTCTGGGGAATACACCTGATTAACGCGTCACCAGGACCTCTATTGGTCTGTATCGAACGAAGGGTGTTCCGATAAAAGACGACGCCACTGCAGTCGAAACCAGGGCGTAAATTGCATCTGCGACTCCGCCAACCGGACCGATATTTCGTCACGCATCAGCCACTGGGTGTCGCTGATTTCGTCAGGATCGGGAAAGGCCTCAGCGTCGGATCGAGCCACCAGCACATGACAGAGTTCATGCTCCGCGCCGATCGAGCCAAAGCAGGCGTGGTACTCAAAACTGTACAGCGCGCGACAGGCGGCCCGCACGCCTAGTTCCTCGCGCAAGCGCCGAGACGCGGCATCCTGAATAGTTTCCCCGGGTGCCGGATGACTGCAGCAGGCATTGGACCAGTAGCCTGACCAAAGCATTTTACCTGCCGCGCGCCGTTGAAGCAGATGACGCCCGAGACCGTCGATCAAATGCACTGAAAACGCACGATGAAGCTGTCCCGCTCCCAGGTGAGCATTGCGCTTGTCACACACTCCAATTTGTACATCGTGAGAATCTACTAACACTACATCGTTGGCCATTGTGTATGTCCTTGGTTGCCATGATGCGCGTGCCCCGCACGGTGCTCTCGGTGTGCATAGGCGGCGCCGTGCTCCAACGTCAGCGAACCTGCCCCCACGCGCTGACGAAGGTCATCGCGACGTCGGTAAACCCTGGATCGGCACGTAGAAGCGTCATGCCATCCAGGTCTTCCTGTGTGAGCAAGCCCAGTTTGAGCAACGCCGGACCCGCTTGGGCCGTGGTCGCGGCCCAAAAGGCATCGGCGGGGCTGTTATCGCCGATACGACCTTCATGGGAGCGATGCCGTACGTTGGCAAGCCCTCTGTCACGTAATCGATCCGGGAGCGTCGCGGCCCAGAGCATGTCGGACCCAATGGACTGCTTCAGCAGAGTGAGCCCGGCTTGGGCGATTTTTCCAAACAGCGGGTTCGCTGTTTTCAGGCTCGGTTCCAGGCTCACGTCCTCGATCACCAGCCATCCACCGGGGCGCAGCCAGGTAATGGCTCGCATCAAGAGGTCTTCGCGCGCGGGCAGATGACACAACAGCGCACGGGCGTGTACCACGTCAAAGCAGGCGGCCGGAAAATCATCGGTCGCGGCATTATGCTCAAGCACTCGAATACCCGGAATATCGGCCAGGAATCGGGTATCGACATCCGTGGCCGTGACGCTCGCTTTGGGATATCGGCGGCTCAGCCAGCCGGCGAGCGATCCGGCTCCCGCGCCGAGATCAAGGATGGCAGGTTTGTCGGGAAGCTCCAGTTGATCGAAAACCGCGTGGCTCAACGGATCGAAGGCACGTTCCAGCGTGCGCAGCCGTTCCAGTTGACCGGCATGCTGGTCAGCCAGATAGCTGCGGGTGTAGTCGGGCTCCTCAGCGCAGACAGTCGCGGTCACAGTACAACCTCCAGTCGATCGGGGCAGCGATTGAGAAAGCCGCGCTCCACGGGCGTAAACCCCGGAGCCCAGCGCACGTTTGGAAAGGCTTGCAGCAGCATGCGAGCGCCTATCGTGATCTCCAGCCGTGCCAGCATGGAACCCAGGCAGAAGTGGCGCCCAGCGCCGAAGGCGAAATGCAGGGTTGCCTGTTCGGCGCGGTGCATATCAAAGGTATCCGGGTCGCTGAACTGGTCCGGATCACGGTTGGCCGAACCAATCAGGCAGGCCAGGGTTGCACCGCCAGGAATGGTTCCCGAGGGCAGTTGCAGCGGCTCACGGGCCTCCCGGAGTACAAGCTGCAAAGGCGGGTTGCGTCGCAGGGTTTCAGCGAGGGCATTATCCATCAGCTCTGGATTGGCGATCACCGCCTCCTTGACGCCCGGTTCGCTCAGCAGGTTGACAATGAGGTTCGCCAGCGCGCCGTGACTGGTTTCACTGCCCGCCGTCATTAGGATTGCGCAATAAGCCCGGACGAACGTCTCGGACAATGGCTGACCGTCAATCCGTGCCGCCAGCAGCTGCGAGATCAGATCGTCTGCAGGTTCGGCGCGGCGCGCGTCGATGTGTGGCGCAATAAAGTCGTAGAAACTGTCTCGGTTGGATAACCCGCCGCTCAGCAGCGCCGGGTCCTGTCGATAGTTGCCCATGTACGCAAAGCCTATGGCGCACCAGCGCTTCAACTGCTCCACCTCTTCGCGGGTTTGAGCCGGCAGCCCCAGTGCGCGCGCCATCACCCGCACCGGCAGCGCCGCGGTGAAATCGGCGATAAGCTCAACCTGCGGTCGGCCCTGCATGCGCGCCAGCAGGTCCGCAGCCACCGAAGTGATGGATGCTTCAAGCGTCGCGAGGGCCTTGCCACGAAACGAAGGGCTGAGCAGTGCTCGGTGCTGGGCGTGTTCACACCCGTCCATGGTGACAATGGTGTGGCCCAGCAGCGGTCCGATCTGCCAACTGTAGTTATTGTTGCTTGCACCCGGATGGGTCAAGGCGGCTTTGACGTCCACATGCCGGCTGACCAGCCACACATCGGTGGGCTCGTCGTAAGCGATCGGCAGCGTGGTCCGTAACTGCTCATAAAGCGGGTATGGGTCGATTTCAAACTGCCGGGATTTGAGCGTCGGCGGCGTAAGTTTCAGGTTCACTTGCCCATTGTCCGGGGCCGCAGCATCGGCGGCACGCAGGTAATAGCGGGAGACGCTGCGGTGCCAGTCGCCTGCCGCTCGCACAACCTGACGCAGCCGCTCCGGGTCGGTCGCCGCACCCGTTGGGTGACCCGCATGCTCGGCGGCGACCGTGGTGAACTGCGCAACGGCCGTGTTGACCATTTGATGGGCGCAGTCGATCGCGGCAGGCCAATCCATGCCCTCGGTGTGCGCGAGTATCGACACCAGGTTGAAGCGCTCACCACACACCACGTCTTTGGCAATCGAATGGATATCGTTCGTCCAGGCAATGATATCGGCCGCGAGTTCACGCAAGGCGCTCCATGCTTGAACCGCTTGCTCAGGCTCGTACGGGTCGAGCGTTTCGGCCCCGTCGATCAGATCAAAAAAGAACAGTGCGCCGAACCAGTCCCGGCGCAGCGGCAGGTATTCGGCCAAGGTGAGCGCCGTGTCGTTTTCCCGTATGCGCACCAGGGTCGCCTGCGCACGTAAATGCCGGGTCAGATGTCGCACCAGCCTCTCGCGCCAAGCGTCACCGAGCCAACACCGGGTCTGAGGCCAAAGGTCATCAACCAGAACGGCGAGCATCGGGTCGTCGACTGGGCTGCTTTGGCCTGTTGGGGCGGCGTCGCCGCTCTCGGTCAAAGTCAGCACTGAGAGGATGAAACGATCCAATGTTCCATCTTCCGCCCAAGGCCCATCATCGATACGGTCATCCAGCGTCAGCGCCCACAGGTACCAGCACACCAGTGTCTCGGCCCGGTGCGTGGGTGCCTTGGCGCATAACGCTATGCCCAGGTCGAGCAGCGCGGTCGTACTCAAACGGTGCGCACCGCGGCGGCCGATCAAGCCGTAGCGCTGCGCCCAGGCAAGGGCATGCGCGCGCAACCGCTCGCTGTCGGAACGCCGTGGCGCGTCGGCAAAAGGCAAGTGGATCTCGGGGATAATGAGGGTGGGCGGCGGTGGCTGATCTGTGTGGCGGGAGCCCAGATCGTCTTCGCAGTGTGACGGCGCCATGATGGGCTCCTCTTGAATGAACCTTCAACAGGATCGGACTTTATCGAAAACCAGACCCTCAGGATGTGAGGGTTGTCTGGCCATCGCCAAGCAACAGTTGACCTGGGAGGTAGGCAAAGGTCTATCGCCATTGTGAGCACTAAGGGGTCGATCGCTCGTGGGTGAGATTAGAGATCATCGCACCCTGAATATACTGTCAGTTGTTACAGGTATGAACGAGTCGACTCAGGCTTGCGCGTGCTGATCGGCCATCCGCACTGCGTGAACTGCTCTGGTGAATGAGCGGGCAACTGCGTATGACTAATCCGCTTGCGGTAGGTAAGGTGACATCACATCCCCCCTGCCCGGAGCATCGCATGCGTACCATCGGCCTTATCGGCGGCATGAGCTGGGAATCCAGCGCCGAGTACTACCGCATCATCAACCAGCAGGTGCGCGACCGGCTCGGCCCGCTGCGTTCGGCGCAACTGTTGATGTACAGCGTGGACTTCGGCCCCGTGGAGCAGGCCCAGCACGCCGGGCGCTGGGACGAAGCCGCGCTGATTCTCGAAGATGCCGCATGCCGCTTGCAGGCCGCCGGTGCCGACTGTGTGGTGCTGTGTACCAACACCATGCATAAGGTGGCGCCGCGTATCGAAGCGGCGGTGACGATCCCATTTCTGCATATCGCCGATGCCGCCGCCGCTGCGGCCCTGGAAGCGGGCACCCTGACCGTAGGGTTGCTCGGTACCGCGTTCACCATGGAACAGGACTTCCTCACGTCCCGTCTGGAGGCACAGGGACTGACCGTGCTGGTGCCGGATGTGGAGGAACGCAAGGACGTGCACCGGGTCATCTATGAGGAGTTGTGCGTAGGGGTGATCAGCGCCGAATCACGCGCCATCTACCAGCGAGTGATCGAGGCCCTGGCCGCGCGCGGTGCCCAGGCGGTCATTCTCGGTTGCACCGAAATCAGCCTGTTGATCAAGCCCGAGCACAGCGAACTGCCACTGCTGGACACCACCGAGCTGCATGCGCGGGCTGCGGTGGCATTTGCGCTGGGGGATTAAGCCGGCTTGCGCAGGCGCGCCATGCTCAGGGTGTCGACAAACACACCGTCACGCAGGGCGTAATCGCGCAAGCGCCCTTCAACCTCGAAACCGAATTTGCGGTACAGGTTGTGCGCCGCTTCGTTGTCGGCGTACACCGTGAGTTCCACTCGGCGCAGGTTCATCCAGTTGTCGGCCACGTCCAGCGCGGCCGTCAGCAATTTCGAACCGACGCCCTTGCCTTGCCAGGCCGTCGCCACCCCCATGCCGAATGACCCCACATGGGCCTGGCGCACGCGCAGGTACTGTTCCAGGCCCAATTGACCAATCACTTCGCCGCCATGCAGCGCGACCAGTTGCAGTCGGCGCTCGTTGTCCATCACCAGGCGCTTGCGCCACGCTTCGACAGACTGAAAAGGCATTTGCAGAACCTGACGGCATACGGCCGGTTCGTTGTAGAGCGCCGCGACGCCCTCAAGATGGGCCTCGGTGAAACGCTGGATCACGATGGATGGCTCAGGTGGGTGCATCGTATTTCATCCGTTGAAAGACCAGTGGCCGCCCAGTGTAGGGGATTGCGCCATGGGCACAACAGGCTGTCGTTCAAGCCACGGGCCGTGCCAAGCGCCACACCCGCGCAATGTCCGAAGCCCGCTCGCGCAACAAGCGCGGCGCCTCGCGGCAGGCCTCTTCCAGGCTCATTGGCCCGGATGGCAACGCAAACGCGGCATCCACACCGTGTGCGTACATCTGCTCGTAACCGTCGCCCAGGGTGCCGGCGATCACGATCACTGCAACCTTGTGACGGCGGGCGATGCGCGCCACGCCAAACGGGGTTTTACCGCGCAGCGTCTGGGCGTCGAAGCGGCCTTCGCCAGTGATGACCAGATCGGCGCCGCGCACGGCGGCGTCGAGGCCCACCAGCTCGGCCACCACTTCAACGCCGGCGCGAAACTGTGCGCCGAGGAATGCCTTGGCCGCAAAGCCCAGGCCACCGGCCGCGCCGCTGCCGGGTTCGTCGCGAACGTCCTTGGGCAGCACCTTGGCGCAGTGGTCGGCAAAATGCCCAAGCGCCGCATCCAGCTGTTGAACCTGCGCGGGACTGGCGCCTTTTTGCGGGCCGAAAATCGCCGAGGCACCATGGGCACCGCACAGCGGGTTGTTCACATCCGCCGCGATCTCGAAGCTGACCTGCGCCAGCCGTGGGTCAAGGTGCTCCAGACTGATACGCGCCAGGCCGCCGAGCGCCAAACCACCGGGCGCCAGGGGCTGGTCTTGGGCATCGAACCATTGCACCCCGAGCGCTTGCAGTGCGCCGGCCCCTCCATCGTTGGTGGCGCTGCCGCCAATCGCCAGGATAATGCGCCGGGCGCCCTGATCCAGCGCGGCGCGGATCAGCTCGCCAGTGCCAAACGTACTGCTGGCGCAGGCATCGCGCTGCCCCGGCGCGACCAGCTGCAGGCCGCTGGCCTCGGCCATTTCGATGATTGCCGTGTGGCTGTCGCCCAACCAGCCCCAATGCGCCTGCACCCTGCCCCCCAGCGGCCCCTGCACCGTTTGGCTGCGCAACTGGCCGTTACACGCAGCGAGCACCGCCTCGACTGTGCCTTCACCGCCGTCCGCCATCGGACATTGCACCAACTGCGCATCAGGCCAGACCTGGGCCAGCCCTTGCGCAATGGCCTGGGCGACCCCGGCGGCGCTCAAACTGTCCTTGAATGAGTCGGGGGCGATGATGATTTTCATGGGCGTTCTCCGGTTTTTATAACGCCCATGCTGCCAGTTGGCACCGCTGATGACGCCGGTCCGATGCACAAGTGCGGGTGAGGTTTGTTGTTCATTTTGACAAAGCCTGGGGCAACAATTGCACGCCCAGGTACAACGCCAGCATGCCGTCCAGGGTCAGCGGGTCGACGCCGCTCAACTCGGCGATCCTTTCCATGCGGTAACGCAGGCTGTTGCGGTGAATGCCCAGCGCGTCGGCACAGGCCTGGCTTTGCCCGTCGTGCTCGCACCAGCTGCGCAGCGTGGCCAGCAGTTGGCCGTTGCTGTCCTTGGCGAGGACTTTGCGCAACGGGTTGAGCAATTCATCCAGGGCATCGTCGTTGCGGTGGCGCCAGAGCATGACCGGCAGACGATAGCGGTTGAGCATCAACAGCCGCGAGTGCGGCAGGATATCGCGACCGTAGGCCAGCAAATCACTGACGCGCCGATAGCAACGACGCAACCCGGCCAACCCGTCCGCCTGCCCACCCACGGCGACCCGCAAGATATTCCAACCCAGGCCATCGAGTTTTTCCAGCAGGCGCAGGTTATCGACCTGCAAGGACGTCGGGCGACACCACAGCAGGGAAAACTGCGCTGAACTCACGCACCAGCTGTCCGGATAACGCGACGTCAGCCAGGCGCTCAAGGCTTCGGCCGACTGCCCCACGCCCAGCTCGAACAGATAAGGTGTACGCGCCAGTTGCGGCTTGAGTCCCAGTTGTTGCGCTTCGTCGACCAGGCGCGGCGCGTCTCCCGTATCGGCCAACAGCAGTGCCAGCAGGTCGTCGCAGCGCTGGCGACGCCACTGCTGCTCGGCTTGCTGATGTCGCTGGCTGACCAGCATCTCGGCGGTCATGCGCACCAGCTCAGCGTAGGTACGCAGGCCTTCTGGCTCGCCGGTGATACCCAGTACACCGATCAGGCGCTGATCATGCATCAGCGGCAGGTTGATGCCTGGCAGCACGCCCTTGAGGTGTTTGGCGGTCTGCCCGTCGATTTCCACCACGCGCCCGTTCGCCAGCACCAGCTGGGCGCCTTCGTGCCGGGTGTTGATGCGCTCTGGCTCGCCGCTGCCGAGGATCAGGCCCTGGCTGTCCATAACGTTGACGTTGTAGGGCAGGATCGCCATGGTGCGATCGACGATATCCTGTGCCAACTCATGATCCAGCTCGAACATGGCGCGCTTTTCCTTCAAAGACAGTTGGTCACCGGCACAGCGCAAAGCGGGCTTGGCTGTGCGCGAGCACAAAGACAGTCGCCCATCGCGTCACCGAGACTGTTTGGGCGATCAACGTTACCCTCGCATCGCGAAAAATCATAATAAAGAGAGACTCCCCATGTCACAGAGCGCCGCTGCAGCACTGGCCACCGATGACGATAAAAACGCCATCTACAAGCGCGTTACCCTGCGCTTGATCCCCTTCATCTTTATCTGCTACCTGTTCAACTACCTTGACCGGGTGAACGTTGGCTTTGCCAAGTTGCAGATGCTCGACGCGTTGAAATTCAGTGAAACCGTATACGGCCTCGGTGCCGGGATTTTCTTTATCGGCTACGTGCTGTGTGGCGTGCCGAGCAACCTGGCACTGACCCGGTTCGGGCCAAGGCGCTGGATTGCGCTGATGATGATTGTGTGGGGCACCTTGTCCACGTGCCTGCTGTTCGTGACCACGCCGACGCATTTCTATACCTTGCGCCTGTTTACCGGTGCTGCCGAGGCGGGTTTCTTTCCCGGCGTGGTGCTGTACCTCTCGCAGTGGTTTCCGACGTTCCGCCGGGGCCGCATCATGGCGCTGTTCATGTCGGCGATTCCGGTCTCCGGTTTGCTCGGCAGCCCGTTTTCCGGCTGGATTCTCAACCACTTTGCCGCAGGTCAAGGCGGCCTCGCCGGCTGGCAGTGGATGTTCCTGCTGCAAGGCATCCCCACGGTGATCCTCGGCGCCCTCGCCTACTTCCTGCTCAGCGACAGCTTTGCCAATGCCAAGTGGCTCAAGCCCCACGAACGCGCGGTGCTGGAAGCTGACCAGGCCACCGACCTTGCGAACAAGCCGAAAACCAGCACCGACTCCCTGGCCGAGGTGTTCAAGAACCCGGCGATCTGGGCGTTCGGCCTGATCTATTTCTGCATC
>Ga0265797_10010498_pt1 | contig 11792 bp, 6 predicted proteins | sample P2T30metagenome_FD_192433 | JGI IMG/M metagenome (GOLD analysis project Ga0265797, IMG submission 192433) | Plant litter microbial communities from East Loma Ridge, Irvine, California - P2 T30 | ecosystem: Environmental > Terrestrial > Plant litter > Unclassified | place: USA: California... | reverse complement strand
ACTGCACGATCTCTCGAGCGAGGCCATGCTTGAGATCGGGATGCCAGCGCCATCATCGATCATACATGCCATTCTTGACATGCACCACGTGCAACGCTTATTGGCCGATGAAGAACGGCGAGGCTTGCGTCTCGATGAGAAACTCATTGCGGGACAGAAGGCTATTCGCGCAAGACTCATATCGCTCTATGGGCTTCAGAATCAGGTCGTCTGGCCTACAGACATTGCTGGCGAGCAATCTTCTGTTCAAAACCGTCCGGCACGTGCAGAGATAGAGGAGCTCCTGGAGCCATGAATGCATTGTCTTATTAGGTCTTCCCCGAAAGAAAAAAGAAGAAACATTTGAGCTGAAGCATTACGTCTAAATAAACGCATCCCGCGTATAAAGTGACCCAGGTATACAGGTCGGAATATATAAGATATAGTGGCGGAGTGCTTGAATTCTGTTAATGCGGTACTGATGGTTACTTTCAAAACCCAATGTTAATCGTCGAGCTTGTGTTTTAACGCCTTGTGGGACGGACTCGTGGAGCAAGCAACCGGACAATGTAAGGAGGAAATTATATAATAATGGTCGTAAATAAAGGCTACGGGTTGCTAATATGCTAGTATTAATAGCTATAGGAGTAGGTAGGCAGGAACTCCCTATCATAGCTCTTCTCTCAAATGCTCTGGCTCCAAGCCTCGCTGCCACCAACTCCAGATGTTGAGGCCGACTTTCACACCTTTCGTAACTGGTAAGCCAGCATGGATAGTCTCCTTCAAGCCTCTGCCATCCTCGTCGAAGTTTAGCCAAAACACAGCTGCTCCTTTCCTAGGCTTGAACGCGACGCCTTCCCTGCCATTGTCGCAATCTACGAACTCACACCACCTGCCTTCCTTCTTCGAGTCCAGCATTGGGAACTCTGTTCCGCCACCCTCGCAAGCATCGCTGACGTAAACCATGAACGTCGAGCTGCGTCTCGCATCGCGGCTGGCAGAGCTCCAGTCATAGTGCTGCGCGTAGTGGCCGGACACGTTATAGCGTTGGGTCCACAGTCTTTCGATGAAGGTATTGCTAGGCCATCCTTGGAATGCGAGAGCACGGGATTCGATGCATTGTACGAGTGGCGAACGTGGAATGAGCGCTTTATCGGATTTGCGGACTTTGTCGTCGGCCGTCTCAATGCCACCATGAAAGACGGTGCTAGGCTGCCATTTGTCTTCGCTACGTTCACTTTGTCAGCTTGCTTGTAACGGGTGTCAGCGGCGAACGTGCTCGATTACCTTAGCTCAATGAGCGCATCTGCTTCTTCACCAGTGAGGAAGCCGTCAATGTATATCACCAATGGCTTCGCTGAGAAGAGATGCACCTCGTAACTGTGTTGCGTGCACTTCAAATCGAGGTCTGGGTAGACCAGTGAGTTTGGCTTCAGCTGGGCCTTAGGTGCCGCCACAACATCTTTTTGTCCAGAGGTGAGACTACCGCTTAGTCCTGGAGCGCCAAGGAAGAAGAAGTACACCACAGAGCCAATGACCGTAAGCTCGAGTATCGTTCGCCAGCGAAATGCTGGTTGGTTGGAGGCCATGTTGTGTGAGTGAGCTGCACGGAGTTTTACGGATCGAAAGCGAATTCCAGGAAGGAAGCAAGGGCCAAACAGCTTCAACTTCAGCCGGAACCCGCCTAATCGCCATCCTCCACCCGCGATATTCAAATCAAATGAACCGACACTACTTCACCAGGGTCGAACGCGTAGCTGAGAAAGTCCATGAACTGAGCAGCTGCCACTTACTGAAGTATGGCAAATTCGCTCGTGGTAGGTAGGACATCTCACCGGCGTCATGAAGAGCTTCTCGCACCAGAGTATACTACAGCAGCAGACGCGCGCGAACACGTTCATCACAAACAACACTTCTTACCACGTGAGAATTGGAGCTTTTTAATGGCACAGTGTGATAAGGATCAAAAGGAAAATAGACACATGAATTCGGGGTATAACACCATACGCTCAACTACGACCATGCGGACTCGTTCTGGCACCTTCAAATGGAACCCAAGTACTACGCAGGCCACCTAATTACAACACAAAGAAACACTGCAATGACACACGAAAAGCGCTGTTGCAGAAATCCACCAAGCTCTTGACTCGGAACGCCACGATATTCTGTTCGCCAATTTGGCTGAACAGTAGCCCGAGTCTTCAATTAATCCTGCGCTAGAAAGAATATCTTCCACGGTCATCGGTTCCAAGCCATTCTCTACGCTACTCGCTTACATGAAGAGAGCAGCGATAGCACCGAAGCTGACGAAGAGACCAGCAACGGAGACAGAGCTGGCGGCACCCTCGAACTGCTGGTAACCACCGACGGAACCAGTGCCAGTAGGCTTAGCTGCACCGGCAGTACCGCTGGCTGCGGCGGCACCGTTGGGAGGAGAGACAGGAGAGGCTTCGTTGCCACCAGCAGGGTAGGGAGCAGCAGTAGGGGCAGCACCAGGGACGATAGTAGAACCGTACTGAGCAGGCTTCTCGGGGCTGGACTCGGTGCCTTCAGCAGGGGTGCTGGCCTCAGGGGATTTGGGGACAGAAGAGCTGGCAGCGTAACCGGCGGGGGCAGACTCAGCGGGAGCGCTGGCGACCGGGGCAGATGCGACGGGCTTGGTCTCCTTGGGAGATTCAGGAGAGACCTCAGTGGAAGAAGCAACATCGGCGGGCTTGGACTGGTAGCCAGCAGGAGTCTCCTTGGGAGATTCGGGAGAAGACTCGCTGGAAGAGGCGACGGCACTCTCAGCGGGCTTGCTGGCGTATCCAGCAGGAGTCTCAGCAGGCTTGCCGGGGCTGACCTCAGAGGATGAGGCGACGTTAGTCTGCTTGGCGGGAACGCTCTCCTCCTCGGACTTGGAGGGGACGCCGTAGGCGGGAGCAGAGGACTCAACAACCTGAGATTGGGCGACAGGGGTGGTGTAAGGGACGATGTTTTCAGCCTCGTCGGTGCAGGTGGAGCTGGGAAGAGCAGCGGCGGCAGTGGTAGGCTTGTTGCTGACCTCAGTGCCGTAAACGTTCTCTGAGCCGTAGGAGTCGGGAGCATTGTATGCGGCAGGAGCCTCAGAGCCGTAAGAAGCCGGGACAGCGGGCATGGCGACGGCGGCGCCAACAAGGGCGGCGGCAATGAAAGTGTATCTCATATTTGCGGTTGGTGTTTGTTTGTTGGTTGGTAATAAAAGGTTGGTTTTAAGAAGGCGAAAAGGTTGAAAGAATGAGTGAGCGGTTGTGTTTGGTTTGTTGGTAATGAAAGGACGACCGAGGTCAAAATTAAAAGATGGTAGAAGAGGTTGTGCAGGTAGTTGGTGAAGAGAGAAAGAAAAGGATGTCGTGAAACGCAGTGGAAGCGCTTATGTATAATCGGCGTCTTGAGTTGGAACTCAGTCTGGAGCCATGCCCCTGGTCACTAGTGCGTCCACAATCGGAACGCCTGGCTGCTCTGGCTGCTGGGTGGAGGCTCTCCAGTGGCCGGCCGTGCGGGCATCCAGTCGTGCGAGGCTAACGAAACCGCCGCAATTTCCGCTGGCCTTAACGCTGGCCTAAAGTCCCCGTGCGGCTGGCCGTTTGCTGTCCTGCTCGTCACATGCGAACGTCCGCAAGGTGTGATCGCACGTGTGACGGTCTTTGATTCGTTGCAATGGCTGCGCTACGGCGTGAGAGTCAGACATGGTTGGTTTGTCAACACGTCAACACCTCTACGCACTCATCGCACATCACCATCTCTCGCCGGCCCCACGAGACTTCACTCAAACGCGCTGCGGAGGCATCCTGAAACGCGATGTTCAGGAACAGGAATAGACTAGGGCGCTAGCGCCTGCACACCCGCTGCACGCTTGAAGGGCTGCTGCTGGGGTCGATCGCATGGTTGGCCACTGCACAAGGGGCTCGCCAGCCATTCGTGCTCGTCCGCTCTGCGACACAACGCTGCGGTGAAGAGTAGCCGACGTCAGGGCTGGACGCGCGTTCGTAGATCAATATGAGAGCTGCTGGTTCAGCGGAGAATTGGGGCGGTGCATCCCATAGGGGGCATACAGTAGCATGATCGTGCTGCGTTCGTGCTCACATGCGCCTGGATCTCTCTCGGTGACGCGCCATGAGTTCGCCTAGAAACTGCTACATGCGCGGATATGGCTGTGACCCGCCTGCGATATCCTCCCATCGATCTGGGTGCCGTTGCAGCCGCCATAACCATCGATATGTGCCTGGTATCAACCAAGACATGTATGATATGCAGCGCTTCACCCTCAACAAGTCACACAACGACAATCGAACTCTTCAATATTGCTCATGGTCAGCGGTATCGCACTGCGCCTCACGATCAAGCCTCCCAAGAGTCTTGTCTTTCCGATAGTTCACACTGCCACTATATTGCTGCAAATCATACTGCTAAATCTGTGAGATGCAATCTCCGTCTACAACCACTCCAGATCGTGTGGATACCCGCGTCTGCTTATAGACAACAGTCGTCTTCAAGACATCAAGCCACGTAAGCCACCAAGCTCGCCATCCAATAGCGCTGTCAGCATCGATATCCCTTTTTGGCATGCAAGGCCTATCACCATCCGCCGTGAAGAGCACTCACGCGTCTTGTCTCATTACTCGCAAGTTCATGCGCGTAAAGTTGTCTCTCTTTGCCGCGCTGCCGAGAGCTTCTGGCCTCCTTGTCGCTCTGCTCCCCAGATCGCCGTCCAGGATCTCAGTAGAGGATTCAACAAGAACGTGCTCATCCAGGGATATCTCGTCAGTCCTTCAAGATCTGTGCTTACGGAGGACAGACCGATCAGTATCCTATGCATTCAGGCTTTCGCTAAGTGCAAGCTTGCAAGATATGGGAGTGCTTCAACAAACTCAGTCTTTCTCTGCGATGGTTGACGTCTTGCAGCAATGTATCATTAGGTACGTCGGATGTCTCATGCTTGACAGTTAGTGTTGTACAAGCCTGCAAAGAGTGCTATTGCAGGACGATGTTGGTTCACTGAGGTATACAAGTAGCCATGTCTGCTGCTGCCGATCAGTCCAGTACACGGATGCCGCTTCCGACGACTTACAAGAGCAGAAGGCTTCAATGACTTCTTCTCGCAGGCGGAGAATTCCAGTACGCACTATGTATTTGTAATTCGCAAGAGATACCTCAATCCCTCATCCGCAAGCTTACGCAAGATGTCATAAGCTATAAACCGACATCAAGCTCCTCCGTCGCTTAGTATTGAAAGCTAACGAATATTGAAGTTAGCATATCACAATGACATCGTCAAGTGATTGCTTCTAAGTCCTATCTGCTAGAGACTCGATGCAACTTATGCCTTGTAGGTATTTCTGTGGTACGACGATATTGTTAGTGTCCGAAGCCTTCAAAGAGGCAGAGCAGAAGAAGAAGAGGTGAATCGTCGGCTTAGAGGCTACGCAAGAACAACGCTGTAGCCTTTCTTGAAATTCCGAATGAATACGTTGATGCGGCCCTCGTCAACTTGTTGCTTAGTCGCCCAGGCGCCCGGCACCGTGGAATGACAAAATGGATACGGGCATTTCTCAAGAGCCGACTGCATGGTGCCGGAGCCTCACCAAGAAGTCGTTTTTGGGTCTCTGCGTCGTGGCCTTCGCGCCGTGCTGGTGGCATGGAATCGTCTTGCATGGGACACAGACGCATGTAGGTTTGGTGGTGGTTGCCACTTTTGCGGGTCCTTGACGGTTTCTGCGGTCGACGTTGTCCTTGTACATCCCCCGAAAGAGATGAAAAATTCCTTCACATGATATGTTTGTGCCACCAAGACAACCGTGACCGCCTTGAAGGTATCTGTTGAAGTCGTCGTTTTGAATCATCTGTGAATCCTCGTATAACAGGGCAGCAAGCTGTGGATAGTTGAAAAAGGTCGCTGCCCATTGGGCCAGAAGGACAGTCTCGATCTCTGTAGCCTCGATACAGTTGCGTTCTTCACAGAATGTGTGAGCCGTTGTCCTTGATAGATCGAGTGCTACAGTTGTGCCTGCTGTGAAGTTTTTTCGCCCAAAATGCTAAATAGCAAGACTGGATCAGGCATCTTCTTGCTCTAGTTCCCATGGTAGAAAAGAGGCGTCAAGCAATCGGAACAAGCCCACGAAGGTCGAGGTCATTGAACCAGAAGTTCAGCCTGTGCAGCTATTCCCATAGCTTCAGTGGACGGGTGCCTCGAAAGGACGCCGACCGAAAAGGTAAGAGAAGCGATAAGCTACATATATACCATCATCATCAATAAGGTCTCTCCGTCAGAGGGGATGCTTGATGCAACCGTGTGCGTGTATCCGTACCACTTATCCAATTGGCCACCGAGATACCACTAGGAAAAGGATCTTATTTCAACGCGTAGTATGCCAGTAGAAGCAGACACAGATTTGGAGAGGGTCATACCGGCCACTGAGGTAAAGAGGCTGTACATCAATTCATGTGCGAGAACTGTACCTCAACCCGCACCCTACACCCAAGTTCACGCAGGATGTCACATGACCGCAAACCCTAACCCAAACCCCGCTACTCCCGCCGCCAAGTAAGCCCGGCTGCTGAGCTGAGCAGAACGATCACTAATCACGACAGCCGTGAGATGAGACCACTTCGGCGCTCTGTCAGAACTACATACATGTAACCATTATTCTCATCAACCTGGATTAATCACCCTCTGCTGACAACACTGACTTGGCGCATTAGCGTGACGTGACGCCTGTGCTAGTGCGGTGCACCTGGAGCTATAGATACTATTCAACGACCAGACTTGCTTGTCCGTTACTGTAAACTCTAAGCAAGCAGCTATCTCACCAAAAACACGAACAGTTTCTCTCTATCACGGTTGGTAGTGGCTGTTCCCGACGTATCAGCTACTTACTTTACGCTTCCTCACAAATCATGGACCGCAATTCAACACCAACCAAGGCCACGCGCAAGCGAAAGCGTGCCGGCGACTCTTTGTCAGAAAACAGTGATGATGATCTCAAGAAACGAGGGCGACCAAGAACAGAAAAGCCTGATGCATCGGCTGCCGATGTAAGTTTGGCCACTGCTTGTCGGTAGCACACGAAAGAGATATGGTTATTGACAGCACCTACAGCGCCGACGTACACAAATCCGCATGGCTCAGCGCGCGTACAGGCAGAGAAAAGAAAGCACACTTGACGAACTAAGAAAGCGTGTGTCCGACCTTACTACCACGCTCGAATGTATGAACCAAGCTTTCGACGGCTGTCGAGATCGCTTGGTCATGGCTGGGCTGTCTGAAGGCCAGCTTGACGAGCTCTCAGAGACCGCTTTACGGTTTGCGTCTTACATGAGTAACGCACGCAATCCCGGTGAATCACATGTTGATAACTCGCCGGAACCAGCGGTTCCCGTCTCCACCACAGCGAAGAATGACTCCGCCGCGAAGCGCTCGAAAGAAATGTCCCTTGTGCCTAAGAACGTGCCTTCTTGGATTGATGAAGCTACTTTGGGACAGACTGGAAGACGAAGCCAGCGCCCTGACATTGGCATGGGCTATACGATTTACATGCCTGAAACCTTCGACCCGTTGGTGGAATCCTTCAACATACCCACGATGGCTCAAGCTATGCAGCCTCGGCCTTTCGATACACCACCCAACACTACCCCTCAGCCCAATGGGCCAACTCCTCCGCAACGCTCGCTTTCTCTAAATGACGAACTGGCTTTGCCCAAGACTTACAGCTTTCACGAAACAACTTTGGGTCGCCGCCTTCACCGTGCGTGCCTCGAAGCGGCCTACCACTTGCTTCTTGATCCCGTCCGAAAGCCGCATACTTACGAACGCGTTTTCAAACTCTCATTTCTCAGCCGCGACCGCGTACGCATGGCCGCTGCGCTCAAAAAGGTTTTGGCCAGAGGGCTAGACGACCCGCTGGATTTCTGGGAAGCTCCTCTCCTTCACATCGGCGGTGCAGGAACACACTATCCCACAAGCGGCCGCCCGTTCAGCGCAAACAAAACCAGATCCAGATTACATCTTGGCATGATAGGCCCACAGATGCTCAACCTTCTGGACGACGTCGTGCAAGCCCGTCCAGCAACAGACATCAGTGTAGAAGTCGAAGGCTTCGAAGGGACTTGGTTCGATCCCTACGATGTTGAGGGCTACTTGGAATCCAAAGGCGTCGTCATTGACCCAAGTGTATCTTTTGTGGAAGCAGAAATCACCGAGCCTTCAGCAGAGTCCAGCACTGTCTCATCCCAGTCGTCTGCGCGCACGTCGAGCGTCCATCAGAGCAAGACGAACACGCCGCTTTGGGACCCAGAGCAGTGGTCGGAGATGCAGAGATTGGACACTGACCTTGTCCAATGGCAGGAGATAGATAATGTGCAGTTCAACGGACTTGGCAATGTCGGTTACTCGGACGCCAACACCGGTTCCTGGATGAACTTCCAGTCTGCCGACCTCAATCAACAGAAAGCGGCGCCTACGGGCTCCTCTTTTGACCCTTTGGGCATGCACGGATTTGACCCGCTTGTGCCAAGATACGAACAGGCTGCAGTGCCGCAGAAGAAGGTGATCATCATTGACGTTGCGAAGTTCGTCAAAGGTAAGTGAAGATCTACCTGTTTGAATCTATTGGGAGCACGCTGACACGACGCTCAGTACTGACTGTGACCGGCATCTGCCTCGGTCGTACGCCTGGCTTCAAGCAAAAGGACGTTGACCGGGCATTGGCAATCTCCTCCTTCGACGCGTTTTGAGAGTCGTGTGATAATGGGAGACTTGGCCTAAGGCATGACAAGGTTGTGGAGATGGCACAACTAAAGAAGTCTGAGTGTACTTGGCTTGGCGAACGCAGAGCGGCGAGTATATGTGATGAGAACAATCGCCCAGAATGGGGCATTATGCACTGAGAAAATTGCCTTGGTCGAACAGTGATGTTTTGGGCTTGATGGAACGAACAGAACATGGTAGAACTCTCATTGAGTTAAGTGGTACTTAACACACGGAATTCAGCACTTCAACGGCAGCTCATGTCAAATCTCCGAGCAAGCGTAGCTCTTGTCAAAGGCAGGATTGGATTGTCACGACAGCTGCACAAAGTCGCCCAATGGTGATATAATTTGATACGCAACTAGACTCGCAGACTCGCATTTGGAAGCTATCTAGCTATTTGGGTAGTCATGATTGATATCATGCTGGTGCGCATAACTGAAGCAAAACCGAAGCAACGTGCTGAAGGAAAGTCTCAAAAGCTAAGCCTGGTGCCCTACGGACCCACGACGTGATTCCGGCTGTGAAAAACAAAGCGCTGCGCCATGTTCTCAAACCTCCGAAGCTTTGCGTTTGGATCCGGGTTTGCTGGTCAAGTCCAACTTGCCGAGTTTCTCGACAAGCTCATTCTCCATCACCCGGACTGGACGGAAGCCGACACGACCTCCAGTCTTGTCAAGAAGGACCACTGGACTCTGGATGTCCTTACTCACCTCTTCGGCGGCCAAGGGTTTTTCCAGCGTCGGCGGGCCCTCGAGGTCTTTTTCGGCGACCGATTTGACGCCAGAGAAGTCACCCTTAATGCCTGACGGCTTCTCGTTCCAGATGTCGTAGTAGCTGTACCCGTACTTCGCGTAGGCATCCGCGGTGACAGGCGTGTTCGGCGACGGTTTACCAGTCATAGCCTCGAAGACAGCAGAGTTCAGAATTTGAACATTGAGGATGATGCCACTTTCCGGGTCCCAGACGTTTGGGTCGCTATTGTCTCTGAGAACGGACTGTTTGATCATGCCTCCCGTGGCGATGCCCATCGCTGGCTCCCGGAAGCCACCACCTCCTCCAACCAGTTTCTCGGCCAGATGAAGAGTGCTGCGGTTGGCAATGCTGTAATCTTGCAGTGTGGAACCATCTCGCAGCAGGCACGCGTTGTGAAACAGACGTTGCTGATGAGTTGACATACCAGTGTGGTCTTCCAAGACTCTCTTGACCTTATTGATGGTGGAAGACGGCGAAGCGTAGAGCATAACGCTCTTGCCAGTCAGGGGTCCGACCAAGATTTTGACCAAGATGTGAAAGCGTGCAGTTTTGGCTGATTGGGCGGCAACGGCAGCGTTGATCTGTTCAAGAGAAGGCGGCCGGACTACGATGGAGCATGTCTCTTTGACAGGGACGACTTCAAGCTGCAAACCACCGATCAAGTCGTCGCCAGTGATCTGAGCTTCCACTGTGTATCCAGAGTGCAGGGGCACCGCGACGAACTGGCGAACAGCTCCGTCCGTAGAAGCAACCCCGTCGAGCCACATCTGATCCGGCGTAACGATGTAGTCCTGAATGGTCTTTTTCTCTGAGAGCAGCTTGTAGCGTCGAAGTTTGGTCTGCTCGGTCTCGAGAGACGGCTCGCCCGAGACAGCATTCACACCGCCGATGTAGACTTTGACTGCGAACTTGTCACTCGACTCGAAGCAAATCCACATGGCCTCACGTTCTGCAGCACAGTTAGCGGAGCTCACAAAGGCATCATGCGATACTCACGGTGCATGGGCATGAGGTATCCCCCTTTGGCCTTCATCGCTGCCGGAAGTGCGGTGCTTTCCTGGTAGTCAGATGTTTTGTACAGTGGAAATGCACCAAAGCTAGGCGGCAGGTTGTTCGTGGAGCCATTGTCGCTGACACGGATGGTGCGCTGGAAGGAGACTGTGAGTGCGCGTCCGTCTGCATGCTCTCCTTTGCGGCGGATGCCAATCAGGTCGTCTCTCCCATAGCGTGAGCTTTTTACGAGCTTGTCGACAAGCGTGGGGCCTTGTTTCGCCATGGTTGTCGCGGTAGGATTGTTGCTGATGGTGCGATTTCGAGGTGGGAAGGGTGCCCTGGAAGGGAGGAGCGTGGAAGATCACAGAAAGGCGCGATTACGAGGTGTTGTAAGCGGGCAGCGACTGGTAGGCAGGAACGATCAAGCCAGCGGAAGGAGCGTTACGGTGAGCGTGTTTGAGCTGCAAGAAAACGCTGCACCCAGGCAGCCATCGCGACAACATCATGTGAGACGCCGGTGACTGGAACTCCCATTCATTTCCTCACTTTCACCTGGTAAGCAGCGAAGCGATCTTCACGTTGACCAATTAGGCTCCCAGTGAAAGAGGTTCTCAGGAATGAATTCACTGCAGCTTCGAGCAGTCTGTGGGTGGTTAGTTGTGCTTCACTTTTCTACAGATAAGGTGGAAAGGTGCCGCTCGCGCTGTTCACAACGTGGATGCTCATGTCCGTTGAGATGCTACACCAACTCGTGGCCAGACTGCTTATCCCATGATAGCACTTTCTGAAGAAGCTCTCGGCGCTTCTGAGGCTAACAACGCAGGCTATGCAACTAGGGGCATTGAAGCATAGGTCCACGATCACTCGATATTCTTGCCGTCCGCTAATCACATCCCACCGCAATCGCCGTAACAATCTCTTGAGAGTCCAAGAATAGAAATCTGGGTTCAGCACCGGCAAGCATACCGTATCAGTAGATGAAGTGAAGTATGCGATCTGGGCCGTGGTCAGTCTAAACAATTCATTCAGTGAGCCCGTGTAAATTGAGAAAGCATGAAGGGTTTATGGTGAGTGTACTTGAGACTGTGATGCACGTCTCTCATTTCATCCGGTATCAAAAAGGGTAAAGAAATTCTTGCGGTATTGGTGAGCAACCCAAAAGTCACTGCACCTCACCGGGCTCGATTTATGGAAAAGGACAAAATCAAAAAGCAGCCCTCACTATCCATGCGCTGCTCGCTCGCTTCTCTCCACTTGTGTCGTATCAAGCAAGACCGCTCGCTGCCTTCGTCATATGATA
>Ga0265797_10010497_pt1 | contig 11793 bp, 8 predicted proteins | sample P2T30metagenome_FD_192433 | JGI IMG/M metagenome (GOLD analysis project Ga0265797, IMG submission 192433) | Plant litter microbial communities from East Loma Ridge, Irvine, California - P2 T30 | ecosystem: Environmental > Terrestrial > Plant litter > Unclassified | place: USA: California... | reverse complement strand
ATCGCCGATTTCCACGTCATAGGTCATCTGGACCCGCGGCGGACGCACTTTCTGCAGTTTTTTCTGGACGCTGGAGTTTCTTGACATGGGATGTCCTATCTATCGGTTAATTTCAAACGGTCCCCGCGGGATCACCATGCACCGATGCCTGGCATGCTGCCGGCGCGCATGTTATCCGCGGGTTCTCCGAACATTTACTGCAGCAGGTCGAACGGGCTGTCACCCTTCTTCTTGGTGTTGTTGTTCTTCGTGCCCGCCTTGTCTTTCACGTTCTTGACCTTGGTGTTGTTAGGCGGCGGACCAACCGTCGACGTCGTCCCCGTGAGCAACGTGGTCTCGCCCAGCGTCTCGCGCAACAACTTGGCCAGCTCGGTCGCGTCGGTGCGCGTCGTGCCGTTCAGGTTGTTCTGACGGCTCAGCACGCCCAGCGCACTGGTCGACAGACGCAGGCCACTGATGGCGATGATGCTGTTGGCCAGCAGGTCGTTGGGGTCGCGCACCAGCACTTCCTGGGCGTTGACGATCGCGTCGCCGTACTGGCCCGCGTCGAAGCGGGTCTGGGCGATGCTGGCCCACGGCGCCTTGTCCGTCGGGTATGCTGCCGCGGCCTGCTTCCACAGGGTAACGGCTTGTTCCTTCTGGCCAGTGGTGCTGGCGGCGGTGGCCTTGCTCAGCAGCTCATCCATGGTCGGGACTGCCACCTTGGTGGCGGTCACCGGATCGGTGGTCACGCAGGCGGTCAGGGTTGCTGCGCAAACTGCTGCGCCGATAAAACGGCCGATGCGGCCAAATTGTGTAACGGTTGTCATTGCTGCCCTCAAACTAGCTCATCAAGAATGCTTATTATATAATTATAACCAACAGACTCAACCTTATCAGTAATTTATTATTGAAGGGTCATAAGGGTATATGACCAGGGCCGCCTGAATTCTCTCCAATAATCACGGATTCACAGAATTTCTATTGCGCGGCCCTCTGATGCTCGACAGCCAGTGCCCAACAGTGCTTCTGGAAATGTTACCCTTCTAATAGTAGTCATCAATGCACACGACCGACAAGGATGCGACGACGCATGAGTAGCAAAATACTTTGGGGCGATGGCCTGTTCCTGCGCCCGCAGCACTTCCAGCAGCAGGACCAGTACCACGAACACCGCCTGCACGAGAGCGTGCAGGTGTTGCATCCTTATGCCTGGGGCGTCGACACGCTGCAGATCGACCGCGACGCGCTGGGCAACAATGCGCTGCGCCTGCTCGAGCTGTCGCTGCGGTTCCAGGACGGTGAGCTGTACAGCGCGCCCGGCCTGGACGACCTGCCGGACACCGTCGACCTGAGCCAGCTGCCGGCCGGCGGCCAGAGCGTGACGTTCTACGTCGCCCTGCCCGCCTTCAAACCGTTCGGCGGCAATTTCGGCGATGCCACCGCGCCGGGCGGCAACGCGGTGCGCTTCCAGCAGACGAATCGCGACACGCCTGATTTATATACGCACGCGGCGTCGGCCCAACTGTCCTACCTCAAGAAGACGGTACGCCTGGTCTCCGAATTCGAACCGCGCGATTCCTATGTGCATTTCCCGCTGCTGCGCCTGCGCCGGGCTGCCACGGGCGGCTTCGAGCTCGACACGTCGTTCCTGGCGCCCAGCCTGTCCGTGAAAAGCGCCCCGCCGCTGTTCCACCAGCTGCGCCGCCTGCTCGACGCGCTGCAGGCCAAGGTCAGCGCGCTGTACGGCCACCATCGCGAACCGAGCAAGAACGTCATCGAGTTCCGCTCCGGCGACATGTCGTCGTTCTGGCTGCTGCACACGGCCAGCACTGCCTACGCGTCGCTGTCGCATTATTATCAGCACCCATCGTTGCATCCGGAACGGTTGTACGAGCAGCTGCTGTCGCTGGCCGGCGGGCTGATGACGTTCTCGAAAAGCTGGACCCTGGCAGACCTGCCGGCCTACAGCCACACCGACCCGGGGCCAGGCTTCGACACACTGTACCAGATCATCCGCGAGCTGCTGGACACGGTGATTTCGTCGAAGTATTTCGCCATCGCGCTACGCGAGGTCAAGCCTTCGTACCACCACGGCATGCTCGATTCGCAGAAAATCGACGACAAGACGACGTTCTACCTGGCCGTGTCGGCCGAACTGCCCGCGAGCGAGATCGTCGACCTGGTGCCGCTGCGCTTCAAGATCGGCGCGCCGGACGACGTCGAGAAGTTCGTGCTGTCGGCCATGCCCGGCGTGCGGCTGCAGCACGCGCCGCAGGTGCCGGCCGCCGTGCCGGTGCGTCCGGACGCCGTCTACTTCTCGATCGAAGCACGCGGCCAGATGTACGAGCGCATGCTGCAGGCCCAGTCGATTTCGATCTACGTCCCGGGCGGCATGCAGGACCTGAAGCTGGAACTGGTGGCGGTAACGTCCTGACCGGGGCACGCTGACGCTGCACGCCGCACGTTGTACGCCGCACGTTGCACGCCGCATAGAATACGCATAGAGGAATATAGACAAGATGAGTACCACGACCGCACCTTCCCTGATGGGGGGCGCCGCCCCAGCCGCCGCGCAAGCCGCGCCGCAAACCCTGCTCGACCTGATGTATGACGGCTTCTATGCGCTGTTCATGCTCAAGAACGGCAATGGCCCCGCCGACGACGGCGAGTTTGCCCGCAAGATGACGCAGTTCCTGGACGACTTCGGCCGCGCCGCGAAGAAGCAGGACATCGCCGCCGACGATATCGACGCCGCCAAGTATGCGTTCTGTGCGGCCGTCGACGAGATCATCCTGCGCTCCTCCTTTGCCGTGCGCGACGCGTGGGAACGCCGCCCGCTGCAGCTGGTGCTGTTCGGCGACCAGCTGGCCGGCGAGAACTTCTTCAACCGCCTGGAAAACCTGCGCGCACGCGGCAGCGCCCACGTGCAGGCGCTGGAAGTGTTCCATATGTGCCTGCTGCTCGGCTTCCAGGGCCGCTATATCCTGGAAGGCTCGGAAAAGCTGAACTACCTGACTTCGCGCCTGGGCGACGAGATCGCGCACATGAAAGGCAAGCGTGGCGGCTTCGCGCCGCATGCGGAGCGGCCGGACCAGGTCAAGCACAAGCTGCGCAGCGACCTGCCGGTATGGGTCATGTGCTCAGTTTTCGCGCTGATCTCCGTGCTGGGCTATCTGGGCCTGCGCACGACGCTCGCGCACAACACGGAAAACCGCATGAACGCCTATAGCGACGTGGTGAAAATGGCGCCGCGCGCCGCCAACCTGACCATCACGCTGCCCTGATGGACCTGCTGGCACAAATCACCTCGGCGCTGTTCGGCACCGGGCTCTCGCAGCATGCCCGCCTGATCACGCTGGCCAGCGCGCAGGATGGCGCGCTGCCCGAATCCCTGATGGCGGAACGCTTCACGGGCCGCGAAGGCGTCAACGAACTGTATGCCTTCGACGTCGACGCGCTGAGCGTCTCGACCGACCTCGATCTGGACCAGTTCATCGGCGAAGAACTGACGATCACGGTGCTGCAGCCGGACGGCAGCCGCCGCGCATGGCACGGCCTGTGCACGGAAGCGGCCTGGCTGGGCGCGGACGGCGGCGTCGCGCGCTACCGCCTGCGCCTGGAGCCAGCGCTCTCCTTGCTGCGCCTGCGGCGCGACAGCTACATCTTTCAGGACAAGACAGTGCAGGACATCGTCACCGAACTGCTGGCCGACTACCCGCAACTGCGCTTCGACTTCGACGTCACGCAGGAGCAGCTGCCGCGCGCGATCTGCACGCAGTACCGCGAAAGCGACCTGGAATTCCTCACCCGCCTGCTGGCCTCCGAAGGCCTGAACTGGCGCTTCGAACACGACCAGCCGGATGAAGAGAGCCAGGACGGCCAGGCGCGGCACAAGCTCGTGATCTTCGACGCGGCCGCGCAAGCACCCGATACACCGAACGGCGCGGAGCTGCGCTTCCACGGCATGCGCGCGACCGACACGGACGACGCCATCGACCGCTTCGCGGCCAAACGCCGCGTGCAGGCCAATGCGGTCTCGATCAGCAGCTGGGACCCGGCGCAGTTACTCGCGCCTTCGGCCGAACAGACGTCAAACCTGGACGCCGGCGAGCTGCCGACGCTGGCCATCTACGACGGCAGCGGAGAGCGAATCGCCAGCGGGCCTGACGCCGGCGCGGCCGCCGATCCGCACAGCCGCCTGATGCTGCAGGCGCTGGAACTGGACAACAAGCTGTTCGAAGGCGCCGGCGCCGTGCGCCGCCTGGCAGCGGGCCACAAATTCACGCTGACGCAGCACGACCGCTACCCAGACGGCGACAACGGGTTCACGGTACTGTGGGTCGAGCATGAGGCGCGCAACAACTTCCAGCCGCAGATCAAGTCCGCGGGAAGCGATCTGGCCGAAGGCACGTACCGTAACACCTTCGGCTGCGTACGCGACACCGTTGCCATCGTGCCGCAGGCCGCAGCGAGGCCGACGCCGTCGACGGCACTCGGCCCGCAAACGGCGCTGGTGGTCGGCATCGCCGACGCGGTCGCGCACACGACGCGCGACCACCAGGTGCGCATCCAGTTCGCCTGGCAGCGTGGCGCGGGCGCCAACGCCGGCGGCCTGACGCACAACACGGACGAAAAAGGCAGCGCACCGGGCGACGAGCGCTCCGGCACGTGGGTCCGCGTGGCAGAAGCGCTGGCGGGCCCGAACTGGGGGAGCCAGTTCACGCCGCGCATCGGCACCGAAGTCCTCGTCGACTTCATCGAAGGCGACATGGACCGCCCTGTCGTCGTCGCCCAGCTGTACACGGGTGCGGATACGCCGCCCTTCTCGGCCGGCGTCGACTCGAGCGCGAACCATGCAGGCACGCTGTCGGGCATCCACAGCCACAACTTCGATGGCGGCGGCTACAACCAGTGGCAGCTCGACGACACGCAAGGACAGGTGCGCATGCGCCTGGCCACCAGCAGCGCCGCGACGCAACTGAACCTGGGCTACCTGATCCACCAAACGCCCTCCTCCGCCTCACGCGGCGCCTACCGCGGCTCCGGCTTCGAGCTGCGCACGGACGCCTGGGCGGTCGTGCGCGGCGGCGAAGGCGTCCTGCTGACGACGGCCGCCCGCGCCGCGCAAGGCGCCGGCGTGAAGTCGACGCAGATGGACTCCTTTGAGGCGCTGCAGTCGCTGAAAGCAGCGCAGGAGCTGGCGCAGGCAATCGGCGAGGCGGCCACCGCGCAGAACGCGCTGACCAGCAAGGACGCCGCGACGGCGCACAAGGATTTCATTTCGCTGCTCGATCCGAAGGACAAGGGCAAGCACGCCGGCGCCGTCAACGGCCAGCAAGCCGCGAAGGCCACGCCCGGCTCACGCTCGCTGGACGCGTCCAAGCCCGTCGAAAAGTTTGGCAGTCCGCTTGTCGTGATGGACTCGGCCGCCAGCATCAACTGGGCCACGCCCGCATCGACGGTGCTGTTCGCCGGCCAGCATCTGCGCTGGGTGTCGCAGGGCGACGTGCAGATGACCGCCGCGCATACCGTTTCCTCTGTCGCCGCCAACGCCGCGTCGTTCTTCACGCACTCGGGCGGGATTCAGGCGTTCGCCGCCAACGGACCAGTGTCGTTGCAGGCGCATACCGACCAATTGGAGATCGTCGCCGACAAGTCGGTGACCGTCATCTCCGTGAATGATTCCATTGAGATCAAGGCGAATCAGAAGATCGTGCTGCAGGCTGGGCAGTCTTCCATCACGCTTGAGGGTGGGGATATTACTTTTGCTTGTCCTGGGAACTTTACCGTCAAAGGTGGGCAGCATTTGTTTGATACTGGGGCCACTGTAGAAGCAGATCTGTCACCGTTGCCCTCGATCCTATCGTATGTAAGCCGGCCAAATACAAAAGCAAGGTTAATTGATGTGTTCGATGAGAAGATTATCTATAAAGACACAGATAAGGAACCAATATTAAACTTGCCAGTACACGTGGCAAACAAAGCTGACGAGGCACAAAAAGTTGTCGACAGGAGCACGCCAGACGGAGTAGAGCGATTGCGCACTATTGCCGCGCAGCCGCTGGAATACGCACTTCGGTACGCCACGTTCAAGTTCGACTAATAGGAATCCAAGGTATGAGCAGTCAACAACAGAAAGGCGTAACGTTTGAGGTGCTGGGCAGCTGTACTACAAATACAACCGAAGGCTCCACACACGATGCAACGGTAGAATACCGGCATTTATGGTCGTACGCGCAAGAGGCCGCCTTAATCGCCGTCAGCGAAAAAAGCGCGTCGGACGGATGCTACCGTCTCGTCGCCGACCCAGAACGGCGAGCGAAACGAATCGCGGCGCACTACGCGGATCTATATTTTCTCAGTGCGGAGAAGTCGGATAAGCAAGTTCAGTTTTATTGGATGGCATTAGCTGCTTTCGTTGTAAAAGATATCGTAGAGGCCTTCCGGTTCGCCCGGGAAGAGGTATTGCATAAAGACTGGAATGGAATGGCTAGCGCTGTCCGCAACTCAACTGTCGCCGCGCTGGGCAGCCTTGCGATGACGGACGACTCGCCGTACCAGCACGCTCTCAGAACCTACGCTGCATTAGCCAAGGGCAATCTTTGGCTATTCATGGATATTTATCCACCGCTGTGGTTTTTCTTGGAATACGGGATCAATCCGGACGGAACTCTTAATGAAAGGCGCTTACGAAAGTGCCTCCCGGAGCGCGATTGGAACACATTCCAAGTGGCTTCAAAAAAGGCGGTAGAGGAATTGCCATTTGGGCCAAATTGGCTAAAACGGCTGCAGTCGCGTTTATCAAATGACGTAGTTTACACGCACGCGAAGGTGTACTTCCAGACCACTCCAGCGTGGTCGGCCGGGAGTGGCTACGGTCAACACTATGCCGCAGCGTTCCAAGCTCACAGTTATTGTCGTGCCAATACAACCAAGCATGACGATGGATACCGAACCCCCCCGGGCAGTTATTGGGCGAAGTTCCGGGAGGCATTTTTTGTAATGGAATCAGAACATAAGGAGCTATCCAGAATAGCAGCGGATGGGAAGGCTACTGACGTTCTAGTTCGGCTGCGCAATTTTCATGCCACGGACGGTGTTAAGGATGCATACAGCGCAATGATCAAAGAGTATAGTTCTCCAGCCGACAAGTCCCGATATCAGCGGGAGGAATTGTTTTCGATAGCAAAGCACGAACAGCTTGATGTTTTGCAGCCTCTTATTTACGACGATGAGAAGTTGAAGTCGACCATGGATCTTAATCACAACTTTAGCCGGCTTACTCTGGGATGGATATCTCCGCCTTTCAAAGTCATTTACTCCGCCGACCCAAATACACCTGACCCATCACTGGAGACGGTGTTTGACACGCCCGATGGCAGGATAGACCGTGCATTCGGACCAAGAAAAAGCCTGCCAGATCAAAATGATCGTATGGCGTATGTTAAGCAGATCGCGGCGGATTTTGATAAGCACATGACAGTAAAGAGATCCTATATGGAAACTCAATTGCGGAAGATAAGAGAGTGGAAATCTGCCTAAAACGCCGCGCAGTCGCGACCTCCATCGTTTTCGCCATATTAGCTACAATAACAGGTTGCAATAACTACGGGAAGCCCGCAATGCCGCACATTAATTTCGCACTAGGCCAGAACATTGTTAAGACGGCGGAAAAATCCGGAGCGCCACGGTTTACGAGTAAAAATGTCGCTGGGCTTATTAGTTACAGCATCGCAAAGTTAGATCCCAGCGTGGTCGCTAGATTCGCTGTGCCTGGCTTTGAAATCGAGGTGGGCTCTCTTTTTGCTTTTACGATGTACGCAGATGAAGACAACAAGAACGATTTGGGCGTCGAGCAAGTCACCCTACAAATTGCAGAGGATGCTGTCAAATCGCACGCCTCTGCTCGTGCGTTCGTGGAAGCATTACGTTCACAGTTCAACAGAGGCGCCTGGACGAGGCATATCCCTGCGCACTGCCCGCGGGTTCGCGGCCGTTCCACGTACTTGACTGCGGCCGGCGGCGTGGATGAGATGAACACCTGTCCTATAGACCCGCGATATGATGTCCCGGAGGAGGATTGGCTGGTTTTGATGAGGGACGGGCAGCGGTACGAATGGTCGGGCGCGGGAGCATTAGCAGTTTTATCTGTGAAGTATAGCGAGCAAGCCGGCAAGAGTACATATGACATCTGGTTGGAATTCCAGGACGAGGTTATTGGGATCAGGCGTATGAAAGAAAAACTTGCTGCTGACCTAGCTGAAGGCGAGGCTGCCGGCAGAGGCAGCCTGAAAAAACACGAGGCACGTGTTAAACAAAGAGAGGAGTTAATCAAAGTTCTTGAGCAGAGTGCCATCCGGCGGGGTGACGGGCTCTAAAGGCACTGATGATTCAGAGTGGCGGCGCTGGCCAGATGAAACGGGGTGTCCACATGCACGGCATCGCGGTCGAGGTGCGCGAACAATGGCAGTTACAATATGCGGACTGAAATGGCAACCTCGTTGATATGGCCCCGGAAATGCGTGGCTTTCATATCCTGCATTGGTTCTCAAGAGTGATATTGAGCATTTCAAAGGTGTTGTTAGCCTTGATAGTCGGGAGAAATGGGTTGCACGAGTCCCTTCTGAACTGATAGATCTTGCTGAGCACAGATGCAAGAGGAAGGCGAGCTGTCGAAATTGGTAGTGTCTATTAACACGCAAGCAGTGGTGGATCGAATTTCGTGGATAGAGTCCCGACATATCGGGGCCGACTAATGAACTCTAAAACTGCCGATATGGAGCGGGAGCTGCGAAAAATACAGGGGTGGTTAACAGCATGAGGTCTATCGCTGTTCCTGTGGTGTTCGTCCCTGTAATTTCCATACTACTGAGTTGCGCACCAAAGAGCGAGACTAATGTGAAAGAAATACTATTCGACTTAGGCCGGAATATCGAAAAGACGGCGGCTAACAGCGGCGCTAGCTATTCTGTCCAAAAAGTTGGAAGCGCTCATATCTATACAGCGGAAGATCTTGCTAATGGCATCGTACTCCGCTATACCCGCCCCGGCTGCGAATTGCAAATGTCGCCGGTGTTCTCCCTGTCGCCTGTATGCGGATGTAGTCAACAATGATGATCTGGCAGTTGAGACAGCGGATATCTTGATACTCTCGAGTGCTGTAGCAACCCACGTTAGGGCCAGGCAGACCATCGCCGACATTTTAGCGCAATTTCGAGCCGGAAAATGGCGGCGTTATTTGTCTCCGGACTGCCCAGGGGTTACTGGCCGCTCTACGCTGCTCGATGCCTCGGGAGCCATTAATCTCAGGAATAGCTGCGCGCTGGACCCAGATTACGAGCTGACTCAAGAAGATTGGGTAGTATCGATGAGGGCCGGTCAGAGCTACGATTGGATTGGTGACGGTGTGAAGCCTCACTTATCGATTCAATACAGCCTCGATGACGGCATCCCGGACTATGACATTTCCCTCGAGCTGACTAACGCGCAAATTTCGGCACGACGGGTTGCGGCCACATATGCCCGTTTGTACCTCGAAACCGAAGAAGGAGGCTCACCGGAGCATAAGGGTCGATATTATTGGATGGCAATTGGTGCTTTTGCAAGCAAGACGGTTGCACGCACGTTCGATGCGTGGCAGGTTAAGACACTCGAAGTTCTTAGCAAAACGGTCAAGGATGGCCTCGGTAAAGGCAACTTTTGGCTGTTCTGCGATATCAGTGGCTGGCATTGGTATCACAACATGTATCGAAAGTCTTTCGATCAATGCCTCAGCGAGCGCAATTCAGAGCGCTATGTGCGTGAAGTTAAAGATCAACTGAGGCAATTACCTTGGAATACTGAAGCGCTCCCCAAGATTAATAATCTCCGGGTATCGCCTCATATTATTGCCGGCTTTGAAAAAGTAAGACAGTTTGAACAGGCGACGGCAGCCAAGCGACCGGATTTTCAGTTTGGCAACCTGATTGATCTCGCCAACCACGAACAGGGGGTCATACTACAGCCTCTGATTTACAACGACCCAACCTTCGCGGAAAAAATAGATCTGCAGCGATCTTGGTGGGTGAGTTGGGCAAGTCCTACGGTCGAGTTGGTATTTTAATCATGCTTGCTCAACTGAAGACCCTAAGCTTAAGTCAATCGCTCCCGATGAAATTATTTTGGAGAATTTTGATTCCCGAATGGCATGGATAACAACGGCGGCTCGACAATTCCACAATCTTATGCAGCGTAAGAAATCCTATATGGAGAATGAGCTCCAAATAATGGCAAGCTGGGTCGATCGTGCTGCCGAAGCTGAGCTATTAGCAACTGCTGAGGAAACAGCGAAATCGACAGGAGATGCTTTTGGGGAGATTAAACGTTCGGCTGGGGTGGCTCTTGATGATATTAAGCGTTCAGCGGGAGGTGCGCTTAGCGACCTGAAGAGAAAGTTTCCGCAATGAATTTCAGGCGCACTTTTCCAATATTTTTTTTATTCTTTTTGGGCCTCTTATCTGGCTGTGATTTTATGAGCAACGACAAAGTGGCGGCGCCACCAAACCAAATTAACATCGCAGTCGGCGAGCCAGGGCAACAGTTTGAACAGACGTACCCGGGATCTGTCGTTGTAAATCGTCAGCCGGCGGGTCTTAATTTTTACAAGGTTGTCTGGAACAGCTCAGCCAAGGGGAAAGTTCAGATTAACGCTGGCAAGCATGGGTTCGTCGTCCCAAACGTTATGAGTGTGGTGGGAACCGAAGACGAGGAGTATAAACGTGAGGGAATGTCCGAGCTCAGCATTGTTTGTGGTTTATCTGGCCAAAACGGGATATCTCATGAAGCTGCGCGAGACAGCATTCATGAGCTATTCGAGGTGCTACGTCGTTCCGGCTGGCGAGCTACGGTAGCATTTGATGACCCACGTCTGTCTGGCAAAGACATGCTTACGTATTATTTCAAGAGTATAGACAATCCTACGCTTGACCCAGCACACAAGCCCTCGCTAGCTGACTGGATGAGAATTAAGGATTTAGCAAACTGGGAGTTTTATGCGGATGGCATTTTTTTGCGGGTTAATTTCATACGCGATAAATCCCACATGGACCTCGAGAAGCCAGGCTATTATATCTTGAATATCGTTCTCAAGAGTGATGCCGAGTATTTCAAAGGCCTTGTTGGCCCTGATAATCGTGAGCAATGGATTGAACGGCTCCCTTCTGAACTGAAAGATCTTGCTGAGCGCAGACGCAGGAAGGAAGACGAGCTATCTAAGTTGGGAATGTCTATTAACAAGAACTACGTAGATCCGCCTCTTCCGGCAGCAGTTCTGAAGTAACCCAACCCCTACAGCACGCAGAGTGGCCGTAAACCAACTAACCTGGTGCAGCGCAACCAGCGCCACTCCTATCGGGGGCTACTCCACACTCGCTTTCAGCTCATAGGTTGGCCAGGCAACGTTGGCCAGCTGCGATGACAGCCGGCTACGGTGCCTGTGACCGTCAGAAGGGAGCGTTGAGCTGCTTGCTTCAGGATGTCGCGACTTTGTCCAACCGCCGAATAGTAACGAAGGTGAGCTAATCAAAGGGGATATGGCAATCAATGACGATTATATGGACCTGCTGGCACAAAATCACATTGGCGCGGTCCGGCACCGGGCTCCCGCCGGGCTGAACTGGCGCTTCGAACACGACCAGCCGGATGACGAGAGCCAGGACGGCCAGGCGCGGCACAAGCTCGTGATCTTCGACGCGGCCGCGCAAGCACCCGATACACCGAACGGCGCGGAGCTGCGCTTCCACGGCATGCGCGCGACCGACACGGACGACGCCA
>Ga0265797_10010492_pt1 | contig 11796 bp, 10 predicted proteins | sample P2T30metagenome_FD_192433 | JGI IMG/M metagenome (GOLD analysis project Ga0265797, IMG submission 192433) | Plant litter microbial communities from East Loma Ridge, Irvine, California - P2 T30 | ecosystem: Environmental > Terrestrial > Plant litter > Unclassified | place: USA: California... | reverse complement strand
TAATTCCGCTCTGCCACCCGCTAGGCCTCGACGATTGCCAACTCACCATCGAAGTCGTGTCGCCCGAGGCCATCCTCATCGAGTGCACGGCCCGCGTCACGGGCAAAACCGGCATCGAGATGGAAGCCCTCACCGGCGCCTCGGTGGCCGCTCTCACCGTGTACGACATGTGCAAAGCCATGTCGCACAACATCATCATCGAGCAGGTGCGGCTGGTGGAAAAAACGGGTGGCAAGTCTGATTTTCACCACGAAGAATAGCCCCACCTGCCACTAAATCGCTTTCAAAAAGAAGGGCCGCGAACTAATACAGTTCGCGGCCCTTCTGGCTAGGGGTGGGCGGCTACCCACACGGTACCGTCCTCGTATTCCTCTTTTTTCCAGATGGGCACGACTTCCTTCAGGGTGTCGATGATGTACTGGCAGGCGGCAAACGAGTCGGCGCGGTGGGGCGTGGACACGGCCACCACCACGGCCACATCGCCGATTTCGAGGGTGCCGTGGCGGTGCACTACAGCTACCTGGCGCAGCATGGGCCACTTCTCTTGGGCCATTTCGGCCACGCGGCGCAGCTGGTGCACGGCCATGGGCGGGTAGGCTTCGTAGTGCAGGCGCACCACGCGGCGGCCGTCGCTGCGGTTGCGCACAGTGCCGATGAAGGCGTTTACGGCGCCGGCTTCGTCCGACTCGGCGGCTTGTAGCACGGCGGCCACGTCGATGGCGTGGTCAACTAAGTCGATAAGCATTGGTCAATTTCTAAAGCTCTAACGGCGGCTAGCCCCCGCTCACGGGCGGAATCAGGGCAATCTCGTCGCGCTCGTGCAAGGGCACATCTTCGGTTGCGTACTCATTATTAACGGCCACGGCTAGGCTACGCAGGCCGGCCAGCGCGGGGTATTGGGTGCGCAAATCGGCCAGTAGTCCGGCGGCCGACTGCCCAGCCGGTACGGCCACTTGCAACGACGACTGCCCCACAATTTCGCGGGCAATGCCAAACAGGGCAACGGTAAGATTCATGAGTTCAGTTATCAGTTAACAGTCATCAATTATCAGCTAGCAACCACCAATTTGCTACTTGATGACTGGTAACTGATAACTGAATTTTAGCCGCCAATTGTGGCCATGCTCTCGAAGTTGAGTTGGTGCACAGGGCGCTGGCTTTCAGCCTCGAAACCATTGGCCGCGCGGTGATAAAAGGCGCTGGCTAGGGCCTCGGCAATGGCAGTATCGGTAGCGCCACCACGCAGCAGGGCCCGCACATCGAGCACGCCCTGGTCGTAGAGGCAGGTTTTGATGCCGCCTTCGGCCGTGAGGCGCAGGCGGTTGCAGGTGCCGCAGAAGGTGCGCGAGTAGGCCGCGATGATACCCACGCGGCCCTGGTGGCCGGCAATGTGGTACTCGCTGGCCGTGGCGCCCACCGGCTGCGCGGCCGGCACGAAGTCGCCCAAATGGGCCTCCAAATGCTGGCGGATGCGACGGTGGTTCCAGGGCAGCGACTCGGGTGTGGCGATGTGGCTGCCCCCATTGAAGGGCATTTCTTCAATGAAACGCACTTCCACGGGCAGGTCGCGGCTGAGTTCGGCTAGGGGCACGAGGTCCTGGATGTTGCGGCCATCCATTACCACAGCGTTGATTTTTACCTGAATACCGGCATCGAGCAGCGCGTAGAAAGTGCGCATGACCTGCGGCAGCTCGTCGCGGCGAGTTATCTCAAAAAAGCGCTGGCGGTCCAGCGTATCGAGGCTGAGGTTGACGGCTTTTACGCCCATGCGGGCTAGGGCCGGCACGTGCGGCGCGGTGAGCACGCCGTTGGTCGTCAGGCTAAGGTCATCGATGCCAGGCAGAGCAGCCAGGCGCTCCATGAAGGGCACCAAATCGCGCCGCACGAAGGGCTCGCCCCCGGTGAGGCGCACCTTGCGCACACCCAAGCCAGCCAGGATGCTGACCAGGCGCAGCATTTCTTCATAGCTAAGCAACTCGTGCTTAGGCATGTACTTAATGCCCTCTTCGGGCATGCAGTAGAAGCAGCGCAGGTTGCAGCGGTCGGTGATGGCTAGGCGCACGTATTCGAGCGGCCGGCCGTGGGCGTCGTATAGCACGGTGGGGGGAGGAGAAGACATCTAGCCAAATATACTGCGGGGGCTAGCCGGCCCGAAATCGGCCGGCTGCGCTAGCGTTGCCTACGCGGCCACGGCCGGGCAGGTTGATGCGTCCCTGGCTAATAGAAGTCTTTTCTAGGAAGAATTGTTGCACTCGCCGGCACCAATCGGCCGTAAGCTCCACCGCGCTGCGAGCGGGGCTAGCTGGGGTAGTCTTCCAGCCCACCGCTCAGGGTCAGCACATTGTCGTAGCCCAGCTCGCGGCGCAGCAGGTCCACGGCTTTGGCGCTGCGCACGCCGCTTTGGCAGTACACGACTACCGGGCGGGTGCGGGGCACTTCGGCGGCGCGGGCGGCAAGCTCGGGCAGGGGCAGCAGCACGGCGCCCGGCAGGTGGCGCCGCTGAAATTCGAGCGGCCCGCGCACATCGAGCAGCAGCGGCGGCGCTGCCGAGGCGAGCTGCTGGCGCAGGTCTTCTCCTGTGAGGCTGGTAGCCGCGGCTTCGGGGGCGCAGCTTACGTCGAAGTAATCGGCGGGGCTAGCGGTGTCGAGGTTAATTTGGCTTTGCACGGCATCGCGCTTGAAGCGTAGGGTGCGGCTCTGGAAACTGAGCGTATCCAATATCCAGAGGCGGCCGCTGAGCACGTCGCCCAGGCCCAGCACTACTTTCAGCGCCTCGGTGGCCTGCACCGTGCCGATGAGGCCGGGCAGCACATTGAGCACGCCAGTGGTGTTGCAGTCGGGCGCCTCGGCCGCACTCGGGGGCTCGGGGAAGAGGCAGCGGTAGCTAGGCCCCCCCTCGTAGTTGAACACCGAAACCTGCCCTTCAAACTTGTAGATGGCGCCCGACACCAGCGGCTTGCCCAAGCTCACGCACGCATCATTGAGCAGGTAACGGGTCGGGAAATTATCAGAGCCATCGACCACTACATCGTAGCCACCCACCAGCTCGCGCACATTGTCCGGGCTCACCCGAATTGGGTGCAGCACGTAGGTATTCAGCTCGTTGAGGCGGCGCAAAGCCCTAGCGGCAGCTTCTACTTTGAGCTGGCCCACATCGTCGGGGCCGTAGAGAATCTGGCGCGGCAGGTTGGTCAGTTCCACCTTATCGGCGTCGGCGAGGCCTAGCGTGCCCACGCCGGCAGCGGCCAAATATTGCAGAATGGGGCAGCCCAAGCCGCCCGCGCCTATCACCAGCACGCGGGCCTGGCGCAGGCGCTGCTGGCCAGCCTCACCGATTTCGGCTAGCTGCAGGTGGCGGCGGTAGCGCTGGCGCTCGGCGGGAGAGAAATCAGACATACTAGTGCTAATCGTTTTGCCGAAAAATAGTTTAGAAGCCGGTGCCCGGAGTAGCTTGGACTACAAAGTCCGAGCTACTTCTCACAGTCCGTAGCTCACCGTGAGGTAATACAACCCGCCCACGCTAGGGCCACCGAGATAGCTAACATAGTAGTTATTCAGCACGTTGCTAGCCCCCAGCTTAAGGCGCACCTCGGCCGCGGGCACGTAGTAGCTCAGTTGGGCATCGAGCGAGCTGAAGGCGGGCACGCTGCCATTCACAAGAAAGGTCTGGGAATAGTAGCTGACCTGATGCCGGAAATTGAGCCCGAAACCGAAGTTGCGGTAGGCGTTTTCGTTGGCTAGGCTCAGGTTATATAGCCACTGCGGGGTGTTGAAGCCGTCTTCGAGGCCGTCGCCGTTTTCGGTGCGGTCGAGGCGGGTGTAGGTGACGTTGGCGCCGGCCAGGTAGCCGCCGGCCACGTTGTAGCGCAGCCCGGCCGAGCCACCGTAGTTGTAGACCTGGCTCTGCGAGTTGGTCCAGAGGCGGTAGCGGGCTTGGCCGGTAGTGGTGCCACCAGTGGGTATCGATGTGGTATTGAGCGCTGTGGCTATCGTATTGAGGTCGGTGCCGGTAGCTAGGGCCACGCCGCTGGTAGTTTGCGGCACGTAAGCTTCGACCTGGGCAATGAAGTCGCGGTACGAGTTGTAATAGAAATCGACATCAACCAGCAGCCGGCCGCCAGGGCCGAAAGCCGCCTTGTAGCCCACTTCAAGCGACTTTATATACTCGGGCTTAATGTAGGTGTACGGGTTTTTCACCAGCAGATTTTGGTTGGCCGCGATGGCCTGGGCACGGGTCTGGGCCGGCGTGCCGTTGATACCGGCCGTGACGGCGGCGTTGAACCGGTCGATGCTGCTGCGCAGGTAGCTGTTCTCAAACACGCCATCGCTCATCACCCGCAGGCCACCGATGCGCTTTACCTGGCCGCTGTTCACGTTGGAAAAACCCTCGAACAAGCTTGGAAAGCGGTAGCCGCTCTGGTAGCTGAGGCGAAAATTCTGCCGCTGCGTGGGCGAAAAAACGGCCGTGAAGCGCGGGTTGAACTTCACGGCGAAGTAGTCGTTTTTATCGACCCGCAGCGTGGCCGTGAGCCGCAGCTTTTCCCCCAGCAGGCGCCCGCCGGCCTGCACAAAGCCACCGGTTTTAGCATACGCCAGGTTGTCAGTAAGCGGGTCTTTGCCGGGGTTAGGATTAATAAAGTAATTGCCATCGGGCACCACGATGTAGGTGCGGTGGTCGGCCCCGGCCAGCAGGTCGAGGCTAGCGGGCAGGGCAGTGCCCCCGCGCCGCAGCGCCTCGGCAATGTTTACCTGCGCCTCGGCGTGGGCCAGGTTGGCGCGCACGCGCAGGGCCGCGCCCACGTCCCAATTATTGATTTCCTGGAGCTGGCTCAGGCGCTGGTTGAAGGCGTCGGTGCCGGGCTGGAGGCGGCCGGCATCGGCGGCCGAGCGGGCGGCGCGGTGGGCATCGGCCAGGCTAGTGCCGCGGCCGGTGGCGGCGTTCCAGGCGGTGGCGTAGTCGTTATACCATTGGGTGTCGGGCTTATAGCTGCGGTCGATGTTCTCGCCCATCGAGCGCAGGTTGTAGCTTTTGCCGGTATTCTCGGCGGTGAGGTAGGCCCTAGCCTGCACCACGGGCGAGGTGAAGGTGAGCGCGTGCTGCTGCAACAAATAGTCTTGCAGCCGAAAGCGGTTCGAGCGCTGGTACACGTTGTCGAAGCTGGCCACGCGGTAGGTGTAGGCCAGCTCGGTGCCGGGCCGGAAGCGGTAGTGCAGCGCCCCATCGGCCTTGAGCTGCCGCACGGTATAATCCACCAAATCGCGCTCGTCGTAGCCGGTGCGGGCCACCTGGTAGCTTTTGCCCCCTAGCGTGAGGTTGCGGCGGTCCGACGACTCGTTGCCATAGCGGCTCACTTGGTCCGGGGCCGGGTTATCGGCCCCAAACAGGCCGGTGGTAGCGTTGCCGTTGGGGTTGATGTCGGTCTGGTCGTTGGCAATCCAGTCGTAGGCCCGCAGGTACGTGGCGTTCGCTTTGAAAGCCAACTTATCCGCCACCAGCACCTTAGCGTAGCGCACGCTGGTTTCGGAATAGCTTTTCACCGGCGAACCGTTCTCGCCAAAGGTCTTCACGCTCGGGTCGTTCACGTGGTTGAGGCCCGTTTGCTGCCGCACGCTCAGGCCTTCGGAAGTGAAGGGGTTCCTGGTTTGAAAGTTGGCTAGGCCATTGATGGCATTTAGGCCGTAGAGTGCGGCGGCAGTGCCGGGCACCAGCTCTACACTCTGGATATCGAGGTCGCTCGGCCCCAGCACGTTGCCGATGGGCCCGCCAATGTGCGGCGCTTGGTTGTCGACGCCATCCACGAGCTGGGCAAAGCGCACGTTAGTGGTATTGGTGAAACCCCGGGCGTTAATCACTTTAAAGCCAATACTGGGCGTGATGACCTGCACGCCCTTCAGGTTGTCGATAGCATTGAAAAACGAGGGCGCGGGCGACAGCCGAATGGCGCGGGCGTTGAGCTTTTCGACCGTCACGGGCGACTGCAAAAAGCTTTCCTCGACCCGCGAAGCCGACACCACTACCTCCTTGAGTTCGGTGTGCAGCGTGTCGCCAGGGGTCGGGCGGCGAGGCCTGGCCGGCGTAGGAGCGGGCGGGGTCGGGGCGCCCACCTGAGCTTGCACCGCATGCGGCCGCAACCCCAGGCTAGCCAGTAGCAACCCGGCGGCGGGCAGGCGCCGGCAACCGGCGGATAGACGTAGCATTTGTGGAATAAAAGGTCGTTATATTTTCACAAACATAACGACGAGAACGCCCGGAAGTTTTGCCGCCGCAACCCACCCGCTGCCAAAAACTACTGGTAGAGGCGCGCCGTTTCGTCGGCCAGAAACTGCGCAAAGCGGTCCTGCATGGCCCGAAACTCGGCCACGGCCGCCGCCCCGGCTTCGGTGAGGCTAGCCCCGCCGCCGTGGGCGCCGCCGGCCTGTGCGCCCACTAAGGGCTGCTTAGCCTGGGTATTCATGGAACTCACTAAATCCCAGGCCTTTTTGTACGACATCCCCATCTCTTTAGCGGCCTTCGAGATAGAGCCGGTGGCCTGAATGCGCTCCAGCAGTTCGAGGCGGCCAATGCCGAGAAAGCGGTCGGCGGGCCCTTCCACCCAGAGGCGGCCGTTGGCGCGGAAGGCCTGGTTTTCGGCAAAAAGCTCGTGCATGACACTCAACAAAAAATACGCAGTACGCAGCCCCGGGGCCGCCCGCTAAAGTAGCGCCTGCGCCGCGCCCGGGCCACGGGCGTAACCTTTCGGCGGCTTTTGCCTTAGTAGCCAGGAATAACAAGCCGGTTATCGGCCCCCTTATCGCTAGCTATGGACTTTGATGTATTAATTGTGGGCGCGGGCAGCGCCGGGCTGAGCGCGGCCCTTACCCTGGGCCGCTGCCGCCGCCGGGTGCTGGTGGCCGATGGCGGCGCCCCGCGCAATGCGCCCTCGCCGGCCGTGCACGGCTTTCTCTCGCGCGACGGTGTTTTGCCGGCCAAGCTCCTCGACCTGAGCCGCGCCCAGCTAGCCCCCTACCCCCACGTGGAGGTGCGCGAGCTGAAAATCAACAAGCTGCGCAAGCTCGCCCATGGGTTTCGGGCCGAAGGCACTACCGGCCAGGGCCACGCCTGGGCGGGCACGGCTAGCCGGGTAATTCTGGCCACGGGCGTGGCCGATGTGCTGCCGGCGCTGCCCGGCTTCCGCGAGCTGTGGGGCACGGGCGTGCTGCACTGCCCCTACTGCCACGGCTACGAAGTGCGCGACCAGCCGCTGGCCGTGTATGGCCGCGGCAAAGCCGCCGTGGGGCTAGCCCTGCTGCTAACCAACTGGAGCAAAGACATCGTAGTAGTAACCAACGGCCCCGGCCACCTTACCGACTACGGCCGGCAGCGCCTACGCCAGCATAAAATAGGCCTGCGCCAAGAGCCGGTGAAGAGCCTGGTGGGAGGCCCCGACGGCCTGCTGCGCTGCGTAGAGTTTGAGGACGGCACTTACCTTGAGCGCACCGCCCTTTTCCTGCACGCGCCCCAGGAGCAGCGCAGTGCCCTAGCCGCCGACTTGGGCGCGTTCATCACGAGCAAGGGCGCGGTGTGGATTGATAAGAACTCGCAAACCAGTATTCCGGGCCTCTACGCCGCCGGCGACACCACCCCCGGCCAGCAGCAGGCCCTTATAGCGGCCGGCGAGGGCAACAAGGCGGCCATCTGCCTCAACGAAGCCCTCACCAAAGAGCAGTGCGCGTGAGGACTGAGCGTGATACTATTCAGGAAATCAGAACGGTATGCACGCTCATTATTTCGACTACTGCCAGCCCTCAGCCCCGCCGGGCTAGCCAGTCGTGGGCAGAGGCTTCGTCGATGAAAGTGGCAATTTCACAATCAGCGTCGGCTGCCGACACCACGGCCGTAACCGGCTGGCCGGCGCGCAGCGGCGACACCAGAAAGGCTAGCCGCACGGCTTCGGGGTAGCGCCCGCGTAGGGCCGGCGCAAAGGTTTGGCCAAACCAGGTATTAACGGTGGGCTCGGTGAGGTCTTCGCGGCGGCGCAGGTCGAGCAGCCAGCGGGCGCAGGCCGCCGCATCGGCGGCGGCGAGCAGGGCCTCGTAGTCGGCGCGCAGCTGGGCGGGCGTTACCTCGCACTGCCAGCGCGCAATAAGCGCCGGTAAGTCAGGCCGATGCAGCAGGTCGAGGCTAGAGGTAGACATACGAAGCAGGCCGCTGGCAACTGCCGGCCTACCTGCAAAGTAAGGTGTTTTCGGGCACTACCGGGCATACTTTTGCACAGTTGGGCAGTTGTTATTTTTTGCGCCCCTTTCGTTGCCGATGACCCCTAGTGACCCCACTGCTGCCCCCCACGACCCGTACGCCGCCCTGCGGATTGCCGATTTTCGCCGCTACATCACGGCCCGCGCCCTGTTTTCGATAGCCACCCAAATTCAAGGGGTAGTAGTAGCCTGGCAGATTTTCAAGCTCACCGGCGACCCGCTGGCCCTGGGCCTCATCGGGCTGGCCGAGGCCATTCCGAGCATCACCGTTTCGCTCTACGCCGGGCACGTGGCCGACTCGGTGCGGCGCAAGCGCATTGTGGTGCCGGCCGTGATGGTGCTGTTTTTGTGCGCTATCACGCTGTGGTGGCTAGCCCACCCCGTTATGGAAGGCGTACTAGCCGGTGGCCGCCTGCACCTCGACACCCTGAACGCGACCGTGGTGTGGCCGCTGTACCTGGTCATTTTTGTGAGCGGCATTGCGCGGGGTTTTATGGGGCCGGCGCTGTTTTCGTTTATGCCGCAGCTGCTGCCCGACCGCAGTTTTCTGGCTAATGCCGTGACCTGGAGCTCGACTACCTGGCAGGCGTCGGCGGTACTGGGGCCGGCCATCGGGGGCCTGCTACTGCACCTCAGCGTCGAGTTTGCCTACGGCGTCGATATGGTGATGGAGGGGCTGGCGCTGCTGTTTTTCATCAGCATTGCCAGCCGCGAGCTGCCGCCCATTGAGGGCGAAAAACTCAGCATGGGCGAGAGTATCCTGAGTGGTATCAAGTTCATTTTCAGCAACCAGCTGGTACTGGCTGCCTTGTCGCTCGATATGTTTGCCGTGCTCTTTGGCGGCGCCGTGGCCCTGCTGCCCTTCTTCGCCGAAAACATCTTGCACGGTGGCCCCGATGCCTTTGGCTACCTACGCGCCGCGCCGGCCGTGGGCTCGGTACTCATGGCGGTCTTCCTCACCTTTTCACCCCTCAAAAAAGGCGCGGGCCGCAAAATGCTGTGGGCTGTGGGTGGCTTTGGCGCGGCTACCGTGGCCTTCGCGCTCTCTACCAACTTCTATCTGTCAATGTTCCTGCTATTTCTAACGGGAGTATTTGATTCCGTGTCCGTTATTGTGCGCCAAACACTGGTGCATACTTACACGCCCGAGTACATGAAAGGCCGCGTATCGGCCGTGAACAGCATATTCATCGGCTCTAGCAACGAAATCGGCGCCTTCGAAAGTGGTACGGCGGCCAAGCTCATCGGTACTGTGCCCAGCGTCGTGTTTGGCGGCCTGATGACCATGCTGGTAGTAGCCATCACGAGTTGGAAAGCCGACCAGCTGCGCAAGCTCGAAATTGGCGCCGGCAAGAAGTAGCGCTGATAGTAACCAAGTAAAAAGCCCCACCACTGACGTAGCAGTGGTGGGGCTTTTTGGTGTTCATCGGTGTTTGTCACCCTAGCCAGCTATCGGCTGGGTTACAGCACGCTGGCTCGCTTTGCCCGACTTTTTGCGGGTGCGGTTCAGCCACATCAGCACGCCCGTAACGGGGAACGTGAGGCTGCACAGCGTGACGACCAGCGCCAGCAGCTTGGTCCAGATACCGCCGATTTCGCCGGTGTGCAAAGGCTTGGCAAGGCGGCGCAGCTGCGCCCCGGCTGCCTGCCGGGCATACAGGTGCTGGCCCAGCGCCGCGCCCGTGCTGCGGTCAACAAACAACGTATCGAGGCCTCCCGAGCGCAGCGGCAGCGTGCTGGGGGCACTCACCGCAATAGCGGCCACCGAGTCTTTGGGCGCGCCCACCCGCCAGAATTCGGCCGTGCGATACGTGGCCTGGCCGGTGCGCAGGGCCGCATCGTAGGCTACCGCGCGTGGGCTGCTGGGCTGGGCCGAAACCGGGGCTAGCAGGCCCACTGTGGGCCGCGAGTTGGTGAGTGTGAACAGGCTTTCCGTAGCCCAGCGGTACGACATAATGACGCCGGTGAGCGCGATACCAAACAAAAACAGCGAGGTATAAAAGCCCAGCACCACGTGCAAATCGTGGGTCAGGCGCTTGCCGCTAGCCCCCCACTTGATGCGCAGCCGCCCCGCGAGCATGGCCCGCGTTTTGGGCCACCACAGCACAAGGCCCGTAGCCGTAATAACCAAAATAAACAGCGCCGAAAGCCCGCTCAGCGCCTTGCCCACCTCGCCGGCCAGCAAGCGCCGGTGCAGGTCTTCGGCAAACTTGAAAACGGGCAGCTGCTTCTCGGTTTGGAGCCCTAGCACCTGGCCAGTATAGGGGTTGAGATAGGCGGTGCTCCCGCGCTCGGGGCGGCCTTTGCCGGGGCCCTTGCCCGGCCCACCTTCGCCCTGGCCTTCGCGGCCACCGGCGCCACGCTGCGCTGGCTCACCGCCCATTGCGCCTTGGTTGCGGCCACCTTCGCCCCGAGGGCGGCCCACTTCACCACGGCCGCCACCTTCGCCGCGCGGGCCGCTGGGCTTAGCTTTACTGTCGCGATACATCAGCTCCACAGTGCGCGCCGGGTCGGCGTATACTTTGAACCCTAGCACTTTGTCTTTAGGATGCGCCTGGCCGAATTGGCTGGCTAGCTGGGCTAGCGGCAGACGCGGCTGGCCGGGTGCCACGGCCACCGTGTAGCGCTCGGCGTGCAGGGCGTGCGTTAGCTCTTCCTCAAAAACCAGCACCGTGCCGGTGAGGCACTGTACGAAGAAGACCAGCCCGGCCGCCAGGGCCAGATACAAGTGAATGCGGCGTAAAAATACTTTCATGAAGCGACGGGGTTGAATCCGGCCGCAATTTAGAACGATTTTAAATATCGACCAATTAATTACTCGACAGACGCCTAATCGCAGCGCACGTAGGGGCGCAGTTTCACGAAGTTTTCCTCCTTAAAGAGCTTGAGCTGGCGCAGGTCGTCGGGCGTGGCAAAAGGGCCGTGCTGCTTGCGATAAGCCACGATGAGGCGGGCCAGCGGCTTGCCCACGTAGGGCTGCGGCCACAGCTCATCGAAGCTGGCCGAGTTGATGTGCACCGGCCGGGGCGCGAAGCCCGGCGCCACAAACGTGTACTTGCGCAGGCTGTCAACGAGGTCGGGCGCATCGCGCAGCACGAAGACTTCTTCCAACTGATTTTCAGCCAGGTAGCCCCCCAGCTCGTCGCGGTGCCTCACTATCCACTTGGCCCGGCCCCGACCGATGCCCTTTATGAGCATCAGCTGAGTAGTATCGGCCAGGTTGAGGTCGAAAGGCTGCAAGTGGGCCGGCTTGCGCGGGAAGCGGCTGGGCAAGCTAGCCCCGGCTGTACCGAAAGCCGAGCGGCCGGCCGCGTAGTCGGGCCGCTCGCGGCCCGGCAATGCCTCGGGCAATTGCATGAAGGGGGCTAGCCGCTGGTACACCGAATCGGGCAGGCCATAGATGCGCTGCACCTGGCTTTTGGCCCGAAAGCCACCAGCCTTCTGGCCATAGTTGACAATGCGCCCGGCCACAAAGTGCGGCACGCCGCGGGCTTCCCAACCTTCGGCAGTGAGGGCGTTGGGGTCGAAAGGGGCTAGCCGCACCTGCGGCACGGCGGCATA
>Ga0265797_10010491_pt1 | contig 11796 bp, 8 predicted proteins | sample P2T30metagenome_FD_192433 | JGI IMG/M metagenome (GOLD analysis project Ga0265797, IMG submission 192433) | Plant litter microbial communities from East Loma Ridge, Irvine, California - P2 T30 | ecosystem: Environmental > Terrestrial > Plant litter > Unclassified | place: USA: California... | reverse complement strand
CCGCCTGGTTGCAGGATCCGCTGGGCCTGTGGCCGGCCTGGTGGCAGCAGCAGGCGAAGGCGGCCGGCCTGCGACTGGGTGAGGACGGCCTGCTGCAGGCAGATGGAAAGCAGTGGGCGGTCCTGCGCTTGGACACCCGCGATTCGGCGTTCCAGCTGGATGGCCAACCGCATATCGGCGCGCTGCTGGAACGCGCGGGGCAGGCCGCGACCGCCGCCACGCCCGGCCTGGAGATCCTGCATGCCGGGGTGCCGCTGCATGCCGAAGCCGCGGCGGTGCAGGCCAATCGCGAGATCAACACCATCGGCTGGGGCTCGCTGGCTGCGGTGCTGCTGCTGGTGTGGCTGGCGTTCCGTTCGCTGCGCCCGATCCTGCTGGTGGCGATGTCGCTGCTGGTCGGCTGCGGCGTGGCGTTGGCCGTGACCGTGCTGGTGTTCGGCAAGGTGCATCTGCTGACGCTGGTGTTCGGTGCCTCGCTGGTGGGCGTGGCCGAAGACTATGGCATCCACTGGTTCGCCTCGCGCCAGGCAGCGCCGCGGCAGAGTCGCTGGTCCCTGCTGCGCCATCTGCTGCCCGGCCTGTGGCTGGCGCTGCTGACCAGCGCCCTGGCCTATCTGGCGCTGGCGGTCACCCCGTTCCCCGGGCTGCGCCAGATGGCACTGTTCTCGGTGGTCGGGCTGGCGGCTGCGTTCGTCACGGTGATCCTGTGGTTCCCGTGGCTGGATGGTGGAACGGTACGCCAGACGCGTTTCTCGCATTGGCTGGGCAACACGCTGCAGCGCTGGCCGCGGCTGCGCGGCCGGTCGCTGGGCGGTGTGATCGCGGTGCTGTTGCTGTTCTCCGCCGGCGGCATGCTGTTCCTGCACGTGGATGATGACCTGCGCAGCCTGCAGTCTTCGCCACCGGCGCTGATGGAACAGCAGATCCGGATTTCGCGCCTGCTCGGCATGCCCAGCCCGGCGCAGTTTTTCCTGGTGCAGGGCGCCGATGCCGGTCAGCTGCTGCAGCGCGAAGAAGCCTTGACCGTGCGCCTGCGCGCGCTGGAAGGGCAAGGCCGCATCGGCAGCCACCGCGCGCTGAGTGACTGGTTGCCGTCTCCGTCGCAGCAGGATGCCGATGCCCGGCTGGCCGCGCAGGCCGAGTCGGCCGTGCTGCAGGCGGTCGGCGCGGTCAGTGGCGAGGCGCTGCAGCGACCGGCATTCGCCCGCACCCCGATCGACCTGCAGGCCTTCCTCGCTTCGCCGGCCTCGGCACCGTTCCGTTCGTTGTGGATCGGCGCACTGGGCGAGGGCGTGGCCAGCGTGGTGCTGGTCGATGACCTGTCGCAGCCACGTGCGTTGGCCGACCTCGACCAGGCCGGCGCCGGACTGCCCGGCGTGCGCTGGGTCGACCGCACCGCCGATTTCTCGCGCCTGCTGGGGCATTACCGCAAGCTGATGAGCGGCATGCTGCTGGCGGGTATCGCGCTGGTGTTCGCCGCGTTGTGGTGGCGCTACCGCCGTCATGCCTGGCGGGTGATCGTGCCCACCCTGCTCGCCGGCAGCCTGACGCTTGCCGTGCTGGCCCTGCTTGGTCATCCGCTGCAGTTGTTCAACGTGCTGGCATTGATGCTGCTGCTGGGCATGGGCATCGACTACGGCATCTTCCTGCTGGAACACCGTGGCGATCCCAGCGCCTGGGTCGCGGTGTGCGTGGGTGCGGCCAGTACCTGGCTTTCGTTCGGCCTGCTCGGGCTTTCCAACACCCCGGCGCTGCGCGCCTTCGGCATGACCCTGCTGCTCGGCATCGGCCTGGTATGGCTGCTGTCGCCGCTGTTCCGCCCCGCACCGCCTACAACGACAGGAACCCCGTGACATGAGCCGCCTGCTGCCTGCGATCCTGCTCACCCTGTTGCTCGCCGCCTGCGGCGGCCGGCCGGTGCGCTCCGATGCGGCGCTGCCGCCGCTGCGCCTGTCACCGGCCAGCCTTCAGGGAACGCTCGCTTTGCAGCAACAGCTGCATTTCCGCTTCGGTCGCGCCGAACGCGACCTGGATGCGCTGCTTGAAGCCGATGCCGACCAGGTGCAGCTGCTGGTGCAGGCAATGGGCCAGACCGGCTTCCGCGTGCAGTGGGATGGACAGAACCTGCAGGAACAGCGCGCTGCCTGGTTGCCCAGGCAGGTACGTGCCGAGCGCGTGCTGGACGACCTGCAGTTCGCGCTGTGGCCGACCACGGCGATTGCCGCGGTGCTCACCGACGGCTGGCAGGTGGTCGACGATGGCCGCGTGCGCCGGCTGCAGCGTAGCGGGGTCGAGGCCCTGCGGCTGCAGCGCAACGACGATGGCAGCCTGCAGCTGGACAACCGCATCGAAGGCTATTCGCTGACCATCCGTTCGGTGCCTACCGGCGAGCAAGCCCCATGAGCGCGCCGGTTTTCCTCAACGACATGGGCATCGTCTGCGCGCTCGGCGCCGGCCGCGCGCCGGTCGCCGCCGGCCTGTTCGCCGACCACCCCGGTGGGCTGAGCGACTGCGACGACGTGCTGCCCGGACGCACCCTGGCGCTGGGTCGGGTGCAGGCCACGCTGCCGGATCTGTCGGCGCTGCCCACCGCGCTGCGCGGCCGCAACAATGCCTTGCTGGACCTTGCGCTGGAACAGATCGCCCCCGCCGTACAGGCCGCCATCGAGCGTTACGGTGCCGGGCGGGTCGCGGTGGTCATCGGTACCAGCACCTCCGGCATCGGCGAAACCGAGCCGGCCCTGCGTGCGCGCGAGGAGAGCGGTCGCTGGCCGGACAGCTTCGCCTATGGCCAGCAGGAGATGGGCAGCGCGGCGGCATTCGTGCGCCATCGCAGCGGTGCAACGGGACCGGCGTGGACGCTGTCCACTGCCTGCTCTTCAGGCGCCAAGGCGATGGCTTCGGCGGCGCGCCTGCTGCGCGCCGGCATCGTCGAGGCGGTGATCGCCGGCGGTGCCGATTCGCTCTGCCGTTTCACCGTGGCCGGTTTCAACGCGCTGGAATCGATCTCCGCCACCCGCTGCCTTCCGTTCTCGGCAACGCGGGCGGGCATCAACATCGGCGAAGGGGCCGCGCTGTTCCTGCTGACCCGCGAGCCGGGTCCGGTACAGCTTGCCGGCTGGGGCGAAAGCTCGGACGCCCACCACATGTCCGCCCCTGAACCGAGTGGTGCCGGTGCCATCGCGGCGATGCGCGAGGCGCTGGAGCGCGCGGGCTGGGCATCGACGGACGTGGACTACATCAACCTGCATGGTACGGCCACCCGCCACAACGATGCGATGGAATCGCGTGCGGTACACGCAGTGCTGGGCGGGCAGGTCGCGGCCAGTTCCACCAAGCCGCTGACCGGCCACGCACTGGGCGCGTCCGGGGCGATCGAAGCGGCGCTGTGCTGGATCGCGCTGGCGGACAATCCCGCCCACCGCCTGCCGCCGCACTGGTGGGATGGCAAGCCTGATCCGGAGCTGCCCGCGCTGGCCCTGGTGGCGCCGGGCACCGTGGCGGCCGGCCCCCTGCAGCGCCTCCTCAGCAGTTCGTTCGCCTTTGGTGGCAGCAATGCCGTGCTGGCCCTGCAGCGGACGCCCGGCGCATGACGATCCATCCGATCCAGGACGTAGTGCCGCACCGTGGCAGTGCCCTGCTGCTGGAGCAGGTGCTGCGCTGGGACGAGGACAGCATCGAGGTGGCGCTGGTGGTGCCGGCCTCGGGCCTGTTCAACCAGGCCGACGGCGTGCCCGCCTGGATCGGCATCGAGTACATGGCACAGGCCATCGCGGCGTGGGCGGGCTGCCGCGCGCGGCGTGACGGTCGCCCGCCGCGGATCGGCTTCCTGCTTGGCAGTCGCCGCTACAGCAGCCAGGTTTCCGTGTTCCCGGCGGGTACCGCGCTGGTGGTCCACGCGCGGCGCGAACTGATGGGTGACAATGGCCTGGGAATGTTCGCCTGCCGTATCAGTGCGGGCACCGAGACATGGGTCGACGCCAACGTATCGGTGTTCGAACCGGCCGATGCGCAGGCTTACCTGGAGAGTGGAAACGCATGACAGCCAATCTTGCCGTGCTGGTGACCGGTGCAAGCCGCGGCATCGGCCGCGCGATCGCCCTGCGCGCTGCCCGCGATGGCTTCGATGTGGCCGTGCACTGCCGGAGCCGCATCGACGAAGCGCAGGCCGTGGTCGCGGAGATCATCGCGATGGGCCGGCAGGCGCGCGTACTGGCCTTCGACATCAGTGACCGCGCCGCCGCGCGCACCGTGCTGGAAGCCGACGTGGCCGCCCATGGCGCGTACTACGGCGTGGTGTGCAATGCCGGCATCGCCCGCGACGGGGCCTTCCCCGCGCTCAGCGAAGCGGACTGGGACCAGGTGCTGCATACCAACCTGGATGGGTTCTACAACGTGCTGCATCCGCTGGTGATGCCGATGGTGCGGCGCCGCCAGCCGGGGCGCATCGTCACCCTGGCCTCCGTGTCCGGGCTGATCGGCAATCGCGGCCAGGTCAACTACAGCGCTGCCAAGGCCGGCATCATCGGTGCCACCAAGGCACTGGCGCTGGAACTGGCCAGTCGCCGGATCACCGTCAACTGCGTGGCACCCGGGCTGGTCGAAACCGAGATGCTGGACGCCGAGGTGGTCGAGCACGCGCTCAAGCTGGTTCCCGCCGGCCGTGTCGGCACGCCGGACGAAGTAGCCGCGGCGGTATCGTTCCTGCTGTCGGCCGATGCCGGTTACATCACCCGCCAGGTGATCTCGGTCAACGGAGGCCTGGCCTGATGCAGCGCGAAGGACGCCGCGTGGTGGTTACCGGTGCAGCGGCGATCAGCCCGCTCGGGCAGGACTGGCCGAGCATCCACGCGCGCCTGCGTTCGCTGCGCAACGCCGTGCGGGCGATGCCGGAGTGGGATGTCTACGAAGGGTTGAACACCCGGCTGGCCGCACCGGCCGAGGCGTTCGAGCTGCCACCGCACTACAACCGCAAGACCACCCGTTCGATGGGGCGCGTGGCGCTGATGGCCGTGCGCGCCAGCGAACTGGCGCTGCAGCAGGCCGGCCTGATCGATCATCCGGTGCTGCATGGCGGGCGCACCGGCGTGTCCTACGGGTCGTCCGCAGGCAGCCACGAGGCGATCAGTTAGTTCGGCCGCATGCTCAACAGCTTCACTACCGCCGGCATCACCGCCACCACCTACCTGAAGATGATGAGCCACACCGCACCGGTGAACATCGGGGTGTTCTTCGGCCTGAGCGGGCGCATCCACACGACGTCCAGCGCGTGCACGTCCGGCAGCCAGGGCATCGGCGAAGCCTACGAAACGATCCGCGCCGGTCGCCAGACGGTGATGCTGGCCGGCGGCGCCGAGCAGCTGGACGCCACGGCGGCCGCGGTGTTCGACACCCTGTATGCCACCAGCGTGCGCAATGACGCGCCGCAGACCACGCCGCGCCCGTTCGATGCCGGCCGCGATGGGCTGGTGCTGGGCGAAGGTGCTTGCACCCTGGTGCTGGAGGAGCGCCAGCATGCGCTGGAGCGCGGAGCGCCGATCCTGGCCGAAGTACGCGGCTACGGCAGCAACAGCGACGGCCAGCACGTGACCCAGCCGAGCAGCCCGACCATGGCGCGCGCCATGCAGCTGGCACTGGACGACGCCGGTCTGGCGCCGTCGCAGATCGGTTACATCAACGCCCATGGCACGGCCACCGACCATGGCGACATCGCTGAAAGCCAGGCCACGGCTGCGGTGTTCGGGGCGGGCGTGCCGATCAGCTCGCTGAAGGGCTACGTCGGCCACATGCTGGGTGCCTGCGGCGCGTTCGAAGCCTGGCTGAGCATCGAGATGATGCGCGCGGGCTGGTTCGCCCCCACCTTGAACCTGGACCAGGTGGACCCGCGCTGCGCTCCGTTGGACCATGTCCGCGGACAAGGTCGCACGCTGCCGGTCGACCATGTGATGAGCAACAATTTCGCCTTCGGCGGGATCAACACCTCGCTGGTGTTCGCCCGGCATCCGCTGGCGGAAGACTGAACCGCGTCCTGACATTGATGAACTTCGTGTCGGGAAACAGCGCGTGGCGGGGATGTGCCTGGCCTGACGCCTTCCGCCGGTGACGGGTTTCCGACACAATCATGCCTTAAAGGGTAAACCTGAAAGCATGCAAGCCTACGTCTACAAGAGCCAACGCAAAGACGATACCTACGTCTACCTCGCCGAACGGGATGGCTTCGGCGTGCTGCCCGGGCCGTTGGCCGAATCCCTGGGCCGGCTGCAGCTGGTGCTGGAGGTGGAACTGACCGAGGGCCGTCGGCTGGCGCGCGCGGACGCCGCGCAGGTGCGCGACGAGCTGGCCAGCCGCGGGTTCTACCTGCAGGTGCCCCCGAGCATCACCAGCATGATGCCGCGCCACAATGACTGAGCCGCGGCCGCGCATGGTGCCTGCCGCGCTGGCCCTGGGCGCGCTGCTCGCTGCGGCTTCGGCGATCGGCGGCCTGCCGGGTGCGCTGCTGGCCGCGCTGGCGCAGCCGGCCTTCGCGCTGGGCGTGTCCTGGCTGCGTCGAAGCCGTGTCCTGCGTCCGCTGCCGCAGGTGGTGCGCGAAGAACTGCCTGCGCTGCTGGCGTTGTGGCTGGCCGGTCCAGCGGTGCTTGCGCTGCTGATGGCCTGGCCGCTCGCCGCCCTGCGCGAAAGCGGCAGCCTGGCCGCCGCGCTGGGCCTGGCGGTATTGCTGGGCGTCGGTCTGCTGGCGGTATGGCGCACATGGCCGCTGTGGAGTGACGTGGAACGCTTGGCCGGTGGGCTGCAGCGCCACGCTGCGGGCCTGGCCGGGCGCGAACTGGGCGCCTGGCGTGGACTGGCCGTCGCTGCGCTGGTATTGGCGCTGTGCGCGCTGGTGGTGATGCCGGCCTGGCCGGAGCTGCTGCCGGCAGGCCTGCGTTGGCCCGCGGTGGGCGCCACCGTGCTGCTGTCGCCGCTGCTGCACCTGCTGCTGCAGCGGGTAGCGCCGGCGGGCACCACGCATCCTGCGCCTGTGCACGGCATGCAGGAGCTGCGCAGCGCCTGGCAGGCGCGCGAGCAACCCGATGCCGATCCGGCACCGGTCGCACTTGAAGCCATGCCGGCCGACGCGCTGTCGCCGGCACTCTACGAAGCGGCGCGACACGGCCGGATCGACCGCGCGCTGCAGCTGTTGCAGGCCGGTGCCGACCCGCACGCCACGCCGGATCCGCAGTGGCGCGACCAGCGCAACCTGCCGGTGCTGGCCGCGGTACTGCCGGACCTGCGCCTGCTGCGCGAACTGATCGCCCGCGGCGTCGATGTGAACGCCCCGCACAAGGGCATGACGCCGCTGCTGGCGGCCACCCGTGACAGCTGGCATGGGCGCCCGGAAGCGGTGATGACCCTGCTCGCCAACGGTGCCGATTCGCGTGCCACCGATGCCGACGGCAATACGCCGCTGCACCACGCAGCGCGCAGTTCCGACCCTGGCGTCGCCGCGCTGCTGCGCGATGCCGCCGCCGAGATCGACGCGCTGAACCAGGACGGCTGGTCGCCGCTGGCGGTGGCCTGCCAGGTCGGCAACTGGCGCCTGGCGCGGTTCCTGCTGGAGCGCGGCGCCCGTACCGAACCGGCCGAAGGCATTCCAGTGCTGTTGGCCGCCGCGGCAACCGAAGATGATGATCCGGCCGGGGTGCAGCTGCTGCTGAAGCACAAGGCGCGTGCCGATGCGCGTGATCGCCAGCGCCGCAGTGCCCTGCACGAAGCCGCCCTGGCCGGGCACACCGCGATCCTGGACGCCCTGCTTGCCGCCGGTGCCAACCTGGAAGCGCGCGATGCGCTCGGCCGGACGCCGCTGCTGGAGGCCGCCGCCGGTGGGCGCGCGGCGGTCATCGAGCACCTTCTGCGCCACAAACCCGATGTAGCAGCGGTCGACGCCGACGGCCGGAATGCCCTGCTGCTGGCCGCCATGGCGACCGATGTGCCGCCGTTGGTGGTGAAGCGGCTGCTGGAGCTGGGGCTGGTTGCCGACCTGGACGATCCACTGGCGCGGCGCGCAGTGGACAGCGCGGCCGAAGCTGGCCGCTGGGCCATCGTGGCCATGCTCGATCCGGCCTATCCGCTGCCTGCCGCGGTCAGCGACGGCTTGGTGGCGGCCAGCGAAGGCAACGACGTGGCGACCTCGTTGTTGCCGGACCGGCCACCGCTCGAGCTACTGCGCGAATCGCTGCGCTTTGGCAACCTGGACGGAATGGAATCGATGGCGCGCCTGTGCCGTGCCGAAGAACTGGGCAGCCTGTTGCACGAACCGGACCTGGCGCTGGAGCCGCGCGCCATCGGCTGGCTGCTGCAGCAGGGCGCCTCGCACGACGTACTGGATGCCTGCACCGATACGCCGATGTTCGCGTTGCTGGCGCGCGGCGTGGATGCGGTGCCGGCGCTGCAGGTGATGCTGGAGCAGGGCGTTTCGCCTGCCGGCAGTGGTGGCCTGGCGCGCTTCCTCGCCGCCTGCGCGCAGCATGACCAGGCCAGTCGCGGGCTGGAGCAGCTGGCGCTGGAACTGCTGGAGCGTGGCGCTGATCCATTCGCTGCATCGCCCGCCGGCGATCCGCCGCTGGCCCTGGCCGTGCGCTTGGGCTGGCTGCGCCTGCAGCAGTCGCTGCTGGGCCTGGGGGTGGATCGCGAGGCACGCGACAGCCATGGCATGACCGCCCTGCACCTGGCCACTGCGCTGGGACGCGAAGCTGCGCTCAAGCTGCTGGTGCGCCACGGCGCCTCGCCGGAAGCCCGTGCGGCTGATGGGCAGACACCGCTGGGTGTGGCGCTGTCCAGCGGCCGCCGTGACCTGGCGGACTGGCTGGACTGGCGGGTCTGGTCGTTGCCACGAAGGACGTTGCGTGAATCCGACCTGGCCGCCGCGGCCACCGCCGGCGACGTGGACGCCGTACGCCGGCTGATCGATCTTGGCTTCGCGGTGGACAGCGTCGACGCGCAGGGCTGCACCGCCCTGTTGCGAGCGGCCGGTGGTGGGCACCTTGCGGTGGTCGACCTGCTGCTGGCGCGCAATGCCGATCCGCAGCATGCCTCGGCCAGTGGCGCCACGCCGCTGTCGGCGGCGGTCAGCATGCGCCAGATGGATATCGTGTCCGCGTTGTTGGATGCCGGTGCGCAGCTGGAACACCGCCTGCCCGGCGGGGTCACGGTGCTGATGCTGGCCTCGGCGCTGGGCCTTCCGGATATCGTGGCGCGGCTGTTGACCGCCAGTGCGGACGTCCATGCAAGCGACGCGCAGCAGCTGGCCGCGCTGCATTGCGCTGCGCTGTACGGGTTCTCCGCTCGTGACCGCTCGCGCCTGCTGGCCCTGCTGGACACCCTGCTGCTGGCCGGCGCGGAGCCGGACAAGGCCGCTGCAGGCGAGGTGACCCCACTGCTGCTGTTGCTGGGCGCACGTGCCGAACCGGGGACCGCCTGCGACGAACAGGTGGTACTGGCCGGTGTGGAACGCCTGCTGGATGAAGACGTTTCGCTGGAGGTGCGTGATCCGCGCGGCTTCGGCCCGCTGCACCTGGCCGCGCTGCACGGACTGCCGCTGCTGGTGCAGCGCCTGCTGCGTGCCGGTGCCGATCCAGAGGCACGCGACACGCTCAACCGCAGCCCCCGCGAAATCGCGGTGATGCGCGGCTTCATCGACGTGGCCGCCGAGTTCCAGCCGCGCGTGCCCGGCGTGTCCTCGATGGCGCGGTTCCTGCGCGAATGAATCACCGGTAGTGACGGCCCTGGTGGGTGACGACCGTTGGTCGTCACGCTCTTCGGCGCTACCGCTCCGGCGGCGCCTCCTTCCCGCTTCCCGCATCCGCTTCAAACAAATGCATCAGGTCAGTGCGCGCATCGCGCGAAGTCTGGATCACCGCCGCCTCGTCGTCGTAGACCAGGTACTGATCGCGAAGCAGCTTCTCATCATGTTCGCGGAATCGCTGCACATGCCGGCGGGCCGTCTCTTCGGACACCCCCAGCAGCTTCAGCACCTGTTCGCTGAGTTCCAGGCTGGTGCCGAACACCTCGCGGAACGGCTCGGCGCCCATGTCCATCAGCCGCCACGCATGCTGGCGGTTGCGTGCCCGCGCCAGCACCCGCGCGTCCGGATACAACCGCCGGATCATCCGCGTCGCGCGCAGGTTGGTTTCCGGATCATCCATGGTCACCACGAACACCGCGATCTCCGCCCCGCCGGCCGCGCGCAGCATCTCCGGCCGGGTCGGATCGCCGTAGTACAGCTGGTTGCCGAAGCGGCGCAGGTCGGCCACGGTATCCGGATTGACTTCCAGCGCGACGAACGGCACTTTCTGCGCGGTCAGCAGTCGCGCCACCACCTGCCCGAAGCGCCCCATCCCGGCGATCAGCACCTTCGGACGGTGGTCCGGATTCACCTCATCGGCCGGCGCGGCGTCGGGCTTTGCCACGGTCTCGCGGCCGATCAGGCGCAGCAGTGCGATCAGCAGCAGCGGGGTCAGTCCCATCGACAGGCCGACGATGGCCACCAGCCGGTCATGGTTGGCACTGCCCAGCAGCAGCGCGCGCTGCGCTTCATTGAACACCACGAAGGCGAACTCGCCGCCCAGCCACAGCACGCTGCCCAGCATCATCGCCTGGCGTGACGCCAACCCGGCAACCCGTCCAATCGCATACAGCAGGCCGAACTTCACCAGCAGCAGCACGCCCACGCCGGCGGCGATCATGCCCGGTTCGGCGGCGATGCGGTCCAGGTCGATGCCCATGCCCACGGCGATGAAGAACAGGCCGAGGAACAAGCCCTTGAAGGGTTCGATCTGCGCTTCCAGTTCGTGCCGGAACTCGGAATCGGACAACAGCACCCCGGCCAGGAACGCGCCCAGGCTGGGGCTCAGCCCGGCCTCCTGCAGGAACCAGGCGGTGCCCAGCACCACCAGCAGCGCGGTGGCGGTGAACATTTCCGGGCTGCGCGTGCGTGCGACCATGGCGAACACGCGGCGCAGCAGCGGCCGGCCGCACAGGATCACCACCGCCAGTGCGCCGATGGCCAGCGCCACATCCTGCCAGTGCAGGGTCTGGTTGCGCGCACCGCCCAGCAGCGGAATGGCGGCCAGCAGCGGGATGGCGATCAGGTCCTGGAACAACAGGATCGCGAACGCCAGCCGGCCATGATCGCTGTTGAGCGCCTTGTGTTCGGACAGCAGCTGCAGGCCCACTGCGGTGGAGGACAGCGCCAGCGCCACGCCGACCACCAGCGCGCTCTTCCAGTGGAAATGGTCCAGCATCAGCAGGCCGCCCAGCACCAGTGCGCAGGTCGCCACCTGCAGCGCCCCGGCACCGAACACCGAACGCCGCATCACCTTCAAGCGCGATGGCGACAGCTCCAGCCCGATCACGAACAGCAGCATCACCACGCCGATTTCGGCCGCGCCCAGGATCCGGTCCGTGTCCTGCACGAAGCCCAGCCCATCCGGACCCAGCACCACCCCGGCGGCGAGATAGCCAAGCACCGCGCCAAAGCCCAGCCGGCGGAACACCGGCACCGCGATGACGGCCGCAAGCAGCAGGACCAGGGCAAGTTCGAGCACGCCGCTATGCATGGGAAGTCGAGGTCATGGCCGCAGGAGGAAGGGCACGCCGGGTGCAGCCAGCCCTTGCGCGACATTATGCGCCGCCCGCCGCCCGCCGCCGCTCGCACGGGGGTGCAGCTGAGCCGGGCCAAACCCGGCCGCCACACCGGGGTTGACCCATGCTGCCCACAGGTCCATCCTGCCCCCCGCCACGGCCTGCCCGCTGGCACCA
>Ga0265797_10010489_pt1 | contig 11797 bp, 11 predicted proteins | sample P2T30metagenome_FD_192433 | JGI IMG/M metagenome (GOLD analysis project Ga0265797, IMG submission 192433) | Plant litter microbial communities from East Loma Ridge, Irvine, California - P2 T30 | ecosystem: Environmental > Terrestrial > Plant litter > Unclassified | place: USA: California... | reverse complement strand
CCCCGTTGGCCTTCCTGTCACCAACCCTGTCGAGACAGTCCTTACTCCTGTCACCAACCCTGTCGGTCTTCCCGTCACCAACCCCGTTGGCCTTCCTGTCACCAACCCTGTCGGTCTTCCCGTCACCAACCCTGTCGAGACAGTCCTTACTCCTATCGCTGCTCCTGTCACCAACCCTGTTGGCCTTCCCGTCACCAACCCTGTCGCTGTTCCTATCACCAACCCTGTCGCTGTTCCTGTCGTCGGCAACACCTACCCTGCCAAGGTCCCCACCGCCCTCATTGTCTAAACCACAAACGATTCGAACTTGCAGCATGGGAACCAATAGAAGAGTTTGGATAGAGTAGCAAGGGGAAAAGAAGAGAACTTGAACCATGGGTTCTCTCACACAACAGGATCAAGGGTCGCAATTTACCTTCGGATGCGGAAAGAGTAGGTATGGGCGGCTTGTGGACAGCACGCAGGATATGTTCGGGATTGTGTATAGAAACGTTTTTGTGCATACTTTGGTGGTTCGCGGTGTTTGGTGCTTTTCGCCAAGTGGATGGTATATTACCTTGAGACTAGCTGGTCATCACTCTCTACCCCCCTTTCTTATCTTAGTCGTCTATAGTTTTTAATCTGTTAATGGATTTTGTCCTCTTCAATCGTTCTTGACTTGCTTGACTTGCTTAACATCCTCCTTGTGAATAACCTCGTTTTCACTACGACTTCGATTACGAGCATTGAAAACACTACCACATCTCTCTGTAGCCATGCTTCCTTTGTAGGAAACGAAAGAAACCCCCTTATTTCGCTTGATATTGCTATAATGCGTGACCACTGCTTTTGAATATGAATGGGCTTGGGGGCAATGCTCTTGCACATCACATCAATCGCAAATGGCAAGGTAGAAAGCACGATACATACAACATCAAAACCAATATTATGTATGCGACAAATATATATGTATATATACATATAGTTTTGCAAGTGATATGAATGCTCAACAGTAGATTTTCACAACGTGGTATTGTAAAGTTGTGTCATACAATGAACACAAAGATATGATTTCATCTAGTCGAAAACAACACTCCCCATTCTCTGAGCGCCGTACACGATTACCATTATCATGATGTATCCTCCCCAGGTCTGAGCTCCGCCTTTAGTGACCACCAGTCGTGGGTAGCTGTCCAAAAAACGTTAGCTTTCTGACCATGCCAGCCGAGTTGCGAGAAGAAGAAAGGAGTAAGAAAAAAAACTTACACCAAGGTAGACCTTGAAAGAGTCGTAGATGAGCCATTGGAACGCCGTCAGTGTACCAATCATGAAGATGCGAACCGGAAGACCGTTCCACAGACCCGGGAACCCAATCTTGCCGTATATCCTACCGATAGCCTGTCCCGCACTCTCGCCAGGCTTACGGTCGCTGTTCAGTTTCGAGACCATGACATCTAGTAATTTGTTAAAGTTAGCAAATCCCATACCACCTCAATCTGCGTAGACTGGAACCGTACCTGCAGGATGTGACACGACCGCACACCCAACACCAGCAATGTATCCACCGAGGAAACTGACACCAGTCTGCTGCAACGGGCCAAACGATTCCTTGGGCTTACCCAGGAACTTGTAGATCTGCGTCACCGTCTCTTCAAACGTCGCAAACTTGACCATGGTGTATGGAATCTGCCTCGCCCATAGCGGGTACAAGCCCTTGTACAGGCCGCCAACACCCTCCTCCTTGATAACCTTTGCCCAACCCTCGCGCAAGTTGCGCGCAAAAGGTGGTAGCGTAGTCTGCATGCGTACCTTGAGCGCTTCCATAGGGCACAAGGCGAGATCAGCCAGGAACTCTGCCGACGCGGACGCAGCGAGGTAGACGACCTGTTTCGGTGCGCCAGGCGCTAGTTTATCGCCATACAGGTACTTGAAGACCTCGTAGAAGCCGTACTTGCCCGCGCCCTGCATCGAGTAGCCAATGAATGTGGGTGTCCAGCCGAAGAAGACGCCGCGTAGACCTTCCTTGGAGTAGATCATTTTCCAGGCTTGCAAGTTGGACTTGTAGAGCGAGGAATCTACTTGGCGGCGGCATTTTACCTGAGGTTCCAGTGTTAGTCGTGTTGTTCATTTTTTCTTGAATAGGGTGAGGTAAGATGCTTACCAGGTCCAGCGGAGTGACCATTGTATGTGTAGGGCCGCATGCGATAATACCACCCATTGTGCATGCCGCAAAGTATGAGCCAGAGAAAAGTTCAATCTTCCTCTGCGGCTTCATCGCGTCCAGTTTGTTTGCCATTGCGACTGATAGTCACGCTTCAATTGATCGAATTGCTCTAGACCTTCTCTTTTCTTCTTTGCTGGGCTGCTATCGTCGTGAGACTCTGGCGCTCTGTCGTGGGGTGCGGGCTGTCGCGTGCTTCCTAAGCTAAGTCGCAAACACAAAAACCAAGGCAATGCGGCTGCCGACGAGAAGATTAGATACAAGAAGGGACCTGAGAAAAGGGATCAATTGCAAGCTCCAAATTTCATAGCTGGAAAAAATAGACAGGCTTGTTTTAACGGCGCAGCTGGGTAAGGTGGCATTGCTCCCACAGCTTCCGTACCTATGACGTAGTCGCGATGCCGTTATCTCCGCAGCTCCGCAAGCTACCGGTTTTGATTCACAACATCTGCATCACATGTCACACTCCAAAAAACACAATGGCTGACTGAGATGGGTGCAAGCAGACTATGCCCGATCTAGATAAGATTAAACTCGTAATGCGTGGTACTCATGTCTCCAATTCCCAGTGTGCATCAAACCATACCATCCTTGTACGCCCAAGCACCCTCGCTATGCCGCTCATGTATGAATAATCAAGAAAGGACTGTAAGTTGAAGATGGCGTTCCCAGAGCTGCAGACCTGGTGGACAAGACAGCCGGGAAATCAAAGCATCTACCATCCCCACCATGAAAACGCCGCGCAAAAATCATGAGCCACCATCTAGAAGTTCGTTGACATCGTCACATCGTCTTCCCTCTGACCCAATAGCCCACCCTTCAAGCCCCCCAAATACCGAGCTTTACGATCGTAACTACTACCATTCAAAGGAGCCAGATCGGCGGGTGTAGAATAACTGCCTGCAGACGCACAGCTGATTAACAATCATGCATCAACATCAGCCACGTCCTCCATATCGGACTCACTGCCAAATTCAGATTGCTCGTAAAGATCGCCAGCTGAGAGGCCATCATCTTGTGGCCATGAGCTTAGTGCAGGCTCAACTTGCTCCCGCCACTGAGAGATACAGTTTGTATCATGGGTTTCATCTCGATACGGGTCTAACGCCGGATCCTCACTATGACTCAAGTCGTAGAGCTGGTGAACGAGATATCGACAGGCCTCAATGAGCTGAGTTAGATGTGATCTGAGCATGCCCTGGTCCTTCCCAACGAGAATACGTTGGATCATATCCGCAACTAGTTCACGGTGAGTTCTCCATTGAACATGCACCGTGTCTTGAGGCCAATCTTCATGAGGCTTATAAAGATCGCACAAGATAAGATTTGCGCTTTGCCGTACACTCTCCAATGGATGAAGGAGCAGAGGTGGTGCCCAAGTGCGGCTCTTCGACATAATCCAGTAGAAGAACACATGTCGGTGCTTTTGTTGAAAGATCGCCTTGTTGTCTGCGTTGAGAACACCAACGATGAACCCAAGAACAGCAGGCCCGCCTGGTGGGCGCTCCTCATCAACTCGGATTGATGATGCAATCGCTTTTGTCACCGTGTTGATGATCTTCATGACATTATCGACAGCAGGAGAGGCTTCACAGAACGAGAGCCCTGCTCTTATGTACGCGTCGCAGAAGGGAGGGTCAAGGCCAATTCCGTCGTTGATGGTCTTGAACAGGTTAGACTGAGCCTGCGCATTTGCCCAGCCAAGCATTGACTTGACCATGTCACCTGGATAGAAATGCTCTACTTTGGAGTGCTCGAACATCTCCAAAGCTTTGTCCAGGACTGCAATGGCCTTGAGTTCAGTGTCCCAATAGAATAGCATTGATCTCTCCTCATGTGTCATAGGAAACCGCATGCTTTCTCGATCGAGAGTACCTTGTCGATCCCCGCTCAAATATCGCTCGATGGCAGGCAGACGTGTATCCATCCGCGAGAGCAGGGTAGATAGACAGGCGACGAACCTGTTGAAGATGCCTGTCTTTTTATTCACAATTCTCCATAGCTCGGGGGCCCTCTCTTGGAAATGCTTGTGAACATGCATAGAAAGCAGTGTCAGGCAGAAATGCAGGAAGCCTTGACTGAGCAATGCGGCGGTTTCGGAATGACCCATCTCTATAACTTGGGTCACTGTGAGGTAGAAGTCGTCCCAGCCTCGGATGGAGAGATAACTCTCATCTGCGATTTGACGTAGCCTGGACGTGACGTCTGCGAGCACTCCCTCCTTGAGGCTGGAAGAGTCGTGGTCCATATCATTCTCAATACCTTCAAGACCATACAAGGCAGGCTCTTTATCGCGAATCGCCTTTAGACCGTCGATGAAGAAGCTCCGTATCTGAGACCGCACTTTGGCGTGTGGGCAACGAACGAGTAGATTCAAGAGGGCACCGTCATCCGCAGCAAGAAACTTGAGAACAATGTTGCAGCACATTGCACATGGTAGAACTGAGCGTCGCAGCTGAATCAGCGTTTCAGAAAATATCTCGGGAGTTGGGTGACGCCAGACGATGCGACCGAGATGGGTAAGCACAATATGCAGCGAATGTGTTTCCTAGTCAATATTAGTATCTTAGAAATGCGCGACATAGAAAAATTTACTGCTTCACACGTAATGAAGTACGTACCTGAGCGTGATCTTCAGAGCAAGAACCGTGATTGATGGCGCGTGACATCACATGAAGCTGCCGTACAAACATGGTATGGTCAGGGTCAAGTAAGCAATACTCTCGGATGAGGGCTTCGTTGGAAACATCAACCTCTTTCTTCAGATCCCTGGGCATGGGAACCTTCGGCGTTCGTTCATTCGTAGATGTGACCCATTTGCGTTGGTCCGTGTCGAGGGCAGTGCGGCGCTGATAGAATAGCATGTATGCCGAATATTGTTTCTGCACCCGACTGTAGGATTCATCCGTCATGCCTCCAAATGCGCGGTATGCGATATCAGCCGGATCGAAAGGTGTAACGTTAGAATCGTCGAATTCTACCCAAGTAGGTGCCGTACTGCCAGTTGAACAAGGCCGCTCACGAATGTAGGAGTAGTAATGACCGTGCTCACAGGTGCCAGTATGCACAAGCACACCAACCAGATCAAATATGTCTGCTTTTTGTGCCTTACTTGGGTCGCTGAGGTAATCGACATGGTACACGCTGATGTCGATAGATGGCGGGAATTCAAAATGATCGTAAACCTTCCTACGGCTGAAGTCGGCCAGGTCGAACTCAAAGCGTTTTAGGTGGAAGATGAGGTTGTCGGGTACTTCCTTGAAGCAGGTTCTGTCATTGTTAGTTTTTGCTTAGTGAAATCGTCGGCTCAACTCACCGTTTCACAGCGTTGACATATTTACCGCCACACGACTCGCACTTGTACTTATTGTCGCCCTCCATGACATCGCCCCTAACGAAAGCTTGGAGACTCTCTTGTAGAGTGGATTTGCCTAGGACATCGCATTGTACGGCGAAGAATGGCTCTGCTCGCTCAGAAACATGCTCACATTCCTTCGATTTGATTTGATTGAGGGTTTGTCCGCCATAGAAGGAGCGGAATTGCTGCTTGCGCTCTTCATTAATGAGCTGACGCTCCCATTGATCAAAGAGGGAATTGTAGAATTCATCGGCATCCATCTGGATGCTTATGTCGATTGGCATGGATTCCGAATCCTTCACACAAGCTGCGAAGCTGCGTGGATCAGCAGCCCTGCGAAAGGAGTGCTGCATGTTGGTGAAGAGCCTCTGCGTTTCGAGTAGGAGCTTCTGGGAGCTATCACGTTCCTGCAACTCCAAGCCGAGCATGAACTTACGGAAGTTCACGTTCATGAAAAGCTGTGTAAGTAGCGAATTTGCATAGCAAATGGCACGCGGATTATACAACCCCACATAGCCAGTGCCGGATCTTATCTCCATGGAGCGATCCACCGAGATCGTTGGCATGACGGGATCATACTCTTCACTCTCTACCTCCCCCGCAAGCTTGAGAAGAGTGTTGTACGTGCTGCCGTCATCGACTAACGCAAGCATGAGATCGTACAATTCACGCCTCGTATGAGACTCTAGTATCGGAACAGTAGCTATACTGACTTCTGGTGTGGAAAAACTATGTTTTGTCAATATATGCTTATCCATCTGCATGTATGATAAGATTCGTTCGAAACCCTCAATGAGCGAGTCGAGTATTCTGGAGACTCCCAAGACGTACCTCTTCGTGAAAATGTATCTCTTGAAAATCTGTTCCATGATGTTGCCCGCGTTGATGGGTTTTTTGAACGATTTGAGCGACATTATGCAACTCAGAAGAAGTTTTGTGAAACCAGAAACAACAAAGTCGGTTTCCTCCCGACCCACGAATTCCTCATGCTTGTGTTCCAGAAGCAGGTCGCTCCACGTGATCATCAACGACCTGAGTGAGCCCTCATTACGTTCATACTCATCCTGCACGCGGAAGACATGCTCGGCCATGGTAAAAAGCTGGCGGCATTGCTTGGGGTAGCGTACCGTGTCAGGAAGAATAGCGGAAATACCTGCCCAAATTTGCCCAGCGATTTCGCCTTTGCTGAGTGGACAAGTGAAAGGAAGGCCTCCACCGCAGACTGAATCAATCTTTCTTGAAATGTTCTCCCGGACCGACTGCCTAGAGTCTTCTAATAACAGTATCCTGTGGAGCGATGGCACTTGTGGATGTTTGATAAACCCTTCCCATATTACCCGAGAATGCAGTGATGCTTCCAAAATAACACCATAGCAATCGTGGATGACCATGGCATCTTCGTTCATCTCTATTGCCACGGAGAGAATTGATACCAGGCGGTTTGCGAGTCGTGCTCCGTCGGAAAAGTAGGTAGCCGATGTCTCAGCGGAGGGTCGCTCTGCTTCGCATAAGACGTTGGCTATGGCAACAGGGCTACCAACGTGGCACTTACCTCTGAGAAACTCTAGCAGGACATTCACGAGGACTGTTGCTAATTGAAGCTGTTGGAAGTTTACAATCGTTTCGGCGATGAGATTAGGGTTCAGAAGTGCTGCATCTAAGTGGCATATAGCTTTTCTTACAAACTTCTCGTCAAGGGTCGACTTGGTGCAAGTCAGCAATGAAGTTGGGTAGAATTTTTGTCTTTCACTTACATAGCGTATCTGCTCTTGCAGTCTAGCTTGAAGAGCCAGTGCCGCATATCGCGCCTGGAAGAACTTCCCTGGTGGGAAGAGGTCTTCAGACTGCGCGTGGTCGGTCATGACACTATCTGCAATAGAGCCTGGGGCTGGGAAAAAGCTCAAGTAATCAAATAGCTGAGTCAAGTTAGCAAGGTAACGTACAAATCGGAATAGAAGCTTACTAATTGACTGATCGTATCGTCCGAATCCATCAACGAAAACAGTTCATCAAAGTACTTGACGACGGTAGATTCGAACACTGAAGACCCCGTAACTACCCCTGACAAGGGACGTGTAGCTTCTGCCTCTGGTGCTCGTTGAACAAGAAGCTGGCCTCCAAAGTCGACTTTGCTGATCTTCTCATTCGATCTTTCGGCTACGTTGAGCCTTTGACCTCTTGCAAAAAGATTGACCTTGGTATAACCCACCACGTGACATAGCTTCCGGTACAGGTCGTCCAGTGTGTGGTCTGCGCCCATCATAACAGTTTGCCTCTCATTGTTACCGCACTGAAAGCGAATGGTGATCGCGTCGCCGTAGGGGACATCCATCTCGTCGACTTTGGAGTCTGCTCTCCGTCCGCGGTTGAACTCTGGCTTTTGGCGTATCTTCTCAAGGAGTAGCTTTTGGAACAAAATTATCCTCCGACAGCGTCCTTCTATCTCGTGCACCGTTGTGTCCGATAGGGTTGCGTTTTTCGCTGCATCTGCACTACTGGGAAACTGGGAGCGTACGGTCTTGCATGCGGATCGAATTTCTTGCATGCACTTCTCGACAAGGACAACGTGTGCTGCCTCTACATCACCTAGTGTGACGTCCTCGGCTTCGTCGATCTGTACATACCGGCCTGCGAGTAGACGAGCTGCGTGGTCTTCAATCGTACCTTCCGGTGAAGAAAGAATCATAGACCAGAGCAAGTCGGCCCCAGGAATTTGCAATACCGTCCGCTCTCCATGGTCCGTCTCCACGAGTTGTCGGGTCGTAGGGAAGTTGTAATTTGCTACGAAGTCGAACATGGCTTGAGTATAGAATTTGGGTTCCATTTTGGGTAGATGAGAAGAGACGAGTCGTCTGCAGTATTCGTTGTTCGGAACGAATTTGTTCATGTGCAGCAATTGCTTCCATGCACAGTCCCGAGCGTTATTCGAAACTGCACACGTGCCAATGGTATACTCCCAGAGATCTTCGTATATTTCAGTGGGTATTGAGTCACCAGCACGACAGATTAAGAGCGCGAGAAGCTCCAATCTGTAACGAAGACCTAGTGACGGGGACGTACTTGGTGCGGCTTCCTGTTCCGCTTCGACGAACCATGGAATGTCTTCCAGAATCATACGCAGCACATCTGGATGCTGTTCAAAGAATAGATCACCACCTGGGTGTAAGGGTGAAGCAAGTGAGTAGATAACTTTGACACTACCGGTAGCCTTTGGTGAGTGGCTGCTGATGTGACCGGCGCATTCGCGATAGATAGCTTGACGCTCATTGACAGGGACGTGGAAGGCCAAAATCCGGAGATGCTCGACAGCTTCGTTGTGAAGGTCTAGCATATCCTTATCTGTCTCTGCATGAGACGCAGTTTCGCATACCATGCGGATGCAAACATTCCAAGGACAAGCACTGTGGTTTCTCGTAACATAGTCTCCAGGTAATGCTTTCTCCACGATCTTCATGCTGATATCTCGAAGGAACCGTAGAATTTCCACCGTGTAGCTACTGACGGGTAGCTCGTAGAGCTTCGTGCAGAGGTACATTTGATCAATAGGGCTCATGAGGTTGGCTATGCCTCGGAGCATGGTTATGGTTGCCGAAACGACGCGGGGATCCGGACTAGTAGCGACTGTATTCCAGGTGGCGTCCGCCTGATTGTCCGACCAACGATGGGTTACCACAAGAAAGCCAAGGATATTGCTACTGCGTGCGATCAGCTGTGGATGCGAGTCAACGCTAATGATGTAATCCACGACGTTCCCGTCAAGTAGAAAATCTGCAAGATATTGCATAACGGGATGGCGAGTTGGGTCGCAATCAATGTACTGTCTCCAGATGTCGACCAAGCCAGTATCCATTGCCGTGATGCTCATCATGCGCAAGTCCATTTTCCCTTTCGTAAGGTATCTTCGTAGAATTTTGAACTTCCATGCGCTTGCAACCAAAGCCGGAAAACATTCTGCATCTCTGCGGTGTGCGTCTTGATTTCCCGTGTGCGCGACTTCGGCAGGGGAAGAAGTAGTTGGGGATTCAGCACTCTTGAAATCCAGAAATCGGTCGACTAGCTGCGACTCTATTGATTTATCCCAAACGCAGAGATCGAATAGTAGACATTGGAAACTGTGAATGAGATCTCGGGCCAGGTTTGCATCGGTAGTTCTGTCTAGGTTGAAGAGATCATCCATGTACTTTTCTAGGAACAGTAGAGTTCCGCGACAGTACTCGGACCAATTCTGGGCGCTGGTCGGGATGTGGCTCGCGGATATTGATGTGCCCAATATCTGTACGACTTGCGAACTGTTCAAGGCGATAAAGTTCTGGGTATTCATGGGGACATGATGGATCGCCTGGTTGGCTAATCGGAACAGGTTTTCAGCACCATCAGCAACAAGAAAATCCTGCTGGAGACGTAGACACAGCTTCCGCAGGTCGGTAGAGCACTCTTTATTCATCATGTGGTAGGCGGGAGCTTTGTCTGGTCGAAGAATAGTGTGTAGGTGTCGGATGTGCTTGGGACTAAGCAGGGGCGGAAGGTATATGTCGTCGGAGCGCGGTTGAGATAGCAGCTGAATATCAGCCAGTAGTAGCAAAGAGCACACCCTGACGTAGGCGCTCAAAAAGGCGTAGAATACATCGCTCATCCGACGATCCTGGACTTCATGGCTGAATGGAACCCTGCGAAATAGTATCTTGCTAATCAGGAAGGCGAAATCCTCCCAGAATATCGCCTTGCTAGCGTAGAAGCCCTGCAAGTCGAGTGAGGGGTCGGGAAGGTTATTCAGCCATTCCGCTATGCCCGTGAAGAAGTCGGGTTCTATGTCGCTGTCTATGGTGGCATGTTAACGCTGATTTTGATGTTGGGCGAGTGAAGAAGTACTTACTTGCGTAGACATGCTGCGCCAACTCGCGGATGACGGTCGCGTAGCTGCCGACATGCGAGTATGGAAATTGTCGGAAGTGGTTTGCTGCGTCGAGCTGGACTGCAAAGCCAACGGCCTCGTCGTCGTCGTCGTCAATGACCATGACAGGCGGGCTTCCGGGCTGATCCTCGGAACTAGGAATGAGTATGGGCGACTGCTCGCTGGTAGGGAGGGCGGCTTCAAGGACGTGGTCAGCACTGCCGTGGGCAGCCTCGTCTCCAGCGGGTATGGGCGAGGAAGGCGGATGCGAACGTATGGTCATCTCGACCTGCTTCTCCGCGAGCGAGGCGGCGGTATTAGCGGGGGTCTGGGAGCCTGTGTCTGCATCCATGGCTGGCAAACTATTGCTCCCGCTGTGCAAGCGGGGGCGTTTGCGGGTGAAGCTGGCGTCGGCGTCTTCAATGGGATCGCGGCGCGGCGGCGGCGAAGCGGGGACGGTATTTGCTGGCTCGTCTGCCGCGAGAGAGTGCAATAGATGGCTGTCTGGCGCGGTCATGGCGGCCAAGGGCGTCTGCAACGGGGTTGCGAAAGAACCAGGCGGACAAGCACGCGTAGGCAGGTGAGGCCAGGCAGGCAAGCAGCTCCCCCGTTACCCGTTACAGGCAGCAACAATCCCGAGCGCCCTATTGGCCGGCTCTCTCGCACAACGGCAGAGACAAGGCGATGGGGCGGTGCATTTACAGAGGCCGAATCAAGGCGCGGTTGATTCCAATTACGCAAGAGTGTTGGTGGGCTTTCTGAACGCGTTTGCGATATCCAAAAGGTAGACCCCACCATCGTCATTTGGTTCCCGGCGCTAGCTGCTGCGCTAGTGCCCGGACGGGGTAGCCCATGCCCTATGCGGATCAGGATGGAGAAGCAGATTCCTCCATCTGCTAATGCAGGCACGCCCGCAAACTCCACTTTGCCCTCTTGCCCCAACACAACTGCCACCGCGTCGGGCTCACCTCGGTCGGGCGTAAAAGTGCTTTTGCCCAGCTGCTTCACCGCACACATCATAGAGGAGTCACCCAGCATCCGAACCATCGACGACTAGCCAATGGCACCCGCGGCAAAACAAGTTTCCAAGCCCGTCTTCAAAACCGCCTCGCCTTTTACGGACACCAAGTGGTGAGCGCGATTGGCAGCTAGCACAGCAAGACTATACTGACATGTGGATGCAGGCCAGAGATATCACATGATGACGGAGAGGTCATACTAGAACTGCTGTGCAAGTAGGTACGCAAAACAGGCATTGTTCCTCTTTCCCCCCCACCCATCAACACACACACACACTCTCTCTCTCTTTCTCTCTTTCTCCCTTTCTCTGCAGTCTCATGACATGTGT
>Ga0265797_10010488_pt1 | contig 11797 bp, 10 predicted proteins | sample P2T30metagenome_FD_192433 | JGI IMG/M metagenome (GOLD analysis project Ga0265797, IMG submission 192433) | Plant litter microbial communities from East Loma Ridge, Irvine, California - P2 T30 | ecosystem: Environmental > Terrestrial > Plant litter > Unclassified | place: USA: California... | reverse complement strand
CGAATTCATATCACTACTTACACATTCATCAGTCAACCTATTAACAATTTTCACATCATGAGGTCCGCAATCGGTCTTGGCCTGCTCGGAGGAGCGGCAGCGCTGTCAAACGAGAAGATGCATGTTGTAGCACAAAAGCCGCTCATGGCAGAATCTTGTCCATCAGATACAAGCTTATACAACGGCAAATGTATGCCAGCGATATACGGAAGCACAACTCCAGAGCTCGTACCATTCCAATCCAACACAACAGAATCCTCGTACCTCGCCCCACTCGCATATACCCTGGAAGAGTCACGTGCCAAAGCATCAGAACAGAAGGACTTCCCCTGGACTTTCTGGCCTGAGTGCTTTGCCAATGAAAACACATCCGAACCATTCTGCCTCTTCAGCGACCAGGACTTTGCAAATGGAAGAGGCATCTTCGTCGTCACCACCAAACCCTTGGCTTACGCTATGCGCTACAAAGACGCCTTCACCAAGCCGGAGACGGCACTCGATCGCTCAAACAAATACGACAACCCATCATTCTACCAGCACGACTTCCCCGGCAAAGGCCGTGGTCTCGTCGCAAACAAGACGCTTCATCCAGGCGATCAAATCTTCGCATCCACACCCATCCTCATTACCGACCCAGATCTCCACGAGCTCTCCGAGCGCGAGCGCCTCGCCCTCCTCCACCGCGGCATCGAGACTCTGCCGGCCGCCACCCAAACACTCTTCTGGTCGCTCATGGGCCGCAGCGGCGGCGACGACGACGAAGTAGACGACCGCATCACGACCAACAACTTCGAGCTCGACATCGACGACGTCTCGCAATCAGGCCTCTTTCCCGAAATCGCAATGATGAACCACGACTGCCGACCCAACGCGGCCTACTTCTTCGACGAACAGACAATGACGCATTTCGTCCACGCCACACGGCCCATCCACCCCGGCGAGGAAATCACAATCACCTACATCAACGGCGAAGCCTACCGCCACTCGCGCGTAAAGGACCTGCTCAAGAACTGGGGCTTCCAATGCGCATGCTCGGCATGCACTGCCCACCCCGCCCTCGTCACCGAGTCTGATGCGCGCATGACGCAAATCGCCACCATCATGGACGTCCTCAACGACTACACCGACAAGTCGCATGCGGCGCCCGAAATGGCCGAGCTGCTCATCAGCCTGTACAAGCAGGAGCGCTTGGAGGCCAGTCTCGGGACCGCGTACCAGTATGCGGCCGAGGTGTACAGCAGCTACGGCATGCGGTGGGAGGCCATCAAGTACGCAAAGCTCAGTGTGGAAATGAACATGTTGGATAAGGGCTGGGCGGACAAGGAAGTCGCCACTATGCACAAGATGGCGGCCGCCCCAGAGTTGAGCTGGAGCTGGAAGAAGCGGGTTGCACACAGCGGGTGTGGGTGCGGTGGCAAGGGACACTGAGAGAGAGAAAAAACCACTCTCGGATGGTTGTGACGATGATGATTATAATGGAATAAATCTTGCTGCTGGCGCAAGATTCACTTGTATATGTAATATTATCAATTTCTTTCATTCTACATGCTTTTTAAAGTCTCCAATGACATATGGGAAAAAAGGGGGTAATCATCAAAAAAATGAACATGGTGAAGAAAAAAAGAAGAAGAAGTGATGTGACAAAAGGAGAGGAGGAAGAAAAAACAAAAACAAAAGACAGCCCAGCCAACCGAAGCAAACAAACTTTTTTCAAGTTCATGTTCAAGCTCAGATCTTGGCACTGCGCACCTTTGTATTGTACACATTATTGCACCTTGTACTCGCCTCCGACGCAGAAATGGCATCCGCGCCGCCCGCACAGTTACCACTCGACTTGAGCCCTCCGGCATCACACAGCGCCACACCAGCCGCGGGCACAGATCCGGAGAGCAGATCGGGCGACTCGATAATGGTGGCCGCCATGCCGCCAACAAGATGCAAATCAATGTGGCAATGGAAGAACCACACGCCAGGATTATCGGCCTTGAAGCGAACGACCGAGTATCCGAATGCGGGGACCACGTGGCCGTCACGCTTCGCGGGTACGCGCGGCAGCGAAGATTCATCGCCGTCCCAGGTTCCTGGGCCCGAGGCGACGATTTGGAAGATGTGGCCGTGGAGATGCATGGGGTGAGGGTATTGATGCGGGTTCTGCATGTAGATCTGCACAACCTCGCCCGACCGGATGATCCAGGGGTTGATGCCGGGGCCGTAAGTCGCGGGATCGAGGCTCCCTGTTGTCAAAGCGGTGTAGAGGGTAGGAACCTGCGGTGGGACCCAAGGCTGGGCGTTGAGAGGGGTACGCGTACCAATGTCCTTGAAGTAGGTCTGATTGGTTGTGAACTCGATGTTGTTATCGACGGGTGAGAGGAGCTGCTGGCCGTCGAGCGGTTGCAGTGTAAAGCTGTCGAGGACGCTGGATGGTGTCCAGTCTGGCGAGAGGGGTTCAGTGATAGATTCAAGTAGGCCTCCGATGATGGAACCAACAATATCTGTGAGGATGTAGACGAGCTTTCCGATGATGGTGCGCGAGGCCAGTGGGGGCGGAGGACGAGTGAGCATGTCTGTTTGCATTTGCACCATCCAGTTGGCTCCGCCACTGGGGTTTGATTGTCCAGTGACGATGACGGCGTAACTCTGTCCTGCGCATAGTACTATCGTGTCGGTATTTTTGGGTACCATTTGCACACCATCGGCTTCCACTACGGTCATTGTGTAGCCTTCAATATGAAACTGGCCACAAGCGACAGCGGCGGTGTTGACGATACGGAGTAAGTATTTCTTGCCCTTGACAATCTTCAGATCAAATGGTTTGTTCGTGTCGTTGAAGAGAAAGGTATCCGGCGAGTCAAAAAGACCAAGCGTGTTATCCGGGCTCATGTAATCTTCAATCATTTCTGGCATTGTGCGGTGGTACCTATACTCTGTAAGCGTAATCATGGCGATGGATATTGATGTACTCACCAGTCAGACATGGAGAGAAAGATCTGGTCGTCGATCTTGAGGCTCTTCTCCCAAGCCCTGTCATGAACAATCATCTTGCCTCTGAGACCATCGGGGTATTGGCCCTTCTCGTGTGAGTGGTACCAGTGAGTTCCAGCCGGGTTCGCAATGAACGTGTACCTGTACGACTGTCCGGGCCGGATGGGGCATTGGGTAATGCTACTGGGACCGTCGTATACCTGGGTACCGATTTGGAACATGCCGTGGAAATGCAGGGATGTGGTTTGGTCTGGAAGGTTGTTGTGGACGGTAACTTGTACGGTATCGCCTACATCGCACTCAATGATAGGGATAGGCCATTGTCCATTGATTCCAATCACTTGACGTGTGAAACCATCGGGAGCAGCCTGTAATTTGTCAGCCGTGTTACTTGAGCAGCGTGGCGAGTTGGAGACGCATGTCTAGTTCGTACTGTTACATATCCTACGTTAAAATCGTACGTGACCGTCTTTGCATATGCCAGAGTGGCGTACACCGAAAATAAGAGTACTTGAGGTAGACGAAACATTATGCTTCGAGAACGCAAGATTGAAGCACAAGGAATGAGACAACAGACGAAAGACGCAGTGGCCAAAGGTACTTAAGTATCAAAATGATGCACCCTGCAAGATATGCCTGACGTATTCGACATTTTGAGCAGTTGCTATTCCGGGCAAGTCAGTATAGGCACGCGTTCATCGGCCCAAGGCTGCGGACCCTTGCCGTGAAGGGGTGTGTTGATCTACGGGATGCTATGAGCAGCCATGCCCAAAGCAGGAGCGGGTGCCTGTGCTAGACAATACCCGAAACGCGCGAGGCCAGCCTATTGAGTGTCGGTTCGCCAATCTCGGTAGCTAGTGAGCGGGAGCTGTTGCTCACCAGGAGATGATGGAATACTAAAGTTCCCGGATCATTATTTCCGGCTGCTCAGGGTGCACCTGGGCGCCCCCAAAAGCCTCTGAAGCTACACGTTGAGCGACTGAGCTTCTCTGGACCCTTTATTGTACATAACGTAGTCTGCACACGCTGGGCGCCTAAAAAAAAGATGGTAGACATAGGTGGCGTGCATAATGTTAGTAGTTCTAGGCCAGGGATGGACTAGTGCGGCGTGAATGAGGCAGAGCGAATGACGATCTCTCGGAAACTTTGACGTACCTTGTACCGACATGACTTACTCGCTTGTCAATTTTTCGGACATGTGTAGGAGAGCCGATGTTTCACAGCATATTCTAAGCGTATTCCAAACGCGTTTTCCGCATGTGGATGGGTTTGCAGCACAGCTAGCTCGATTCTTTTATTCAGCCACACTTCGGAGCATAGACAAGGCTCCAGATCGATCGATTGGTCGAGATCAGGCTTCTTTTTTCTGGTCGTGCAAAGCTTGTTCTCTGGACGTGTTTGGTAGTGAAGATCAGGCCCAGATAAGGTAAACCCTAGGCAAGAAAATGCTTCGGCGGCCTCCAAGTCCGGAGTTCTAGTAGCCTACTGGTAAGCTGGTACTGCACTGTCCCGCTGTCTGTTTACCTACGCTTGCCCCTAAAGGCCAAAGAGCGTGGTACTAGCAAGGATGAAAACAGCCCCGCGGACTGAGTTGCAATAAACAACGTGTACAGCGACGCATGCATTTTTTTCCAAGTCCTGGCGCAGAACTGCAAGATTAAAGCTGGAAGAGCAGTAATCGACGATTGCGAATTTGTTGGATGGTCAAATCAGCCGCAAATCTCCCCAAGTCTTGACGGGCAAAAGAATAAGGGCGAGTGTGTTCTCTGCTTCCTTTTGCGGTACGCACCCGCCGTTGTTCCGCAACGCATCTAGGTTCACCGTTTCGCCCGGGCGACCAGCGGTTCCTCAGTGGCAGTGGCCCAAGTCAGTGCTGAAGCCGAGAGTGTGAATTTCGTCATGATGAGACAAGTCGACTAGAAGAGTCGAGGTTGGAGAAGGAGCTCGGATGCCCAAGTGCCAAGCTCATTACCTAGCGACGATGACAGCCACAGATCCCTCATGGTCAACAACAACAACAACAAGCACGTGCGAGATAACATGGATAATAGCGGCCCCCTACCCCTTCGGAATTAAAAGGGGGGTCGATAGGGCTGCGCCTTGCGAGCGGACGAACATGTCAACTCTAGCATGTGCGCAGGCGCATACGAGTGTCCCGTGATCCCTCCTTCACCATCTCAACACATGTCCATTGCCTGCTCGAAACAGATGGAGCATTAGAGTAAAAGGAGCACTCGGTCACTTCGCGCTCCGACATGAGCGGTTCTAGTTTTGCTCCGCCCGTTCCACACCGTCACACTTGTCATGTTCACATTCGGGAGTCTTGGCGACCGACGCAATCAGCACTAAACTTCCCATGACCAAATCTTCTAGGGCATGGTGTATCAGGGCCGTTTGCAACCACGTGCGTCTCCGGTAGCCCTGGTCTAAGTTCGCATCCAGAGCTGTTCCGGGATTAGGGAGGGGATGATGGGGTGTAGTACGACGCGTAGTCTTTGGCGGACAGGTAGAGATTGTAGGTGTGGGTCTTAAGAGAATGCGCCCTCAACAACATCTCCTTTGACAACAGCTAAACCCATACTTTTACGCGTTCCCCCTACTGCCTCGACGCAAATCAGCTACCTTTTCTCTGCGGCTTGAATATCAGACTCGGCCTACTACGTCTCCCTCGCAATGACTGTCCCACCTCCAGCCCCAGAATTTTGCACTGAAGTCGGGCCCGAGTGTCCTGTTGGAGGCACGATATTGGGATACTATCCCAACCTCGCGGTCAATGTCTTCTTTGCTGCATTCTTCGGCCTGTTTGCTCTTCTGCAACTGGCGCTGTGTATAAAATACAAGACATGGATGTACTCGGTAAGTACTCGGTGGATGAGGTGGGGAAACCTTTCTGACATGTTACAGATTGCCATAAGTCTCGGTTGCCTGTGCGAGTTGATGGGCTACGTCGGTCGCATCATGATGAACAACAACCCGTTCAGCACCGAGGGCTTCGAAATGCAGATCTGCTGTGTCATCATCGCGCCCGCTTTCGTGTCGGCCGGAATCTACTTTACGCTGAAGCACATTGTTCTCAACTTTGGAGCGTCATGGTCACGGCTGCGGCCGGAAATGTATACCTATGTCTTCATTGCGGGCGATCTCACATCGCTTGTTCTCCAGGGCGCCGGTGGTGGAATTGCTGCAACGTCAGACTTTGGCAGTAAGCTGCAGGATCAGGGCACAGATGTCATGATTGCTGGTGTCGTCTTCCAAGTCTTCACCCTGGCAGTCTTTGGCAGCCTTCTTGCTGAATATGCGATCCGCACCTTCCGCCACCGTGATCATGTCTCACCGGAAGCCATGTCTCTCCTGCGGTCCAAGAAGTTCAGATGCTTCATGCTGGCCATCCTCGTCGCATTCTGCACCATCTTTACTCGATGCCTGTATCGCATTCCCGAGCTGACCGGCGGCTGGAGAAGCGAACTGATGAGCCAGGAGCTTGACTTTATCATTCTGGAAGGCGTCATGATTGCCATTGCCGTGTTAGTGCTCACCATCTTCCACCCTGGCTACTGCTTCCCCGCACTTGCCAACCCAAGTCCCAAGGAGTCGACCACACGTGGCAAGAGCGTCTACGCCAAGTCGGATGTCGAGACGGTGTCTGCCCAGCACGGTGGAGGGTCTTGAGTAAGTCGGGCTATTTCGACGTTGTTGAACTGGGGGCAATTAGAGGAGGAACATGTTCAGAGGTCCAATGGCCACGAGTTAATGTATGATGCAGGCGGGGGATTCCTTAGCAACAGCGCGGCGTTTACGAAAGTTTTTTTGTTTGTTTGTCAGAAGACTGTGGAATAGCCATGGATACAAGGTAGATGGGAAATTACATACAAGACTAATGCACACTCTACCGTCTGCGGCTCTCACGTGCGACGACTGGGATAGGAATTGCCGATACGAGATTCCGAAGCGGGAAGCGGGAAGCGGGAGGCGCCGGCGGAAGCCTTGGCACGCCGGCCTTGCAGTCGGGATATTGAGGCAAATTGAAGACTGGCACAAGGCGATGCGAACGGGAGAGGCCGCCATGGTGGCATCGTCCGTGGTCTGTGTCCGCTACCGAGAGGGAGGGAGGAAGAAAGGCAGAGGCTGATGGGCGCGATGGTTGATTTGCATGCTGGGCTGGGCTTGGCGTATAAAAAGTGACGCGCAGGCGTCTCGGGACACACGGTGCGATTGACAAAAGTTCTGCAGGGCGACTTTCTAGTGTAGAACAATGCAATCCACATGGGTGCACTCTGCCTCCATAGGTCCAGCGTGGGCCGGAGTTCCAGGCCGGCCGGGGCTTGTCCTGTATGGCGAGCGGACAATGACGCAACACGTCGGAGGATTGTGCGGTTAAATCCGAGCAGGCCGCAAACACCCTCGCCGTGGGATGCCGATCACACAGGAGGACTCGATCAAAGTCACGCGCGCTGAGGCGGCGTCGATCGATTGGAATCATGTTGCCGCATGTACTGCAACCGGGCCTGGCCTGCAACGGCCGTCCATCGTGGCACCTCCCAGGCGGTGACATCATCGCAGTTGCTTTATTTGAACCGCACCGTCAGCTCGGCCAACACGGATCCAGAATTCTCCTTTCCCTGTCTACGCCGCCGACTCTGCTCGAACATGCTGGAATGCGCGACACGGAAGGGGGCCGGGCGTGGCGATGATGGCTGCCGGTGCGCCCAACTGCCTTCTTCCCTACACTTGCCGACGTGTCCCAGAAGGTGAGAGAGAGAGAGAGAGAGGCCAAGGGGATTGGTTGTTCAAGAGATGGATGGCTGTCTGGCAGGATGGCCGTGGATGGCACGACGTCACACTTGGACGCGAGAAGAAACGCAAAGACGCGCCGCACCGCCACCTCGGCCTCGACCTCGACTCACTCGGCACTGACATGGGCGCTACCCAATGAATCACGACCGCCTCCCACGCCGGTTGAGCCTCACAGGGCGGCCGCAAGTCTGGTCTGGAACGTGTCGAGCGTACACCTGGAACCTGCATCGCCACGCGTGTGCCGCCGACACTAGCATCTCACTTCCGCTTTGCCAACCATGTCTCTGGCTTCCGCCCTTGTACGCTTGCGACATCTGCTCCATGTCTGTAGAAACCATTCCCCCAGCTTCTCTGCTGCATCGCTTCCCAGCGCACGTGAGATGATGGCGCCCCGCCTCTCATTGGCTAGGAAACTATGGCCGGCACATGTCTCTCGTCGGCCATTTGCTCCGAGACCGCTATCCCGGCTGCAAATGCCATCTCTCCAGCGACTCCAGACCAGGGTAGCTGTAGCCAGCCGTCAGTTTTTCGCCTTTGCCATAGGAAGTGGCAAATCGCCGTTGATGCTGCTGGCCGAGGCAACTGTAACTTCAGTTTGAAAAGCGCTTCCTCCAGCACGCCCATCTGCACCCGCTCACGGGTTGCCGATTCTCCGCAGGCTCCACCACCGCCTCGCATCCCTTTGTGAGCGGTGTTTCAGCCCCTCATCTCGACATTCGCGGCATGGAACCTTCAGAGCGATGGCAAAGTATCGCCCCAGCCTCAGACGAGCCCGGACAGCGGCGCCCGACACCAGACAGGCGGAAGCGCCGCCAGGCCGTGGCCGTAGCCTGTGTACAGTGTCGGAATGGCAAGGCCAAGGTACGTAGGGCTGCATCAACCCTCCCCCCTCCCCCAAGTTTGCAAAGATTCTGAGGACCTGCAAGTACTTCGCATGGCTGCCAGGCACCTTGTGATGCTTCAAGCCAATGCCAAGTATTCGAGCACCCTTCTGAACCATGTGCATATATTCCTTCCACCTCCCTGCCTTGCTCTTGCATGGGTACTTACTGGACGTGACACTACCCAGTATGTAGCCTTTTGTCACAACTCCAGTGTCCTTTGCGAACTTGGCTAATCCACCGCCCACAGTGTGACGGCACTAGGCCCCGATGCAACAGGTGCGCCGACAATGACCTCACATGTCAATACGATGTCGCCGAAGGTGTCTCGAGGGCCGAGCGAATGAAGATCATGAAGCGGGACAGCATCACCGGCGAGCTGGATGACTTGAAGCGCATCATCACCTCCCTACGCTCTGGGACCGACGACCAGGCCGCTGCCGTTCTGGCAAGATTGAGACTGGGCGAATCACCCGAAGACGTAGCAAAGTCCCTGCCAATGACAGTATCCCCAGGCGCATCCGGACAACCCCCCAGGTATGCACCACTCGACTACAGCTTACCCTTGGCGCACCGCATTAACACCCACGACCAGCTTACTAGGTCAGGAGTCCACCGACACATCGGGAAGTGGAATGAGTCATGAATCACCTTACGATATGAGCAAAGCCACACAAAAGTTCCGCCAGAACTCTGCTGTTTCCATCACCTCGCCCCCAAGCCAAACTGCAGGATGGTCACCTTCGGCAAATATCCCGTCCGTGTCGTTTCCGCCCATGGGCAAAGGAAAGCAATCAACATCCGGCCTTTCTACGTCAGATCAAGCTTTCTTGGTTCCGCTATTTGACCGAGAAGACTACCTTTTAGCGAAAAGCATGCTCGACGGCGAAAGTGAAGAAGACGACGATCCCGAGGAAGGAAGAATTGACCCTCGGCTCTTACAGCACACAGTCACCTTTGACATTCCCGCCGTTCCCCCATCCTCGTCCAACATGTATTCCCGAAGCCAAAGACCATCGCCGCACAGACAGCACGCTTTCCGATCAATGTATCCCACCCACCTCGCCGGCCGCCAACCCATTGTCCACGCCGTCCGAATACACCATAACCTAAATATCGGGAACCTGTTCAGTAACGACATGTCCTTCTCCAATACCTTCATGTCCACTGGCTACTCGACCGACAACCAAGACGGGAGTAGTAGCGACTTCCATCTTCCCACTTGGGCTATGCTGCCCATCAACACTATATCCGACCCCGGCTCCCTGAGAGGTGCAATCCCAAATGTGCTACAAGAAGCTGCGAACATGATCAAGATGGGAAGACCACTGGAGGATGTTCTCGAACCGCATCCCAACATTGCGGCTCTCTTCGATGAGGATGTCTTCAACAATTCAGGCATACTCTCCAGATGGGCTGTTGGAATGGTGCATGGTGTATGCCTCAAAGGTGAGCGCTCGGGAAACGAAATTCAGGTCTAACTCTCTTGTTGACGCGTGCCAGGCAATACATTTACCTGCTTTGGATTCATGTATATATTCTGGTACCTCATACGATGGATGGTCTCCCCCTCGCCCGAAACCTACACCGCAATACCCGAGTGGCTGCGTCCAACACCGAATCAACTCTTCATGCCGCATATCAAAATCGTTGACTTTATCGTATGGCCTGCCTTTCGTGAACTGGCTGTCCAGATCCCTGCTATGCAGGAGCGCATGGAGTGGCTCATGGACATGAGCATCAACATCCAATGCGACTGGTCCTTTGGCACGGGAGAAGCGCTGATTCAAAATGACGAAACAGGTCAAGTGGACCTGTGCTATTCAGCAAAGGAGGCAGTTAGGACGCTGGACAATTGGAGTGTCGGTCCCAGTTTCCGGGGCTACGTTAGCAATGCGGATTCCTATGTTCGCATCAGGACAGAGGGGTATTGAAGAGAGAGAAAGAAAGAAAGAAAGGAACATGGTACCAAAGTTTACAACCAAACGAAGGCACGACAAGTCGTTTATGAAATTTCAGCGTAGCATATATCAGTACGGAGTTAACATGTCGCACTGCACCCACGTGTGCAGATGGCTGCATCTAGGCAACAAGTAATCAACAAACAAATAAATGTAAAAATATCTTCTCACACTTTCGGGCTTCTTTAATGCCAAAAGATTTTTTTTGGCGTTTCTGGTGTAATCCTATAAACTAATCTCTTGTGAGGATATGGCCAACATGGTCTATGTAGTGTGTTGGATGTTCATAGCTACAGTACTAAATGAAAGTAACAGAATCATGCTCACAGAAAACAACGTGTCAAGTATTCTTTTATTCGTGGACCTGCATTAAGCAGAGGCATTGTACCGAGTTGTAACACCACTCGTAGGTAGTCATGTCTCCAACGCAAGAAGAAGAAAACAAAAACAAACAAAAAAAAAGACAATCAGCAGAGGAAAGCTTTTCAACCATCATCAACCACCCCAATGCTCAGAACCACTTATCCACCATCCACCATGACCAACCGTACTGCAAAGACTCTAGTCAATCCTCCCCCCCCCAATCAAGGCTACGCAAAGAATACAGACCAAACTCAGATAAGCCAAGGTACCTTGCCATCCCGGTGATATTGACGGCGAGCACGGTTGCTCAACAACATGTCCTTGGCAGCGTTGATTTTCTGCATAGTCGCCGTAGCCCGCTCTTTCTCCTCGGCTGTGGCGGCCTTGTCCGGGTGGGCGCCGAGAGCGGCAACCTTGTAGGCCATCTTGATTGTGTCGGCGCTAACCTTCCAGTTGTACATGTCTAGGACGTTGTAGGCGAGCATGTTGATCGGGACGGGGAGCTCAGTAGCAGTAGCGGGTTTGGTTTTGCGAAGACGGGGACGGGCTACGCGAGATGAAGATGAACGAGGGGGTGGACCGGCCGAAGGTGTGAGCGGAAGCCTAGGGCGACGCGGTGTGGGTGGTGGTGTCAAGTACCAAGGCGTGTAGTTCTCAATGTCCTCCCAGTAGTGATCGTCCTCTGACAAGGCAAACGGGGTATCTGGGAGACGAGAGGCCGGAGAAGGCGTCGAGTTGGCGGACCTGTCACTCAGCGGAGCACGCGCATTGGGCGTCGTCGGGGCTGACAAAGGTGATCTGACGTAGGTAGTGGTG
>Ga0265797_10010485_pt1 | contig 11800 bp, 13 predicted proteins | sample P2T30metagenome_FD_192433 | JGI IMG/M metagenome (GOLD analysis project Ga0265797, IMG submission 192433) | Plant litter microbial communities from East Loma Ridge, Irvine, California - P2 T30 | ecosystem: Environmental > Terrestrial > Plant litter > Unclassified | place: USA: California... | reverse complement strand
GGGTCAAGGCGGCATGATGAACGTCCCCGGTGTGCAAAAGCCCGCTCCCTTCACCCTCGAAGGCGAAGGCGACCACGTCCTCTCAAAGCGCAAGCTCGACGAGCTCGTCCGCCAGATCACCGGCTCTGTCTCGCCGGAAGACGGCCTGTCGCCCGAAGTCGAAGAGGCCGTCCTCTCGCTCACGGACAACTTTGTCGATAATGTCATCCAGAAGGCTTGCGCGCTCGCGAAGCTCAGGGCGGGCCAGACGCTGGAGGTCAAGGATATTCAGATGGTGCTGGAGCGCAACTACGGCATTCGCATTCCTGGCTACAGCCTGGATGAGCTGAGGACTGTGCGCAAGTTCCAGCCGGCGCCGGGCTGGGTTGGCAAGGTGCAGGCTGTCCAGGCTGGAAAGGTCATGGGCGGTAACAAGGATGCTTGATTTGATGGTACAGGGAAAATGTTGATTGTGCTTGCGCTGAGCTGACAAGGGCTCGGTCACGCATTCTACAACTTGGGCTTGGTTTTGCTTTTGTAAAATGAACTACTTTGGGAGTCTTTCTAGCGATGGCGTTTGCTTGGGAAGGGATGGACTGGTGATGTGTACGATTGGTATTACCCTAGACTGGAAGTTGAAGGCTACGGCTATGCGAGCTCGTAGATAGCGAGCAGAAATGCTACCATTGATGTGGACGTTGGTCTCTGTATGCTTTTCTTACGCACGGTTTTCATGTACGTTGCAGATTGTTGTGATACTACTGTGAGTTCCAAGGGTGGTTCACGACCTAGCTTCAATTCCGTAGACTTCGCTCTGCCGCTGAGAGGCCAGTACGGAGTAGCAACCCAGACCGCGTCCGCGAAATATCGCAGTATTGAATGAGATCTGAGCTGGCAATGCAAGTGCCGGCATATCATGAACTCGACCGTGTTGAATATTGCGCATCACGTTGTCGGGACTGCAATCGCCTGAAGCTTTACACTTTGACGTTGTCGTCAAAGTCTTGAATATCTTGCTCAAGAGTACGTGTAGGGTATTTACATATCCGATGGAGTGTCCAGCATTACATGCATGTAAACACATGCACCGCAGTCGAACCCTTTTCCATGTGAGGTAAGTTACCGTGTGAGCGGGCGGAAACTGACGGACGCGGACAAGGGAGCCGTCCAAGGGTCGGTCCCCTTGGTCTCTGGACGACGTGCATCCTTCATCATCCTCCATCTCATCCGATCGTCCATTGCGATCCTTCCTTCGGTGCTTCATTGGTCCAGCTTGCTCCAAGCACGACGGGATTTTGATGATCTGCTCATAAATGTACGCATACAGACCAGAGCTCAGAGCAATGGCTTGCCGCAGGAGAAAGAGAAAGCTGGATCCGCCTGACGTATCTCAAGCGTCTATGTCTCAGAGCTTCTTATTTTTCCACTGAAACGTCTCGCGGCTACACGTCTTGTCGGCTATGCTCCAAAGTCTTTGACTCCAATGCATGGGTTGCGGATCGTTTGGGCTGTCATAAGCTTGCATTTTGATGTGATGTTCACATCTTTTTGACAAGCGGCGGCCGGAAGTTGGCAAAAAGTCAATGTCAGCGCATAAATGTTTGCACTCGTTCGTAATTGACGTACCTATATAGACTGATGGATGGATACTTTTTTGCAGGGTACCAAGACACTCTGCTACTGGTACTCAGCGGCTCTTTACGTTTCCAACTCTGCATTTCCATCGATCTGTTCCAGAAACGACGTTTCCTGCCCCAGTGCTGGGATTACTACCATGGAAATCACTTTGAGGTGCGCTTATGCTGCATCATAGGGACGGCTCGCCATTTCTATGTGCCAACGTAAGGAGCCAACAAAAAGCCCATCCTTTGCATTGCTACACACCTTTGTCTGGCAAGCATGGCGTCCTCCCCAGATCCAGTGCACACAACTCCCACCACACTAAATCCACACATCAGCTCAAAAGCAATCGACAACGCCGACAGCGAGTGCGGTCTTGAGAAGACCAGGACCTGGAGCGAAGATAGTTCACAAAGTCATCACCACGAACGTCATTCTGTGTTCGAAGATGTGACAATCCCTGCAAACATCTTGCGATATGCCAACGTGGCGAAGGATTGGACGCCTGACGCCGAAGTCACTGGAGTAGATGATCGACATCAAGCCGGGTCATCGTCTAACTTCAACGTAATCGACATCGCGTTGGAGCAACAGGCCGCGCTCGACCGTGTTCTGAGCAACGTTTCAGCATCTCAAACTCATCGCTCATCACGTACAAAGAGCATCTGGGATCATGGTCAATCGATCAATTGGCGGAAGCCTAGCTTACCTACACCGGCCGAGGAGAAAGAAGATGAGTTCTCTGGACGACAGCGAAAAATGACCTCTGGCATGCAAGCAACCCGCAGGGTTCCGCGTAGATCAATCGATATCCGACAGGGATAGGACAACCCATCAACCAGCCCACAGCTGGAAAATGCGGTCTTGTGTCGATCGCTGGATAGATACGCCATGAATGAGGCGAATGGGGCCAAATTACGCAGATACTCATCTGCAGTTCCGCTAGAAGCCGACTACCTAGCCACCTACAAGGGTTCTCTGGAGAAAGACAGCGATGAACCTGGCTCCGAAGACTCCCTGCATGCAGGAAAAGAAGAGGTAGAAGAGCCTCTCGAGCCGTCCGTTACACGACGAGCATCTGTTGCGATTGCTTCACTCTATCAGACAGTCACGCGAGGAACTACCAACCTCATGCGCATGACTACTCTTTGAAACACCTATGAGAACGCCAAGATACGCGGCCAGCACCTCCAGCGGAAGAAGTGGGTGCAAATCGTTTTTGAGTATACGTTCTATCTTATACTCTTGAGCTTTGTGTACTTCGTACTCGTCGGTCGGCCACTATGGAAAGGAGCTGTGTGGTACCTGTATTGGGTCGTCCACACTCACTTCACCGTAGCCGGTACTTGGAGTGTTACCATCGGTCTAGCCATCATGTGAGTGGACTCGTGCCTCGCTTTCTATCAATGCTAATCTCTGTACCAGCTATGCTTACGCACCGCTTCTCATTCTCTTCGAGAAAGAGCCTCCTATGCCCGATGAACAAGATCTGGCAGAAGGCGGACATGCCCCGGAAGCTGCCAATACAGCTCTGCTCATCCCATGCGTACGTAGAAGGGTTTGACCAGCCCATCTGGATCAGCAGTCAAAGACATGTCCACGGAGATTATACTAATCCTTCGTAGTACAAAGCCGCCAACATCATCGGCCCTACGCTTGTGGCTGCGAAGAAGATCTTCCCAAAGGAACATATCTTTGTCATCGCGAACGGCAACAGTCCTGTGCCTCTGGATAACACGGAGGAGGTATGTCGTGAGCACGGCGTTAATCACGTTTGGAGTCCTGTCGGTAGCAAGATTGTGGCTCAATACGTCGGGTGCTACGCTGCGAAACGGTTCACCAACGTTCTCCTCATCGACGACGACTGCGCACTACCGGCAAACTTCCCGATCGTAAGCAACAGACTGAGGGACAACATCAAGTGCATCGGCTATACGATCAAGTCAGTCGGCCCCGAATCGTCTAAAGGCACACTTTGCCAACAAGCTCAAGACCTGGAATATAAAATCAGTGGTTTGCAGCGAGCGCTCGCAGGCAAGATTGGAAGCGCCACTTTCCCTCATGGAGCTATCTCTCTGTGGAACACTGCGTTTTTGATAGACACTTTCCGCACACACCCTGGGTATGCCACATAAAATTTGCCACTGAGCACATCCGCTGATCGTTTCACAGGTTCTCCGTCTCTGAAGACTGGTTCTTCGGCCACGCAGCTCGCAAACTCGGAAGCCGCATCACCATGTGCAGCGCAATTTTCGTCGAAACCGAAACTCCAAGTGCAGTGCTATTCTCTAGCGGCGGTGCCCGCGGTGGCTTCGGCGAAATGACCATCTTTAAGCAACGCTTCTATCGCTGGAACTTCTTCTTCGTCAACGGCATGTTCTACAATATGGCATACATCCTCGGCTCGTGGAAGCTAGGCTTTTGGGAACTCGGTGCTAAGCTTTTTGTGTTTCAAGAAGTCTACGAGACGTTGTTGTATATCCTGGCGCCGTTCGTGTTGCCGATATCTTTGGTTGTTCAGCCGGCGTTTTGTGGGTACCTTTTGGCCGGGACGCTGGGTTTGTATTATCTAAATGTCTTGGTAAGCCTTTCGTTCCTGGCACCGGAAGTCTAGAGGCAACTACTAACGTCATCGTAGATTTTCAATGAAGTCCACCTGCGACTTCGCAACAAGCGTGTGGGTTGGAAATGCGTGTATCTCTACTACACGCCTTACAAGATCATTCTCACGGGCATCAACATCCTTAGCTGCTACTACGCCTTATATAAGTATGCAAAATACTTCGCCAAAAGGTACAGCACACTCTGCAACTCATCCAGATCACATCGTAACTATCAATAATGCTAACACATAATCAGACATCCCAAGATCATCGAAGACGAAAAAGCCATCGAAGTCGTCCTCCGCCTCGAAGAAACCCAACGCCCCAAAACAGGCACAGACGACCACGGCCGCAGATTTACCGTCACAGCTGTCGGATCACGCCTAGGCTCTTACCATCGACGGATCAGCATGGCAGCTGCTGGTATCGCCGCAAGTAACAGTGTCGCGATACCGCCAGCTACCCAACAGCGAAAAGACTCCGAAGCGAGTAGATCCAGCGGAGCGTCTTCGGAGACGATGGATGGCGAGGATAGCAATCTGGTCGTGCCGACACGAACGATCACTATAGTGACACCTCAGTTCACGCCGCATTTGTAGGCTATCGAGGAAGGACGTCGTGGTTCGGGGTATTTCTGATGAGTGTTTTCACAAACGTGCGTTCCTGCGGAATTCATCAACGTTTTCTCGCAAGTGGTGTGTTCATGTTTTTGATAAGTCATCTGATCTGAAAGCGAGTACGATACTAAAGAACGTTGCATTGTCATAGGACCTTATTCAGTCCTTTTATTATCCTTACAAGCTATATAACAGCTATGATCTCCAGTCCACGCTCGAAGAATGACAATAAGGTACCGGACCATGATCCCAACGGGGGCTGCAATCTGCGTTGCTGTACTCCACATTCGGGCCAAGGATACTGTGATTCTTCCCAAACGGCGTCTCCGGGAAAGTGGCCATATAATCTGGCCTGCGCAGGATGTCCGAGTTCCTACCCCAAGCGTCAGTAAGAACGTAGAGTAGTTCTTCAACCATGAGATCGGGAGTCATGGGACCGAACTTGAACTTGGACTGATTCTTCGCCACTGTTTCCGGCGAGTAGAGGCCCACTTCCTCGGTGAGCTGGAAGGCGTCGACTGCGACGAGCGCAGCGAAGGCGTGGTAAGAGCCACCGTGTCTCTCACGGTCACGCAGGGCGAGCATGATGTCGAGAACGGCGATGGCGCCCGAGAGCATGTCGGCGATGGGCAGCGAGGGCAACACACCAGTTCCTTCTTCGAACCCGAGAGACTTTCCGCAGACGTAAGAGCATCCGGTGGCAGCGTCGGCGATTTGCTGGAAACCTGGACGCTCGGCGTAGTACCCGTCCTTTCCGTAGCAGTTCAAATCCAGATACACGGCGCCTTTGTTGCGCTTCTTTGACATTTCGACAATGTCCTCAAGGCCAAAGCCTTTGCGATCGAGAGAGCCCAAGCGGAAGGCTTGCATGACGACGTCGGCTCCTTCGATGAGGTCGTGGACATGCTGCCTGTCACTCTCTTTGCTGAGGTCGATGGAGTACGTTCTCTTGCCTGCGGTCAATGTGATTGACAAAAACTGTCCATAGGTCAGCAAAATCCGTGAGGGCACAAGGTTGGAAACAACTTACTCCAAGATTTGTGAGGTTCGGGCTTTGGATGGAAATAACATCTGCGCCCAGAGCTGCCAGAAACGCTCCAGTAGCAGGCAAAGCAATGACACGACCCAGCTCAACAACCTTGATCCCGGCTAAAGGACGACGATCGCTAGTCTGTGGGAATGGTACGGGTGGGAGGACAGAGGTGCCGCGGACCTGTTTGTAATCGACCACCGGATGACGAGCGGCGGCCTTTCCAACCATCGTCTCCCTCCAATGCTTGGGGCTGTACACTGTTTGCCCTGTGAAACCATGCTCCAGGTTCTTGAGCTCAAGGTCTCCAGGAGAGTATTTCGAGATTTCTGCCTTGAGGATGTCGTACGCATCATCTCTTGACTTGGTCGGAGTATCGGGGTCGATGCCGTAAGCTTTCAAGAAGCCTTCTGGGTCCAAATTGCCCATTAATCTGGCAGTGTGGTTAGCCACCATGCTGTCATGCACTGCCAAGCTCAATGGTGTACTTACTGGTACCAGACGTTCTTCTCGCTTGTTGGATAAATCGCCCAAGTACGATAGCAAAGGTCCTTCTTCGACAACGCGCCCTTATCGACGTCAATTCCCGCCTTGGTCACAATGCCTTCTTTCGCAACAGCCGCCGGGTTCTTGCCATCAATCGACGTGAGAGCTGCGGTTGCTGGATAGAGGCCAGCTTTGTCGGTATCGATGCTGATGTCGCCGGTGTCGACGCCCCTGGTAGCTAGAATCTCCTTGCCCACAATGCCAATCATACCATGCACTGCGGCAGCCTGGAGAGTCAGTATCGAGCAGACCATGGTGAGGCATGTGGAGTTGAGCTTACGATGGCTTGGGACTTCAAAGGACCTGGTATGATTGATAGATCGTCGCCGAAGAACTTGACCTGTGAGAGTGCGACTTCGTCGCGAGTGAAGCCTGGTGTTTGTGAAGCCAGTACTCTGAGCAATCTCCGACTCTCGTCAGGCACAGAATGGAAGGCTGTGTCGACGAATGTTCCAGGGCCGAAGCCGTCTTTGGTGGTTTCATTTCTGAGTGATGCCATCTTTGAGACTGTTTAGCAATGGAAGAGACAAAACGTGTGTAATTGAAGATATTTGACTACGCCTCAGTGAACAAGATAGTGGACGACAATCACTTTTATGTTCGAGTGCTACATGGCGTTTCGTCATAAGACAATATATCACGCAGAAGTTCTGCGAAGTCGTCCAGCGTTTGATCAATCTTTGATGTCCCTGCAACTGATTCATTGCTGAGCGAGAAAAGTCCGTACGCGTTGATTGAGATTAAGGTCGCCCTGATCGCGGTATGATTGCGGTTAGCATGATTTTCTCGACCAAGTTCACAAAACAAGTTTAGCGTATCACGTTGGAGAATTAATTTATGCAAGGCGACGTTCCAACACTAGCCGTATCTGTACTGATTCCACTGCGGTAACAAACCGCACTTCTTGACCACGCTGCTTTCGATCAAACTTCCAAAACCTTGTCTACAAAATTCGATTCCGCAGTCACATTCGTCTGTGCGAGCCACGCTGAACCTCGGAAAACTCCTCGGAACACTTAAAGCCGTGGCGAGCTCATTCCGAGGATGCAGCGCTCATGCCTTGCGATAGTTACCAGATGACGAAGCGTGTGTTACAGACTGACGGCCTGACTATGGCGACACAGCAGTGGTAGGTGTTACAAAGGCAAATTACATGAACAAGCCGCAATCGTTCCATTCCCTCCGTGGAATCGCCATCTTGACAACAAGCATTCGTGGTAACTTACACGCTCCCATGCATGCAAAACTTCTTATGCGTTGTATAAGGTTGTCTCGGCCATGCAGTATGCTCCGGGGCGCGACCGGTGGCAGAGCAAAGAAGTTATATAACACGAACGTCCTCGTACTCTGACAAGAGTGTTTCTTGCGTACTGCACCTTATCAAGAAACTCTTACTATCGCCTCTATACTTCACTTCGCCACCGCACCTGATCAAGAAACCCTTACTGTCATCTCAACACATAATTCCACCATGGCGATCGAAACAGTGGGCGTCGTTGGGACAGGTGTCATAGGCGCTTCCTGGACCGCTCTCTTCCTGGCACACGGTCTAAGAGTGATCGTGGCTGATCCCAGCCCCAATGCAGCGAAGCAACTCATCTCCTACCTCGACTCCGTCTGGCCAGCTCTCCAGACAATGGGCCTTAGCCACGGTGCCAGCCTGGAGAACTACAAATTTGTTGGAACCAGCCTTGACGAACACTATGGCGAAGTCGACTTTGTTCAGGAGGTACGTACAAACGGTCACCGACTCTTGCCGATTCACATGTGCTAATGCTTCCTGGTAGAACGCCCCAGAAAAGCTCGAGCTCAAGACCAAACTACTCGCCGAGATCGACGAGAAGACACGCAAAGACGTCGTGATCGCCTCCTCCTCCTCAGGTCTCCCCAGCTCCAAGTTCATCGGACAATGCAAGAACCCCGAGCGCGTGCTCATCGGCCATCCTTTCAACCCACCACACCTCATGCCGTTGGTCGAAGTGGTGCCTCACCCTGGTACCTCTGAAGCGGCAATCACTACGGCGATCGAATTCTACAGCAGCCTCGGCCGCAAGCCAGTCCACATCAAGCAAGAAACCCCCGGCTTCGTCGCCAACCGTCTGCAAGCCGCAGTCTGCAACGAGGCGTACAGCTTGGTCTCCCGTGGTATCGTCTCTGCCGAAGAACTAGACGCCTGTATGACGAGCAGTCTGGGTCCGAGATGGGCGATGGTTGGACCGTTCATGGCGAACGCCATGGGCGGAGGTGGCGGGAGCGACGGTTTCAGGCATTTGATGGAGCACCTTGGGCCTGCGATGCAGAGCTGGACGGAAGATATGCGGGAGCATGCGTTTGATTGGAAACCTGATGGTATCGAGAAACTTACCGCGAGTGTCGAGGAAGAGCTGGCTGGGAAAGATGTTGCTGCGCTTGAGCAACGGCGTGATAGACAGCTGGTCGAACTGTTCAAGAGTCAAAGGGAGAGAAGGGCGAGTACTTAGCTGTCTGTGAATCGGACCCAGTTGAGACGAAAGCTACGATTTAATTCTACACAGCTACTTGTAGTACCTCGAAACTAGATCATGGTTCCTGTGAATCAAGCGAAGACTTGCTGGCAGATGGTATAGGCAAGGACCAAATAGCGTCATGCACGAGAGACGTCTTGCATCCACGTGGGTCATAACAAGGAACGACATATAACCGCCGCGTCCGGGCGAGAGATATGACCAACAGTGTCCTATAAGTAAGAACACAACAAAGCGTTGCGCTCAGCACTCTTCTTCCCCCTCCGCATATCCTCCGTCAAGCTTCCCACCACTCGTACATCTTTCTCCCGTCAATCAACATGTCTCGCAGGGTCTCAGTCGCGTACGTCGTCAACATGTCTTTGTGACAATGCACCAAAGAAATCCGCACTCACTCTCCAACACAGCGATATGTCCCCAAGCACCACCTACGAGCGTCTCACAGAAGTCTGCGCGGCCTATGGCAAAGTGAAGGACACTGTACGTGGCCCCTCCGACTGTGCAAACTAAATATAAGCATCAAGCTGACCTTGGTCGTACAAATAGTTCATCAAGCAGGACCTCCGAACTGGCGCCTACTTAGGCTACGGTTTCGTCGATTTCGCCAATGCAGAGGAGGCAGCTGCAGCGGCGAAGGCTCTGCACGAATCCGAGTAAGTGTCTCCTCGTTGGCTATCAAGAACGAAAGAGCTTGGTTTGGTAAGATGGCTGATTCGATTTCTCCTTGGTTTAGGTTGGATGGGAAGAAGATCAGCGCGTATTTGGCGATGATGGGATAGAAAGGGACGCTTTATCAATAGACCGTGAGGAGTAGATCGAGAGATAAAAGCCCAAATGATGGAGCTTCTTCATCTGCTGTGACATTTCTCGTCAGTGCAGCTATCGCTGATTCGATTCTTGCTTTCGAGAGCGAGTGCTTCATCGATAGTATCCGGAGGGGACTTGACTGCAAGAGAAATTGGTTATGTGTTTGGTAGTATGGACGATAAATGTCGGTGTTACGAGCTGGAGGCGGAGCATGGATCAACAAATACATGTGCGATGAGCTTCATGCACATGGACCTCCTGGCCTTATAAGCAACGACATATGATCGTCGTGTCCAGGCAAGCTCCAGCTCGAATCACACCGCCATGGCCGCTTTCGGACAATGCAACAATCGGACCACATATGTGAGAGTGAGAGATCTTGCAAGTAAGCCATGCAGCAATCGTCGTGTCTGAGCGAGCTCCAGCAGGCAGGATCAACTTACAAGTAGACCGCACCAAACGCAGCGCTCGATTTGCTTTTTGCGACTTTCAGCGTACACTTCTCAACCTTATACATCAATTCTCCCATCGATCAATATGTCCACTAGGCTCCAAGTCAAGTAGGTTTTCAGCACACCGTACACGCCAAGCGTGCATCGAGCGTCCTCTTCTAACCATTCCATGTAGCAACCTGTCATGGAAGACGACCGACGTCAGTCTCAAAGAGTGCTTTGGTAAACACGGTAATGTCCTTCACGCTGTACGGCTTTCCTTTTCTAGTTCTGGAAACGAGGATTGTGCATTGCTGATAAGACCTCTGAGCAGTCTGTCGTGCGCGACCCTGAAACCCAGCGCTCGCAGGGCAATGGGTTCGTCGCCTTCAGCGACGCAGAGGAAGCTGCTGCTGCGGAGAAGGCTCTGAATGGCACTGAGTAAGTGAGGTCCTTGTTGAAGCACGACGAGTTGGTTTTGGAAGTTCTTCGGTAGAGCGCGGATGTTGAGGTTCTCGTGGTTTAGCTTGGACGGGAACAAGATCGCGATCAAGAAGTTTGAGAAGTAGTGAACGGCAGCGTGCAGGGCGATTCTAGAAATTACGAGGCTTAACAAGGACTCCGAGCCATTGCTATATTGTTGGTAGTGAGGACATGGCTGACACGGTCTTCGTTGCCGGCTGCGAATGCATTGATAGTGACCTTAGACCGTACACCTAGTGCTCCTACAAACTGACTGCAAGTCCACCTCTAGCAGCGGCGATAACCAGCGAGATAGCATCGTTAGATCACACGAGGTCGGGAATTGTTTCCGGCGTAGACTAAATTGGGCTTTGTTGGTATAAGACTGCGATGAGGAAGATGTTGCCACAGTCGTCCGCAGTTCCAGTCGTGAGTGCGCCCAGCCAGATTTGCAGCACATTGTTTGCCACTTGTCCCTCAGCCTGGCATCAATAAGAATCGCGACCAATGTAGTTTTACTTTGTCATTAAATATCGGGGGTGTTTGGTGAAAAGGAAAGCGTTCTCTCCGAAACAACGACATCGACCTCGCTTCAACCCCACCTTCTGACCTTCTGACTTCACTTCCATCAATCAATCAATCAATCAGACCCGTCTACCACACTTCCAACACGACATCCATAAACCCGGAAGAAACAACAACAACAAAACAAAAAATGCCTTCCCAACAACCACACTACACCCTCCTCCTCCGCCTCCCCTTCCCCCGCCCCCCAGGCCCCTCCTTCTCCACAACAACAACAACAGTACCAACCGCCACAACAAACGCATCAAACGCACCCCATCAAACAACAGCCAGCATCTCGCAAACGCAAACCCTCGACAACACGCAACAGCCCTCACAACAACCACCAAAATTCACTTCGCGAAGTCCGGCCGCGGCACCTCCCACTGGCAGCGAAGGCACTCCCAGCATGGGCAGCAGTTTCAGCGATTTAAGCGGGGCGAGCGTGGCGCAGAGCGCGCTTGAGGAGGCGCTGATGAGCGATTTGAGGGCTGGTGGGGAGAGTCGGGTCAGTAGTATTGGGCGGTGAGATGGTGTGGCGTTTGATCTTGTTCTTGGGTCCTTTTGGGGAGTAGGATGCTCTGTACTGCCAGAGTGAGACGGCATCTGTGTTCGTAGGGAAGCCGGTTTTGTCTAC
>Ga0265797_10010484_pt1 | contig 11801 bp, 10 predicted proteins | sample P2T30metagenome_FD_192433 | JGI IMG/M metagenome (GOLD analysis project Ga0265797, IMG submission 192433) | Plant litter microbial communities from East Loma Ridge, Irvine, California - P2 T30 | ecosystem: Environmental > Terrestrial > Plant litter > Unclassified | place: USA: California... | reverse complement strand
CCGCCTCAACCGCCAATCCAAAATCCTTCCTCATCAACTGCACCCTAAACCCACCCTCATACCCCTTACTCGCCGGCGCTTCAGGACTGAGCCCCGGGACCGGACACCAATCGTCGCAGATAGCCGATTGTGCCGTGGAAGTGTGGAAGACGTTTGCGAGGACGCGCGGGTCCATGCCGGAGGCGATGCCGATGTTCATGGCTTCGCTGACGGCGATGGCGATGAGGCCGCTGCAGTAGTTGTTGCAGAGTTTAGCTGTGAGGCCCAGGGAGGGCCCGCCGCAGGGGAAGATGTTGCCGCCGACGAGGCTGAGCAGGGCTGTGAGGAGGGTTATGTTGGGGTCTGAGGGCGCGCAGCCGAGCATTAGTGTTAGGGAGCCTTTTCGGGCGCCGAGGGCGCCGCCGGAGACGGGGGCGTCGTAGAAGGAGGCTTGAGGATGCTGGGTGGCGACTGCATCGCGGACGGCGAGGGAGGTTTCGGTGTCGATTGTGCTGCAGTCGATGAGGATTTTGTCGGCGAGGGCGCTGGCGAGGACGCCTTTGGTTTCGGTCAGGTAGACGGCTCGGACGTGGCTTCCTTCGGGGACCATGGAGATGATGATGTCCTTTGCGTGGTGTCAGTCAGTGGTTCGGATTGAACGATGGTGTGCGAAGTTGCCGTACCGAATTATCAGCGACGTCCTTCGAGCTGCTGCAAGCATGCACTCGCCCCTTTCCATCTCGAACGAGCTCATCGATCGACTCTTGGACGACGTCGTATACATAGAATTGTGTGCTGTCTTTCATCTTTGCCAGTAGATTGCGGGCCATGGGCATGCCCATGATCCCAAGGCCGATCCAGCCAACATTGTCAGGTAAGGTGGCCATTCTGTTTGATTGTGAGGTGAACGATTAGTAGATACCCTCGAGAGATGTGCGCGTGTAATATCTTCAAATGTGATACTTCGAACATTTACAGTAAACATCTGCACCTACAAACCATTGCGGGGTATTGTACATCCGGCGGGGCATGCGGTCCCGGGTCGGATATACCTTCACGATGTGACGTACATTCGTTTGTTCGTGTACAGAGCCTAGAGGGTATATATTATCTGTTCCATTTATTCATCTTCTTCGTCATCGTCATCTATCTGCATCGGATCGTCCTGACTCTCTCCGCTCGGATCCCTCCTTGTAGTTGTACTACGCGTTCCGCGAGGCGTCTCGACAGCCTTGACAATCGCCTCGCCCTCCTCAGGACTCAGTACGTTGTCGAGAATATCGTGCGCGGCTTCGACGACTTCTGTCTCAATGCCAGCTTCGAAGACAAGCTGTTCGCTGAAAGCAACGCGTGACATGCTGATGAGGAAAGCATGATATCCGCCACGTTCCACTTCAAGCTTGCTGGTAAGATCGATCGACTCGTCGAACGTGCGGAGGATGTGATGGAGGACGCGGACGGTGGTGTTGATGCTCGCGATGGTCAGATCGTGTATGGTTGGCTGCTGATCGTCGTCTTCGCTACTACTACTACGGCGGTGTCGGCAAGAATGGGGACGGATCTTGTATAACTTTCCGACCTGGCCGTGTAGGAACTTGACCAATTTTGCAATCGCGAATCGATGTTTCGCGAGTAATTGAGCGCCGTGGTCTGTGAGGCACATCTTCTTGAAGATGTTCAACGTTTCCATGCGAAGCTCTGCAAGCTCCTCGTCGGTATACGAGGGTTCGCCTTTCGGAGCTCTAGGTGTTTCAAACAGCCAGGTGGCTAGCCTGTCCACTGTCGTTTGTTCCTGTTGTTCCTGCTGAGAGGAGTCGTTGCTGATTGCTCCAAATGTGGCTTCCAGTATTGAAGTTGACAGAATCTGCAAGGCTTGGATAATGCGAGGGAGTGGCTGCACTTTATTCAGCATGAGAAGAGAGCCTTTGAAGTGTATGTGTTGCCAAAACGTCTCGATCCGTTCCGGACTGAGAGCCGCAGATTGGTTGATGAAGTGGAGAAACTCGACGGCCTCATCCACGTCCACTTTGGCAGCCATGTCATCTTGAGCTTTATGGTCGAAAGTGGCAGAGAATGAGGCGTGTTGCGACTGAATTGCTGGTGTCACCACGAGGTCGATGGATTGCAGACAGATGGGCACTGCATCCTCTACCAACTTGGACACATGCGAGGAGAGTTCGAAGTAGAGAGCAGCACGGAGCATATCTATGATAAGTGCCAAGGGTTCGTATGTCTTCTCATGTAGACAAAATGACCACAACCCAAGCAACGTATATGAGACTTTGAGAGGCATATAGTCTGTTCCTGGACGTCGCGAGGGTGAAGAGACGCCATCGAGGAAGATAGAGGCCAAGGATCGTGCTGGATTCGAAGGAAAGTTGTGTTTGGTGAACAACTCGATTGTACGGTCGCCGCTTCCCGCTCTCTTGTGGTTGAGCATGCGTTGTAAGAAGTCGTGTTGCTCTCGCGCGTCTGTCGAAGTGGTATCGACATTCAGGACGATATCTGGTGAGATCAATTGCTCCCCGCTGACTTCCCGTGACGGCTTTGGAGGCGGCATGAAAGACAGTGCAGGCAATGGACTGTCTTGTGCAGATCGCTTTCGCTTAGCTCCAGTTGTTGGAGTCTGGTCCTTCGACCTTTCTCTACTACGGCTAGGGCTGACCATGAGGACCTCGCTGTCGTTGAAGCCGTCACCATGTCCTTGCTTCCTTTTCCGAGGTGTATCCTTCTCTTTTGTCTGTCTCAGCTTGCTCGATCCAGCCGTCCTCTTTGCCCTATCCGCCTCCTGCGCCAAATCATGTTGTAGGAACCGGTTGTCCGTCTCCATCTTTTCTCGCTGCTTGCGCATGGCCTCCAGCTCAGCCTTCTGCTTAGCCGCCTCGTCGGCATGCAGTTTCTGCATAACATTCAGCCGCCGCTCATACTCCTTTGCAGCCTTCTCTTCTTTCGCTCGCACAATCGAGATCTCTCCTTGCTTGGTTGCAGCGGCTCTCCGAGCTTCCTGTTCTAAACGTTGTAGCCGTGTCTGCTCTGCCTCCAGTTGCGCAATTCGAGCCATGAGCTTCGCAGTCTCGGAATCGTTACGAGGCTTGTGCTGAAGGTGAGGTGCATGATCCCAATCTTGTGCACCCGCACCCATCTCAGCATCGGCCGCAGCAAACGCAGCGGCAGTTTCTGGATCGATTGAGCGCGATGCCGTCCGTGAAGTTGGGCGCGGTCGTGCAGATGGGCCAGACGCAGGATGAATGACCATGCTCGGCTCGTCGAGGTCGATCACATTCTCTTCATCAAAACCATATTCATCCGAGGAAGGCGGAGCGAGTGCATTGGGACCTGCAGGTCTCGCCTGCGACGCAGTAGGCATGCCCGGCTGCTGGCGTCTCGGAGGCCGCCATGCCAGATTCTTGGTGGAATTTTGCGAGCGGTAGAGACTGGAGGCATTGTGTGCTTGTTTCCTCAGATTGACCGCAGGCGGAGGAGCCTGGCTGGCCTTCTGGCGCTGGGTAGAGGAGATGGCATTTTGTTCGAGCTCGAGAAGGGTGTTGTCCGGGATGTCGTCCAGATCATCATCCAGGAACATGTCGTCCTCCATCTTTGCAGTGCGCGAGTGCCGTTCCCATCACCATGCTTGTTGGCGTAAAGTAGTGCGCGTCGCGTCTCCCTTCACGTGTCAGTCAATAATGATGATTATGGCGTGCATTGGTGCTGACCGTGTCGATCGGCGGCGCACCAAGGTTGGGCTAGTGGGAGCCAGCCTTGGAGCTTCACAGGCGCCTGCCAAGTGCCCTGGTCGTGCTTGCCCACGGCACGTCATCGTACAGCAGAGGAGAGAACTGGAGAGAGGCAGACTGGAAATCATCATACCACGCCTGCTCGCCCGGCACAGCCACATCAGTCGCACACGCCCATTTCTCTCCTTCGTACAACTTCCTGTCGAAGCCTCTATTTACGCTACCGACATGCGCTCGTCCAGCACGTAGCCTGCCATCACTCACCACCACCTCTCAGGGGCGCCTCGCTTTCGGATCAACGCGCTTAGCCAGCAGCTTCCGCGTACCCCATACAGGGCAGACGAACACCGCAGTTCGAAGTCTAAAGGACACCAGACGCCCTCAAAAAATATTCACGCGAGTCCTGTTTCTCCAACAGCACATACCACACCGCAACCATGACCAAGCCCAAAAAGGACATCAAGTTCCAGCACCGCGATCGCCGCATGAGTCGAGGCAGCATGTCCGACTCGCCCACAGAAGAGCGCAGCCTCGCGAGCCCAAACGGCAACAACTCCAAGAGCCCGACGAGGAATGGCAATGCTGCTAAGCAGAACCGCGCAGATGCCGCAGCTGGCTGGGCGACCGACGACGAGAAGGTGCCAGTCAAGGAGCTATCTGAACACGAGAAGAAGAAGCAGACCTTTATCACACGCGCGATCTGGACGCTTGTCATGATCGCCTTCTTCTTCGGATCGATGTTCGCGGGCCACATCTACATGCTCATCATCGTGACCGCCGTGCAGATTATTAGCTACAAGGAGGTTATTGCGATTGCAAACGTGCCGTCGAGAGCGCGCAGCCTGCGCTTCACCAAGACTCTGAACTGGTACTTCCTCGGATCCACCATGTACTTCTTGTACGGCGAGAGTGTGATCTACTACTTCAAGCACATCGTCCTGGTGGACAAGGTTCTTTTGCCTTTCGCGACACACCACAGGTTCATTTCTTTCATGCTTTACGTCATGGGTGAGTTTTTTTGGCTGCACATCGCAAGGAATACATTGATGAGAACGACAACTAACATCCCACAGGCTTCGTCTTCTTCGTTGGTTCGCTCCAGAAGGGTCACTACAAGTTCCAATTCACTCAATTCGCCTGGACTCACATGGCTCTCTACTTGATTGTTGTGCAAGCGCACTTCATCATGAACAACATCTTCGAGGGCATGATCTGGTTCTTCTTGCCTGTCAGCCTGGTCATCACCAACGATATCTTTGCGTACATCTGCGGTATCACCTTTGGTCGCACACAGCTGATCAAGATCAGCCCTAAGAAGACCGTCGAAGGTATGTTCTATCATTTACCTGACAACTTGCGATGCAAATACTAACCAGCGCAGGCTTCGTCGGTGCTTGGATCTTCACTGTCCTGTTTGGTTTCGGCATGACCAACGTCCTCATGCGTTCCAAGTACTTTATCTGCCCTGTCAACGATCTCGGAGCCAACATCTTCACTGGCCTCGAATGCGACCCTAACCCTGTCTTCATCCCGCACACCTACCAGCTGCCGTTCATCCCGCCGAACTGGACCCACCTGCCTACCACCGCCAGCATCTCGCCTATGCAATTCCACATCCTTGTCATGGCAACCTTCGCTTCGCTGATTGCGCCTTTCGGCGGCTTCTTCGCCTCTGGCCTCAAGCGTACCTTCAACATCAAGGACTTTGGCGACTCGATCCCGGGTCACGGCGGCATGACCGACCGCATGGACTGCCAGTTCATCATGGGCTTCTTCGCCTTCATGTACTACCAGAGCTTCATTGCCGTGTACAAGGCTTCACCTGGTGATCTCCTCGAGACTGCTATCACAGGCCTGACAGCCGATGAGCAGGTCGAGCTCGTGAAGCTTCTCGCAAGACACCTTGTCAACCAAGGGCAACTGGCTTCTCCCGCGTTGGACTACCTTGGAAATCAATTCGCTGCACTGAAGAGATAAGGCGGTCAGTGTGTACGGAAAAAGACAAGGCACGTTGCAGATTGTCAGGAAAAGTGTCACGCAGTAATGGGAGGAGAGATCTTTCAATCTGAATAGCAAGATAATAGTGTACTTAGGTACTGTACTCGAAACAAGAAACTCCAAAGAGAAAAAAACAGACATTCCATAGATAACTTACAAGCCCAACGATACCATCGAGCTAGAGGTATTTAGCATGACTTATTACACTTCATGAGGCTCTCCATAGCGGGGTCCTACTCTACATCCAGCCTCAGCCAAACATCCAAGCGCCGAAGACCAGCACATCAGCCATCAGCCATCAGCAACGCCATGCCATGCCATTCGGCCCGTCCGTCGTACGTTACGCGACGCGCTCACCTCATGCTCGTGCATGCATGCACCAAACCTAGCAGCGCAGCCGTGGCGTTCCGGGGAGGGGCTTGCAGAATGGCGCACGCGCCGTCAGCGGCTCCCGCTGCTCGGCGGCTCTGCAGATGGTTGAGGAGGGAGTGTCTCAGAAGAGGGAATCGAGTGGGAAGTGGAGGGAGGGAGGATCGCGCGGTATAGGGTTGGTGATTGGGGACGGAGAGCGGCGATGAGCGATGGATTTAATGGCTAATCTCAGCGGAGGGAGGCGAGACGATTGAGGAGTGATGTTTGCTCAGTGCTGTCTGCTGTCACATGCAAGCGGTCTGCAATGCACTTACACAATACCTAAGGTTTGTGTTAATCGGCTGGGTGGTATTAATATCGATGGTAGATCCAATGCAAGCGCGCCGTTGCCGTTGCCTTTGGAGGTCCACTTCCCCAACCTACCCCGCCATCACTGGAGATGTTTGGTGGGCACAGTTGGCCCAGATCCACGATACGGATGACACGGACGCGAGCTAGGGACATGAAGCTTGCTTGGTACAGCAAAGGGCAGTAGTAGTAGTACCAGTACCAGCCTGAGGTGTTGTCAAGGCGCATTGAGGGACGGGGACCTGAGAAGGAAGAGGAGGGGCCCTTGGTCTCAACCCAACTCTGTTTACTTGTTAAGCTCCAACCGCCGATCTCTCTTGCTCTTTCCCTTCTTTCTTTCTCTGTTTCTCTGTTTCTCTCCATTGAGACACAACCTCCCCTTCACCTACACATCTCTTCCTTGCTTCCAGCCAGACATAGAGACATGGCGGAATCACCCAGCACAGCTTCGGCACCACCGAGGGAGCGCAGACCTAGCGTCTCTTCCCCCATCAATGACTTCCAAACGGCCGTGGGGCCGCCTGGTATTACCAGGCCAAAGCACAAGAGGACTGCGACTGGATTCGGGCCTGCTGAGATTAAGGCTGTTGAGGCGAGTGTGCCTGAGGGCCAGAGAGCTGCGTGAGTGTTTTGATGTTGGTGACCTTGTTGTCGTGACGGTGTTGCTGACATTTGTGGGATCGCAGGTGGAAGAAATTCGTAAGTGATTCGCTGGCTGAGGATTGTTACAATGATCTTAAAGGCAGAAGTGCTAACGATGTTTGTGCTGTTAGTCTGCGAAAGAGTTTAAGACCAAGGATGAGTTCGAGGCGGAGGCTGTGAAGCACATCGAGACAACATTGGCGAGATCTCTGTTCAACTGCGATGAGTTGTAAGTTGGGTCGAAGCATTGAAGTGGGCCGGACGATACTGACACTTTGGCAGTGCTGCGTATGCTGGAACAGCACTTGCGTTCCGTGATCGTTTGGTCATTGAGTGGAACAAGACTCAGCAGAGGCAGACTTTTGCTGACCAAAAGCGTGTTTACTGTAAGCTTGCTCTGCGAAACGTGAAGGAAATCATTGCTAATGATCACTAGATCTTTCCCTCGAGTTCCTGATGGGTCGTGCTCTCGACAATGCTATGCTCAACGTTGGCATGAAGGATGTTGCCAAAGGTACGATCGACTCTTGTACTGCATTTCCTAGAGCAACTACTAACTCCCACAAGATGGTCTGGCCGATCTCGGATTCCGCATGGAAGACATCATCGAGCAGGAGCGTGACGCCGCGCTGGGTAACGGTGGTCTTGGTCGTCTTGCCGCCTGCTTCCTCGACTCTCTCGCCACATTGAACTACCCTGCATGGGGCTACGCTCTCAGATACCGCTATGGTATCTTCCGTCAAGAGATTGTGGATGGATACCAGATGGAGGTTCCTGACTACTGGCTCGATTTCAACCCCTGGTACGTCTGCCGATTTTTGATTCATGAGCACATGTTCTGACTCTCGTTTATTGTAGGGAATTCCCTCGCCACGATGTCACGGTTGACATTCAATTCTACGGCAACGTCAGGAAATATCAGGATGACAGCGGCAAGCAAATCAGTGTTTGGGAGGACGGCGAGCTCGTGACTGCGGTTGCGTACGATGCTCCAGTGCCTGGCTTTGGTACAACTACAACCAACAACCTCAGACTTTGGTCGAGCAAGGCGTCACACGGTGAGTTTGACTTCACCAAGTTCAACTCTGGCGAGTATGAGCAGTCCGTGGCGGACCAACAGCGTGCCGAGACCATCTCGGCGGTTCTTTACCCCAACGACAGCCTGGAGCGCGGCAAGGAACTGCGCTTGAAGCAGCAGTACTTCTGGTGCGCTGCCTCTCTCTTCGACATCGTGAGAAGGTTCAAGAAGTCCAAGAAGGCCTGGAAGGAGTTCCCCAACCAAGTAGCAATCCAGGTAAGTGCTCCATTTGGACAGTGAAGATATACGGGCAGCAGCAACTAACACTTCATAGCTCAACGACACCCACCCAACACTTGCCATTCCCGAGCTTCAGCGCATCCTGATCGACCAAGAGGGTCTGGAATGGGACGAGGCTTGGAGCATCGTGCAGGCCACTTTCGGCTACACCAACCATACTGTTCTGCCAGAAGCCCTCGAGAAGTGGTCGGTCCCTCTCATGCAGCACCTCCTTCCTCGTCACCTTCAAATCATCTACGACATCAACCTGCACTTCTTGCAGTTTGTTGAGCGAAACTTCCCAAAGGACCGCGAGATGCTCGGTCGTGTCTCTATCATTGAGGAGTCGCAGCCCAAGATGGTTCGCATGGCATACCTCGCCCTGATCGGCAGCCACAAGGTCAACGGTGTGGCAGAGCTGCACTCCGATCTTATCAAGACCACTATCTTCAAGGACTTCGTCAAGATCTACGGTCCTGACAAGTTCACCAACGTCACCAACGGTATCACACCCAGGAGATGGCTGCACCAGGCGAACCCTCGCTTGTCTGAGCTCATCGCCAGCAAGCTCGGTGGTTTCGAATACCTCAACGACCTCACAATGCTGCACAAGATCGAGGCATTCGTCGACGACAAGGAGTTCAGGAAGGAATTCCAGGAGATCAAGTATGCCAACAAGGTCCGCCTTGCGAAGTACATCAAAGAGAACAACGGCGTGTCCGTCAACCCGGCTTCGCTCTTCGACATTCAGGTCAAGCGTATGCACGAGTACAAGCGTCAGCAACTCAACATCTTCGGTGTCATCCACCGCTACCTCGAGATCAAGGACATGTCTCCTGAGGAGCGCAAGAAGGTACAACCTCGCGTCAGCATTTTCGGTGGTAAGGCTGCGCCTGGCTACTGGATGGCCAAGACTGTCATTCACCTGATCAATCAGGTCGGCAAGGTGGTCAACGCCGACAAGGATGTTGGCGATCTGCTCAAGGTCATCTTCCTCGAGGACTACAACGTGTCTAAGGCCGAGATCATTTGCCCTGCTTCGGACATTTCGGAGCACATTTCGACTGCTGGTACTGAGGCTTCGGGTACATCGTAAGTTGTTGATGCTCGGGTGGTGTGAGAAATGCTTGCTGACATTCTGATTAGTAACATGAAGTTCGTGCTGAACGGAGGTCTTATCATCGGTACATGCGACGGCGCAAACATCGAGGTAAGCGGACCCATCATGGCTGCGTTATGACTGTTGACTAACAAGCATCGCACAGATCACCAGAGAAGTCGGCGAAGAGAACATCTTCCTCTTCGGCAACCTCAGCGAGGATGTCGAAGACCTCCGTCACGCCCACTTCTACCAAGATTTCACCCTCGACCCCATGCTGAAGAATGTGTTCAAGGCGATCCGCGAGGGCGTGTTCGGCGATGCTGGGCAGTTCTCTGCCTTGGTGGACTCGATCGTCGACCACGGCGATTACTACCTTGTCTCGGATGACTTCAAGTCATACATCGATACGCAGAAACTGATCGACGAGGCGTACAAGAAGCAGGATGAGTGGCTGACCAAGACCATTACGAGCGTGTCGCGTATGGGCTTCTTCTCGAGCGACCGTTGCATTGACGAGTACGCTGAGATGATCTGGAACATTGAGCCGGTCAAACCGGAGGCGAATGGTTCTTGAGGAGGTAATGTGTAGGGCTCGGATAAAAGCGTGGGCTTCACGATGATGATTATGATGTATGAAGTGTGCAGTGCAATAGATGGATAGCCTGATGAATGTGTGCCTCTCTTCGCGTGATTTCTAAATGAATGGTTAGTGTAAAGTACCTTAACGAATTGAGACTCTCGAGCGTTGAAACGTCACGTTCGATGGTTGAAACGATCGACGCGGGGAGAGGGCTGTGTGAGTGAGCTTGACAAGGGACCCTGTAGGCTGCGAGGCACATGTGCATCTGCCTACGACAGAACCTCCCTCCCTCCCTCTTCAATACACCAGACACCCGTGCAAACCACCCTCACGCTGTATGTCCGCCGCTGAAGCCGCCGCCTACCAATCTGACACCGGCACCACATCCTCCTTCAACATGGACTTCACCAAGTTCCGCGCCTTCACCAACCAGGTCACCTCGCAGGTCACCTCGCAGGTCACGCCCTTCGCAGCCCGCAGTCAACAATGGATCAAGGAGCAGACGGGCACCGTCTCCGAGAAGACTGAGCTGCCGCACGACTACGTCGAGCTCGAGGTGCGCATCGACGCTCTCAAGACCACCCACCAGAAGCTGCTCGCGGCCACTTCGCAGTACACCAACGAGGCCTACGACTACCCGCCCAATGTGAAGGAGAGCTTCCAGGACTTGGGCAAGAGCATTAGCGACAAGGTATGCATACTTCTGGAAACTACGACTCTTCGAACCAATCCATACTAATACTTTTCCCAGGTCAACCTCCTCTCCAAGGCCTCCAACGCCGCCGAAGCCCAAGCAGCCCTCACAGCACCCCCCTCCGCCAAACCCCAACCCAAAACCTTCCCGCACGCAATCGCCCGCGCCGCCCTCGCCGGCTCCCAGGACATCGCAACCGCCACGCCGCAAGGCTCCACCGAACCCGACCCCCTCTCGCAAGGCCTCGAGAAGTTCGCCATCGCGCAGGAGAAAGTCGGCGAAGCGCGCCTCGACCAGGACGAGAAGATCCAATCCCGCTTCCTCGCCGGCTGGAGCACAACCCTCAACCAGGGCCTCAAGAGCGCAGACAAAGCCCGCAGCGCCGTGCAGAACGCCCGCTTGGCTCTCGACGCCGCCAAGTCGCGCGCGGGCGCCGGCGGCAAGCACGAGGAGAGCTACACCGAAGCGCAGCGCGCGGCGATCGAGCAGGCCGAGGATACTTTCGTCGAGAAAGTCGACGAGGCCACGAGCGTTATGCGCAACGTCCTCGACACTCCCGAGCCGCTGCGCAACTTGTCTGAGCTCGTGCGGGCGCAGGCTGAGTTCCACGCGCGCGCCGCGGAGATTCTCGAGGAGGTGAGCAAGAACATTGGCGATATTCAGATGGAGCAGGAGACCAACTGGCGCAAGGCTAGAGATCAGTAGAGAGAGAGAGGTCATGTTTTGTGTGAGGTAGTGCGACTCTTTCCCTCCCAAGCAATACGGGAGTTGTTGCGCTGAACCTTGTTTTTGCGTTTCGTTGGGAGTTCCCAGGTTTACGATATCCTTTTCTGTAGGAGACGGTACGAATTCATCAGGCATGACACGGTACCTGGTTTTGTTTAATGGGCTATGTGAGGGCCCAGTTGATCGTCAACGCACCCCGTTCGTACTACCAAGCTTTAAAGGCGGTTGGCTTCGATCGAAAGGTAAGACCACAAAGTCCAAAATACTAGAAAACACAGCACTGGCAGATGAGAAGGCATTTAGAGATCACACCACAATCAACTGATACC
>Ga0265797_10010482_pt1 | contig 11802 bp, 14 predicted proteins | sample P2T30metagenome_FD_192433 | JGI IMG/M metagenome (GOLD analysis project Ga0265797, IMG submission 192433) | Plant litter microbial communities from East Loma Ridge, Irvine, California - P2 T30 | ecosystem: Environmental > Terrestrial > Plant litter > Unclassified | place: USA: California... | reverse complement strand
GGTTGTGGCTCCCGCTGTTGCGCCCAAGCGCGATTGCTATCTTGGGATGTGGAGTGAAGCTTTGGACCTGGAGGTGACGGCGCGGTCCCTGATGGCACGTGCGCGTCAGGTGGGCGGGATGACGAAGGCGAGGGGCACAGCCGGGTAAACACTTGGGCAGGGTTACTATATGGTATGAGATCGGATGCTCTACAGATATCTATGTGGCATGTGCTGTGAACTTTGTGGAACCAGGTAACGAGTTCCGTGGGAGCCTGACAGCTACTGAGCTAGTGCATGGTGAGATGGTGTGTAGTCAGCTGGTGACGCACGTCAGGGCACGCTGAGCTGGAATACCTAGGTAGTCCGGATACAGTCGTGTCAATGGGAACCGAGAACATGAACAGTCGACTAAATGGAAAGCATCTTCTGCATCAGATCATTGACAGACACCCTGTGACAAACCACAGCCACGCCAATTTCCTGTTTGGGAGATCATTGTCGGTCTTGCTGCCTTCGAACGTCTCTCCGCAACGGCGAGTCATCGTATAAGCGCTTGTCTACCTCAAGTCATCTTCTCGGTGTTGTTGTTGCCATGGCCGAGTGTGTGCCTGCACCTGCAAACAGAGAGCGTTTTACATTGGCACACAAAGAAGCAGGCTGGTGGTTGAGAGGCCAGCGCATCGACGATAAAAAGGACGATGAGCGTTGGTAGTGGACAGACTATCGCATCCTCTATGCAAGGTATTGTTGTCGTCTGTTGATACTGCGCGCCCCAGCCTCTCTCCGCGGATTGGGCGAGTCGGATGCCCCACTCGAGGTAGTCCTGGAGTCCCACAGCGTATAGTCGTGTGTCGAGCGTGAGAGAAAGGTAACTGCAGAGCGTTTACCGCTTCCGCGACGTGACAACGGGCAGTAAGTCGGTGCCGCATGCAGGGCGATTGGCGTGGTAGGCGACTATCAGCCCAGCCTTCCGATGCACGTCCGCTGCGGCTTGACTCTGTGGCAGAAGTGCTAGCGGGCTTAACCTCGCTGATATGGAACATTCTAGCAACGTTTTTAGGACCAAAATCCCAGCTTAATTTTTATCCGCCCTGGATCTCAACCAACAGTCGCTGCAGCCAGACTAATTTTCTAGTGACACCGTCCAGGCCGCTATCCTTCCGCAGCTCGCCCCCATGGTTCTTCCCTCCTTCTTCGCATCCTCAAAGAAGTCGTCCAAGACCAGAGATATCCCCAACCTTGCCCCCCGACCCTCTCCCCAGGCTAACTCAGGCACCCCTCCTGCCTCGCCTGACAAGCACACCCACTCCAAAGTCAAGGACCGGGAACGCTCCTCCAGCCGCCGCTCGAGCTCCTACTCGTCCAAGCGTTCGTCCAAGTACGACCGCGACTCACATCCGCTAAACCTCCCGCCCGAGGAGCGCCAGCGCCTGTCATCGCAGATGTCCGCCATGGATCAGCCCACGCCCCAGCCAATGGACGTGGACCGGGAGCACTCGTCCTCGCCCGCCCCATCGAGCCCCGTCGCAGACACGCCCAAGACGAATGGCGCCAACGGCGCCCCCGACGGGCCTGCTCCTCCACCACACCGCTACACAAAGAGCCCGCCGCCGCCCACTGCCAACTACGCCGCGACCCCCGAGGCTGCCACCCCGCCCGCTGAGCCCCCTACGATAGACGCCGAGGAGTACAAGGCGGCCGGCAACAAGTTCTTCAAGATCAAAGACTACCCGCGGGCCATCGAGGAATACTCAAAAGGTGCGTAGTGACACTGGCCATGCTCTAGTCGAAGCTTTGCACTACAGTACACCGGGAGAGCTTCTGGCTAACCAATTCGCAGCGATCGAAGCCGACCCCAAAAATGCCACCTACTACTCGAACCGGGCCGCCGCCTACATCTCCGCCAACAAGTTCTACGAGGCCATGGAGGACTGCAAGATGGCCGACGAGCTGGACCCCAACAACATGAAAATCCTCTTGCGGTTAGGCAGAGTATACACCAGCCTGGGACGGCCCGACGACGCTGTGCAGGTGTACGACTCCATCAATGCCACGGCCAAAGACAAGCAGCCTGCGTTGACAATGCAGAAGCACCTCCGCATGGCCGAAGACACATCACGGAACGAGGGCTCGGGTTCCATGGTCATATACGCCCTCAACGAGGCTGAGAAGGGTCTCGGTGTCGGTGTAGACAAGCCCCGGAAGTGGCAGCTCATGCGGGGAGAGGCACATCTGCGCATGGGCAATGCCAATGCACTTGGAGAGGCACAAAACGTAGCCATGTCGCTACTACGGTACAACAACCAGGACCCTGACGCCCTCGTACTGCGCGGCCGCATCCTATACGCCCAGGGCGAGAACGACAAGGCTGTACAGCACTTTAGACAAGCACTGGCATGCGACCCCGACTTCAAGGCCGCTGTCAAGTACCTGCGAATGGTGCAAAAGCTGGACCGCATGAAGCAAGAGGGCAACGCTGCCTTTAAGTCCGGCAGGTACCAAGAAGCCATCGACACCTACACGCAGGCACTCGCAGTCGACCCCTCGAACAAGGGCACAAACTCCAAGATCCTACAGAACCGAGCCCTGTGCCATAGCCGGCAAAAGAGCTGGAAACAAGCCATTGCAGACTGCGAGAAGGCCCTCGAGCTCGATCCCAGCTACACAAAGGCACGGAAGACCCGGGCGAAGGCCCTGGGAGAGAACGGTAACTGGGAGGAGGCTGTACGTGATCTCAAGGCTATCCAGGAAGAGAACCCATCGGAGCCTGGCATTGCTAAAGAAATCCGCGATGCCGAGATGGAGCTTAAGAAGAGCAAGAGGAAGGACTACTACAAGATTCTCGGTATCGAGAAGGACGCCACAGAGACACAGATCAAGAAGGCATACCGCAAGCTGGCCATTGTCCACCACCCCGACAAGAACCCAGACGACGCGGATGCTGCGGACAGGTTCAAGGAGATTCAAGAAGCACATGAGACTCTGAGCGACCCACAAAAGCGCGAGAGATACGACTCCGGCGCTGATCTTGTCGATCCCAACGACATGTTCGGCGGCGGAGGCATGGGAGGAGGCATGGGTGGCATGGGTGGCGGCATTGACCCAGAGATCCGTAAGTATTCTCATTTCTATGAAAGAAAGTTCACGACTAATGCAATTCACAGTCATGCAAATGTTCGGCGGCATGGGCGGAGGTATGGGAGGCGGCCGTGGCGGGGGAGGTGGTTTCCACTTCAGCTCCGGCGGCGGTGGAAGTCCGTTTGGCGGTATGGGTGGCATGCCCAGCGGTGGCCGAAGAGGAGGACCGCCCGGTGGCTTCCCCTTCTAAACGCCCCAATCATACCCACGTAACGACAACCACCACCACGCTCCGTTTCAAACACATCATCCGACCTTTGATTCGTGTGTATACCCTTGGCAGAACATTTCCGACAGATTTCATTCATGGCGTTGGATACAGGAGATGCGCGAGCAGTAGATGCATAGACGGTCGTTTGGATCGCTCTCCTGTATTTGGGTGCGAAGCATTGATTTTTACATTGGCCTTCGAGGGATTCGAGCATTGCCTGGCGTCTCTCATTATTATCTTGTGCATGAAATCTGCTTGAGGAATTGAATGCCGTATGTGACTTATTTGAAAGAAGTAGTAAGAAACGAAATTTCAAAAGTTAACGATCAAGAGAGCGTCTTTGACCATATGATATTTCTTCGTGATTGGTCTTCAAGGATTGTGATAGTGTCACGAAAGCATACCTGTGTGCCGAGCACATCAAGACCTCCATTCCCACGTACCTCATCCCCCAAAATGCTCCTCAACATGATGCGCAACCGCCGCCTCGTCCCCCTCGAATTCCCCGCAAACTGGACACGTCGCTACCTCCACCCCCCTCACATCTGCATCCATTCCTTGATGTCTCCGATCCGCCTCTTCCAACGCCGCAAAAAGCCCCACGTCAGCTGGCTGTCTCCGAGTCCTGCCTTCATCATAAAGATACTCGTCCTCATCTCTAATATCTCTCTCCACCCTGCCTCCAACCATCCTCCCACCTGCTCTTCTCATACCTCCGCCACCCTCACCTTCACCATCCCTACCCAGCCCCGCCCCAGCGCCCCCAACAACAGCCTCGCCCTGCTGTCCCTCGCTCTCACTAACAAGCTTCTGCACCCTCCCCACCCTTCCATCTCGTAACCTCACTTTCACACCTCGCGGATGATCACCCCGCGTTAGCAGATCGGCGACGATACCGCGGACTTGGTGTCCGGTGGGTTGATCCTGTTTGAGAACTATTGAGACGCTTGTTCCGGGGTGAATATATGCGAATGAGGGGACAGGGGGTTCGTCGGGGTCCGGTCTGAAGTTTGGTCTGCTGCGACCGCGACCGCGGCCTTGTCCTCTGCCTCTAGATGCTCCTCGTCCTCGTCCTCGGTCTGAGATAGGGTTGGAGTCGCCGCGGCTGCTGCCCGTGTAGGTACCTCTTGATGATTCTGAAGAAGGCGGTTGCCGGTTTGGACGGCCGCGTCTGGAGGGCGGTTGTTGCATAATGTGTATAGGTCGGGTTTGTTGGCGCAGAAAGAAAAGCAGCGTTTAAAAGCCGTCTTAGCGAGCCCTTTGTTCCTCCAATGAGCTTTTCAATCTCTTTCTCAGGATGTGTTCGGATAGTTGTTGTATTCGCATTCCCAAAATCGCAAAAGACGACTTAAGGTCAAATGCTGGTGGAAATGGTCGTAGCTTAAATTGGCACAGAGCTGATCTGATACAGGAAGAAGAGTTGGCGTGAAAGCCAGCATTTGTCGGAATACTATTATCCCTGTAAAGTGAAATGTTAATGTTGAGATTTTGAACGGGATGAGGATGTTGTAGGATATTGGCGTTAGGGCGGTTTGCACAGTATTTTAGTGCGCATTACGTCATTCGCTCGCTCCCTTCACATCATGTAGCAATGCTTATGTACCACACTCCAGACCGTGAGGCAATAGCCAAGCTCGTTTGGAGATTTTTCTATGTACATGTACGTCTGGTTAGAGTAGCGCATCGTTATCCTCGCGATATCAGCGTCTTTCATACAAACCACACACATCACACCGTATACCTCCCGCCTCTATCGTCATCATGCCTTTCGTGAGCAGTACTCATTATGTAGTCATTATAGACCCGTATATCCGCCCCGTCCATCCCGTCATAACATCAGTTGTAGGTGACATTGACCCTACGTTTAGAATCAATGTTGAAGAACTGGTCACGAATCCACCCAGACCCATCTCCCCGACCACGTTTCATGCTCTCATGCGCACGATGATGATTGATAACGTGCTGTCTAGCGCTGTTGTACTCCACCACGAACTCGGCATCCTCCTCCCAATCTCGGAAGAACTCTTCGGCTACTGAAGCTTCGTCCCACTGACGAGTCTCGTTCGCATCCTGGACAATATTGTTGAGGTTATTGTGGCCGCAGGTGTACACTCGGGCATCTCTATATGCCAGGTCGAGATGAGCGATATAGTAGGCTATGTCGCGCTTCAAGCTAGGTACTTGATCCTTCCTGCCTTTGACCTCTTTATGCAGCTTGGTGACCTCGGTCTTCAAGCGGTCGATCTCGGGCGCACGTCCGGCATTGATCGTGTTACGGACTGCCAAGATCTGAGTGTGCTCATCACGGTGCCTGTAGACATGTTAGCGAGGTATCCGGTAAAGGGAAACTCCACTAGCAGCTCTTGGGGAGGCCTGGAGGAATTCGCAGCACTCTCAAGATTCATAGGAGCGCTGGCGATACACTGAATGTCTCCAGGGTCTATCGAGAGTCGGGAAGGGGGATATTGAAAGACATACCAATCTCGCGATGACTCGGCCGCGGCAAGCTTGGCTTGAACGTCGTCTAGCTCTCTCTTCTGACCGTCGATCTGTGTCTTCAGGCGCTCTGCATCGGTTGTGCTCATTTGCACCCTCTGAGCATATTGTAGATTCTGACTTGAGTGCTGGGCAAGCTGCGTTCGCAGATCGTCGACCTCCGCTTGGGCCTTGTTTGAGCGAATGTTGGCTTCGGACAATTCGCTCTCAAGGGATCGCACTTTGCGCTCGAGTCGACTGTTGTGGTCCTGGGACGAACGCAGCCGGGCGTGAGTGTTCTCCGCATCCTGTACCGCAACGGTCACATCATGTCGCGTGGCTTCCAACTCCAGATCTTTCTCTGCGGCAGAAGTCTCGAGTGCTTCAACTTTCGCGCGAAGTGCCTCTGCTTCGGAGGCCGCAGCGACGTTGAGCGCATTCGTCTGCTGCAGATTCCTGTTTGAAGCCCTGACCATGGCGACTGCATGTTGTGAGCGCTGAAGCTCGCGCTCCAGATCGCTGTTCTTGCGGTCTGCAACAAGCAGCTGTAGACTCAGTTTGAAGAGATCTTTCTCATCGTCGCTGTCGGAGCCGTTGTTTACTGAGGTAACCGAGCTGTTGGAGAGGGCTGTGGGCTGCTGCTGCCGTGCTGGATGACCGCCGGAATCATCGTTCTCGAAAGCCGCGGAAGCCATGGTTTTTTGGAATATGGTCACCTCGTGTGTGCGTTGTGGCGATGGGGTGTGAGCTTGGGTCGTGCCTACCTGATATGCACAGCAGGGTCCATGCTTGGCGGAGCGTCCTCAACCGGGAGGAAGCCACACCAGGCGCAGATATGAGCGATGAGCAGTGAACTACAGAAGAGAAAGTGGAAGATCAAAATGACAACGGCTGGCCTCTATAAGAGGTTAGCCTGTGAGGTTCGCGACAAGCTTTGACGCTTTCCAAGCCACGCGACAGGATGATGGCCGTTTGCTCACGCCGTCTATTCGCGCTGGTGAGAGAACCCAGCCCTTTCAAGCAAGCAACTAGGGTATTTCTTGAAGTGTGAGCTGCAGACATCTGATCATTGTACAGAGATTCATAAACAAGCGAGAAATACAAAGGACATGAACAGAAAGGGTTGACACATCCTTGTGTTGGCAGGCGGCCAATTCTCACTCATTACCTGCCAGAGCCGCTTCTCCATTGGCGGCGATGTTGATACCGTTTGACCCGCCGATTGACTTGCTACCGTCGGAGCCCTGCGTGATGCCCAGGTTTCCACCGAGGTTCGCCGCGGCACCGTCCTCGCCGAGGGTGATACCAGATTCCTCAGAGAACTTCTCAGACTCTTCAGTAGCCTTGACGCCGTTTGACTTCTCACCCTCGACCTCTTGAGCTTCCTGTTCAGCTTCTTTCCTTGCTGCTTCTCCTTCGGCGCGTCCGGGCTGGTTCTCCGTACCAGCGCCAGCGCCAGCCGCACCTTCTTCTGACTCTTGCTCGGCAGCGACAGCAGGCTTTTCACCGGCGGCGGCGGACTTCTCGCCCTCTGTTGCTGAAGACTTGGGTTCCTCCGCGGCTGCCGCAGTACCATTGCCCTGCTGACTTCCGCCGAGCTTGAGACCGTTGCCAGTAATACCACCGCCTGAGCCGCCTAGAGTGAGGCCTCCGATCGTGAGACCTCCTCCTCCGCCATCTTGCTTTTGAGCCTCGCGGCGGCGACTTCCTCCATGGGTCAACGAGTCCAAGCTCTGGAAGTCTGCGCCACGTCTGACAGGGTGTGCGCGATACGAGCGAGAGGCGAGGTTTGCTTTAGCCTAGCATGAGTGTCAGCATACGCAGTGAGTGACAGGCTTTAACAAGAGAGATAACGTGTTGAGTAGCCAAGATGGTGCATCGGATCAACATACTGCCCATAGCGTGCGAGGGGGAACGACGAATGCATCGACGCATGATACGGCCAGTAGACCGAGAGTCAATTCCAGAGAGAGCTTCATATCGAGAGAGTTTGTTTAATTAGCGGATCGAAAGAAGACGTAGACGAGAAACAGCTGTCCGGCAGCAAGATGAACAGATGACTGTGAAGTAAAGCGATGGTACCAGTGAGCTCATCAGGTGCATCTCCTGAGGCCTACTGCGAATAAATGCTTCTCAAGCCCATGAGTCTCAGTGACATCTGCTTCCCTCAGCCACCCGTCGTTGGCATTGCCCGAATTACATGATGGAACGCTTTCACAACGTTTACAGGCCAGCTTGGCGATCCAGAGTGGTCGGAACAGTGTGTCAAACGCCAGTGCGCGGCGGAGCCGACCGCTCGCTAGGATGCTGGGGTTCTTCATGTCGCACAAGCGTCGCAGCTCCCGTCAGGGTCATGATCTTCGACTCTTCGGAATTTTCGGCCTCAAATGAAGCCGTCTTTGAAAGCCCAGATAAGGGCTATCCCCATGGTTAAGCATTCCAAGTGCTGTCTTGTGTGTAGTGCCATGAAAGCCAAGACCGGATTTGAATGGGATCCTGACATTTGTGTACGGTGTGTTGACTGCTGGGTTTCGAATCAGAACAGAAACTAGTTGTCGTACGAGTTTCTCGGTTGTCAGAGAGCCTCGCGGTATTGCTGCGTGCATCGCGGGATCCCGAGGTCTGTCTAGCGAAGCAAGACCACGTGTGGACGGACATGATCAGGAGCTCCACATGTCCATCTTGTGACTGCCTCTATAACACGGATGAACGCATGTTATTCGCGAAAAGCATGAAGCGAAGTGAGGAGAATGTGCCGGGAAGGAGATGGGATGAGATGCGTTTAGTGAGAGGACAATGGCGATGACGACTGGCGGCCACGCGAGATTGACGCGCTAATGTCGATGACTAATCCCGCGCAACACGCGCCTCACGTCACGATGACTCGTCATTCTTTCCAGTTGATTCATTCCGACTACTCATTCAATTTTCAATACATATCTGCGTCGCGGACTTGGGCTTGGAGTCATTTCTTGTTCGGACGCGACGATGTGCAAAACATTATCGTCTTTCAGACGTATCCTCATACTATGGCCTGATGGGGCACAGCGCTATATTACCCATTCAATCCGACAAGTTCACTGACGTGAAGCCAGCATCCCAAATCGCATCAATGTCCTCCGTTCGTCCAACGAATACGTATACGTCCCACCCAAATCCAAACATCACCAGTCCTGCGCACCCTTATCCGTTCAACAAACGCTCTCCTTCATTTTTGTACAACTTGAACGCCTCGTGTAGTGAATCCGCAGTCTCACCAGGAAAGAGATGCAAAAAGAAAGGGTAGCCCTTCTTGCGCTTTACTTTCCACATGAAGAGCTCTCGCTTGGCTTCGTCGTTCCAGCCGGTGAACACGAATTCACCATTGCTGCTAGGTGATGGGGCTTTCACGGTCTTTCGAGGAGCTACAGGTGTACCTCGCAAGGCACCATCACGGCTAGCAGGAACTGGAGTTGAAAAGGCTGCGGAATAATGATTTAGCGGGAAGACTACCAAGGTGTTTTGAGTCATCTTACTGCCTGGCTCACGCTGCTGAAGATCTACTGGAGCTTGCGGCTGTCCAACGGAGTTGAAGACAACAGGACCATGTAGGCCCCTCGGTGCTTGGCTTTGCCTAGGGGTTTGTGGAGCTGAAGCTGCAGTTGAAGATCCAGAGGCATGTGGATTGGCTCTGGCTGTCCTTGTATCCGGCCGAGTACGACGGGAAACCACGAAGGCCTCGCCGGTCCATACCCTGTCGTCATCCACGTACCGCCAAGCCTGAGCCGGGTCTTCCCATGGGGGTGGATTTGCCGCTGGGGCTACGTATGAAAATTAGATTGAAGAATACAGTATCGTTATAATGGCTTACGTCGAGTGTGTAGGCGACTGGCTGGTCCATGTGGCTGCATGAATGAAGGTGCAAAGTCCCCGTCGTTGTTGGGGAACAGAGATTCGTCCAGGTATTTCAGGGGGCGATATCCAGCACCACCAGAAGGTTCTCCGTGATTGGGGCTGTTGGAATTCGAGCTATTGGCCATGATACTGTATATGATGATTATTCGTTATAAGTTTGAGGTTGCAGAGGGACGACGATGGTAAGAAAGAGAATTTATCAACACTGAAGGTATGGAAAGTAGGGCAGAATCGACCATGAGCACGATGTTCTTCTGAGCGTATATACCAGGTGAAGGCAGGTGAAGTTGAGTCAAACATCCCTTGGCTATTCAAAGACAACATGACCTTATTGTTCCTCGACTCACACGTGTATACTCCTTTATGCAACAATACGAGAACGTTTGCTTGTTCCACACGTAGATGGGAGTTGATCACTTACTATCTGAGCAAGCTAACTATTGTGTAGGCTATACTAAACGATGGTAATGAAACTACATTCACGGTCGGTATCATGGCTAAGGAATTAAGAACTAGGCAGCCTACCGACCAAAGGCGAAGAATTTATGAAATATTGCAACCCGACTAGCTGGTTCGTACAGAATACCACGAATGTGTCATCACAACCAGCCTTCCGCTACGTCTTGCACGAACGGGCCAAACTCTCGTATCACTCACTGATACCGACCGAAATATGGACCTCCTGGAAGTACCGAGGGCGCCTCGTTCCTCTGGCTAGACATTATAGGGCCTTGGTAACCTAGGGAGGCAGGAACTCTGTGGTTTGTCGACATGAGGCCTGGATGTGTTGCGTTGCTTAGGGCGTTGCCATTGTAGCCTGAACCCCACGGTAGCGGATAGCTCTGAACTTGATAGTGGAATGCGACCGGGAAGTTATGTCGTTGACCAACAAGCTCGCCGGGTGATCGAAAACCTGGGGCAGAGTACTGTGGAGGACCGACATGTACGTTTTGATGGGTATACGGTCCATGGACTTGACTGTAAGTTGCCCGGGCGGGTGTCGCATACTTGACTGAGAAGTTCTGTCAGCGTGGGACTATATTGGACTCTCTGTAACACTGACCTCGTTCCATACTCAGAGCGCCGCCGAATGCTCGTCGAAATGTTATGATAATCTCGACCAAAGTCTTGCTGTCAATGTGGTACGACAGCCGTTGAAAGCTCATTTGCAGCGCAAGCATTGTATTACCTGCGGCCGCGGGCAGTAGATCGAATGCGCCATTGAGAGCCGTCTTCAGCGCGTTCTCATTGATGTTCAGAGTGGCTGCGAGCGCGGCCAGAGCAGATTGCGCTTCTGGGCTGCCCTCGTTCGTGTGGACGGCGACTACTGACTCCATGTGGGCGACTTGAAGGAAGTGGAGAGAGTTGATTGACCATTGAGAGAGCCATAAGTGACATGCGGTGAGCGGAACTAGGCAACTACAGTGAAATGTATTTGTGGAGGAGTTTCACGGTGAATGTCGTCTTGCCTAGTTTACTTCCAAAATTCGACAACTTGACTGAGATCCATCCGATAGACGGAATGTGTACGTAAATCACCTTCAGACTGCCATGGTTCGATACATTCTAACTCAGCGTGTCCCTGTGCCTGCGAGTAGTTGGCTACTGCACGGCCATGTCACTAACCCATCGAGCTTCATTGGGCGTTGATGATACTTGAGACCCCTCGATGCTTGCATCACTGCCCAACTAGATGTAGCGATGGTGCGTTTTAATGAACATCATGGAGTGTCGCGTCATCAGGCTCGTGATGTGCTGTCGCTAATTGTACACATTCCAAGGTTGTGTCAAAGTCCCTATGGACTCGGGCCTGGACGCCTTAGGCAAAAAAACAAAAAAACTGAACAGGTTTGCAGACTACGGTAAATTAAAATGTGTAAGGTAGGTAGGCTCCAGGGTGTTGAGGTTTTTTCTAGGTTGACGTGTGGAGGCAGGCGGTGGCAGGCCGAATAGGGCTAGGGTGTCGCGCCACAGCAGTGGCTGAGCCGCCAAAACCAAATAACGTCATTGTTCGCGAGTTTCGCTTCGTGGGAGCAGCTGCCCACTTCCTGCGATCTAGCCAACAAACCTAGTTCTTCTCGCATACGATCCTGCTTTATGGT
>Ga0265797_10010481_pt1 | contig 11803 bp, 7 predicted proteins | sample P2T30metagenome_FD_192433 | JGI IMG/M metagenome (GOLD analysis project Ga0265797, IMG submission 192433) | Plant litter microbial communities from East Loma Ridge, Irvine, California - P2 T30 | ecosystem: Environmental > Terrestrial > Plant litter > Unclassified | place: USA: California... | reverse complement strand
GGGCAAGTGATCGTTCACCCGGTTGATCTCAGTGGACGCTGCGTAGAAATTGTCGGGACGCATACCCAGCAAACCACCACCGCGGGTGGCGAAGTCTGGCGGGGCGGCATCTGGAGCGAACACGCCCTTGACCACCGAGCCCTGGGTCAGCAGGCCGACGGGCATCGTCAAGGTGCGCGACATCCAGCGTAGCAACCAGGCGGGGCGCACCGCCAATGCCAGGAAGACCAACGGCAACATGCGCTGGGGATGGGTCAGCGGCGCCACCAGGATCAGGCCGGACACCGCGTGGGGATGGTCGAGGGCCAATGCCAGGGCAATCGCACCGCCCAGGGAGTGCCCGAGCACCAGCGGTTGGTCCAGGTCGAGGGTCTTGATAAAGGCGGCCATCTGGCGTGCCTGGGCGGGAAGGTTTGCCGCCGTGCCGCTGCGCCGACTGGAATAGCCCGACCCTGGGCGGTCCACGCTGATCACGCGAAATTGCCCACGTAACTGAGCGGATAACGCGTAAGTCAGATTGCGGCTGCTGCCCATCAGCCCGTGAATCATCACCAGCGCCGGGCCCTGCCCTTCTTCTACATAATGAAAGCGCTCGCCATTCACTTCGACAAAGCGCCCGTTGATCGGAACGGCCACTTCAATGCGCCGTGTCATCCAGGTACTGAAAGCCCACAACACAGCGCTCGCAGCTACCACCACACCCGCAGCGACAACCCACTCGACAGCCATAGTTCGGTCCTCTGCTTCCCTGCCGCTGACGACCTGACCGGGATTGGTCATGGCCTCAACCTTCGTCCACACCCTGGACTCAACTTCTGTGTCGTCTGTCGGACAAGTCGCACAGATCGAACAAGGTCCTAGCGTAGGCGAAATATTCAGGTAGATTATTTAAAATCTTTTTTAAAATAATTAATTCAATTTTCCTTTGCAATGGTGTTCTATCTAAAACGCAAAACAAAAACAGGAGCGCATCCGATGCCCACCAAGGACAGCCTATGAACGCCCACAGCGACACCGTCGACATCGCCATCATCGGCTCAGGCTTCGCCGGCCTGTGCATGGCGATCAAGCTCAAGCAGGCAGGATTGACCGATTTCTTCATTGCCGAGCAGGCTGACACGCTCGGCGGTACGTGGCGTGACAACCACTACCCTGGCTGTGCCTGCGACGTGCAGTCCCATGTCTACTCGTTTTCCTTCGCCCCCAACCCCGACTGGACGCGCCAATTTGCCCCGCAAGCGGAGATTCGCGCTTACCTGGAGCACTGCGCCCAGCGTTTCGAGCTGGCGCCGTACCTGCGTTTCGGTACAGGCCTGCAACGGGCGGTGTTCGATGAACAGCAGCAGCGCTGGCAACTGACGTTCAGCGATGGTCGAAAGGTCAGTGCGCGAGTCTTGGTGTCGGGCATGGGCGGCCTGTCGCGCCCGGCACTGCCGGATATTCCCGGTTTGGAGAGTTTCAAGGGCAAGCGTTTTCACTCGCAGCAGTGGGACCATGACTACAGTCTCAAGGGCAAGCGCGTGGCAGTGATCGGCACCGGCGCCAGTGCGATTCAGTTCGTGCCGCAGATCGCACCGCACGTGGCGCACCTGGACCTGTTCCAGCGCACCCCGCCCTGGATCATGCCCAAGCCCGACCGGCCGATATCAAGTGTTGAACGCTGGCTGTTCAAGCATCTGCCGTTTACCCAAAGGCTGGTGCGCGGCGCCTTTTATTGGGCGCTGGAAGGCCGCGTGGTGGGCTTTGCCCTGCACCCGCGCCTGATGAAGATGGTGCAGAAAATCGCCCTGCGTCATTTGCGCAAACAGGTGGCTCGCCCTTCCCTGCGCAAGATCCTTACACCGGACTACACCATCGGCTGCAAGCGCGTGCTGATCTCCAACGACTACTACCCCGCGCTGTCACGCAGCAATGTCGAGGTGGTGACCGACGCCGTGCTGCGCATCGAAGCCGATGGCGTGATCACCCGCGACGGCATCAGGCACCCCGCCGATTGCCTGATCTTCGGCACCGGGTTCCAGGCCGCCGATCCCCTGCCCCGTGATTGCATCATCGGGCGCAACGGCGTCGACCTGATGGACACCTGGCGCGACGGCGCCCATGCCTACAAAGGCACGACGGTGCCGGGCTATCCCAACCTGTTCCTCATTGTCGGACCCAATACCGGCCTGGGGCACAACTCGATGATCCTGATGATCGAGGCCCAGGTCACTTACATCCTGGATGCGTTGCAGCAGATGCAGCGCCAGCGCATCGCCGTGGTGGACGTCAAACCCGCCGTGGAGCAGGCCTACAACGCGCAACTGCAGGACAAGCTCAAGCGCACCATCTGGAACACCGGCGGTTGCCAGAGCTGGTACCTCGACCCGCGCACCGGCAAGAACACCACGCTGTGGCCCGCCTCGACGTGGCGCTTCAAGCAGGTCACCCGGCATTTTGCGCTCAAGGACTATGACGTCAGCCGTGAACCGGTTGCGTCCATCCCGCGCACAGTGCAAGCCCCTCATTGCGCCACAGAAGGCAGTCTGTCATGAAGTCATTCAGCGGCCGCGTCGCGGCGATTACCGGAGCGGCCTCTGGCATGGGCCGCGCACTGGCACTGGCCCTGGCACGAGAAGGTTGCCACCTGGCCCTGGCCGACAAGAACAGCCAGGGACTGGAACACATGCTGGAGCTGATCAGCACGTCGACCCTGTCGCCGGTGAACGTTACCACCCAGGTACTGGATGTCGCCGACCGCCAAGCCATGCTCGACTGGGCGGCGCGTTGTGCAGCCGAGCATGGCCAGGTCAACCTGGTTTTCAATAATGCCGGAGTGGCGCTGTCGAGCACCGTGGAAGGCGTGGACTATGCCGACCTGGAGTGGATTGTCGGCATCAATTTCTGGGGGGTGGTGCACGGCACCAAGGCGTTCCTGCCTTACCTCAAGGCCAGCGGCGACGGGCATATCGTCAACACCTCCAGCGTGTTCGGCCTGTTCGCGCAGCCTGGCATGAGCGCCTATAACGCCAGCAAGTTCGCGGTACGCGGCTTTACCGAAGCGCTGCGCCAGGAGCTGGACCTGCAACGCTGCGGCGTCAGCGCCACCTGCGTGCATCCCGGCGGGATTCGTACCGATATCTGCCGCAGCAGCCGTATCGACGCGACCATGACCGGCTTTTTGATTCACAGCGAACAGCAAGCGCGCGCCGATTTCGAAAAGCTGTTTATCACCGATGCCGATCAGGCCGCCAACGTAATCCTGCAAGGTGTGCGCAAAAACAAACGCCGCGTGCTGATCGGCCGCGATGCGTATTTCCTCGACCTGCTCGCCCGTTGCCTACCGGCGGCCTATCAAGCGCTGGTGGTGTTTGCCAGCAAGCGCATGGCCCCCAAACCACGCACGCCCGTGTTTGAAACCAACGACGAGCCTCGCCTCTGAACAGGAGCACTCACTATGTTGCCGATTCGCCGTGACATCCGCTTCGCCCTGCCCGCCGAGCGCATTACCAACTGGCATGAACAAGGCCCGTTCATCACGCATTTTTTCAATGCCCTGTCGCTGCTGTTTCCCCAGGGCGAGCTGTTCTTAATGGACAGCGTGCGCCACTACCGGTCGCGCATCGACGATCCGGCTCTCAAGAAGGAGATCCAGGGCTTTATCGGCCAGGAGGCGATGCACAGCCGAGAACACGTGGCCTACAACAACCTGCTGCACGCGACGGGCCTGCCGGCGCACAGCCTCGACCGTCGCTTGAAATTCTTCCTGGACCTGCAAAAGAAACACCTGCCGCCTTCCTTGAACCTCGCGGTGACCATCGCCCTTGAGCACTACACGGCGATGCTCGCGGAAATCCTGCTGAGCGATCCGTCGCGTTTTGGCGACTCACTCAAGGGCTATCGGCAGATGTGGTACTGGCACGCCCTTGAAGAAACCGAACATAAAGCGGTGGCCTTCGATGTGTGGAACACCGTGATCAAGCCTGGGCCCAAGCGCTACTTGCTGCGCACCGGCACCATGCTGTTCACCACGCTGCTGTTCTGGCTGGTGGTGTTCGACTTCCACGTGCGCCTGTTGATTGCCGACCGCAAGTCCGGCGGGCATCTGAAGGGCTTGTGGCGCATGCTCAAGTTTCTGTATGGGCCCAAGGGTGTCTTTCCACGCATGCTGCGGCCGTGGCTGGACTATTTCAAACCAAGCTTTCATCCCTGGGAACATGACAATCGGGCACGGTTGAACGCCATAGACGGACTGGTTGAGGAAATTGAGCGGACCAATCGCAGCTACGAGGCGATCTAGCAAGCCTGCTTGATGCTTTGAACGGGGCCGACTGCCCGATCGGTCGGCCCCAAGACTGCCAGATCAGGCCAGCGCCGCGCGCTTGCGTACAAACTGCGGCACTTCATCCCCCGGCAACGCCCTGCTGAAATACCAGCCCTGAATGAACAGTTCAGCCCCCGTATTCAAAAATGCCAATTGCTCGGCCGTCTCGACCCCTTCCACCACCACGCCCAGGTTCAGTGCCTCACAAAAACGCAGCATGCCGGTCAGCACCTGAGCGCCCTTGGGGTCGTGCTGGGCAACCACAAAGCTGCGATCGATCTTGATGAAGTCGACCGGAAACTGGTGCAGATAACTCAACGCCGAAAACCCGGTGCCGAAGTCATCGATGTACACCTTTGCCCCCAAGGCCTGCAGTTTCTGGATGGTCTGGCGGGTTGCCTGGATATCGCTGACCAGCGCATCTTCGGTGATTTCCACCGACACCCAACCGTCGGCCTGGGCGAGAATCTCCACCAGGCGATCACCGTAAGCCGCGTCCTTGAGCGTGACGCTGGAGACATTGATGGTCATGGGCAATTCAAACCCGGCTTTCTTCCACTTCTGGTATTGGCGTACCGCCTGGGACGCCACCCACACGTCCACATCCGGCATCAACCGGGCCTGCGCCAACCATTGCAGGAACTCCCAGGGCGAATGCACCGTGCCCTGGCTGTCCCGGGCACGCATCAAGGCTTCGCAGCCGGTGCACAGCCCGGTGCGGGTGGAGACCTGCGGCTGAAACTCAAGATAGAACTCGTAGTCGCTGATCTGCTGGATCCGGTTCAATTGCGTGGCCTGCCGAGCCAGGGTGCGGTGCGAAGCCAGTACCGGGTCGAACTCCAGCAACCGGCCTTTCTCCTCAAGGCCGCGAAAGGTCATGTCCAGCGACTTGAGGTACACCGTGCCGCCTTCGCTGGCCTGGCGATGAATCGCACGTACATACGGCGCATACACCAGCGTCCCCAGGCCCATCAGCCCAATCTGCAGCACCACGGCCGCCACGTCGCCCTGGGTACTGAGGTAAGCATTGAGCAACACCGGTGCGGTAAACGGCACACTGGCCACCGCCGGTGACACCCAACCCAGTTGCACCGCCGCCAACGCCAGCGTCGCGTTCAACGCCGGCACCACCAGAAACGGTATGAACAACCGCGGGTTGAGGATGATTGGCAGACCGAACAGCAGCACTTCGCTGACGTTGAATAACGAGAGCGGCAAGCTCGCCATCGCCAGCAACCGCATGGACGTGCTCCTGGAAAACAGCAGGATCGCCAGGAGCAGGCACAACGCGCCGCCCGATCCACCGATAAACGCGAAGCTGCCCAACAGGCCGCTGTTGAGCAGGTACTGGACCGGTTCACCGGCCGCCAGCGCCGCGCCATTGAGCACCACGGCCTGATCCAGCACATCGAACAGCGGCTGCATGGCGTACACGCCGTGAACGCCAAAGAACCACAACAGCGAGTTCATCAAGGTCACAAACAAACCGCTGCCGTAAGGCGTCTGTAACGCATTGAGCACCTGCGGCCCCTGCAGTTGCGCCACATAGGGAATCTGCAACAGCAACGACAGCACCACCACCAACACCAGCGCGGTGATCGCGCCGGGCAACACCATATTGATCGTGCCCTTGAGGTTGTGCCCGATCAGGTCTTCATGGACCAGGCGTGTCCAGCGCAAACGGTGCAGCCAGGCGATGGCGGGCACGTTGAGCAGCGGCGATGCAATGGCGATAAACAGCAGGAAGGTGGCCGAAGCACGGGGATAGTCGCGCAATAGATACGTGGCCACCACGACATGGGCAAGGCACAGAAAAGCGATCGGCAACTGTGGCAGGCGGTGCTGGATGGCCAGCATATAACCGATGGAAGCAGCGACCAGCAGAGGAATCACCGAGCTGATCCGGTCATGCAGGCCCGCCAGGAAGCTCACTGCCTGCGGGCTGAAACCCAGCACTCTGGCGCATTCAGACAGGATCAGAAAACCGGCAGACACCAACAGGCAGGGCAGGATCCACAACAATCCCTCCCGAATCGCACGCAACGATTCGATACTGGCCAGGGTCGCCAGGCGCCGGGTAAGGAAAAGTTTGAACAGCGTTTGCCTCATGAGCCGCCCTCCGCCCGTATTCACGAGGGCTGGAGATCAGCGCCGGAATAGGCGTCAACGCTACACGCCCTGATACTCGGAGCGAAAGTTTTTCGCCATGTCCCTGGGTGTATTCGAAAAAAATCGGGGTGTGGGACAATTTCCTACATTAAAAATCGAACTTTCCGACACGATCTGACCCCTAAACCGGTCTGAGTCGGTATTATCCGCAGTTGGCCCGTGTGTTAAAGGATGTTACGACCTGGTGAACACCAGGTGCCTACTCAGGGAATCTTGCCTCGACAAGCAGGCACAAAGGAGAGAGAGAGTCTTACCATGCACGATAAGCGGTCCAGCACCATGCGCCCCCTGTTTGTCACCATCCTGTTGTGGCTGTGCAGCGTGGCGCTGCTATTTATCATCAAGAATGTCATTGAGCTGTACACCGGGCCTGTCGCAGAGACCTGGATAGACCTGACGCTGGTGCTCGTCGCCTACCTGATGTTCTTTTTACTGGCGCCCCTGCAACGCTGGATCCAGCGCAGATCGCGCAAGCGCGCTCGGCGCCATGTGGGCAGTCACGCGCCCGACGTCGACTCCCACCCCTCTCACTGAGGGCCAGCCATTGTCAGCACCTGGCGATAATTATCAACGCGCGCTGGACCGGTTCCTGCGCGAAAACCCCGACGTGGCCGGCGAGCTGAACAGCCTCAACCCGCTGGCAGCTCAAGCCAGGGGGGAAACGGTGGCACAGTATCGTACCGAGCGTCTGTATGAAGCGTTCGAGGCACAGGCCGAGCGCCTGGGCCTGTTCGCTTGGGAGCTGACCCTCAAGCTGACTGCCGAGTCCAGCGAAGCCTTTGAAGCCCAGCGCCTGGAGGTGCACAAGGAAGTCGCCCAAATGGCCGGCATGAGTTGGGCCGACTACTGCCAACTGCATGACTTGGCGGGCTGAGATACTGGCTAGCGGTACCAGCGAGTCCGCCGGCAACCCATGACCTCGCGCAATTCGGCAACCGTCAGGGCCCGGCGTTGGGGCTCTTGCGCCAACGCGGTCCGCAGTGCTGGCCAGCAGCGTCGCGGCAACTGCCTGGGCCGGAGCAGTCCTTGAGCCCGTGGGTGTTCACCCGGACGAGCCCCGTGAGCCAGCTCATACAGCACACATGCCACGGCATAAAGGTCAGCAGCGGGAGTCAACTCGCCGCCCTCCAGCAATTCAGGCGCCGCATAGGTGCGAGTCCAGGCATTCACTCGGCTGCGACTCACACTCGCCAAGTCCGCCGTGGTCTGCGCAAGTAACCGCCCCAAGCCGAAATCAAATAAGCGCACGCCCTCTTCACCCACCATAACGTTGGCCGGCTTGACGTCGCCATGCAAAACGTTGTGTCGGTGGGCATAAACCAACGCATCCAGCAGTTGCAGGGCAATCGGCTGCAACTCCGCCCAAGGCAATCCATCGGGGCGTTCCAGAATCAGCCGGTCCAGCGTCATGCCGTGAAGCAACTCCATGGTAAAAAAGGCAATCTGGCTACCCGCATCTACCTCAAACGAATACACCCTCACCACGTGCTCATGCCTCAAGCGACGCGACATCGCAAACTCGCTGTACAGCAAGACATGAGCATCCGGGCAGGCTGATAAAGACGCGTCCAACAGCTTGAGCGCCACACCGGAACACGGCTCGCCAAACTGCTCCTGCAACAGGTCGCGCGCGCGGTACACCACGCCCATTCCGCCGCGGCCCAATACATGCTCAAGGTGGTAACGCCCGGCGAGCAGAATCGGAAGGGTTGATTTAGAACTCATGGCTGCACCACGACAGCGGTCAGATCATCGCGTGCCGGGGTATGCAGCGCGCTGGCAAACAAGCGTTCCACGACTTGCTGCGGGCCGCCTGCACTCAACGCCAGGCCCAGTTCGACTGGGCTGAGTGCCTGGTACAGGCCGTCGCTGCACAACAAAAAAACATCGCCAGGGCGGGTACTGAGCTCCAGCACCTCAAGCCGCAACGGCGAGTGCGCGCCAACGGCGCGGGTCAAGGCTTTGGCCTCGGGGTGGGCACGGGCCTGGGTGGCAGTCAATCGACGCTCGTCCATAAGCCGCTGCAACAGCGAATGATCTCTCGATAATTGGTACAGGCTGCGTTCGCGCCACAAATAACAGCGGCTGTCCCCCGCCCACACGCACGCCGCACGTCCATTCTCCAACAACAATGCGACCACCGTGCTCCCCATCATGGAACTGCCGGTTGCCCCAGACCGCCTCCGTGCATCCGCCAGCCGCTGGTCGACGCCTTGCAAGCTTTGCCGGACCGCACTGACTCGCTGATCAAGGCTGCCCCGCGCAGACAGCGAAGCCAGGCTGGCAACCACCCATTGGCTGGCGACATCGCCGTGCCGGTGGCCACCCATGCCATCCGCCACGGCCCAACAACCTCGTTGCGGGCAATCGAGCAAGGCGTCCTCGTTGCGCGGGCGGGCCTGCCCGCGCTGAGTACGCCCGGCGCTGCGCCATGTGGGGAGCTCCGGGTTCACAGCTGCTCCGGCAAACGGAAGGTACGCCACGTGTCCATTTCAAATGGGCTGGGCGTGCGTTGGCTGGTCAGCAGGTAATTGGCCCGCAACCCGGCCAGGTCGGCCTTGACGATCTGCGCGTTGCGGTCACTTGCAGGTTCTCGGTGCAGCAAGTCGAAGAACCGGAACAACGACCAGGCGCCGGCGTTTTTCTCGATACCCAGGGGGCGCAGTTCAGCGTCCCTCTCCAGCACCAGGCTGGCGCGACCGTTGTCTGCTTCGATGGGCCAGCGGAACGTCATGGGTATGATCGGGCCGTGCCGGTATTCCAGCTGCTTTTCCCCCAATCGCAGAGTCGCCCGGTTCACCGCCTGATCCAGGCTGTAGGGCGCCAAGGTGAAACGCACAGCCAACTCGCCCTGGTCTTCGCTGAAAAAGCTGCGTCGAATTACCTGGGCTTTTGTCAGTTGCTCCAGTAGCGAGCGCGAGATTGGCAAACTCTGTCCGTCCAGTCCACGCAACCGGTAGCGACTGCCCTCTGCGCCGACAAAAGAGCGCAAATGCCCCTCGTAAAAACGCGCCAACACACCCTGGGGTTTAAAGAACTCACGGAAATCGTCAAGGGCCACATCACTGCTCGCGTGGGCATTGAACGGGTACCGCTGGCGAATCGCCCTGGCGTAAAGACCCTGCACCTCGCTCTGATAGCGCTGATTGACATGGGCGTAGGCCTGGTCCAATAAGTGGCGCCAGGCCTCATCGGCGACCCCTTCAAACCAACCGGCAAGCGGCAGCGGCAAACGGGCAGCCGCTTCACGCAGATTACCCAGCACGTCCTGCTGGCCGTCCATTCGTCGCTTTGCCTGCATGAAGGCCGCCTGCTCCGGCGAGCCCTCACGATTCAGCGCCGCCAATTGCAGGTGCAATTGACCTAGCAGGTGCAACCCCTGGGTTAGCTCAGCGCTTGGGTTGTGCTGCTCATCGAGCAATTGATGCAGCGGTTCAAAGCGCCGCTGCAAGGCCCGACGAGCCGAGTCGCCCAAGGCTGCCTGCCCTTGCGCCACCGCAGCTTTGGCAATCACCCCCAACGCGCCTGGCGGCTCGGCCAGCGTGGCCGGCAGCTCAAGGCCCGGCAGTAAGCGGGTATGCTCGCGAAGCTGCTGCAACAGCAGACTGACTGGCGATTGAGCCGAGGTCAGCCCCGCGAGCCGTTCGGCGTCCTCGCGCAGGTTGTCGGTTGGCAACAGCCTGACGCGACCGAGGGCATCGCTCCAGGCCTGGGCATACTCACTGAAGTAGCGCTGTTGCAGCTGGACCATCAGGCGCTGCAAATCCTGACTGCTCAGGTCGGTGCCCTCCCCCAGTACCCAGTTATCCTGGGCGATGGCATTCACCAGCCGTGGGCCTTGCGCCTCGAAGTACTGCACATAGCGTTTGGTGTAAAAGCCCGGCACGTGCGATTCCATTGCAGCGAACACCTTGCCCTCGGCCAGCCGCAATGGCTCGAGGTCCCGCGCTTGCTCGCGCAGCACCCGATACACCACATCGGCCAGTGACTCACCCCGCAGAGCAGCACGCGCCTGAGCCACCAACTCGTCATTGAGCGGTGCTGCAAACGGCTGCTCGAGCAGTCGCGCCCAGTGTTCATTCAAGCGCTTCTGTACCGGCAAATCACCGGGAAACCGCAGCGACCAGTAGCTCGCCATATGCTGCGCCAGCCATGTAGTATCGCGGCGCTCGCGCAGGTTCAGCATCAGGTACGCACGCAGGCTGTCGAGCAGGCGCTCGCGGTCGCCGAGGCTGGCGCGTACCTGCTCTTCCAGCAGGCCAACCGTGCGGCCCAGCAGTTGCTGCTGCAATGCCAGCTCATAGGCGCGTGCCACACGCGGGCGGCTGACCTCGCCTTGGTACAGGCCGGCTCGCTCGATCAGCGCAGTGTTGCTGGATGCGGGAAACACCTGGGTCGCGGCCCAGCGAGCGTCCAGCAGCGCCAGGAGCGTCGAGGTTTCATCACTGGCCTGCGCCACGGGCGCGCTGAGTGCAGCGATGTGAGCCAAACGTTGGTGGTTGACCGCATAACTGTGCATCCACAGCCCGCAGGCAGATGCCAGAACCAGCGTAGCGGCCATCCCCAGCAACGCGTTGCGCCGCCAGATACGCTGTTGCTCGCGGGTCTGCAAAGCGGCCAGATCCGCTTCGGCAAAGATCACCCGACTGAACAGCCCCTGCACAAAATGGTTGCGCGTTTCGCTGGCGCAGGTCAGGTAGAACCCGCGCAATCCGTTGATGCGCTGGTAGCGATGGGCGCAAAACGCCCACTCGATGAACAGGCATAAACGCTCGCCTATTCGCGCCGTCTGCTGAGGAAATTCAAGCATCTGCCCCCGGCGCTCGACATCTCGCTCCTGGTGCAATCGCTCGATCAACTCACTGTGCAAGCGTTGCAGTAACTGCTCAAACGCCTGACGTAACTGGGTGATGTCATTGCCCGCCGTGTCAGCGTTCAGAGGCTGGCCCAGCACCGCATCGGCATCGTCCCCTGACGGTGAGTCGAAGTACTCGATGAACCCCGGCAATCGGTCAGCCTGGGTCAACACCAGATACAGGGGCACGTCCACATGCAGCACCTGCTGAATGTTCTGCACGCGCGAATGAACATGGCGTGCCAGTTGCTCCAGGTCGTGCTCATTACCCTCCAGAAGCTTGTCTACCGACAGCGTCACCACCACGCCATTAAGCGGGCGGACCCGATGCCGCCGCCTCAGGCTGGTCAACAGTATGGTCCAGCCAGCGGCATCCACCGACCGGTCTGGCTGAGTCAGATAGCGCCCTGGGGTTTCGATGAGCACGCCTTCGTCGGCAAAGTACCAGTCACACTGCGTGCCACTGCCCGTCGGCC